>Ga0194116_10000015_pt1 | contig 375815 bp, 311 predicted proteins | sample TA2MahsurfametaG_4_FD_148617 | JGI IMG/M metagenome (GOLD analysis project Ga0194116, IMG submission 148617) | Freshwater microbial communities from Lake Tanganyika, Tanzania - TA2015008 Mahale S9 surface | ecosystem: Environmental > Aquatic > Freshwater > Lake | place: Tanzania: Lake...
AGATCCCCTGGTGGCATCACGTCTGTCGGAATGGCGGCAGCTGAAATTCGGACTACTCATGCACTGGGGTACCTACAGCCAGTGGGGTATCGTAGAAAGCTGGAGCCTTTGTCCGGAAGACGAGCCGTGGTGTGTTCGAAGAGGGCCGCATGCTGCCGACTGGCATGCCTATAAACAAGCGTATGAAGGCTTGCAGAAAGTATTTAATCCGATCCGCTTCGACCCAAATAAATGGGCGCAGTCGGCCGCTGCCGCCGGTATGCGGTATGTAGTCTTCACCACCAAGCACCATGATGGCTTTTGCATGTTCGACACCCGGCAGACCGACTACTGGGTCACTCACCCCAACTCGCCTTTTAGCAGCCACCCAATGGCCAACATTGCCAAGGAAGTCTTTGAGGCCTTCAGAAAGAAGGGATTCATGACAGGCGCATACTTCAGCAAGCCCGACTGGCATACGCCTGACTACTGGTGGAAGTATTTCCCGCCCAAGGATCGGCATGTTAGCTACGATCCCAAAAAATACCCGGAGCGTTGGGAGGCTTTCAAGCGTTTTACGCATGCCCAGCTGGAAGAGCTTGCTACCGGCTATGGCCGTTTAGATATCCTATGGCTGGACGGCGGATGGGTGCGGCCGTTTCATACCATCGACCCCCGTGTCGACTGGCAGCGGGCCATCCCCTACGATCAGGATATCGATATGCCAGCCATCGCCCGTAAGATGCGAGCACATCAACCCGGGATGCTCATCGTCGACAGGACCGTGGCAGGCGAGTATGAGAATTATGCCACACCGGAACAGTCGGTACCCAATACATGGCTGCCATATCCTTGGGAGAGCTGCATCACGTTGGGTAATGCCTGGGGTCATGTGCCCAATGAGCAGTACAAATCGTCCCGCACAGTTGTACACCTGCTGACCACCGTTGTTAGTCGCAATGGTAGTCTGTTGCTAAACATAGGCCCCCGGCCGGACGGTGAATGGGACAGCATGGCCTATGCCCGTTTGGCGGAGATTGGGGCATGGATGGATGTCCATGGGGAGGCTATCTATGGGACAGAGGCGGACTCACTCCTGAAGTCCGTGGGGCCGTGGGTATTTATGCGCAAAGGGTCAGATATTTTTGCCATCTACCAGGCGACGGAAAACGAGGGAAGCCCCCCCTCTAGAATGACTATTCCCTTGGCATATCAAGGCGTTGTACAGTCGGTAAGTATGCTGGGTCATACAAAGGCGTTGCACCATCGTCAGGATGGGTCCGGTATTCAAATACAGTTCCGCGAGAAAGGGGTGACTCCGCCTGCTGCCGGACTGGCCTGGGTGTTTAAGGTGCATTACGGCATTCAGTAACTTATATATACGCTAGCGCTTGCCATAGGTCTGTGCTCATTCACTGAGTATGGATTTCTTTCGTGATAGTATCTTAACCATAGTAGCTCAGTCCTTTCAGGGCAGGCCTTTCCAATAGGGTTATTCCTAAGCGGGTCTTGTACATTTATCGTTGATTGCATTATTTTAGCAAATACTCTAGCCTACGCTGCCACATCCACATGCATCCTGTATGGAGGAAAAAACCCAGGTTGAACTTTTTACACAAGCGTCTGACGTGATGGAGCAATTCCTGTCCGGTGACGGGGAATCAGTCTTTTCATCATTTACAGCGGACTTCCGATTTTCAGACAAGGCCGGTCTCTTCAAAAACGACATACATCATTTCCGGGATTTTCTTCAACACCTCAAAGACAGTCCGGATTTCCAGTTCAAGTGGAAGATGCGTCGGTATGTTGCCAATGATATTGAGTTTGCCCTTTATTTCACCAAAAAAAAGCGTTCCAAGAAACGCAAGGACCCCTATATCACCATCATGGCATGGATGTATATGCATCCCACTGGCAAATCCTCTCGACTTTCCCTGGATTATGTACCTAGGGAAGTAATTGCAGAACTGAGCCAGGGTGGTTTACATACATTGCTCAATCGTCTTAAATATCTGGTGGGTGTATATCGTACGCCCCGGCGAGGATGATAGCAGATTTACGCTTTAGGGTACTTACAGGTAGCTCTAGTATATATGTTTTTTTGAACGATCGCTTGATGGCAGACTAACTGATATTCATGAGTGAATTTCATGATGCCATTATCTGCCTGTTGTCTTTTTAATGGATGCTAGCGACATTTCTACGCATCGTTCTAAGCACAGGAATGCTGAACGTTGTTGTACCTTCGGAAGTCAAATGGAAGCAAATCTCCATCCTTTGTCCGCTGCACACGTCCCGTTGCTGTCGGTGGTGATTCCCGTCTTGAACGAGGAGGACAGCGTCGGCTTGCTCATCGATAAAGTGCAAGAAGCGCTGGCAGCTGTCTCTCACGAGATTGTCATCGTTGATGACGGGAGTACCGATACGAGCCAGGATCGTGTCCGTGAAAAAATATCAGCGACAGTCATATTAGTGACGCTCAAAAAGAATTATGGGCAAAGTACTGCGATGGCTGCTGGCATCGATCATGCTGCCGGTGCCTATATCGCTTTCCTGGATGGCGACTTACAGAATGATCCTGCTGACATCCCCGCCATGCTGGAGAGGCTGCAGGCAGATGACTGGGATATCGTGGCTGGCAGGCGCTGCCAGCGGAAGGATGGCATCCTGGTGCGAAAGATCCCCAGCCGCATCGCCAATTGGCTCGTTCGTCGGATCACGAATGTGGCGCTGAGCGACTTCGGCTGCACGCTGAAGGTGATGAAGGCGGATGTGGCGCGCGACCTCCAACTGCACGGCGAGATGCACCGCTTCATCCCCGCCATCGCCAGCCTGAGCGGTGCGAGCATGACAGAGGTCGATGTCCGACACCATCCTAGACGTTTTGGGCAGTCGAAGTATAACCTTTCCAGGACCTTTCGGGTGATCAGCGATCTGATGCTGATCTATTTCATGAGGCGTTATGCCCAGAAGCCCATGCATATCTTCGGCACGGCAGGGTTCCTGGCATTTATTGCAGGTTCACTAATCAATCTGTACCTGCTGGCGTTGAAAGTTCAAGGGCAAGACATCTGGGGTAAGCCGCTGTTGATTCTCGGTATGATCCTGCTGCTGGGGGGCATCCAGTTGGTGACCATCGGCATCCTTACCGACATTGGCATGCGCACCTATCAGGAGGCTTCACAACGTACACACTACCGCGTCCGTAAGATCTACGGTGGCCCCAGGGAAAGTCTCTAATGATTTATTTCGCGAGAATCTGGCGGATCGTCTCTCCAATCCCCTCACGGAAAGGGGTGATCACATATCCAAGCTCCCTTTCGGCCTTGGCGGAGCTCACAAAGCGGCTGCTGAAAAATCGTCCGAGGATGTCAGGTGTGAAGGCGGGATCCTTACCGAAGAGATGGTAGCCGGCGAGGTTTACATAACCGGCTGCTTTCATAGCCCACAGCGGTACTTTCACAAGGTTGCTCTTGCCAGAGTGCTCTGCGACGGCTGCGTAGAAGTCGCGGTAGCTGATATTCTCTCCGCCCAGAATATATCGATCGCCATTGCTTCCTTTCTCCATTGCCTGAAGGTGTCCTCGTACGACATCTTCCACATAGCAGTAGTTGGCTACCACTTCTAGGCAGGCAGGGACAAAGCTGGTATTTCGCTTTAGAAATCCTTCCAGCATCCGGCTGATGGCATTGCTATGGGTCATCAGTCCTGCGCCGTAGACACGCGTTGGTATGACGATGCTCGTCTTCATGGTTTCGGACGCAAAGCTTCTGACGATCTCCTCCGCCATGTACTTTGTCTTTGCATAGTCGTTTTCAAAACCATCATGGCTGTGGTCATTTTCATCTAGCGGCTTTCCCTGATAGGGTCCGAGGACGGAGGCGCTGGAAGTGAAGATGACGCTTTGCACGCCTTGTCGGGCTGCGGCTTCCATCACATGGCGGGTGCCATCGACATTGGTCTCAAGGAATGGCCGGATGTCTGCCGACCAGAGTCGAGCGAGGGCAGCGCTGTGGTAGGCCTGGCTGCAGCCTTCCATGGCGCGTTCGATGGCATCGGTATGGGAGAGGTCGCCGGAAAAGGCTTTGACGCCAGGCTTCTGCACATGATGCGACTTGGCGGGGTTTCTGACAAGCGTATGCACCACGTGTCCCTGCTCGAGCAGCACCTGCATGATCCGATTGCCAATATAGCCGGTGGAGCCGGTGAGGAAGATCTTCATATCACTGGTTTGATGTTTTCCGGATGGCATGCATGCCCAAGGGGATCTCGTGCGACAACGTCAGGCATACATGCACGATGGCTGCCGGCCAGCAGGAGCCGTGGTGGAAGGCGAGTCCGCAGAGGATGGGACCGAAGACAAGCGCTCCGATCTTCTCGCCCTTGTCGCCGTGCATATGAGCCACAAAGTAGAGGGCTGTGTTCGCCAGGATTGCAGCAGCGATGCCGAAGAGGGCGACCATGGGGAAGAAGAGTGCACCACGGAAGAATGCTTCATATGTCAAGATGAAGATGGTCCGGAGGGGGAAATAGAGTTTCCAGGCCGATGGGGGTGGGATGTCTTTTTGGCTGTCTTGCCGTATGATTTTTCGGGCGCTCAGATACCCGGCTGTCGCTGCCAGGATGGATAAGATGGGTGTGAGTGGGAGTCCGCCGTCTGCAGGAAAGGATAGGATGTCTGAGTATGCAGGGGCTGCTCCCATCCACCCGTTCCAGCATATGGCCGACAGCGAGAAGAGGATGACCCCTGCAGATAGCAGCGTCGTGTTGGCGGTTCTGGCGATGGCATTGGGCGCATCGGTATAATGATATCCACCTCTACGGAGCGCATACCGCTGCACGCCATAGAAGGCGAGGAAAGCAGCAGCTGAGAAGGCGAGCATTTTCGAGTAGGCGTCCATGGTCAATGCATTTGATATGTCAGTGACGCTGTCCGATGGGTGCTACGTTGCGGTAGCTCCGGTACGGATAGGACCAAGTTAGCACGAAAGGTAGACATCGATGCTGTAGGTGCAGTTGCGTGCATATTTCTTGAGACGTCACGGCCTATGCGATCATTGGTTTCAGCTGCGTACCCATTAGTTTGATCGTATGGTGCACACGTTCGTTTGGTACCACGGCGTTCTCCATCATAAAGCAAAGCCGTTGGATACCTCCCAGGGCACGGGCGTGGTCGTGAATTTTTTCCGCCACGTCTTGCGGCGTTCCGATCAGGAAGGCTCCTTTGTCTGTGAGTTGCGCTTCATAGTGGCTGCGGGTGATAGGTGACCAGCCGCGCTCCCGGCCGATGCGGTTCATATTCTCAAAGTATCCTGGCCAGAACTCTTCTATGGCCTGCTCCCGAGTGTCGGCTAGCCAGCCAAACGCGTGCAGTCCTACCCGCATCTCGCTTTCCGGGTGTCCTGACTGCAGCCACGCCTCCCGATACAGGTCTACCAGTGGCCCGAAGCGATGTGTCTCGCCGCCTATGATGGCCACCATCAGTGGGAGTCCCAGGCGGCCGGCACGCGCAAAAGAGGCAGGCGTCCCGCCAACGCCCACCCAGATGGGGAGCTTTGGCTGTAACGGCCGGGGATACACGGGGAGGTCATTCATGGCTGGCCGGAACCGCCCCGACCAGGTGATGCGTTCGTTTTCCCGGATGCGAAGTAGCAGGTCCAGCTTTTCTGTGAACAGCTCCTCATAGTCTTCCAGTCGATAGCCGAAGAGTGGGAATGCCTCTATGGAAGAGCCTCTGCCAACGATCATCTCGGCCCTTCCGCAAGAGATCAGGTCGAGTGTAGCGAATTGTTGAAAGACACGGACAGGGTCGTCTGCGCTCAGGACGGTGACGGCACTGGTGAGGCGGATGCGGGAGGTGTGGGCGGCTGCGGCAGCAAGGATGAGTGCATTGGCCGCATCGAGCATATCCTTGCGATGGTGCTCGCCGATGCCAAAACAGTCGAGTCCGACCCTGTCGGCCAGCGTGATACGTCCCAGGAGATTGGCGATGGACTCATCCGCCCGCATGGGCTTTTCTCCGGGTCGGGTGAACAAAGCTGCGAAGCTGTCGATGCCGATCTCCATTGTTTGACTGTTGATGAATGATTAGGGGCCGCAAAGGTAGGCAAAGGGGCAAGTATCGACGGGATGATGCGCTTCCAATCTTCCTGCCAAAGCCTGAGAATGCTTATTTTCACACCGGCCCGTTGGGCTTCGAGTCCGGCACCCACAACCCATCCAGATGGTTCCCTTTTTTCTTCGCAGTATCCCCTGCCTGCTGGCTGTATTTTTCCTCTCCCTCGACATTCAGACCGCGGGCGCTCAGACGCAACACCCCAACATCCTCGTCATCTATACCGATGATGTGGGTTACGGCGACCTTTCCGCCAATGGTGGACGCATCTCCACGCCCCACATCGACCGACTGGCCCGCAACGGCCTCAGTCATACGAATGCCCATGCAACCGCCTCGACCTGCACGCCCTCCCGTTATTCGCTGCTGACGGGCGAATACGCTTGGCGGAGGAAGGGAACCGGCATCGCAAGGGGCGACGCTTCGATGATCATCCCTGTCGGTAGAGAGACCCTGCCGAAGATGCTGCATCGGGTCGGCTACCGCACCGGCGTCGTGGGCAAGTGGCACCTTGGCCTGGGAGGTCCGGAGGGGCCCGACTGGAATGGCAGCGTCTTCCCGGGCCCCAACGAACTGGGCTTCGACTACAGCTACATCATGGCCGCCACGGGCGACCGCGTGCCTTGCGTTTACCTGGAGGACGGCAGGGTACAGAACCTGACAAAGAACGACCCCATCCGGGTGGACTACGAACGCAACATAGGTAACGAGCCCACGGCCCTCAGCCATCCACAGTTGCTCAAACTGCCGTGGACACACGGGCACAACAACAGCATCGTCAACGGAACCGGTAGGATTGGCTTCATGTCGGGTGGGCACTCCGCTCGCTGGCGCGACGAGGACATGGCCGACAGCTTCACCTCGCACGCTTTGCGTTTCATCGACAGGGCCGAGACCCGACCTTTCTTCCTATACTTCGCCACGCATGACATCCATGTGCCCCGACTGCCGCATGAACGATTCCATGGTAAGTCGGGCTTCGGCCCCCGCGGAGATGCCCTGCTCGAGCTGGACGACTGCATCGGCAGGATCCTTGGACGGCTCGAGGCGCTGGGAAGATTGGACAATACCCTGATCGTCTTCACCAGCGACAACGGACCGGTGCTCGACGACGGCTACGTCGACCAAGCCGTCGAGCAGCTCGGCGACCACCGCCCCTGGGGCATCTATCGCGGCGGCAAATACAGTGCCTTCGAGGCGGGCACACGCGTGCCCATGATCGTGCAATGGCCGGGCCATGTGCGCAGGGGCATGACAGACGCGCTCATTTCACAAGTCGACCTGCTGGCAAGTCTCGCATCCCTCCTCGGACAGACCTTCGACACATTATCCGCCCGTGACAGCGAAGACCATTGGAAGGCTCTGGCAGGCCTTTCGGAGAAGGGCAGGCAGTGCATCGCCCTGGAGGCCATCAGCGGCACCGTGGCATACCTGCGAAGCGATGGATACAAATACATCCCACCCTCCAATGGGCCCGCCATCACCAACCAATGGACGAACATCGAGACAGGCTTCTCCCCCCGCGAGCAACTCTACCAAACCTTCAGAGACCCTGGGGAGAGAATTGATCTGGCGGCGAGGCTGCCGGAACTGACTGCCACCCTCCGGAAAGAATGGGAGCAGCTCAGGCGAAAATGACAAGGGCTTTTTTCAGATGCAGCATGCCGGAAGACAATGATGCGTCCAGGAACTTATTTTTGCCCATGGCATGATTCAAGATGATTTTTTTATGTTGAATACAATAAAATAGCAGACAGATGAGCGGATCATCGGAACTCAAGGGTAAGGTGGTGGCCGTCACCGGTGGGACGGGCATCCTCGGGCATGCATTCATACAAGGAATTGTTCAGTCAGGCGGTGCCGTAGGCATCCTGGGCCGCAATGCAAAGGCAGCTGAAGAGCGTGCCAAGGCAATCAATGCAGCCGGCGGCAGTGCCTTGGCCTTGGTGGCCGATGTGTTGGACGAGGGACAACTAAAGACAGCCTGCGACAAGATGCTGGGGTATTTCGGAAAGATCGACGGGCTGGTGAATGCAGCCGGGGGCAATATGCCACAAGGTGTCGTGCAGCCGGATGATGACCTTTTTCGTATGAACCTACAGGGACTACGCGAAGTATTGGATCTAAACCTCTGGGGTACCATCATCCCCACACAGGTCTTCGGCGAGGCGTTGGCAAGTAACGAGTCGGCCAGCATCGTCAATATCTCCAGCATGAACTCGAAGCGGGCCGTCACCAAGGTACTCGGATATAATATGGGCAAGGCCGGGGTCGACTGCTACAATCAGTGGTTCGCTGTCGAGCTCGCCCGTCGCTATGGCGACCGCATCCGCATGAACGCCCTGACGCCAGGCTTCTTCCTGACAGAGCAGAATCGGAATCTGCTGACCAATGCCGATGGTACCTTCACAGAACGGGGAGCTGCCGTCATCCGGCAGACGCCTTTCAAGCGCTTTGGAGATCCTCAAGAACTGGTAGGTGCGCTCGTCTTCCTCCTGAGTGATGCCTCGAGGTTTGTGACTGGCTCTCAGCTGGTGGTAGATGGTGGCTTCTCGATCTTCAGCGGTGTATGAGTTCCGCTTCCTATCGCCCCTGCCACCCGCTATCCTATGATAATGGGTATTCAGTGCTCGAAAAGAATGGCATGGCTTCCCGAAGAATTGTTTCGAATCATCTTTTCATTTTTACGAACATCGCATGACCCAAGTACCTTTAGCTTATATCGACGGATCTTTCCTTCCTGCAGCTGATGCAGCCCTTTCTGTTGATGACTTAGGACTGCAGCGCGGCTATGGCATCTTTGACTTCTTACGCGTGGAAGGGAGGGTGCCATTATTCTTGGAAGACCACCTGCAGCGGTTCAGTCACTCGGCTTACCTTATGCATATGCCCGTGCCCGTCAGCCCTGATGCATTGACCACCATCATCCATCAGATCATCGACTCAGCATCACTGCCCGTGTCGGGCATCCGTTTTTTACTCACCGGCGGCTCTTCCTCAGACGGATATACGCTCAATACCCCTCGCCTGCTGATCCTACGCCAGCCACTGGCGGCTCCCCCTGAGCAGCTGCCCACCCTCGGCTTGCATCTTTGCAGCTACGAATACCGCCGCCAACTATCGTCTGTCAAGACAACAGACTACCTCATGTCCATCTGGCTGCAACCCTGGCTCAAAGAGAAAGGTGGGGATGACATCCTATACCATGTAGGCGGGCAGCTTCGTGAGTGCCCGAGGGCAAATATCTTCTTCGTGACAGCACAAGGGATACTGGTCACGCCGGAGGATGGCATGCTGGCTGGCATCACACGCAAACATGTTCTTGAAGTCGCAGCCCAGCAAGATATTCCTGTAGAAATCCGAGATGTAACGCTGGCGGAACTAGCTACCGTGCAAGAGGCATTCATCACTTCTTCCACCAAACGACTTTTGCCTGTTTGCCGTATTGACGGCAAACCATTTCATACGCCGGGGCCTGTGACGAAAATGTTGTGGGATGCCTTCCTAGTGCAAGAGCAGGCATACCTGCAGGTACATGCCCGATGAGCGGATCGATCAGCGCGAGATGGCTGCCACCTGCTCGCGGATGCTGCGGCCCCACACACGATATCCTTGTTCGTTGTAGTGCAGTTTGTCGGGCAGGTAAAGCGACTTGATCGGAGTGCCATCCGATCCGAGGAAGCTGCCGGCGAATCCGATGACATGCAGGTTGGGCTCGCTGGCGCAATATTCCCGGATGAGTCGATTGGCCTCCTGTACGCGGTCCCATGCCGCCCAGCGCCGCTCACTCGGAGAGATTTCCAGCCAGGTGATAGGCAGTGTCGGGTACTTGGCCCTGACCTGTCGTATGATGTATTTGAAATGTTCGAGCAGCTGGTCGGGGGCTTTGTCCTTCTCCCCCGCGGTGATATCATTGCCGACGTACAGGAACAGGGCCTTCGGTTGGTGTGGATAGACGATGCGTGTCACATAGTAGGCGACATCGGCCAGATTGGAGCCACCGAAGCCACGATGAATGATGTTCGGCTGGCCTAAATCTTTGCGGATGTTCTTCCACATCCGGATGTAGGAGCTGCCCAGGAATAGGAGCGAGCCGCTGCGGTAGGTTTCTGCCTGGTTAAGGCTGTCAAAGGCTTTGATCTCCATATCCCAGCGTCGCGCGCCTTGTGATGATCCATGCATGGACAGTCGCGTGTAAAGCCAGTCTGCGATCGAGGTCAGGCAGGTGTCGAGTTTCTTCTTGTCGCTGCCCAGCGTGTGGCCGGCGCCGACGAAGGGTCGCAGGCCCGTGGGGATGCCTTCCGAGAGACAGCGCTCGAAGAGGATGAGGGGGCCGTGCCCGATGCCGTGGTAAGAATAGCTGCTGTCGTAGGGGACCGTCTTGTCGGCCGTCCCGCCGGTGTTGAACAGGGGGGCGTCACCTGCTTTGATCCAGCGGTTGTCGGGTAAAGATCCCCAGAGGTTGACAACGGCCTGCACCCGCGAGGAGACACCTTCATATCCTTCTCCCTCAAGGGTACCCCATCGGCTGCGATCCACCCCGCGGGGTACTTCATGATCGTCCATATAGCCGACGGCTAGGCTGGTCATCGCACCAGCGGAAGTGCCCATGAGGAAGACCTGCGATGTGTCGATGCCGAAGCGTTCGGACTGACTGCGTAGGTATCGGATGGCAGTGCGACCGTCCTGCTGGGCCCGGTACATGGCCTCATAATAGTCGTTGTTCGTTTTTGTAGGGGCTATGCCCAGTCGATAGCTGATGGAGGCGGTGACATAGCCGCGCCGTGCGAAATCTTCACAGAACATTCTCACGACCGACAGTTTGCGATTGCCATTCACGAAGCCACCCCCGTGGATGAAGACTACCAATGGCCTCCTTCGCATGGTGTCATGGAATGGAGGCATTAGCACATCCAGCCTTAACTCCTCCGACTCCCCTTTCCAGTTGATGGCTTTACCATACCGGAGGTCGACGGCAGAGTCGAATCGGTCAAAGACCGGAGAACGAAATCGCTTTTGTGCCTGCACTGCCGAAGCGTTGAGCAGGAGGATCATCCATGCCAGGGAGCAGTTGGACCAATACCGTTGAAGAAATTTGTATGCCATAACGATGATTGGTGAAAGCTAGGGAGATGGTAAATGTAGGGAGTAGCTCGGAATTAGGAACGGCAAATGCCGGTTACCGCTAGCGAAGGATCCACTACACTGTCATAAGGGCTTATCCGTGCTTCGAATTGCTCCGGCTTTTGTAGAAGAATGGGGCTTTTTTGTCGGAATATTGCCACGGAAGGGGTCCCCATAAAAAAAGCGCGAAGGATCGTCCCTCACGCTTTTGTATGAATGAAGTTTCAGATCGGATCAGAATCCGGGGTTCTGCACCATTTTGGGATTATTCTGCACCTGCGACACCGGGATGGGCAGGATCGTGCGGTAATAGTAGCTGTTGGTGGTGGCTTGATAGTCGATCAGTCGCGAAGTCGAATTACCTGCCGAGTTGATCTTGACGTAGTTGGTCTTCGTGCGGTTGAGGTCGAATAGCCTTTGTCCTTCCAGCGCAAATTCCTTGCGGCGCTCGACGATGATGCTATCCACGTAAGCCGCTGCCCGGATGCTGCCGGCAGGTGGCATCGCGAGCAGTGAGGCGGCGAAGGGCTTGGTGGTAGAGGCTGTATCACGTCTCATCCGGACGAAGTTGATGTCTGCTAGGGAGGCTGTCAGCGCATTGTTATCGTTGTTCTGCACCGCTAACCTGGCTAGCGCCTCGCCGCGGGATAGATACATCTCGGAAAGTCGGAATACTTTGATGTTCTCAAGGAAGGTGACAATATTGGTGTACTTGAGACAGAGCGGAACGTTTGTCTCGCCACCGATGGAATTACGGTTGCCGAGGGCGACGAACTGGCGGCGCATGTCGGTGTCTCTATAGGACTCATATAGAGACCTGAAGGTGGTGAGCGTTGTGCCCGTACTGCGGCTATTCATCCTCGTCTGGGTGCCGAGCATCTCCCCATAACCCTCCTGGCTGCAGAGGTAGGCGATCCCGTCGGTACCTGGGTTGTCGTTGGTGTTGTTGGTGACCTCGAAGATAGACTCGTTGTTGTTGGGGGTTCTGAAGTCCTGCACCAAGGAGCCATAGGGGAGCAGGCTGAAACGCCCTGATGAGATGACTTCCGTAGCGGCACTGACCGCTGACTGCCAGTCACCTTTAAATATGGCTACCCGCGCCCTCAACGCCAGCGTTCCCCAGCGGTTCATCCGAATCTTGGAAAAAGATGGGTTAACACTGCCGTTCCACCAGACGTTGCCAGTGGTAGGCAGCCGCTTAAGGGCTTCGGAAAGGTCCTTTTCGATCTGCTCATAAACTTCTTTCACCGAATTCCTTGCTGGGTAGACCACTTCCGTCACCTTCGTGACGGCCTTCAATACCAGAGGCACACCGAGATGTGACCCGTCGACCGTATGGTTGAGTGGCCGGGCAAAGAACTTTGCCAGATCGAAGTAGGCCAGTGCCCGTACGGCATAGGCCTCTCCGATGAGCTGACCGAACTCCTCCTGTTGCAGGGGGGTGATCAAGGCCCGCAGTTTCTCCTCATTGGCGATGATGTTATTGGCAGAGCTTACCACTTTATACATCTGGTTCCACATGCGGCTGACGTTTGCGTCGGTAGCCGTATGCGTCATCGTGTTCATGCCGGCGTAGCGGTTGCCGGTGCGAACGCTGCGCGTGGCATTGTCGGACAAAACTTCCGGTATGACGAGTGCATCGCGTCCGTAGTAGCTATACGACTGCATGAGAGAGTAGAGACCATTGACGGCGGCACGGGCTGTGGCAAGGCTCGAAAACACGTCCTCCGCGAAGACGCTCTGCTGCGGCTTCAGGTCGAGGAAGTTCTTTCCGCAGCCCATCGTCAGCAGCAGGGCCGAGAGCGAAAGGAAGGTGAGTATGCGTTTCATAATATAAACGTGTTCGGTCATTCGATGGGGTTAAAAGGTCAGGTCAATGCCGATCAGCAGGGTCCTGAAGACGGGTGGTCGCTGCGACATGACACCGTCGATGCTGACCTCTGGGTCGGTGTTGTAGCGCTTATCCTTCACCCAGGTATAGAGGTTCTGCGCCCGGAGGTAGGCCTTGGCGCTGGTCACACTTGCCCTGGCAATAAAGGTCTTGGGCAACGTATAGGAAAGGGAGACATTGCGCAGCCGCACATAGCTGCCGTCATACAGGAATCGGGTACTTTCATAGCTACCGGCCGATGACTGGGTACCCAGGAATACGGGCTTGGGTACATCCGTGACCTGTCCCGGTGTCGTCCAGCGACGGTTGAACTCATAGCGGCTGAGGCCGTTGCTCTGGTCGGAGAAGCCGAGGTTGGCGTCGGTCTTCTGAAGGTAACCATATTCGTCGTAGATCATGTTGCCCCAGAACACGTAGACCTGGAAGCTGAACTGAAAGTTTTTGTACGACATGCTGTTGGTCATACCACCGTAGAACTTTGGCAGCGCGCTGCCCGAGACGAGGCGGGGCAGCGCCGTCGTGAAGACGTTGGTGGTGGAATCCTTCCCATCGTTGGTGTACCAGGAAGCCTCACCATTGGCCGGGTTGACACCTGCGTAGCCGCGCTGGAAGTGGCGGTAATAGTCGCTGCCGATGCGGCGGAAATAGGCACCATTATTCGAGAAGAGGGAATCGATCTCGGTGATGCGGTTCCGGTTGCGGGTGATGTTGAAGTCAGTCACCCATTTGAAGCCGTTGCGCGTGGAGGGTGAGATGTTCACCGAGGAGATGGACAGCTCAATGCCTTTATTTTCCATGGCGCCGTTGTTCACAGTGATGCTGGTCACGCCATTGACGCTTGGGATGGACTGGTTCACCAGCAAGTTCGAAGTGATGCGCTTGTACCAGTCGATTGTGCCTGAAACCCTTCCTTTGAACAGGCCGAACTCCAGGCCCAGGTCGAGCGGGATGTTCCTCTCCCAGGTGAGGTTGTCGTTGGCGAGCTGCGAGGGCGTGAGACCGGAACCGAAGTTGTAGTCGGAGCCAGCGCTATATAACCCCTGAGATTCAAAATTGTCGATGCCCTGGTTGCCGGTGTATCCGTAGCTACCCCTCAGTCGGAGCTCACTCACCCAGTCGGCTTGGAAGAAATCTTCGTTGTGGATATTCCAACCGCCGCCGAACGACCAGAAGTTTGCTGACTGGAAGTTCTTCGCGAAGCGGGACGAGGCGTCCTCCCGCAGTGAGCCTGAGAGGAAGTATCGATCCTTCCAGGAATAGCTACCATTGAGGAATTGACTGACCATTCGGTTGGCCGTCCCCGTGCCCGTGGTGAGATCGGGTGAGGAGCCGCCGGCAGGGGTGGTGGTGCCAGGAGCTATGCTGTTCACGCGGATGTTGATGTCGATGTCATCGCGACTCTGCGCCTCATAACCGGCGAATACTTCCACGTCATGGCCGCCCTTGAGTTCCCGCTTGAAGCGCAGGATGTTGGTGGTGATCCAGTTGTTGATGTCCTGGGTATAGTTCTCGATCGATCCGCCAACGGCTACGTTGGCGTTACCCACGCGCGGGTCGTAGTAGATGGTTGTGAAAGCGTGGTTGAAGTCGAGCGCTGCGTTGCTTTCGAAGGTGAGCCCCTTGAGGATTTTATATTTCGCGGAGGCGTTGGCGCCAATATTATAAGTCCTGGCATTTCGCCGCGTCGTATTGATGACGGCGACGGGGTTGTAGCCACTGTTGTATCTGAACTCATAGGTCTGGCCATCGGCCTTGTAGACAGGTAGCCAGGGGGCCAGGCGGTACATGGCTCGCACCGGGTTGGCAAAGAAGCTGCCACCTAGGAAGTTGCTGGTACGCTGGAAGCTGCCGCTGAAGCCACCTTTGAAGGAGAGCCGCTCGCTGACCTGCGAGGAGACGTTGATGCGGTAGGTGGCCTTGTCGTAATTGATACCCTTGGTGGGGGCTTCCGATTTGTAATAACTACCCGAGACAAAGTAGGTTGACTTATCGTTACCGCCGCTGAGCCCGAGGTTGTACTGCTGGTATTGACCCTGCCGGAGCACCTGCTCGAACCAGTCGGTGTTGATGGTGGTGTCGATGGCATTGGCCTTGAGGAGGGAGTCGAAGGAATTGGGGTTTTTGCCAGCGTTTGCCCAACCTTCGCGGTAGTACTGTATGTACTGCGGGGTAGTGAGGGTCTTCTGCTCCTCGCGGATGTTGTATTTGTTGAAGCCCTGCTGGAAGGTGAAGCTCACCTTGCTCTTGCCTGGCTTGCCCGACTTGGTCGTGATCAGCACGACGCCGTTGGCGGCGCGCGAGCCATATAGGGAGGTGGCGGACGCGTCTTTGAGCACGATGAGCGACTGGATATCGTTCGCGTTCAGTCCCGCGATGGTGTTGCTGTTCAGTCCCGAGATGTCTCCGCTGACCACCGGGATGCCGTCAACCACATAGAGCGGTGTGGAGGAGGCGTTGATGGATCCGATGCCGCGGATGCGGATATTGGGCACCGAGCCGGGCTGTCCGGAGCCATTGGTCGATTGCACGCCGGCCATGTTGCCCTGCAGGCTCTCCTGTACGGAGGCGTTGGGTGCGTTCTCTATGACCGTGTTCTTGATGGTGGTGGCCGAACCCGTGAACGTGCTTCGCTTCTGGTTGCCATAGGCCACGACGACAACTTCCGAGAGGTTGTTCTCGGACTCCTCGAGCAGTACGATTAGCTCACCTCTCCCGTCGGGGGTCTTTACGGTCTTCGAGAGCATATTCACGCTGGAGAACTCGAGCGACTGGCCCTGCTGGATGGTAAGGGTGAAGCTGCCATTGGCCCCGGTGGTCGTGCCGCGGCGTTGTCCTTGTATACGGACCGTGATGTTCTCGAGCGGACTGTTATCTTTCGCGTTCAGCACTTTTCCCTTTATGATCAGATCGGGAAGCCTTGTTTCTTCGCTGTAAGGGAACAGGATATCCGAGGTCGCTCGTCCTGTCCGGCTCGTGTCGGCCTGAAGGTTCAGGGCCGCTGCCATCATGCACAACAGCAGGGCTGAGCCCATGCGTATTATTTTTCTCATCTGCAGCCGTCTTTGGTTTGGTGTAATTCGAATACGCAATCTAAGGATGAACACGTTTACTCAAAAGGTGTTTTTTTCATTGTTCCTAGGGTGCCCGCAATCTAGTCAAAGCCGGATGCAGTTTTTTTTGTAACATGAGGCGGAAAACCGATCCGATGCGACATTTCCTATTCTTCATATTCGTCTATACCCTTGCCTTGGGCGTCTCAGCCCAGAAGCTGCCCGTCGGGGCATCCACGATCGTCTACTCCAACCACGGTGAGCCCCTGACGCTGTACGCCTATCGGCCACCAACCTATGCTGACGGGCCGTTGCTGGTGGTCTTCCATGGCGTCAAGCGAAATGCGGAGGACTATCGGAACTACGCCATCCACATGGCCGAGAAATTTCGTGCCATTGTGGTGACACCTGAGTTCGACTCCGTCCGCTTCTCCTCTTCACGCTATCAGCGCGGTGGGGTTGTGAGGGATAAAAAGGCGGCGCCCCGGGAGGAATGGACCTATGCCATGATCCCCGGCATCGTAGAGTTCGTCCGCGGAAGGGAGGGGCGGAAGGAGCTGCCATACTATCTGATCGGGCATTCCGCCGGTGGACAGTTCCTCGTGCGCATGGCCGCATTCCTGCCAGGAGATGCCCGGCGCATCGTCGCCGCCAACCCGGGCTCCGACCTCTTCCCCACACGTGAGCAGTCCTTCGGCTACGGCTTCGGCGGACTCCCCGAGGAACTCTCCTCTACTTCCGTCCTGCGGGCCTACCTAGCCGCTCCGCTCACGCTCTACCTGGGCACCGACGACATCTACCCCCGACCCAGCTTCGACGACAGTCCCGAGGCCATGGCCCAAGGCCGTCACCGCCTAGAACGCGGGCGCAACTGCTTCGCCTTTGCCAAGGCCCTCGCCGAGAAGAACGGCTGGCCTTTCGGCTGGCGTAAGGTGGAGACTCCCGGCATTGGCCATGACGCCGCCTTCATGTTCGCAGCCCCCGAAATGGAGGACGCGATCTTTGGTCTGTTGCCGACGCCGGCCGCCAAATGAACCGAACATAGATCTCTACACGCAAACCTTCAAAACAACCACATGTCAGCGATCTTCGGCGTTATCTTCCATTTCATCGGGGGCTTCGCCTCCGGCAGTTTTTACATGCCATACCGTCAGGTCAAGGGCTGGCATTGGGAGAGTTACTGGATCGTGGGTGGGCTCTTCTCTTGGCTGATCGTGCCGCCCCTGGCGGCTTGGCTCACCATCCCCGGCTTCGGCGAGATCATAGCGGTCGCTGGGGGCCCCGTCATCGGCACGACCTTTCTATTCGGTGTGCTCTGGGGCATCGGAGGCCTTACCTACGGACTCGGCGTGCGCTACCTGGGTGTATCCCTCGGCAGCAGCATCATACTGGGACTCTGCATGGTCTTCGGCGCGCTGATACCAGCCCTGTGGTACGACTTCCATCCCGTCGAAGGGAAGGATACCTTCTCGGCGATGATGTCTGCTCTGTGGGGCAACACGATCCTTGTGGGACTGCTTGTCTGCGTCCTCGGCATCTGGATCAGCGGCCGTGCCGGAATGATGAAGGAACGGGAGCTGCAGGCAATCGGCAGCGCGGGAAAAGATGGCAGCCCCGGACTCGAATACCGCTTTGGACTGGGCATGCTCGTCTCCATCGTGTCGGGTGTCCTCAGCGCCTGCTTCAACTTTGGTCTCGAGGCGGGACAGTCGATGGCCTCCCTCGCCAATGAGATCTGGAAGACCGCCCATCCCGGAGAAGGAGAATTCCTCTTCCGCAACAACGTCGTGTATGTGGTGCTCTTATGGGGAGGGCTGACGACCAACCTCATCTGGTGTATGGTCCTCAACGCTCGAAACCGATCCTTCGGCGACTACACCGACGGTCGTACCCCGCTCCTGCGCAACTACCTGTTCTCCGCGCTGGCCGGCACCACCTGGTTCCTGCAGTTCTTCTTCTACGGCATGGGTGAGAGCCGTCTCGGCAACGGGCCCAGCTCCTGGATCCTTCATATGGCCTTCATCATCCTCGTCGCCAACCTTTGGGGACTCGTTTCCAAGGAGTGGAAAGGCGTGAGTATGGCCACGATCCGCACCATCGCCGCCGGCATCGCCATCATCATCCTCTCGGTGCTGGTGGTGGGATACGGCAACGCCTTGCATCAGGGAGAGTGACCTGACAGCCTATCGAAAATGATTGAGTGAAAACCATCCTTCTAAGAAAAAAGTTGATATGAGACTCGGGAAGAAAGAGATCGAAGCACACAATGAAGCAATCTTCGACGCGCATCATCGTCGCTACGCATTCGCGAAGCAGACGATGGCCAACGCAGAAGCCGTCGTGGCCAAGCTCATGGCCTTCCAAGTGGCCATCCCCAGCTGGGCGCTGGGCACCGGTGGTACCCGCTTCGGGAGGTTCTCGGGGCCTGGTGAGCCCGGCAGCCTGGAGCAGAAGCTCGATGATGTCGGTCTGCTCCATGCCCTCAACGCTAGCAGCGGTGCCATCTCGCTACACATCCCCTGGGACATCCCGAAGGACCATGCAGCCATCCGCCACCAGGCCGCTGAACTCTGCATTGCCTTCGACGCCGTCAACTCGAACACCTTCCAGGACCAGCCAGGACAGCCGTACAGCTACAAGTTCGGATCCCTGCAGCATGTCGACCGCGCTGTACGCCGACAGGCTGTCGCGCACAACATCGAAGTTATCCGTCACGGCGTAGAACTCGGCTCGAGGTCGCTCACCGTATGGCTAAGCGACGGTAGCTGTTTCCCCGGACAGCTCAACTTCCGAAAAGCCTTCCAGCACACGCTCGAAGGACTGGGAGAGATCTATGCCGCCCTGCCGGACGATTGGAAGGTCTTCGTCGAATACAAGGCCTTCGAGCCCAACTTCTATTCGATGACGGTGGGCGACTGGGGGCAGTCGCTCCTCTATGCCAGCAAGCTCGGAGAGAAAGCCTACACGCTGGTCGATCTGGGCCATCACCTGCCCAACGCCAACATCGAGCAGATCGTCGCGCTGCTGCTGATGGAAGGCAAACTCGGCGGCTTCCACTTCAATGACAGCAAGTATGGCGACGACGACCTCACGGCCGGCTCCATCCGGCCCTACCAGCTCTTCCTCATATTCAAGGAGCTAATCGAAGGAATGGACGCCCGGGGCATGGACCATGCCCATGGCCTCGGCTGGATGATCGATGCCAGCCATAATGTGAAGGATCCGATGGAGGATCTGCTGCAGTCGGTCGAAGCCCTCATGCTGGCCTATGCCCAGGCCCTCTGCGTTGATCATGCTGCGCTCGCCGCCGCCCAGCAGGCCAACGACGCCGTCGCCGCACAGGAGCAGCTGCAGGATGCCTTCCGTACCGACCTTCGACCATTGCTCGCTGAGGCACGCCTTCGTGCCGGGGCAGCCCTCGACCCCGTCCGCTGCTTCCGCGACCTGCGCGTCCGCGAGGCCCTTGTGAAGGAACGCGGCCATGCCACCGTTGCAACGGGACTATGATGCATAAGGAGCCGGCCATCCTCGTCTTCGATATCGGCAAGACCAACCGCAAATGCTTGGTCTTCGACAGGGCCTACAACGTCCTCTTGGCGGAGACGTTCGACATCAACGATGCCAAAGATGAACAGGGGAAGCCGGTTCTCGACCTAGGTGCACTCACGACCGCCATGCGTGGGCTGCTCCACAAGTATCTGGACGAACCCGCCCTCGACCTCAAGGCTTTCAACATCACCACCTATGGTGCGACCATCGTCAACACTGATGCGGATGACCGGCCGGTGCACCTCCCATGGGATTATCTGCGGGCGTACGATGATTCGGTCTTATCGAGATTCGATATGCACTACGGAGACAACGGTCAAGTATATGCGAAAACAGCCTCTCCACGATTGGGGAACCTGAACACAGGGATGCAGCTCTACCTGCTGAAGCATCAACAGCCCGCTGTCTTCGACTCTATCCACCACAGTACCTGGCTTCCTCAGTGGCTGAGCGGGCACTTTACCGGGCAGCTATTCACGGAGAATACCAGCATCGGTTGCCATACGCTCTGTTGGGATTTTGCCCGAGGCGTATATCCCTATTGGACGCATGCCGAGGGCATCTCCCGGCTATTCCCATCGATGCATGCGGCAGACCGTCCGCTGAAAGTCACGATTGCCGGCCGCGAACTCATGGCGGGGATTGGACTGCACGATAGCTCCTCTGCGTTGATCCCCTACCTGATGTCCATCCCCGAGCCATTCATGCTGCTATCCACCGGCTCCTGGAGCATCTGCCTCAACCCATTCAACAATACCCCGCTGACAGACGATGAACTGAAACAGGACTGCCTTTGCTATCTCACTTATCAGGGCCGCCCCGTTAAAGCTTCTCGATTGAATGCAGGCTTCCGCCATGAGGAGGCCGTCGCCGCAATTGGTCTCCAACATGGTAAGGACCTCGAATTCTTCTTTCGGCTAGCATGGGACTCTTCGCTGGCTGTTCGAATGCGGGATAACGCAGCTTCAGTGGACATCGAGCCTGCCGTCATCGACTACTATGCCTGTATCGATGCCATTGTCAACGACCAGATAGAGAAGATTGCCCTCGTCTCCTCCGCCCATATCCGGACACTATTTGTCGACGGTGGCTTCAGCAAGAATGCGGTGTTCATGGGCATGTTGCGGGAGCGGCTAACGGGGTGGGAGGTCCGTGCCGCAGAAGTGGGTCAGGCGACGGCAATGGGGGCGGCGGCTGTATTGCACAACCATTGGAATGGTCTGGGGAGACCTGCGGGTCTGGTGCAATTTTCTTGAGGAGCCGTTGCTGATTGTAAAGATCCTGGTTAGGATCATTCACTTCCGCTTCACCATCACCACGCTCACTACGGCCCGCTCCGCACCTGTGGTACTCGGACGTATCAGCATCGATCCGCCCACCAGCATCGAGGTAGACCCTCCGCCGTCTAGGTTGACGGCATGACTGCAGCCCAGCGACTTCATCATCATTGCCGTCTCCTGCAGCGTTAGGCCTGCATAGCCGGGTACGTAGCCGTCACCCTGCACCGCCACGATGAGCACGATGCCAGAAGCTGTGTAGCCGATGGCGGACCGGGGCCGTGTGGAACCGTTATTGACTTCGATGAGCTCCTCAGTGTCTGTGATGCGGATGTCGTTGTTGTATACGAGCATGGGTGATCCGCCGATACCACTTGACACGTTCCAGGCTGCTCCTCCCGCCGGATAGTTGGCGTCTGGTGTCTGTAGGGGCTGCTTGTTGACATCGTTGGGTGCGGGCGACGGATAGCTATAGATGGGATCATTCCCTCCGCCGATGTGATAGATCCAAGCAGCCGTGGGTGAACCAGTGGTGGTAATGCCAAAGGCGGCCCTTGTCGGGAAGTAGTATCCGAAGGGGCGACTCAGCGATTTGATGTTGGGGGCCAGCGTGGCATTATTGTAGCGCACCAGGCTGTAAGACTGGTTCGAGCCGAAGAAGCCTCCGTTGATGCAGGCATAGACGCTGCCTGGCTCCTGCTGCACGAACTCTGTCGGTGTCTTGGCGGTGGCGGACAGCACTGGCTTGAACTCCAGGGTGGTGTTGCTGCTTTCGTAGGCGAAGCAGTAGGCCCGTGTTTGTCGGTTGTTGAATGTGCTGTCGAAAGCGTAGAGCTGAACATTGGCGGGGAAGGTGGAAGTGGTCGTTGCATTCATCTTCCATCCCGGCGGTAGTGTGATCAGTGGCTTTACCACCGGCGGAGGCATGGGCAACGGTGGAGGTGGCGTATCACCACCCCCCTTCTTGCAGGAGACCGTCGAGATCAGCAGCAGCAGGGATATTATATTGGATCTCTCTTTCATGGGTTGTCTGGATAGATAGGTTTGTCCATGGAGGGCAGCGTCTCGTAATAGAAAAGGCATTCGCCCTGAAAGCCGTAGGCGCGGTTCAGCCGGATCATCTCCCGCAGCATGTCCTCCTTTACGCGATAGCCGTTACCCAGTGAGGTGAGCATGCCGGGGAACACTTGGCGGCGCTTCCGTCTCGGGACTTGCGACTGCAGTTCCTTCAGGATCTTCTCATACGCCTTGATGTCGTAGCGGTAGAGCTGCGGCAGCATCGCATCGGCATATCCACCCTTCAGCCATCGGGGCCAGTCCTGCAGATAGTTCTCGAGCGACCAGGGGTAGATGCTGGGCGACCACGTGACTTTGCACCCGCGGCGGACTTTCTTTACCGATTTGTAGAGCGACTCTCCGTAGACGCTGAGCCGGTCGGCCTTCCACTGTCGCCAAGAGCTGTCGGAGGCCGCTCTTGGAGGAGCTTCACCATCGTGCTCCGCCCTGTATACCTGTTGGGTCCATTCGTCGTACCCGCCTTCGGAAGGCATGGCTGGGAGGCGGTCATCACCCTGTACACCGTCCACCTCATATTTTCGTACTACTTCCAGCACCAGCTCCTTCATCATCGCCTGCACTTCCGGATGGAGCGAGTTCCACCAATAGAAGCCGTTCTTCTGAAGCAGGTGACCTTTCGCATTGCGGCCTTGCCAATGCGGGTAGCGTGTCGACCAGGGCGTGAGGGAATCACGGTAGCCATAGGCGAAGCCGTACTCGAACCAGGCGTGCACCTGGAGACCCGCCGCATGGCCCTGTTCGATGATCGATTTCAAGGGATCAAATCCGTTGTAAACAGGGTCTTGCCGGATGCCCACGTATCGTTCGGCCACCTCCGAGGGAAACATTGTCTTTCCCGCATTCCAGACGACCACAAAGACTGTGTTGACGCCATGCCGACGGCATTGCTCGACCACGCCTCGGATGTTCTCCTCCGATCGCAGGGCACTGCTGGCGACATTGGTCACCCAGGTGCCGCGGATGGGCTGTGCCTGCAATGTCAGCACTTGTGAAAGCAGCAGGAGGGTGAGTATGCGAAGATATCTCATGGTATAAGGCTTGCTCGGTATTCCATGTAGCGGTCGTGCAGCCGCTGCGCGGCGGGATATACCGACTGCGGACTCAGGAAGTGTGAGAATTCGAAGGTGATGGCCTTGGCATAACCCTGCCGCCGGGCAGCCTCCAGCTTAAGGCGTAGCTTCTCGAACTTGATGGGGAGGAACTTGATGGGCATGTCGCGGTCGAAGGTCTCAGCGTTAGTCCAGCACGCCAGTCCATGCCGGTCGGCCATGCGCTTGTTGGCAGAGAAGAAAGCGTCGAGCTCGTCGTATTCGATATGTCCGTCCTGGAAGGCCACGGCATCAATCGCTCCGCAGAGTCCGCCGAAGATCTCGTCCCATTCTCGTTCGTGCGCCTCTAGGCTCACGGCGTCCTCCTTGGTGAGTTCAGCAGAGGCGGCCATGACGGCCTTCTTGCCGTCGATCCAGGGAGAGATGAAGGTGGGGAGCCCGCCGCTGGCATCCTTGCACATCTTGCCTAGGGAGCGGAAGGCCTCTGTAGCGCCGATGGTGCGTCGGCTGATCTCCATGCTCAGGTACCATCCTTTGAAGGAGGGATGGTGGCCGTAGCGCGCCCAGGCCTCGTCGATGACGAAGCGATTGGAATCTATTTCATTGGTGAGATCTCCCGTATCCCAGTACCGTCCGCTGTCATAGAGGCCGAAGTAGAACGACATCCCGTGCCGGTCAGCCAGAGTGAGGAAGAGTTCCACCAGGTCAGTCGGTGGCGTGTAGCACCCGTATTCTTTGGACAGGTAGGCGGAGGGATAGGTCACGAACTTCCGGTGCCCACAGCGGATGAGGATGACGGTGTCGATGCCGGTATCGGCCATGTACTGGAAGTCTCGCGCCCACTCCTTCGGCCCCCAGTTCTGGTGGGGAATGTCGTGACTGATCTCATCTATAAACGTGCCTGTGATTTGCATGGATGCATCTGCCGCAATAGGGCCTTTAATGGATATTTATTTTTCATCGAGTTGGTCCCACCAATATTTTTTCAGCAGCCAGGTGGTGACAAAGAGCACCATCGTCCAGATGGCGAGGTGGGTGTGATCCTTCACCATCAAATACATAGGGATGACGACCTGCGCCATCTGCCAGACCATGCCCACGAGAATGTTGATGACATCACGGTGGAAATCGCGGTTGGGCTGGAAGCCGGGGTCGTCTTTCATGACGGCCTCGCGCACCGGTCCCCACCAACCCCAAGGACGTGTCTCCTTGTAGAACGCCTTTACGGCTTCGAAGTTTTCCAACGGCGCGAAGAAGGTGCCCAGCAGGCATCCGATGCCCGAGAATAGCAGGATGGCCGGGAAGAACCAGATGTCGGCCACCGGATCGGTGACGCTGAGTGCATCGAGGATCAGCTGCTTGAAGAAGAGCAGGGCGGTGGAGGCCAGCAATCCCGCCAGCATGCCACCGAAGTATCCGTAACCATTAAAGCGCCACCATATCCATTTGAGCATGTTCGCGCAGGCGTAGCCGCCATAGAGTGCTGAGGTGATCCACAACGTGAGGGTGTTAAGGGAGGAGGCGTTGAAGCCGAACACCACGCCGATCACAACGAGTAGCAGCGAAGAGAGGATGCTCAACCGGATCAGCTTCGTCTCGGGCGCGTCTGGCCGGATGTATTTGCGATAGATGTCGTTCACGATATAGGCGGGCGCGGCGTTCACGAAGGCCGCGAAAGTGCCCATGAAGGCGGCCAATAATCCCGCGAGCAGCAACCCTTTCCAGCCGACCGGCACGAACTTGTTGATGGCCAGGGGCAGGACCTTTTCGAAGTCGATGTCCTTGCCCATGGCGGCGATTTCGGGCTGCAGATAGACTAGTCCCAGCACGGCGAATCCGGCGACCATGATGTATCGGGGGATGTACATCACGGCGATGGTGGCGGCGCTCATCTTGGCGGCGTCCGAAGGGGTGCGAGTGCTGAGGATGCGCTGCATGTCATAACTAGGTACGGGACCCGCCAGCGAGGCGAAGACGCCTTTGAAGAGCATCATCATAAAAAGTGCGCCGAAGAGCCCAAAGCCGTCGTTTGCGATCTTCTCATCGACACCTGGGTAGGGGGTCTGCGACCAGTCCAGCCCAAGGTCCCAGCCAAATCCCAGGTCGCCCCATCTCGCAGGAGTTGCGGCCTGCACTTGCTCGGCCGTCACACCATTCCAGGCAATCCAGCCGATCACAAGGCAGCTAAGTGTCATGATGACAAACTGCAGTACTTCCGTCGCCACCACGCTGTACATCCCGCCTTTCAGCGTGTAGAGTGTGGTGATGCCGATGACGATCAGGGCGTAGGACTGCTCGCTCTTCACTGTCAACGAGCCAAGTGTCAGGGAGAGGTTCCAGGGCAGGATGGACGTGCAGAACTTGCCGATGCCTTCGAAAAAATAGGCCATGAATCCCAGCACGCTCACCACCGCGAAGATGACGATGATGATATGGGAGAGCCTCGCGCCCCTGCCCTCGCCGAAGCGGAAGCTGATCCACTGGGCGCCCGTCATGGTGCCGCTTCTGCGCATCCAGGCTGCGAGGAATACGAAGACGAAGACCTGGTTCCAAACGGGCCAGAGCCAGGGGATCCACGCACTCTTGAGGCCGTACACGAAGAGGATCATCACTGTCCACATCGTGCCGCTAATATCCCACATACCGGAAGCATTCGACAGCCCTAGCATGTACCACTTCAGTGTGTTACCGCCGAGGAAGTACGACCGCATGTCGCGCGTCGCGCGGCGCGACAGCCAGAAGCCCAGTCCTAGCGTGCCCGCCAGGTAGAGTAGGATGATCGTCAGGTCGAGCCCGTGCAGCTGCATCGCTGTTGAATAAATAAATTATTTATCTCTATTCAAAACTAATCTTCTTCAAATACATTTGATGTAAGTCTCGGAAAAATTGTGAAGATGACCCTGTGCCCGCGACGTATAGCAGCATGTCTGTTGATGACGGCCATTTCCCTGGGCTGCAAGAAGGTAGGTACGCCCTCGCCTCCACCACCACCCGTCACGCCGCCCACGCCGGTATGGGATGTAAATGCGTACCGCGGTGTCTGGCTTACCAACGTGGCGAGTGCCGCGCTCGACAGTCGAGACAACATCAAGTTGGCGATCGATAACTGCAAGAAGGGCGGCATCAACCACGTCTTCGTGGTGGTGTACAACGCCGCCCGCACGCTGTATCCCTCCGCGGTGATGCAGAATCTGATCGGCATCCCCATCATGGAGCGATTCGCCGGTCGAGATCCGCTGAAGGAAGTAATAGAGGAGGGACATGCGGCGGGACTCAAGGTGCATGCTTGGTTCGAGTATGGATTCTCTTCTTCCTACTCACAGAACGGAGGCCCGATCCTGGTCGCTAAGCCGCAATGGGCCGCGCGTGACTTCAATGGCGCACTCACCGTCAAGAATGGATTCGACTGGCTCAACGCATTTCATCCCGAAGTACAGCAGTATATGATCAACCTCTTCAAGGAGGTGGTCACGAAATATGATATCGACGGCGTACAGGGTGACGACCGCCTCCCGGCCGTACCCTCCTCCTCTGGATACGATGCATACACGACAACGCTCTACCGCGCCGAGCGGGGTACTGACCCGCCGCCGAGTAGCAGCGAACCCAACTGGGTGGCCTGGCGGGCCGGTAAACTCAATGCCTTTCTGAAGCGGCTGCGCAATGAGGTCAAGGCCATCAAGCCCAACGTTCTGGTGACGATGTCGCCCTCACCCTATCCCTTCTCGCTGAACGAATACCTGCAAGACTGGCCCGTCTGGGTCGACAGCGCCTGGGTGGATGCCGTCTTCCCGCAATGCTACCGTTACGACCTGCCCGCCTACAGCGCGGTGCTGTCGCAACAGGCCGCCGTACTTCGAGGCAGCAAGGCCTCTATCTGCTACCCGGGCGTGCTGGTGAAGTCAGGCACCTACGTCGCCACCGACGGATTCCTCACGCAGATGATACAGGTCAACCGCTCCAATGGATTCAAGGGCGAGGCCTTTTTTTTCTATGAGGGACTCAAAGACCGCATCTCCTTCTTCCAGGGACAGTACCCGTATATCAAGTGATCAGCGCGGTGAAGGACACCCCACACGGCGCACAAACGAAAGCGAGCCATGAAAAGGATCTTTCTCCCTCTGCTCCTCCTGCCGAGCCTGCTGCATGCACAGCGTTACTCCCGTTTCGTGGACCCCTTCCTGGGTACGGGTGGGCATGGGCATGTGTATCCTGGGGCGGCCGTACCCTTTGGGATGGTGCAGTTGAGTCCGGACAATGGCACCAACGGCTGGGACTGGTGCAGCGGCTATCATTACAGCAGCGACAGCATCGCTGGCTTCAGCCACACCCACCTCAGCGGTACGGGTATCGGAGATCTCTGTGATATTTCGGTACTACCACTCCTGGACACGAATGGCATCCGGTCCAATCGGCTCAAGATCCCCTTCTCCCATAAGGATGAATTCGCCTCCCCGGGACGATATGCCGTACGGCTAGGCAATGGCGTGGGCGTGGAACTGACGACTACGGTACGCAACGGCGTGCATCGCTACCGATTCCCAGGAGCTGCCGGCTGGCTGCGGTTCGATATGGGCTTTGCCATCAACTGGGACAGTGCCACCGACGGATTACTGAGGCTGATCGACGACAGCACCCTGGTTGGTTATCGATATTCCACAGGATGGGCCAAGGGGCAGAAAGTGTTCTTCGCCGCTCGATTTTCGCAGCTCGTGTGCGAGCGCATCGTGATCGACGAAGCGGGCTTCTTCAAGGGCGATATTGGTCCGAACGTCAAGATGGCCCTGCGCTTCGATACAAAGGGACAACCATTGACTGTGCGTGTAGGCCTCAGTTCCAACGATATCGACGCGGCGCTGGCATCTCTTCGGGAATCTGCAGGAAAGACTCCGGAGCAGGTCATGCGGTCCGCGGAAACCCTTTGGGAGCAAGAGCTGCGAAAGATCGAGATTGATACCGCCGATCGATCCCTGGCGACCCGATTCTACACTGCGCTCTACCGCACCTGCCTGGCTCCCAATGTTTACTCCGATGCGGATGGCGCCTATCAGACGCATGACCACCTGCGACGCCGGATGCCAACGGGACAGAAGTACACCATATTCTCCCTTTGGGATACCTTCCGGGCTTTGCATCCGCTGTTCACCATTACCCAGCCAGAGCGGGTTCCTGACATGATCAATAGCATGCTCGCCTTCCACGATGACAATGGTCTGCTGCCAGTGTGGGATATCGCTACCTGGGAGGCCAATACGATGACAGGCTATCATGCCATCCCCGTCATCGCCGACGCCATCCTCAAAGGGGTGGAGGGCTTCGACCACCGCCGCGCCTATGCGGCCATGAAGAAAAGCGCTGCCCAGCAGCAACGGGGTACGGCCGACTATGCCCGCTTCGGCTACCTCCCGCAGGACAAGCATGGCTGGAGCGTCACCTACACCCTGGAGTATGCCTATGACGACTGGTGCATCGCACAGGTCGCCCAAAAACTCGGGGAACCAGAAGACCATGACCGCTTCCTCAAACGGGCAGCTTCCTACCGGAATCTCTTCGACCCCGCCACCGGCTTCATGCGCGCCAAGGACAGTGCCGGGCGCTTCGTCGAGCCCTTCGACCCGCTCGTCTCCGAACACGGCTTCGAAGGACAGTACATCGAAGGCACGGCCTGGCAGCACAGCTTCTTTGTGCCTCATGACGTGCCGGGTTTCGCTGTATTACATGGCGGGAAGGAAAAGCTCGTCGCCAAGCTCGACGAACTCTTCGCCTCTTCCTCGGTGTTGAAGGGCGACAACATCTCCATAGACGTGACGGGACTGATCGGGCAGTATGCACACGGCAACGAACCCTCGCATCACATTATCTACATGTACACTGTCCTCGGACGTCCCGACCTCGCTGCCCGCTGGCTGCGCACTGTGGCCGACAGTATGTACCGCACCGGTCCAGACGGGCTCTCCGGTAACGATGACTGCGGACAGATGAGCGCATGGTTCGTGTGGACGGCCCTTGGCATGTACCCCCTCAACCCCGCCTCCGGGGAATACGTCTTCGGCTACCCACTGGTTAACCGTGCTGTCATCACCTTGCCCGAGGGTAAGGAACTCACGGTGAAGATCAACCGAATTATGGGTGGTGTGCCAGGGGTGAAGTCCGTTCGGCTTAATGGGAAGCCCCATGCCAAGCCCTCGGTGAGCCATTGGGAGATCCTGCAGGGCGGGCTGCTCGAGATGGAAGTAGGGGAGAGGCCCTGATTTATCTTTTTCAGGATTTACATGATCTCAAGACTTTTGTAAAAGAGTTTCGTCAGCGGCAGCGTTTGGGGATGGAGCAGGATAACGGGGTATCAAAAATTTGATGTCACAAATCGTTTTCTGAAGGGCACCTTGCATTCTATGCGTTTTTTACCAAGATTTTCGGATAACTAGGACTTTCAGGATAGGCTTGGCGAGTTTACCGAGCTTCTTAATGTCATTCCTGGATGTGCAAAAAAAGGGCGGTGTGTAAACACCGCCCTTTCAAAAATTAAATTAACTCAAAAAAGAGCTTCTTACCATCCGGGATTCTGGGTCATGCCTGTGGGGTTGGCATCGACCTCGAACTGGGGGATGGGCCATAGCTTGTACTTGGCATTCGTATTGGTCCGGATCTGGTTGCGGAAACGGATGCGCTGACTGATGCTGGTGGTGTAATTGGGCACTTCGTCGGCATCAAAAGTCGGATTATTCGGGGCGATGGCGGGATCTAGGGCATAGCCGACGACGGGCCCGCTGTTGGCATTTGCATAGATATCCCAGCGTCGCAGGTCGAAAAGTCGGTGCCCTTCTCCTGCCAGCTCCACAACACGCTCGCGGCGAATGCGTTGGCGAATCTGTGCCTGGGTGCCGGAGGCGATGGATGGCTGTCCGGCACGGGTGCGGACGGTATTCAAAGCGGCCAGCACGGTCGCGTCGATCTCGTTCAGCTCCACCTTTGCCTCCGCATACATCAGCAGGATATCGGCATACCGCATCAGGATGTATCCCGTTTTGTGTTCCCAGATGTACTGGGTGGAGTCGAGGTACTTTTTCCATACGTATCCTACGCCTCCGATATTGCCAGTGGCACTTACCTGCCACTGGATCCCTGCGGCCTGTGCTCCGATCCAATCGTTGTTGCCGGAGACGGTGTCATATCTATTCTGAATCCAGTTCCAGCGGAAGCGTCTGTTGCTATGGATGTTGAAGATCTGTCGTTCCCTAGGGTTGCTGTAGGGAAGGGTTGGTGCGGTGAGGGTGTGGTGCTGCATGGTGTCACCGGGCATGTAGACGGTCCATGCCAGTCGGCGGTCGCGGTTGAGGCGGGGGTTGAGGCGGCTGTAGATCGTGGAGGCATCGATCCGGCTCCCATTGCGGTCCTCGTAGCGATCTACGAGTGCCTGTGAGGGGAAATGGCTGCTCTGGGAGTTGGTCACCTGCCTCGGCACGCACCCCAGGATGGGCCCCCAGTTCTGCGGGTTTAGCTGATCTGTGGGGAAGGTCTGGTTGAATAGGATCTCGCGGTTGGCATTGGAGGCTTGCCCGGCGAGCATGAATAGCGCCGGATAGTTCGGGTTGAGGCCGTACTGGTTGAGGTCGATCACGGCCTTGGTGGCCGTGGCGGCCATGCGCCAGTCCTTGATCAGCAGGGCCAGCTTGGCCTTCAGGCCGAGGGCCACGGCGCGGTTTACACGTCCGTTCGCGAGTATCGGCTGGGCGGTGGCGAAGGCGGCAGAAGCCTCATCCATGTCTTTGTAGAGCTCGGCCACGATGGTGGCGACGGGTGTGCGCTTGGCAGAGAGTACCTCGTCGACGCCGGGCGCCTTGGGATACCAGGGTACGTCGCCGAACATGTACATCAGGTGGAAATAGCCCCAGGCACGCAATACCAGCGTCTCGGCTCGAATGCGCCCGTAGACGGCTGCAGAGACGTTGGCCTTTCCGTTTTGCATGCCTAAGAGTTGTTGGTTGGAGCGCTGGATGAGGCGGAAGGCCTGGCTCCAGCAGGTATTGACGAGGGCGTTGTTGACGAGGAAGGGACCACCGTCGCCCATGGCAACGAAGTCTTCCGCGTTGCCACCCCGCTTCATAGAAATGTCGGTGGATGCCTCCACGGCATAGAGCAGTGGGGTGTTGTTGGGGAATATCCAGAAGGCGGCAGCATAGACGCCGGTGAGGCCCTGCTCCATCTCGTTTTCGTTGGACAGGTAGTTGGTGGCCGAGGACTGGTCCAGTGGCCTCCGGTCGAGGAACTTGTCGCAGCCGGCGGCACCCAGGAGGAGTGCCAACAGGCCGAGGTTCTGTATCTTCTTCATGGTCGTTAGATAAGTGGGTTTAGAAGTTGACGTTCAGGCCGGCTGTCACCGTACGCATCACTGGGTAGAACTCGGCGTTTGCGTTGTTGATCTCGGGGTCGAAGCCATCCCAGGAAGGCGTTAGGGTCAGCAGGTTCTGGCCGCTCACGAAGACGCGGAGCGACTGGATACGCAGGCTGTTCAGCACATTCTTCGGCAGCGTATAGCCGAGATTCACGTTTTTCAGGCGGAAATATGCCGCACTGCGGATCCACCAGTCGGAGGCCACGAAGTTGTTGCCGCCAAAGCCAGAGGGCAGCAGGCGCGGGAAGACGGCGCCCGTGTTGTTAGGCCTCCAGGCGTTCGTCTGGTGTTGCAGGAGCGAGGCGATGAAGTCGCTGCTAGCAAAGGGGACGGCGCCCGTGCCACTCAGGTAGTTGTCGCGCATACCGACCCCTTGGCCGAACAGGTTCAGGTCGAAGTTGCCGTAGGATATGTTCAGGTTGATGCTGTACTCGTAACGGGGGAAGTTATTTCCGAGGAAGGTGCGGTCGTTGGCGTCCACCTTGCCGTCGGGCTTACCGTCGGGACCGCTGATGTCGGCATACTTCATGTCGCCTGGCTTGGGACCCGTGGTGGGTGTAGCATTCCAGGGGATGCCAAACTGAACGGGTGAGCTCTTGATGTTGTTGGAGTCGGCGAAGAAGCCTAGTGCGCGGTAGCCATAGTAAGAGCCCAGGGCATAGCCCGGCTGGGTGCGGGTGCTGCCGCCGTCGATGAAGGGCAGGCCTGCAATGAGGCCGGTGACTTCATTGCGCACATCCGCAAGCATGACGGTCGCGTCGAAGTTCCATTTCTTCACCTGCTTCTTATAGTTCATGGAGACTTCCCATCCGCGGTTCTCCATGTTGCCGGCATTGACAAAGGGGTTTCCGAGGCCGCCGGCAGAGGCGGGCAGCGTGCGGGGCAGGATCATGTCCTTCAGCGACTTCACATAGTAGTCGGCCGTCAGGGTGAAGCCACCCTTGAACGTAAGGTCAAGGCCCGCATTCCACTGCCGCGAGGTCTCCCATCCAATGTCGGGGTTGGGAAACTGCAGCACGGCCACCCCCAGCGTAGTGGCACTGTTGAAATAGGCGCTGGTGCCATTGGTGGGGTTGCTGTACACCGAAGTACCGTAGAAGGCGTCGAAGGCGTAGTTGGAGCTGAAGTTCTGGTTGCCATTCCCGCCTATGGAGCCACGGATCTTACCGAAGCTAATAACATCGGACAGCTCATCCCAGAAACCCTCGCGGCTGAATACCCAGCCGGCGGAGGCGGAGCCGAAGTTGCCCCACTGGCGATCACGAACCTGCGAGAAGCGCGAGGAGCCGTCGCGGCGACCATTGACTTCAAATAGGTATTTGTCGCGGAAGGCGTAGTTAACTCGGCCGAAGGCACCCGCCAGCGCGAGCTCGGAGACGCCCGCGCTGTTGTCGCGCGCGCCCGTGCCCAGGTTTAGGTAGGGCTGGTTGGGATTCACGAAGCCCTGGCGCGAGGCGCCGAAGAAGTAGTTCTCATAGAGCTCGCTCTGACTGCCCGCCATGACCTTGATGGCATGGTCCTCTCTGAGCTGCAGGCTGTAGGTGGCCTGTGCGCTGTAGGTCGTATAGAGGTCGTTGCGCCAGCTCTCCGACAGCGAGGAGGTGCCAGGCCAGGCTGCGATTCGGTCGTAGCTGTTCGTCGCAAGGTTCGGAGCGTAGATGTCGGCATTCTTCGTGAAGCTCTTGGTATAAGGGTTACGCTTCTCGCGGCCCCAGGCGGCTTCGAGCTCAAGTCCCCTGACCGGGTTGGCCACCAGGGCCACACGCGTGAGCATCGTGCTGCCCTGCACCACGGAAGTACCGGCAGCCTCGGCCATAGCGATGGGGTTGCGGTTGTTGGTCTGTGCGGCCGTGCCGTACATGTCTTGACCGAACTTGCCCGCACCGATGGCGGGCAGGCCGATGGCCTGGCGGATGATGAATTCGGGAGAGCCGGTGGACGGGTTGATGGTCTTGTTCTGATTATAGGCCAGCGTGCCCGTTAGCGTCAGCCACTTGGCGACTTTGAATTCGGGGTTGAATCGCAGATCGTACTTCTCAAACGAGTTGTTTTGGATCAACCCTTGCTGGTTCATGTAGGTCATACCTGTGAACACGCTGAAGCGTTCGCCGCCGGAAGAGATTTGCACGTTGTGGTTCTGCAGCATGCCGCTGTTGGTTAGCACCGCGTCGATCCAGTCTGTGTTGATGACGTCCATATTATTGCCGGCTGGATTGGCGACGTACTTGTCGATCAGCGTCTGCGGATACACCACGGCCGAAGGGTTGCCCGTGCGGTTCTGCTCGGCTTCGTTGCTATAGCGCAGGTGGTTGACGGCACTCACCCGCTCAGGCAGTGAGGTGAAGCCTTGCTTCGTGAAGAAGTTGTTATATGAGACCTTGGTACCTTTTGTCCCACCTCGCTTTGTCTTCACCACAATGACGCCGGCCGAGGCGCGGTTGCCGTATATGGCAGTGGAGGCTGCATCCTTCAAGATCGTCACGCTTTCGATGACATTCGGGTCAATCTGGTTCAGGGCGTCGGGACCCGAGCCGGTCGGCATCAGCAGACCGTCGATGACGATCAGCGGTGTGCTGTTGCCCTGGATGGAACTCTCGCCGCGGACGCGGATGAAGGCGCCATCGGCACCGGGACGACCCGACTGCTGCTGCACTGTCAAGCCGGGTGCCAGGCCCTGCAGCACCTGTGAGGTACTCGTCACCTGACGCTTGGTGATGGTGGCATTGTTCAGCGTCACCTGTGCGCCGGTGAGGTTTGACTTGCGCTGGGTGCCATAGCCTACAACCACGACCTCGCCGAGGTCGCCTGCGGTGGGCTGAAGCACCACGTCCAGCTCGCTGCCAGAGACGGACACCTCACGGGCGGTGAAGCCGATGCCCGAGAAGACCAGCGTCTCCCCTTTGGACGCCGAAAGGTTGTAATATCCGACTGCTCCGGTGGTGGTCCCTCGCAGAGTACCCTTCACAGTCACCGTGACGCCCTCTGCCCCGTTGCCGGTGCTGGCGCTTGTGACTCTTCCGGTCACGTTGATGTTCTGCGCTGCCAGTCGCACCCCCCAGGCGAGGACTAGCATCAGCAAAAGCATTGTCCGTTTCATAGTCATTGTTTTGATGTATGGTTTGGTTGAATGAACACTCCATGGTGGTCGACTGGATGCTTCGCGAATGCATCTGCCAGCCTCTCTAACAGTACCGCGAACTCACTGCGCAAGATAGGTCGGCCCGGCTGAAAATCCTGTAGGCCCCAGCCCGACCAGCGCGTGGCCGCATCGGTCGGCATTCCCCCCTCCAGTGCCCGGAAGCTCTGCTCCACCGTCAGCAATTCGCCTGTCACATCAAGGCTTCTACCCAGGCATGCCATCAGCCCGGCCTTCACTTCGGTTACGTGTACTGGTGAGTCTGGGTAGAACCAGGTGCGGTTGGCCCATTGGTAGGGCTGCCCCATGCCTTGGAGGATGCCGGTGGCCCCTGCCCTTTGGATCTCGGTGAATTGTGGATGGTCAGGCTTGACGTCATAGTAGGGCATGAGGTAAGCCTTGGCTTGCAGTAAGACCGACTGTATTTCTCGTATAGAAACAGCTCGCGGCTGTTTCCGCTGCTTCACCGACAGAGCCGCCAACACGCCGGCTGCCTGGCCAGTCAGCATCACCACCGGCTGCAAGCGCGTCGTTCCGTTGGCGGCATTGCTCACGCTTATGCCTTTCTCGGCTACGATGAGACCATCCGTTTGTTTCGGGATCAGCGCTCCGAGTGGGATGTTGAAGGAAGGGACTGGGTAGAAGCCGAGGTGCTGCGGGGCGGCTAGATTCTCGCGGTGGTGGTGGTCCACAGGGTAGTCGCCCACCGCGATGCCTGTGCGGTATAAGGCCAGGGGCTGAGTGTAGGGTTCGGAGATGTGGTTGAGGTCGAACCGCACAAGTCCCTGCAGCCGCCGTCCCTCGCGGTGGTAGGGCATGAGTGGCAGCCGATCGGCTGTGGGGAACTCATCGTCCACCAACCCGAGGTGCTTGTTGCCGAACTGCGTCTGCAGGAAGTAGATGAACCGAAGGGTCTTGGCCTTAGCCTGGGCGATGGCCTGTTCCCGCTGCACCCCGTTCATGGAGATCATATTCAAATAAATATCATTACCCTTGCCCGGCCAGTTGATGAGATACTTGCCGTTGGGCAGCCTGGCATAGTCCATCAACTGCTCCTTACTCACGTTGATGGTAAGCTTGGAAGGGGTGCTGCAGAAATCGCGGCAGCAGCCGTCGAACTCCATCGGGTCATAGCCGCTTGGTCGCACTAAGGTGCAGTCGGCGTCGCGCCCGTAATCCTTCAATATGGCCGTATAGGTGATGTCCTGCACGATGTCGCTGCTCTCCGGCACGTTGACTTTTTCGCCGGTGAGGCGGCTGGCCTCCATGCCCCTGTCGCTGCTCACGTCTGCGGAGGCCATTGCGTCGCCGAGTTCGGTCGCATCTACTACGCAGCGGGCGTGGACGATCCGTTCCCGACCGGTCGACAGGTCAAGAAAAATGGCGCCTGTCACCAGACCATTCTTTATTAATGTACGTATGAAGCGGTGTTTGTAGTGTACCGTCAACCTTGGCTCCTGTGCCGCCAAGGCCTTGAGGATGCTGTCGGCCACTCGCGGTTCGAAATGCGTGTTGCTCACCCAGCCGGTGGCTACTTTCTCGGGGCCACCGTAGCGTCGGTACACAGCCTCGCGGAATTCGTTCCAGAGTCCTGATGGCAGGTTGTGGTTGCCGTCGGTAGCAGAGACGCCCGCGGCCGATAGCATGCCTCCCAGCCAGGGTCCCTCTTCCATCAGCTGGGTGCGCACACCCATGCGGGCGGACTGCAGGGCCGCTGCCGTACCGCCTGTGCCACCTCCAATCACCAATACGCCGGTGCGGTGGCTTGGCTGCGCATGGATCCCCCATTGCGCCAAGGCGCAAGCGAAGAGCAGGAGGATATGTTTTGCTTTCAGCATGGTTTGTTCATCCTGACCGATGTCAAGGCTTCGAAGGGGCTTCCAGGGTCTTCCATACTTGGTAAAGCGAACGGGGGATGTGGAAGCATCCCTTCCACTTGCCGCCTTTCAACGGCAGCAGGACCTCGCCCCGACGGTTCAGGTAGCCGAACCACTCCCCGTGGTCGGGGTCGCGGAAATGGTTCCAGGTATAGTCGTGCAGTGTTTGGAACCATTCGGCGCAGCGTTCGTCGCCAGTCATTGTCCAGGCCTTTGCCATCGCCACCAGCGCTTCGACGTGCACCCACCAGAGTTTCTGGTCCCATTCCAGCTGCTGGGTGGGGTGGCCCTGGATGTCGAGGAAATACAGGATGCCGCCGTACTCCTTGTCCCACCCGAAGTCGAGCGTGCGCAGCATCACGTCGCGCGCCTTGCCGATGAGTGCCTCATCGCCGATGCGTCGTGCCAGGTCCATTATGAACCACATTGCCTCCAGCGTATGGCCCGGGTTGAGGAGTCTGCCTTCGAAGCTGTCGCTGAAGCTGCCATCGGGCTGCACATTCTCGAGGATCAGTCCGCTGTCGGCCTGCAGGAAGACTTCCATCACCTCATGGATAACGATGGGGATGAAGCTGTCGACGCGTTCTTTTCCCAGAATGCCTTCCATCTCCAGTGCGAGGTTACAGAGAATCATCGGCAGGCTGAAGTTGCGCAGCGGGCGGGTGCCGGGGAAGGCCTTACTGTAAGTTCCCTTCCAATGGTGCTGGCGCCGCAGGATGTTCTCGAAGGTGTCGAGTGCGATCGTCCGGTAGCGCTCCTCGGGTTTGATCTTGTAGAGGGCGGCGAAGGCCATGCACGCGAAACAGTCGCTGAAGATGTTGTAGGGCTGTACCAATGGCCGGCCGTCGGCCGTGAGTGAAAAGTACCAGTTTCCCTCGGTGTCGCGTCCGTGTCGTTCGAGGAAGTCGGCTCCCAAAAGGGCCATTTCCAGCCATTCGGGACGAGCTTCGAGGTGGGCAAACATGAAACTGAAACACCATACCTCACGTCCTTGCAGCCAAATGAACTTGTCGGTATCGAATACTTCGCCGGTACGGTCCAGACAGGTGAAATATCCGCCGTTCTCCCGATCAGGGCTTTTCTCCACCCAGAAGGGCAGGATGTTCTCTACCAATTCCTTGCGATAACCCTCCGCCAGGGCACTTAGCTGCTTCCCTAATATATGCTCAACCATCAATCCTGTATTCAATCGAGTAAATGAGGAGATAAAGATAATCAGGCATTTATAGGAAGTCCACCAACTTGTTAAATTATTATGTATTAATGTGTCCCTGCATTCAACAAAATGAGTTCTCCTTACAATAGATTTAAACTTTCCACCGCCAATAGCCCTGCATGACGGAGCCTACCCCTATGTCTGATAAATTCCCACTTGAAGTGGTGGGTGGCTTGGCCTTAGAGAACTGAGCCCTGAACCGTGCCATTGTCCAGTATCTGAATACTCGGGATCGGCGTCAAACTCTGGGGTTGCATCAATCACCTCACAGGACAATGCTACAGCTTCTTTCATTTCCAGGAGGAGCTGCTGAGCCGGATCATATCCCAGCAGTTCGGCATCCCCTCTTTTTGAAAAATGACTCCCGATCTATGGCCTACGGGGAATTCAAACGGGGTGTCGTGAGCAACGAGCGCGATGTACTGTTTGTCAACATCGACTTCGGCTTTGGCATGGGCATCCTCATCGGCGACTTAACATGTTATGCCAAGTCAGGCTTCAGCGGTGAGTTCGGGCAAATCCCCTTCTTCCAGAACGAGCGGATCTGTCATTGCGGCAAGCGGGGCTGCCTGGGGACTGAGACTTTGGACTTGGCTCTTTTGGAAGCGGTGAAAGCTCGTATCAAACTCGGCTCTTCCTCCGTGCTTTCCGTCCGGCATACCGACGTCCATCAACTCCGGCTGGAAGAAATCATCAAGGCGGCCCGCCAGGAGGATAGCCTGGTGGCCAAGCTCCTTTCAGACATAGGCGACAAGCTGAGAAAGTCCATCGCCATGCTGATCAACATGTTCAATCCCGAGCTGGTGATCTTCGGTGGCAAAGTTTTCGAGACAGGGGATTTCACCTGGCTCCCGATCCGCAATGCCTTGAACAAATTCGCACTTGGCCTGGCCAACAACGACACGCAGCTACAGCTCTCGCTGCTCGGCGCACGCGCCAGGGTGATGGGCGGTTGTCTGATCGCCCGGGGGCAGGTGATTTTCGGCTGCAACTGAGGGGCGCTCCGTACCTTGCGCTGGCACAAAATTGCCTGCTGTTGATTTATCTCAAACTTGTTGGCGTTGCCCTTTTCTGGGCGGGTGGATTTATCGCCACCAGGATCGCTGCCCAGACGTTCGGTCCCTTCACCGGGGCCTTCCTGCGTTATCTGATCGCTGGGTCCTTTCTGTTGCCGCTTGCCTGGCGTGCCACACCGGGGCTATGGCGCATGGACCGCCAGCAGTGGCTGCGGCTCTGCCTGCTGGGCTTCTCCGGTGTCTTTGCCTACAACTATTTTTTCTTCAACGGACTCAAACGCATGCCCGCCAGTCATGGGGCCCTCGTTGTAGCCCTCAACCCTGCCATCGTGATGCTATTCTCTGCTTGGCGTTATGGGGAGCGCATCCAACGGATGCGTTGGATCGGCATGCTGCTGGCCTTGTCTGGGGTCGCCTTTGTCATTGCCCGCGGAAACCTCGCGCAGATTCTGGAGAGTGTGGAATGGGGGGATGCCTTCATGTTGGGATGTCCTTTCACCTGGGCCGTCTATACCCTTGTAGGCAAGCAGGCCTTAGGCACGTCTACCCCGCTGGTAGCTACCACCTGGGCCTCGCTAACCGGGATGCTGTTCCTGCTCCTCTTCGCAGTATTTGAAGAACAGCCTGCCAGCGTGCCATTGGAAGCCTGGATATCCCTCGCTTATTTAGGTGTGATCGGCACGGTCTTGGCCTTTATCTGGTTCTATGAAGGTATTCAGCGCATCGGTGCTTCCCGCACGGCCATCTTCAACAACCTCATTCCCGTCTTTACCTTGGTCTTATCGGTCATCATCCTCGACGAGCAGGTACCCGCCTATACCTACGCGGGCGCAGCGCTCGTACTCACCGGCATCACGATGGTGAACTGGAAGGGTTGGTGAGTGGTCAAGTCCTAGCATGTCCGCCCTGGATATACTTGCAGCGCTGCTTCCAGGCAGTCCATGGCCTCGTCTACAGCCTCTTGCCGAAGCACATAGGCCAGCCGCACCTCATTCTTTCCTGCACCCACCGTCCCGTAGAAGCCGGTAGCAGGCGCCATCATCACTGTGCTGCCTTGATGGGAGAAAGATTCCAGCATCCACTGGCAGAAGGCATCGCTGTCGTCGATCGGCAGGCGGGCCATGGCATAGAAGGCCCCACCGGGAGTGGGGCAGAATACGCCTGGCATGCTGTTGAGGCGACGTACCAGCAGGTTGCGTCGGGCGAGGTATTCCTTCCGAGGGGCTTCAAAATAATCGGATGGAAGGTCCACGGCCGTCTCGGCCATGATCTGTGCGAGGGCAGGCGGGCACAGGCGGGCCTGGGCAAACTTCAAGGCTGACTCGTAGAGACCCCGGTTCTTCGTCACCAGCGCGCCAATTCTCGCCCCGCAGGCAGAATATCGCTTCGAGATGGTGTCCAGCAGCACGGCATGTTGCTCCATGCCCTCCAGATGCATGGCGCTCACATGTGTACCTTCATAGCAGAACTCGCGGTAGGCTTCATCGGAGAAGAGGTATAGGTCGTTGTCGAGACAAAGGCTGCGCAGCGCCCTCATCTCTTCGAGGCTGTAGAGGTATCCTGTCGGGTTGTTGGGGTTGCAGACGACGATGCCGCGCGTCTGCGGGGTGAGCGCCTTCCGGAACGCCTCGATTGGAGGAAGGGCGAAGCCGCTAGAGATATCAGAACGGATGGGGACTACTGTCACGCCGGCCATGACGGCGAACCCGTTGTAGTTGGCATAGAAAGGCTCGGGGATGATGAGCTCGTCGCCCGGGTTCAGGCAGCTCATGAACGCGAAGATGATGGCTTCGCTGCCGCCGGTGGTGACGAGGATCTCGCTGGCCATCACGTCGATACCGATGCTCCGGTAGTAGTCGGACAGCTTGCGTCGGTAGCCCTCATTGCCTGCGCTGTGGGTATATTCCAGCACTTTGATGTCGGCTTTTCGGACGGCTTCGAGCATGGCCGGCGGTGTCTCGATGTCGGGCTGCCCGATGTTCAGGGGGATGACTCGGATGCCTTTTCGGCGGGCAGCCTCTGCAAAAGGTACCAGCTTGCGTATCGGCGAGGCAGGCATGTCCCGTCCGCGGCGAGATATCTGTAGCATTTGGCAAAAGTAGACCCTGGGCCGCTGACCGCCAAAGCGGACAGTGGTTTACAAAGTCATGAGTGGGCATGTCCACACCTTGTGCGCAACCTATTATCGCGGTTTTTTTTCCGTGCCTGCCCGACAGATCAGCGGTGCCTTTCTAGCTAAGATCCGCTACTATAAGCAGCTATTCCCGGACCGTGAAGCTGCCGTGCCACAGCTGGTCAACGCCTCGCCCGCCATAGGCCCATGGTGCAGAGAGAGATTCGGGAATACCTGCAAGCGTTCCTCGACGAGCTGCGGCAGACAGACGTAGAAGTGATGCTCAGCAGCGTCGGCTGGGGCTATGCGCAACACAAAGAACCCCGGCCAGAAGCCAGGGTTCCTTTGATGAACAGGATTTAACATCCTGTCAAATAAGTGATGATCGATCAGTTGGAGACTACTTCTCCGGTGATCTTGATTTCAACGGGGGCATCTACACCCTTGACTTTCACGAAGATGCTTTTCTCGAAGACACCCGGGGCAGCCGCATTGTAGCCAGCCTTGATCTTTTCGTTCTTACCGGCCATCACAGGCGCCTGTGGCCAGGCAGGCGTAGTGCAACCGCAAGAGGCCGTTGCATTTTCAATGGTCAGCGGGGAGGTGCCCACATTGGTGAATTCGAAATCATGGTTCACGGGAACGCCTTGCTTGATCTTTCCAAAGTTGAACTTCATCTCCTTGAAACGGATCAGGTCTTCGGACTTCTTAGCATTGTCTTGCGCATGGCCCAGGCTCCCAAAGGTGAAGAAGGCAATGAGTAAAAGGATTTGCTTCATGGTAGGTATCGATTTGATAGTTGGAATTGTATAAAAGACGGTAGAACAACTGATATCGTTGCACACCGTTACGGTGTAAAATTAAGGTATCGGTCCTTGTTTTAAAAGGACAAAGAATGTCGGCCTTAAGATTTTTCAACCAAGCCCCCCCGATGGTCGCTTTCAGGCTCAATGCTAACAGAATTGCTTAAAATATCCCCACCGGTGAGGAAGACCTTAAAATATGGGTAGATTTGCTCACATGGACGGCACTTTTGCCCGAGAGACGCTTGAGGACGGACAGCTTAGCTTCGAGGCTTTCCGAGAGGTGGTTCAACAAGACTACGCCCTCTGCTGTTTGAGCCGGGAGGCCAGCCTCCTGGGCCGCAAGGAAGTGCTCACAGGAAAGGCTAAGTTCGGCATCTTCGGCGATGGCAAGGAGGTCCCCCAGGTCGTGATGGCCAAATGCTTCCGGCCAGGCGATTTCTACAGCGGCTATTACCGCGACCAAACCTTCGCTTTTTCGACCGGTGTCGCGAATGTCAAAGAGTTCTTCCTACAGCTCTACGGACATCCCGTCCGCGACGAAGAGCCCCATAGTGCCGGCCGGCAAATGAATGCCCATTTTGCCACCCCTTTTCTCGACGATGAAGGAAATCTGTTGCCGCTGGCCCATCACAAGAACCTGGCCGCTGGCATGGCACCTACTTCCGGACAGATGCCCAAGGCCCTTGGCCTGGCCTATGCCTCCAAGGTCTTCCGCCAGGTGCCTTCTGTCCATTCTCTAGCCGACCTCTCCGATGGGGGAAATGAAGTCTGTTTTTGCACCATTGGGGATGCTGCCACCAGCGAAGGTCAGTTCTGGGAGACGATGAATGCAGCTGCCGTCTTGCAAGTCCCGCTCGCCGTCTTCGTCTGGGATGACGGCTATGGTATCTCCGTCCCCAAAAGCTATCAGACTGCCAAGGGGTCCATCTCCCAGGCCCTGTCGGGCTTCTGCAAAGAAGATGGCACCAATGGCATCGACATCTACACGGTTAAGGCATGGGACTATGTCTCCCTGTGCGAGGTCTTTGAGGCGGGGATAGAACGCATCCGACGTACGCATGTGCCAGCCATCTTTCACGTTGAAGAGGTCACCCAGCCACAGGGCCATTCCACCTCTGGCAGTCATGAAAGGTATAAGTCGCCGGAGCGCCTTGCATGGGAGCGGGAATGGGACTGCCTGCCTAAGATGCGTGAATGGATCCTCGACAACGGACTCTTTAACGAAGAGGAGCTTTTTGACATCGAAGCCCGGTCGAAGCGTTCGGTCCTCGAGAGCCGCCAAGATGCTTTGCAGACCTTCCGTCAACCGGTGACAGCCCAGGTCGAGCGGGCATTCTCCCTGCTCCGTTCGCTCTCCCCTGAAATCTTGGAGCAGCACCCTTGCGTAGCCACCTTGCTCGCTGAATTCGAATCCAACCGGGAGCCCCTCCGCCGCGACGTTATGCAAGCCCTCGGTATTGCTGTGGCTATCCTCGGGGATGCTCCTGAAGCGCATGCCATGCGGGCCTACCTCCAAGAGCTGCGTAGCGAAGCGGCCTTGCTGTATAATACACACTTGCTGAATGAGACGGCCAAGAGCCCACTGCGCATAGTAGCCCAAGACCCTATCACGGAGGAAGAAGCCCCCCTGCTCAACGGCTATGAAGTACTCAACCGGTATTTCGATGCCCTGTTCACTGCGAATCCCAGGGTCTTTGCCTTTGGCGAGGACCTCGGACGCATCGGGGATGTCAACCAAGGCTTCGCCGGACTGCAGGCCAGGCATGGCAAGGGCCGCATCTTTGATACTGGTATCCGCGAGACGACCATTGTGGGCCAGGCCATCGGCCTTTCGATGCGAGGCCTCCGGCCCATTGCAGAGATCCAATACATCGACTACCTCGTGTACGGCCTCGTTCCGCTCACGGATGATGTCGCCTCCATGCATTTCCGCACCTGCGGCCGTCAAGCGGCGCCCCTCATTATCCGCACCCGCGGCCACCGCCTCGAAGGCATCTGGCATAGTGGGTCTCCGATGGGTATGATCTTGAGTACCCTGCGTGGCCTCCACGTCTGCGTACCCCGCAACATGGTACAGGCAGCCGGGATGTATAACACGCTGCTGGCCGGCAACGACCCCGGAATCGTTATCGAATGCCTAAACGGCTACCGCCTGAAGGAGCAATTGCCTTCAAATCTGCTAGAGATGCGGGTGCCGCTCGGGCAGGTAGAGGTCATCCGGGAGGGTGCCGACGTCACCGTCGTATCCTACGGCTCCACCCTTCGCATCGTAGAAGAGGCGGCCCGCATCCTCGAGACGCAGCACATTCATCTAGAGATCATTGATGTCCGTACGCTATTGCCTTTTGACCTGAGCCACGGCATCCTGGCATCGCTGAAAAAGACCAACCGCATCCTGTTTGTCGATGAAGACGTGCCCGGCGGCGCCTGTGGCTATATGTTCAACAAGGTCATCGAAGAGCAGGGCGGCTACCGCTGGCTCGATGTCGCCCCGCGGACCCTCACTGGAAAGGATCACCGTCCCGGCTATGGCAGCGACGGCGACTTTTTCGGAAAACCCAATGTGGTGGACATCATCGAGACGGTGACCCACATGATGCGAGAGTGAATCCACATACTTTCCCCCTTTTCTTTCCCGTATTCAGTCCAGGAACCTGCCCTTCAGCTCGGGCGTGGGCAGGTAACAGGTCTCCCGCTTGCCAAACCAGCGGTACCGATTTCTGGCTACGAAGGCATATACGGCATCTCTCCACCGGGCCGGCAGCAGGATGAAGGCAAAGGAGAGGCTCCAGGGGAATCCCAGGTGTCGGAGCGTGCGGAGGACGCTTTCGGATGATTGGTACACCTTCCCATTGGCTTGTAGCAGGGAAGTGTCGGGAGTGATGTCGGGCATCCCGAGTGTCGATAGCAGGTTCTTGCCGTAGACGCCTTGCAGGCTGGCGAAACGGAAGATGCCCTTTCGGTCGTGGCGGATGATGAACTGGACTGTGGCGTTGCAAAGATTGCATGCTCCGTCGAAGAGCAGGATGGGCCTGCTAGAGCCGGCTGCTGGCGCTTGGTGGGACGTTTGGCCGATGGCTGTCATTCGAGGTTGTGGAAGACTTTCTGGACGTCGTCATCCTGTTCGAGGCGGTCTACAAGTTTGAGTACTTCCTGTGCACCTTCTTCACCCGCTTCTACCAGGTTCTGAGGAATCCACTCTATTTCGGCGCTGAGGGGGGTGATGCCTCTTTCTTCCAATGCCTTTTGCAGGTTGCCGAAGTCGGCAAAACTGCAACGCAGCACCAGCACCTCTTCCCCGTTCTCGCCACTGCCTTCTCCCAGTTCTTCGAGGCCGAAGTCGATCAGCTCCAATTCGAGACTTTCTGCGTCCAAGCCTTCCGGCTTTAGTTTGAAGACACCCATCTTCTTGAACTGGAAGCTGACGCTGCCACTGTTGCCAAGGGTGCCATTGCCTTTGTTGAAATACGATTTGATGTTGGCGACGGTGCGGACGTGGTTATCGGTGGCTGTCTCCACCAAGATGGCGACGCCATGCGGTCCGTAGCCTTCATAGAGGATCTCTTCATAGTTCTCCATTTCCTTGCCCATGGCGCGCTTGATGGCGGCCTCGACACGATCCTTTGGCATGTTGACGCTCTTGGCGTTCTGAAAGCAGCGGCGCAGCGCAGGGTTGGTATCGGGGTCAGGGCCTCCGCTTTTGACAGCGATGGCGATCTCCTTGCCAATGCGGGTGAACTGTTTAGCCATGCGGTCCCAACGGGCAAACATGGTAGCCTTGCGTACTTCGAATATGCGTCCCATTAGAAGCGTAAATGGATGAGAGATGTAATTTTCGGGTCTGTGAAGTTACGATTCAGGCGGGCAAAAAATCCCATTCTCCGCAGCGGACGGGATGATGCGGAGGAATATTATTCGAATTCGGTGGCCTTTGGCAGGATCTAGCTGGGACGGTGCAGCATGCTGCGGCTGCGGCTATAGCTGAAGTATACGAGTAGTCCCACCACCATCCATATCATCGCAAACAGCAGGGTGCGTTGGTCGATGGCCACGATCATCCCCAGGCATATGACGGCGCCAAGGATGGGCACGATCGGCACCAGCGGAGTCTTGAATGGCCGTTGCATCTCGGGGCTTTTCCTACGTAGGATCCATACACCGAGGCTCACGAGCACGAAGGCGAAGAGGGTGCCGAAGCTGGTGAGGTCGCCGGCCATATGGCCGGGGATGAAGGCGGCGAAAAGGCCTACAAAGACGAAGAGGATAAGGTTGGCCTTATAGGGTGTCTTGAAGCGAGGGTGCAGGTCGCCAAAAGCCTTGGGGATGAGGCCATCCTGGCTCATGGTGTAGAAGATGCGGCTCTGTCCCATGAGCATGACGAGGATGACGGAGGAGAAGCCGGCGAGGATGGCCACGGTGATCATGGTGGAGAGCCATTCATAGCCTTTCATATAGGTGGAGATGGTATAGGCGACAGAGGCCTCTTGTCCTTTGGTGGGGTCGGTGAAGTCGGTGTAGGGCGCTACGCCAGTGAGGACGTGTCCGAAGAGGATATAGAGGATGGTGCATACGACCAGCGAGCCGAGGATGCCGATGGGCATGTCTCGCTTCGGATTCTTGGCTTCCTGTGCGGCGGTGCTGACGGCGTCGAAGCCGATGAATGCGAAGAAGACGATGGCGGCGCCGCCGAGGATGCCGCCGTAGCCGTGCTTGAAGAAGCCTTCATGGTCGGCGGTGCCTTCAGGGATCATATAGGGTACATGGTTGGCAGGCTCGATGAACTGCCATCCTAGGGCGATAAAAAGCATCACGATCGCCACTTTGACGAAGACAATGATGGCGTTGACGAAGGCGCTCTCCTGGGTGCCTTTGATAAGCAGCAGGGTCAGCAGGAGTAGGATAACGAGGGCCGGTAGGTTCATGATGCCCGTGCGGGTGACGCCGTCGATGGTGATGGATTCCAGGGGCGAGTGTGACCATTCATAGGGGACCGCCCCTCCCAACAGCTTGTTGAGGTATTCGCTCCAGGCGATGGAGACGGTCGCCGCTCCTAGGGCATATTCCATTATGAGCGCCCAGCCGATGACCCAGGCAACAAGCTCGCCCATGGTGACATAGCTATAGGCATAGGCGCTGCCGGCGACGGGGATCATGGCAGCGAACTCTGCATAGCAAAGGCCGGCAAAAGCACATCCGATGGCGGCCACCACAAAGGAGAGGGTGACAGCTGGCCCGGCTGCCTGCCCAGCGGCAGCGGCGGTTCGAACGAAGAGGCCCGCACCGATGATCGCTCCGATGCCTAGCGCCACGAGGTTGCCGGCTCCGAGGGTGCGCTTCAGTCCCTTCTCGCCGTTATCGGCTTGCGCCAACAGGCTGGCAAGGTCCTTTTTTCTAAACAGACTCATAAGAAGTTAGATGATAAGGTGAATGGGTGATTTCCCGTTGCTCAAGGTAAAGACTAAATCGTTTCTATACTGAAAATACCTTCAGACGATGCGTTGCGCTCGCACTGTCGGCTTTCTGCCGTATGTCCTATATTGCACAGGCAAGATAATCCCATGGCAAATAAGGGCAACCGCCTCACCGCAGTAATCTTTTTATCAATGGTTGCAGGCATCGGCATTGGATATGTGATGCACCGGAATATGTCGGTAGAGGCCGTATCCTCTTGGGCCGCCAACCTGAAGATCCTCGCCAACGTCTTCCTACGGCTGGTGCAGATGATCATCGCCCCGCTGGTCTTCTCTACCCTGGTCGTGGGCATAGCCAAGCTGGGTGACCTGGGCACGGTGGGCCGGGTCGGTGGAAAGGCCATGCTTTGGTTCGTCACAGCCTCGCTTTTTTCCTTGCTGATTGGACTTTTCTGGGTGAACCTTATGGAGCCGGGCGTAGGCTTCGAACGCTCGGTAGGTGATGCCAGCGGCGCAGCCGACGTGCTGAGCAAGACGAAGTCGTTCAATGTGGTCGACTTCTTCAACCACCTCTTTCCCCGCAGCATCTTCGAGGCTATGGCCGCCAATGAAATCCTACAAATCGTCATCTTCTCCATCTTCTTCGGCGTCGCCGCAGCTGCCATGGGAAAGCCTGCCGAACCGCTGATCCATGCCCTCGACACCTTCTCACACATCATCCTACGCATGGTCGGCTATGTCATGAACTTCGCCCCACTGGGGGTCTTCGGCGCCATCACGGCCGTGGTGGCTACCCGGGGGGTGGAAAGCATCGCCGTCCTCTATCTGAAATATTTCGGGGCCTTCCTCCTGGGCATTCTTTCTTTGTGGGCTTTGTTGCTGGGGGTCGGATGGCTGATTCTGGGCCGCCGACTGCCCGGCCTGCTGCGCTGCATCGCCAGCCCCCTGGCCATTGCTTTCAGCACCACAAGCAGTGAGGCCGTCTTTCCCAAGCTCGTCGAAGAGCTTGACCGCTTCGGCTGCAACCGCAAGATCGTCTCCTTCATCTTGCCGCTGGGCTACAGCTTCAACCTCGACGGAAGCATGATGTATATGACCTTCGCCAGCATCTTCATAGCACAAGTCTTTGGCGTGCCCCTCTCGCTTGGGGAGCAGCTGACCATGCTGCTGGTACTCATGCTCACCAGCAAGGGTATCGCCGGCGTGCCCCGCGCCTCGCTCGTCGTTGTCACGGCCACCTGTGCCATGTTCCAGATACCCCCTGAAGGTATTGCCCTCATCCTGCCCATCGATCATTTCTGCGACATGTTCCGTTCCATGACAAACGTCATCGGCAACGCCCTTGCTACCACTGCCGTCAGTAAATGGGAGCATGAACTCAGCCCGCCAGTGCCTTTCGAGGCAGGAGCCGAGGGTTGAAGGATGACATGCTTTCCGTTCCTCTGGATATATTCATAAACCAATGATGATGCACCTCCTTCAATTCGCCTGGACAGACCTGCTAAACCCCGAATTCTACATCGTCAACGGTGGCCTCTGGCTGTTTCTCTTCATTGTCTTTGCCGAGACGGGACTTTTCGCTGGCTTCTTCTTGCCTGGCGACTCGCTGCTGTTCGTCGCCGGTATCTACAGCAATGAGTTGGCCAGGGAGCTGGTCGATTTGAACAACGACTTCCTCAACTTGCTTCTGCTGACGTCCCTGGTTGTCGGCGCTGGCATCCTCGGGAACATCGTCGGCTACTGGTTTGGGGCGAAGAGTGGACCTTACCTCTACAAGCGGGAGGATACATTCTTCTTCCGTAAGAAGCACCTGCTGGCGGCCAAGGACTTCTATGAGAAGTACGGTGGTGGCGCCATTGTCTTTGCCCGATTCCTACCCTTCATCCGCACCTTTGCCCCCATCGTCGCCGGGATTGTGCAGATGGAGCGCCGCAAGTTCATGGTGTATAATATCATCGGCTGTGTCGCCTGGGCGGTGTCGATGCTGATGGCTGGGCACTACCTCTACCAGTTCATCCGGCAGCAATACGGCTTCGACCTGAAGGATCGGTTAGAAGTCATCGTCATTGGTATCATAGTCGTCACCACCGCCCCCGTCATCATCCGCTTGCTCCGGCATGGCCGCGAGTCTGGCAAAGGCAGCGCCTAGGTGAAAAGCCATCGCCACATGAAAAGAGAAAATGCCTCCGTCTTCAACCTCACCGTCGTCGTAGCGGCTCTCGGCTACTTCGTCGACATCTACGACTTGCTGCTCTTCACCATCGTCCGGGAGCCCAGCCTGCGCGGCATCGGTGTCACCGACGTGGGTATGATGGACGCTAGCACCCGCATCATCAACTGGCAGATGGTGGGGCTGCTGATCGGAGGTATCATATGGGGTGTGATGGGCGACCGCAAGGGCCGTCTCAGCGTACTCTTCGGCTCCATCCTGCTCTATTCGGTCGCCAACTTCCTGACGGGATATGTCCAGACGACCGACCAGTACGCCATGGCCCGCTTCATCGCCGGCATCGGCCTGGCGGGCGAGCTGGGGGCAGGCATCACCCTGGTCAGCGAACTGCTGCCCAAGCACAAGCGCGGCGTCGGCACCTCTCTAGTGGCAGGCATCGGCCTCTTCGGGGCTGTCTTCGCCTATTTCGTGTACAAGACCTCCGGCGACTGGCGCCTCTGCTACAAGATCGGCGGCGGGCTGGGCATCATGCTCCTGTTGTTGCGCATCAGCGTGGCCGAAAGCGGGATGTTCCATTCCGTCAAGGAACGCAACATCTCCCGGGGCAACCTGCTCATGTTCTTCAACAACGCCACGCGGTTTCGCAAGTACCTACTGGCCGTGCTGATCGGACTGCCCACCTGGTTCGTGATCGGCATCCTTGTGAACCTCAGCAACCGCTTTGCCACCGCCCTCTACGGTCTGAACGCGATAGACTCCGGCGCATCTGTCATGTATGCCTATGTCGGCATCGCCCTCGGCGACATCACCATCGGCCTCGTCAGCCAATGGTTCAGGAGCCGCAAGAAGGCGCTGTTCCTCTTCTATGCCATGACAGTCGTCTCCGGTATCGCATACTTCTCGCCGCTCAATCAAAGCGACACCGCGATGTATGCCATCTGCGGGGTCCTCGGCTTCAGCACGGGCTTCTGGGCCATCTTCGTCACCATGGGCGCTGAACAGTTTGGCACCAACCTGCGTGCCACCGCCGCCACTACCATTCCCAACATGGTGCGTGGTGCCTTGCCGCTGATCAACATGCTCTTCAAAGACTACTTCCAGGGAAGCCTGCAGTGGGGCATCGTGCAGAGCGCCATCGTCACGGGCTGCCTCGTGATGGCCATCACCCTGGTGTCGGCCTGGTTCACGGAAGAGACCTTTCATAAAGACCTCGACTATGTGGAGATCGAGGCAGAGGGGATTCCCTGAGAGGCCTGCGCTATCTTTGAAGCAATCACTTTCCGACCTGCTGTATGGATGCAGCCAATTATTATATTTATATTACACCGACCTACGACGGTTTAGATCAAAAGGTATCTTCATTCGTCATTTATTCTTGTAGCACGAATCCATTCACTGGCCATTATATATGAACATTGACATGGGCGGTTTGCTCAAATACATCTTATGCCAAAGCAAGTATATCAGGCATTACAAGCAGATGAAGATTTCTCAAGCAGCTAGACTGTCTCTGCTCCTCTTCTGCGGCAAAAGCTAAGGCCCTTGCCAGTCCCTCGCCATATCCTCGCCATCCGCTTCTCCTCTATGGGCGACGTTGCCATGTGCGTGCCTGTAGTTCGCCATCTGCTGGAGCAGCATCCCGATCTGAGGGTCACCTTTGTGTCTGACGGGGCCTTTGCCCCTTTCTTCGAGGGGATCGATCGATTGCGTTTCCATCCCTCGGAGCCGAAGGGCGCCCACCGCGGGCTCCGCGGGTTGCTCGATCTATACCGCGACATCATGGCCTCCGACCCGCCCGAGGCGGTGGCTGACCTGCACGGCGTCCTCCGCACCCGGGTCATGCGGATGTTCTTTCTGGCTTCCCGCACCGCCTATGCAGCGATCGATAAAGGGCGAGCCGAGAAGCGGGCCCTCACTCGCCGCGAGGCGAAAGACCTGCGGCCCCTGCCCACTACCTTCGAGCGCTATGCTGCCGTCTTCGAATCTTTATCGCGCCCTGTCAGCCTCTCCCGGCCGCTTGCCATCCCCCAGCGGAAGTTGGGTGAAGCTTTTCGAGTCGGCATCGCGCCTTTTGCACGGCATGCGGAGAAAGCATGGCCACCGGAAAGGATGCGCGAGGTCGTGGCGGCACTGCTGGCGCGCGGAACGGTGGAAGTATCGCTTTTTGGTGGCGGCCAGGCGGAAGCCGCCATGCTCTCCGCCTGGGAGGATGCCGAAGGTCATGTCAAAAGCTATGCATCCGGCTACAGCCTATCCGAGCAGCTCGCCCAGATTTCTCGTCTTGACCTGATGGTGAGTATGGACTCTGCCAGCATGCATATGGCTTCCCTTTTTGGCGTGCCCGTCGTATCGATCTGGGGAGGCACGCACCCCTTTGCCGGGTTTTTAGGATGGAGGCAGTCGTTGGAGGATACGGTGCAACTTGATATGGACTGCCGTCCCTGCTCCGTCTTCGGCAACCGATCCTGCTGGAAGGGTACACGGGAATGCCTCTCTGGACTCTCGACAGAGCGGGTGCTGGAGAAGATTTTGCAAAAGTTGGATGCGCTGGGGTAGCAGGCTCAGAGTGTCTTCAGCACGTCGTTCATCGAACGTACCGCTTCGGCACTCTTTGCGAACAGGACCTTCTCCTCTTCGTTCAGGTCCATTGGCAGGATGCGCTCCCATCCCTGGCGCCCGATGGTCACGGGTACGCCAAGACAGATGTCTTGCTCCCCATATTCCCCTTCCAAGCTCACACAGCATGTGAAGAGCTTGTGCTCGTCGCGTAGGATGCTGGCCACCAGGGCGGCTCCGGCTGCTCCCGGAGCATACCAGGCCGAAGTGCCGATGAGCTTGGTGAGGGTGGCGCCGCCTACCATGGTGTCGGCAACGATCTGCTGTTGCTGCTCCGCGTTGAGGAAGGATGTAACAGGAATGCTGTTCCAAGTGGAGAAACGGATGAGCGGGATCATCGTCGTGTCGCCATGGCCGCCTATGACAACGGCGTTCAGGTCGGCCGGACTGCAGCCCAGCCGCAGGCTTAACTGGTATTTGAAGCGGCTGCTGTCGAGTGTGCCGCCCATGCCTATAATGCGGTGCTTGGGCAGTCCGGTCGACTGCAGTGCCAGGTACGTCATCGTATCCATCGGGTTGCTGATTACGATGACGATTGCATCGGGGGAATGCTTCAACAAGTTCTCACAGACGCTCTTCACGATGCCGGCATTGGTGCCGATAAGTTCCTCGCGTGTCATGCCCGGCTTGCGGGGGATGCCGGAGGTGATGACTACGACGTCGCTGCCAGCAGTCATGGAGTAGTCGTTCGTCGAGCCCGTGATGCGGGTGTCGAAACCAAGCAGCGCGGCGGTCTGCATCATATCCTGTGCCTTGCCTTCGGCCAAGCCTTCTTTGATGTCGAGCAGGACGAGTTCATGGCAGACAGCGGAACGGGCGATATTGTCGGCACAGGTAGCACCTACGGCGCCTGCTCCTACGACGGTTACTTTCATTTAAAAGGGTTTCATGTGGTAATGGTATGAGGGCTGGTGCTCTCTGTGTGGCATGCAAAGTTAGTCGATGCAAGGAGATGATACAAATGGGATGAACTCAGAATTTAGCAGGTATTTGTCAGTATCCAGTCGGCTGGCTCATGCCCAGCGCGCCAAGAATTTTATCGACAGGCACGGTGCCACGAAACACCTCCAATAACTGCTGACGCCGATCATACAGGGCAAGCAGTGGCACATTGCGGGCTGCGAAAAAAGGGACGAAGAAAAAGCCTGCATCCCGGCCGACTCGGATGGCAGGAAATTCCTTCAGCCGAAACGTCTCCTGAAAGGATTTAATCATGTCGAGGGCTTCGTAGGTGCAGAGTACGATCTGCAGGTCGCCCAAATCAGCCATTCGTCGGGTGATCTCCGTTGTCTGGCGGTGGCAGTGGTCGCAGTTGGGACTGAACAACATAATGAGCACGGGCCGGCTGCTGTCCAGGTCATCGCGGCGAAGGATGCTGCTGCCATCGGTCAGCTGCAGGGTGAAATGCGGCAAGCGGCGCTGCTGCAGATAGGGAGGCAACGAGTCTGTCTGTGCAGACAGCAATGCCGGAGTCAGGACCAAAGCAAGCCCTATGCGCCAATGTTTCACATTCATATTCTAGGAATAAAGATACCAACCTCCCGATTATCAGGGTAGAGCCCTTGTTTGCTGCCTTGGCTTTTTACCCTATTTTCACGCCCTGATTATCATCGCTTAGCACCGACTAATCCTGTATTATGGCAAATACATCCGACATCAGCAGGGGCCTGATCATCAAGCTTGAAGGCAGCCTCTACACCGTCGTGGAATTCGGTGAGAATAAGACGGCCCGCGCCGCCGCAAAGGTCTGGGCCAAGCTCAAGGGCGTGGACAACAGCCGGACGATCGAAAAAACCTGGAACTCGGGAGATACGATCTTTCCAGTCCGCGTAGAGCGTAAGAACTACCAATATCTCTACCAAGACGATACCGGCTATAACTTCATGGATAATGAAACCTTCGAACAGGTCGTCGTGGAAGCAGCCAAAGTCGATGCCGCTCAGTTTCTCAAAGAAGGACAAGAAGTGTCTGTTCTTTTCAACACAGAGACGGAACAGCCGATGAGTGTAGAGCTGCCTGACAAGATTGTCTCGCGCATCACCTATTCCGAACCAGGCGTGAAAGGGGATACGGCCACCCGTACCCTCAAACAGGCTACCATTGAGACGGGCGCCACCGTCATGGTGCCCCTCTTTGTAAACGAAGGAGACGTCATCCGGATCAACACAAAGACGGGGGAGTACATCGAACGCGTGAAAGAATAATGCGCTCTGGCATGCCCGCCGCTATGCTGCTGGAGAAGCCCGTTCCGAGAAAGATCCCTACCTTCACCACTGGTCAGTCATTGCGCCTGGCCGCTAAATGTATCTGTTATGGATATGAAGGAAATCCAGGACCTGATCAAGCTGATCAATAAGTCCAACATTGGCGAGCTCAAGATCCAGCAGGGAGAATTTAAGATCACTATCCGACAGAAAGAGGAGAAGGTCGTCTCGGTCTCTGCTTTACCACAAGCAGTTCCCATGATGTCTGCCCTGCCGGCAGCTCCTTCCTCCGTCCCCCCGGCTGTTGACACTGCCGCCAAGCCTGCATCTAAGCCCATTAAAGAAGACAACCTCGTCGCCATCAAGAGTCCAATGATCGGCACTTTCTACCGGAGGTCTTCGCCTGACAAGCCCCTTCTAGTGGATGTGGGTGATGAGGTTTCCATAGGCAAGGTCGTATGCATTATAGAAGCTATGAAGTTGTTCAATGACATAGAGAGCGAAGTCTCGGGTCGCATAGTAAAGATTCTGGTGCAAGACGCCATGCCCGTCGAATTCGACCAGCCTCTATTTCTGGTAGACCCATACTAAGCTTGTAGGGTCGCAGCCATCGGCAATTGGGCTCGGCTCTTCCGGGACTCCTTAATCACCCCCCATGACCAAGGACCATCGCACCGACTTCAAAAAGATCCTCATCGCCAACCGCGGGGAGATCGCACTTCGTGTGATCCGCACCTGCCGTGAGATGGGCATCAAAACGGTTGCCGTCTACTCTACGGCCGACAAAGACAGCTTGCACGTGAAATTTGCCGATGAGGCTGTCTGTATTGGACGCCCCTCCAGCAGTGAATCCTACCTGAACATTGCTCATCTCATGGCAGCCGCTGAGATCACCAATGCCGACGCCATCCATCCCGGCTATGGGTTTCTGGCAGAAAATGCACGTTTTTCAGAGATCTGCGGCGATTCCGGCATTAAGTTTATTGGGCCTACCCCCGATCAGATACGCGCCATGGGTGATAAAATCACGGCCAAAGAGACTATGATCCGGGCAGGGGTGCCTGTGGTTCCCGGCAGTGGGGGTCTTCTGGAGAGCGTTGACCAGGCCAAAGGGATGGCCCAGGAGATTGGCTATCCCATCATTCTGAAGGCCACTGCCGGCGGCGGTGGTAAAGGAATGCGCGTCGTCTGGGAGGAGTCCGACCTGGAACGGGCCTATGATACTGCAAAGGCAGAGGCTGCCGCCTCTTTTAAGAACGACGGCATCTACATGGAGAAGTTCGTCGAAGAACCAAGGCATATTGAAATCCAGGTGGCTGGGGATCGCTATGGGACGGTCTCCCATCTGAGTGAGCGCGACTGCTCCATCCAGCGTCGTCACCAGAAATTGGTAGAAGAGTCACCCTCCCCCTTCATGACAGATGAGCTGAGGGAACGTATGGGAGCGGCTGCCGTCAAAGCCGCCGCCGCTATTAACTACGAGAGCGTTGGGACGATAGAGTTCCTGGTCGACAAGCACCGGAACTTCTATTTCATGGAAATGAACACTCGCATCCAGGTGGAACACTGCGTAACGGAGGAAGTGACCAACTTCGACCTGATCAAAGAACAAATCAAAATTGCTGCCGGAGAGCCTATCTCCGGGAATAACTACTTTCCATCGATGCATGCCATCGAATGCCGGATCAATGCAGAAGACCCATACAACGACTTCCGTCCCAGCCCCGGACGCATCACCGTCCTCCACACCCCTGGCGGGCATGGCATACGTGTCGACTCACACGTCTATGCCGGGTATATTATCCCTCCCTTCTACGACTCCATGATCGCCAAGATCATTGCCGTGGCTCGCACCCGGGAGGAAGCTATCAACACCATGAGCAGAGCCCTCAGTGAATATGTAATCGAAGGCGTGAAGACCACCATCCCCTTTCATCAGCAGCTAATGCGGCACGACGACTTCTGCAAAGGACATTTCACAACCAAATTCATGGATGGTTTTCGGATGGTATGATGCCGGATGGGTTGATCTCCTTTCTGACATAAAATATTAAGAGCGGCCTCGATGGGGCCGCTCTTATACTGTGCAGTCATAGGGGAATCCCGGGATCAGCGCAGGAACAAGATTTCCCGATATTTAGGGAGTTCCCACTGGGAATCATCGACCAGCAGTTCCAACTTGTCGACATGGTAGCGGATTTCGTCGAAGAGCGGCTTGACCTTATCACAATAGGCAACGGCCTTGTCGCGAGAGTGCGTCAGACTATTGGCCTGCTTGCGGGCTTCGGTCATATTGGCTGCGAGCGCCTGTACCTGCTGGATATGTTCGGAAATCTCCACCAGCACGTTTTGCTGTGCTTTGTAGGCGGACTCCGGAAGTCCCAACTCCTTCAGCCCCTTGATATTGGTGATGAGTACGTTCTGGTAACGGATGGATGCCGGTAGTATGTGGTTTCCGGAGAGGTCTCCGATGACACGCCCTTCGATCTGTACCGTCTTGATATATTTCTCCAGTTCGATCTCATGGCGGGCCTCGAGTTCGCTGTGGGAGTATACTTTATGTTTTTCAAACAGGTGTTTGGCCTTATCAGTCACCATCGGGTCGAGGGCCACGGGTGTGGTCTTTAGATTTGGTAGCTCTCTACGTGCTGCCTCCTGCTGCCATTCGTCGCTGTAGCCATCGCCTTCGAACAGCACTTTTTTGCTGTCTTTGATATACTGCTTGATGACTTGCATGATGGCTACATCCTTCTTATCGCCTTTCTCAATGTGGCCATCAACTTCTTTCTTGAAGTTGCTGAGCGTTTCCGCCATGATGGTGTTGAGGATCGTCATACAGCTGGCACAATTGGCCGAAGAGCCTACGGCACGAAATTCGAATTTATTGCCTGTGAAGGCAAAGGGTGAGGTTCGGTTGCGGTCCGTATTATCCAATAGCAGCTCGGGGATGCTCTTATGGATGTCGAGTTTGAGCATCACTTCATCCTGCTCATCGAACTTGTCGCTAACGCGGCTCTCGATTTCGGAGAGGGCTTTTGTCAGGAAATGTCCGATATAGGCAGAGATGATGGCGGGGGGCGCCTCATTGGCTCCCAGGCGATGGTCGTTGCCGGCTGAGGCGACTGCGGCACGCATCAGGTCGGAATGGTCGTGCACGGCTTTGATCGTGTTGACGAAGAAGGCCAGAAACATGAGGTTGGTCTTCGGCGTACGCCCCGGTGCCAGCAGGTTGATGCCCGTATCGGTGGCCATGCTCCAGTTGTTATGCTTGCCGCTGCCGTTGATGCCGGCGAAGGGTTTCTCGTGCAGCAGGACTTTCAGCCGGTGGCGCTTGGCGACCCGACTCATGAGATCCATCAACAGCGTATTGTGATCTACTGCCAGGTTCAGCTCTTCGAAGATGGGGGCGCACTCAAACTGGGCGGGCGCCACTTCATTGTGCCGGGTCCGCAGCGGGATGCCGAGGCGGTATGCCTCGTATTCGAAGTCGCGCATGAAGGCATAGACGCGCTCGGGGATAGAGCCGAAGTAGTGATCTTCCATCTGCTGCCCTTTGGCTGGCGTATGGCCAAAGACGGTCCGTCCCGTCATCACAAGGTCGGGGCGGGCATTGGCGAGCCCCTCATCGACCACAAAATATTCTTGCTCCCATCCCAGGGTGGCAGTCACCTTTCCGACGTTGCGGTCGAAATAATGGCAAACATCCACTGCTGCTCGATTCAAGGCCTCGATGGATTTGAGGAGGGGAGCTTTGTAGTCCAGCGACTCTCCCGTGTATGATACGAAGATGGTAGGAATGCAGAGGGTCATGCCCTGCCCTATGTGCATGATGAAGGCAGGAGATGTCGGGTCCCAAGCTGTATATCCCCGAGCTTCGAAGGTGGCGCGTAGCCCACCGCTGGGGAAAGAGGACGCGTCTGGCTCCTGCTGGACCAAGGCATCACCGTCGAACTGCTCCAATGGGGTACCGTCTCCTTTGAGAGTGAAGAAGGAGTCGTGCTTCTCGGCCGAAGAACCTGTCAGTGGCTGAAACCAGTGCGTATAGTGCGTAACGCCTTTCGACTCAGCCCATTGGCGCATGCCGGCTGAAATTTGTGCGGCCATGGTCCGGTCAATTTTATGCCCGGATTTGATGGATGCCAACAGGCTCTTGTAAGCCTCGTCGCTCAGAAAGTCGCGTGCGGTCTTTAACGTGAAGACGTTTTCTCCGAAAAGTGCCGTGACCTTGCCTACTCCGTCTACACTATAAAACGTATCGCCTGATGTGAGGTGATCGATGGCCTTGAAACGTAAAGATTGCATGTGTTGGTTGGGTTTAGAAAACAAAAATGTGGATTTTTAGAGAAAAAGTATTCATTCCTCTAGGTTTGGGGATAAAAAAGCCTTTACTGTGTGCCAAAAAAAAGGTTTATCGATCGATTTATTCTTGTCCATGCCATGTTTCACAGTTATGAATTATATAGTGAAAAATGTCATATGATAAATTTTGACAAGTAACCCCCACTGCATTGCACATTCTTGCACACAACATAGACAGCGGTTCCGCATCCACGGGAAGGTCTTGAATCGGCAGGCATTGTCGCCGCGCCTATCTTTGCCGATATTTTGATTCATGGAAACGACTGTTGACACAGCGGCACAGCTTGGTCTGCGGCCTGAAGAGTTTGATCAGATTAGGGAGACCCTCGGGAGAAACCCCAATTTCACAGAATTGGCGGCCTTTTCAGTGATGTGGAGCGAGCATTGCAGCTATAAAAACTCGATCCGCTGGCTTAAAACGCTCCCGCGCGACGGTGGCCGTTTGCTGGTGGCCGCCGGAGAGGAGAATGCTGGTCTGGCCGACATCGGCGATGGACTGGGCGTCGTGTTCAAGATTGAATCCCACAACCACCCCTCCGCCATTGAACCCTTTCAGGGGGCCGCCACCGGCGTGGGAGGCATCCATCGCGATATATTCACCATGGGGGCGCGTCCCATTGCAGCGTTGAATTCGCTGCGCTTCGGCGACTTATCGGACCCCAAGACCCGCCATCTGTTGCGGGGTGTCGTCCAGGGCATAGGGCATTATGGCAACTGCTTCGGCGTACCGACGGTAGGTGGCGAAGTGTATTTCGAGTCTTGCTATCATACCAACCCGCTGGTCAATGCCATGAGCGTCGGGATTGTCGAGTTGGGGAAGACCGTCAGCGCAACGGCAGAAGGCATTGGCAACCCCGTCTTCATCGTTGGATCAGCTACCGGTAAAGACGGCATAGGCGGTGCCTCATTTGCCTCTGCAGACATTACGGAAGACAGTGCACAGGACCTGCCAGCCGTGCAAGTAGGAGATCCCTTCCAGGAGAAGAAACTGCTCGAGGCGTGCCTGGAAGTCATTCCTACTGGTGCACTGGCAGGTATGCAAGACATGGGAGCCGCCGGCATTATCTGCTCAACGGCGGAGACGAGTGCTAAGGGCCACGTCGGCATGCGCATCGACCTAGAAAAGGTGCCCACACGCCAACAGCACATGAAAGCCTGGGAGCTCTTGCTGAGTGAGAGCCAGGAACGGATGTTGATGATCGTCGATAAAGGAAGAGAGGAAGATGTCCTCCGCATCTTTGCCAAATGGGACCTGCCCTGCTCGGAGATCGGGACCGTGACGGACGACGGCTTGCTGCGTTTCTACATGAACGGTGTGGAAGAGGCCGTCATCCCCGCTGAGAGCCTGGTGCTTGGAGGGGGCGCCCCAGTTTACGAACGAGCCTATCAAGAGCCGGCCTACCTGCAAGCGGTGCGCGACTTCAGCCCCAGTAGCGTGACGGTGCCGGCCGACCTAAAGGCCGTGGCCACCTTCCTTGCGTCCTTGCCCAACATCGCCAGCAAGCGATGGATCTATCAGCAATATGACAGCATGGTAGGAACGGCTAATGCCACGACCAATCACCCTTCCGACGCCCCAGTCGTTTGGGTCAAAGGAACCTCCAAAGGACTTGCCATGACGACCGACTGTAACAGCCGGTATGTCTATGCCGATCCATATAAAGGAACGATGATCGCCGTCTTCGAGGCAGCCCGCAACATTGTATGCAGCGGTGGCCAGCCCCTGGGCGTAACCAACTGTCTGAACTTTGGCAACCCCTACGACCCAGGCGTATATTATCAGTTTGTACATGCGATACAAGGTATGGGCGAAGCCTGCCGCCTATTGGGGACTCCGGTCACAGGAGGGAATGTCAGTTTTTACAATCAGCATCCTGAAGGCGCTGTCTATCCTACCCCAACCATCGGCATGGTCGGACTGCTGGAAAATATCCAACAGCGGATGGGGCTGGCATTCCAGTCTCCCGGCGATGCCATCTATCTGTTAGGAGAGGTCACAGACGACATCAGTTCTTCCGAATACCTGCACAAATGGCATCGGGTCGAACATTCCCCTGCACCCTATTTCGACCCGGCGGCCGCCCTCGCGCTGCATCAGGCGCTGTCGTCCCTGATACGCGATCAGCTCATACAGTCTGCCCATGACCTCAGCGAAGGCGGACTCTTTATTTCCCTGCTTGAAAGCGCGATGTCGGGCAGCCGGGGGTTTTCGGCCTCGCGACCTTCGGCAGGTCCAAGGGCCGATGCCTATTGGTTCGGGGAATCCCAGGGACGTGTGGTCGTCTCGGTGATGCCAACTGACGTCGACGCCTTTGAGGCGGCAGTTCGCCATGGACATCTGCCATGCCTGCGCATCGGGGAAGTGACGGCCGGTGCACTCCGGGTAGATGGATCCGACTGGGGGGATATCTCCGCATGGCAAAAGCACTACGACGAGGCCATCGGATTGCAGATGGCTGCCTTGTAAACACCAGCACATGGAAGTCGATTCGCAGAGACTGAATGCTAGGCTACCTGAACGCAGCGGCCCCTATACGATTGTGACAGGGGCAGCCGGCTTTATTGGAAGCGCCTTAGCGAAGTATCTGAACACACTCGGGAGTCGCCAGCTGATCCTGGTGGATGCGTTCACCCGTGCAGACAAGCAACCCAACCTGGCCGGCATCGAATTTGCCTATAAACTAGATCGCGATCTGCTGTTTGCCTGGCTGGAGCTGGAGCGGCCATCCGTCTCGCATTTTTACCACCTCGGTGCCCGGACTGACACGACGGAGTTCGACTATCGCGTGCATGAGCGACTCAACCTCCACTATTCACAGCAGGCCTGGCAGTATTGCACCCAGCATGGTATCCCCCTTGTCTACGCCTCTTCGGCTGCCACGTATGGCGATGGTGCACTCGGCTATTCGGACCATCATGATATGCCCGAGAGGTTGCAGCCCTTAAACCCATATGGCGTTTCAAAAAACGAGTTCGACAAGTGGGCCCTGTGCCAGTCCTCACAGCCACCCCATTGGTTCGGCCTTAAGTTTTTCAATGTATACGGCCCCGGTGAATCCCACAAAGGGCGGATGGCCAGCGTGGTCTTTCACGCCTTCCAGCAGATCCGTGCACGGGGCTTTGTAGAGCTGTTTTGTTCGCACCGTCCGGAATATCGTGATGGCTGGCAGTTGCGCGACTTCGTCCATGTCAGCGACGTGGTCGCAGTGTGCCAATGGCTGGCAGATCACCTGCCGGAATCAGGTCTCTACAACCTCGGGACAGGCCAAGCCCGCAGCTTTAATGACCTCGCCAAGGCCACTTTTGCAGGAATGGAATTGCCCCCAGACATTCGCTATATCGCTATGCCCGTAGACATTCGAGACAGGTATCAGTATTTCACGGAGGCTGACATGCAAAAGCTTCGACATGCCGGCTTCCCGCAGACATTCCGGACGCTGGAAGAAGGAGTCATGGACTACGTCCGGCATTCCCTGCTGCCCTCTACAACGCCCCACTCAACTTAGACAGACCTTCATGGAGATTTTCCTCGATACAAGGCTTGTACGTGCCGAACAACGGTACCTCTCCAATCGTGTGGGAGACGAGACCATCCTGCTCGACTTGCAGACAGGCGATTATATAGCACTCAACGACACCGCCGCCAGTATTTGGGAAAGGTTGCAACAGCCCCACACCGTGCAGGAACTGTCAGCATCCCTTGGCCTGACCTTCGATGTAGCTCCTGACCAATGTCTGGCAGAGACGCTTGATTTTCTCCGCGGGATAGAAGCCCTTCATTTGCTGGCACCCGCCTGAGCAGATACGGCATGTCCATCCGGAAACGCATACGTACATACAATACATCCACGCAGCTGGACCGTCAGCTCTTTGCCCTCACCATGATTGCCTGTCCCTTTTTTCGGGTGGCCCTGCTGGCCATGCCCTTCTCAAGGGTACTGGCATGGCAGGGGGTGCCCGGGGAGGAAACTACGGAGTTGCCCGACCCTGGCTCACTGGCCTATCGAAAGGCTATGCATGTGGCCTTGTTGCGTACAGCCCGCTACTTTCCATGGGCAGCCAACTGCTATGCGTTGTGCCTTGCGGGCAAGTTTCTTTTGCGCAAGCAAGGAATTTCCTCCACCCTTTATCTGGGTTTTTACAAGACCCCGGAAGGCTGCCATCAAGGGCATGCCTGGCTTCGGTCTCATGATACCTGGATTTCGGGTGGGGGGCAGCGGTATCTCTACTGCGTACATTCGTGCTATAGCTGAAAAACCAACGACCAGCAGTAATCGGCATGGGGATCTGTCTACATATGATGGTAAAGAATGAAGCCCCCCGGTTGCCACAGCTCTTCGCGTCGCTTGGAACGATGGTAGATGCCTGTGTGGTGTCTGACACCGGCTCTACAGATGATACCATCGCCTGCATATGTTCATGGGCTGATCGTCTAGGAATACCCTGTCAGGTGGAGAACCATGCCTGGAAAAATTTTGCGCATAACCGCAACCTCGCGTTGCAGGCTGCCTACAAAGCCCGGCGCGATGGCTTTCATGACTGCAGCTGGCTGATGGTCATCGATCCGGATGAGGTGTTGCAAGCGGAAGATCTAGCATGGAAGGCGGGCCTGATCCGTGGGGAGTCCTATTCATTGCATGTCCGCGCTGGCGGCACCTCAGTGTGCCGCCCTTTTCTGCTAGACATCACCGCTACGGAATGGCGTTGGCAGGGTCTTATCCACAACTGGGTGGAAAGCCTTCCGCCCGGTACACCATTTAGTTTTTTAGAGGGGGTCGCACTACAGTCCAGTGTATTTGTGGGTGCTAAGTCGCACGCCTACTGCTCACCTGTAGAGAAGGCCGAGGAAGACCGGCGGCTGCTTCTGGAGGAATTATCCGGCTCGCCCTTGTCGATGCGTAATGCTCATCGATGGTTTCAGCTTGCCTATGTTTGCCAATTGGCGGGGCGACATCGAGAAGGGATGGAACGATTGTCTTGCTTATGGGCATCTTCGGAGGTGCATCCTGAGATCCGTTATGCGTCCGCCATCCTGGCTTCTAAGTCCGTTCGTGCCACCAACGGTACGCATGACGAAGCGTTATCTCTTCTTCATCAGGCTCGCTTATGGGAGCCTCATCGTTGGGAGGCATCCTATTATATTTCAGGCCTTATGCGGGAGGCTGGCGATGCTGCGGCAGCCCTGGAGGCCCTTCCGGCAGTCGGTCTGATGCCGCCCCGGCTGAACGGTATTTTCTGGATGGAGCACGACCTATACACCTGGAGGGTGTCTTACGAGCGCGCCTTTTTGCTCTACCAGACGGGCCGGTGGCAAGAGGCTTCCAAGCTGGCGACCTCGCTTATGGAACGTTCCATTCTGCCACCTGCTGAAGCAGGATTCCTGCTTGCCTTGCTACAGCGGATAAGACAAGAGACCAGTACATCGAACTGATCGCTTCCAAGGCTTCTGCCTATGAGTACCATCTTTGGCATAGTAAGGCGCGAAGGCCCTGCCACCCGCGGGGATGCAGGTACGCGTATGTTCTCTGCCATGGATCACTGGCAAGCCGACCACCGCAGCCAGTACGAAGAGGGCGGGTTGTTGCTGGCGCATCTGCTGCTGCGCAACACGCCCGCACCAGAAACCAGCATCCATCATCTCGGACCGTACAGCCTTACGGCCGACCTGCGCCTCTACAACCGGGCGGATTGCCTCCGCCGTCTGGGCATCGACCCGGGCAAGGGGACTTTTATGCCGGACGGATTGATCGTCCTGCATGTCTTTCAGGCATTTGGCGTGAACGGCCTCGCAGAACTCGTCGGTGACTATGCCTTTGCACTCTATGACGCATCGACGCATACCCTACTCTGCGTCAGGGATTCGATGGGTGTGAGGCCTTTATGTTATAGTATCCTCGGGTCAGACCTGGTATTCGCCAGTGAGCCACGAGGCATCCTCGCTCATCCGGAGACCGACACAGCCCTCGACGATGCCTTCATCCTACAACTCATGGCCGGCCAGCCGCCAGACGCTGCGTCAACCTTCCGCCGGGGCATCCGCCACCTCCTACCAGGGCATATGCTGCAATGGCGGCCCGAAGAATTGCGCATCCATCCCCTTCGAAGGCTTACCATTCCGGCGTTGCAGCGGTTCCGCCATCCAGCAGACTACCAGGAGGCTTTCCGGGAGCAGCTGCAGAAGGCGGTTGCCTGTCGGCTGCCCAGCCGAGGTCCGGTAGGTGTTGAACTGAGCGGCGGGCTCGACTCCAGCGCCATAGCTGCCTTTGCCGCACCCTTATGCACTGGCGGAACGACACTGCACAGCTTTACGCTGGGAGGGCCGGAAGGGCTGCCGGGCGGGACCGTCACTGATGAATGGCAATATGCAAAAGCCGTGCTGGCACATTGCGGCATCTCCCAGCATCTACGGGTCTCCAGCGGCGGTTGGGCCTACCCTTCTCATGCGCAGGACCTGCACATCTCTGATCACGGAGGGGTCGATCTGATTAGTCCGTTCTGGCAGGAGCCAGCCTGGAGGCTGATGAGGCAACAAGGCATTCACACCTCCCTTTCCGGATTTTTCGGTGATGAGGTAGCCACCCATCCGGCCAGGCTCTATTACCACGATTTCCTCCTCGATGGTCGCATCCTTGCCTTCCTACAAGCCTGCCATGCCCATCGGGATTATACTTTGCCATTCCGAAGGCTCGCAAAAGCATGCCTGCCCGCAGCTATGAGAAGTTTTTTGCAACGTCGGACTCCCTTGCCATCCCAGGATGCATGTTACCTCGTTGGGCCACCTCCTAGGATGGATATCGGCCCTGCCGATGACAGGCCCTTCAGCCTTCGCCGGCACTTACTGCAGCGTGCCACCTCTGTCTATCCGCAACGTCGACTCCAGAATGAGTCGCTGGCAGCTATTCGCTACCGCATCGACATGCGGTATCCGTTGGCAGATATCCGACTGGTAGAGTTTGTGCTATCCTTGCCGCCGGAGGCGCTTGGGCATGTTGATATGGACCGACACCTATACCGCAGCAGTATGAAAGGATGGGTGCCAGAGGAGGTGCGGCTTCGAACTGAAAAGCATGTTCCGTTAGGGATCTTCCCTGTCCATGAACTCCGTAACCAACTCCCCTGGTGGAGGGCAGCCATTGCCGATATCAGAAGTGCTGCCGGCCACCCATTATTGCATCGGCTCGACTTTGCACGCATTGACCGTGATCTGGACCCCACCCAGGCGGAGAATACCTGGCAAGGAGTCTTTGTCCCGCGTGTGCCATTCCATATCCTTGCGCTGGCCAGATTTTTTGACGAAAGGACGGGGCCGTCCGGCCTGTCGGACGCCGTCCGGCTGGGAGACTATTCCCAGTTGACTTGAAAGTGTATCTTTACTACAAATTTATCAGAAGGTGGAAAATCCAAACCCTATCAATCAGATACAGCCCCCCCCGCAGGTGGCACAAGCCACCGTCAAGCCGACGTCAGAGGGGCGAAAGCCCTGGCAAAAGCCCCTGGCCAAGCGCATCTCCAAAAACTCGATACTCGACCTGGGACCAACACCAGGCACCCTGGAGAACATGACCTTCTCCTACAAGTCCATCTGAACGGCTACGCTCCCTGGCAAGTTCCATCTAGCCGCTAGGCTTGTGCGGTCTTGCGAGGCACTTCCCGGAGCCATGTCTCCACCGCATCCCCCGTCGATGAGAGGCTGATATGCGGAGGGCGGCTCATGCGGGCTATCGGTACGCAGTCTGCCATCATACCAAAGAGTGCTAGATGCGCGCGCTGTAAAGACCGTTCATGGATGAACTCACGGCGGTAAGTATGGGCTGCCAAGGCGAGGAAGGCACTGTTCCCTAGCAGCTCCTGGCACACAAGGTGCTGCAGGCTAGCGTCTGACTTCGACAACACGAGAATCCCACCCAGCGGGAGCGCTCGTCCGAAACTTGGATCGGACAGCCGCTGGCCAAACTTTTCCGTATCGGGCCAGATGCGGTTTTTTTTCTCGTACTGCGGGTCTGCCAGTGCGTCAATCGTCTCAGCGGTCAGCTTGAGCATGGGATAGGAGGGGTTCACCAGGATGGAAGAGGCGTCCTTGGGGTCAGCTTGCAGCAGGCACGTGTCATCTGTGAATATGGGAAACCCTCTTTTTCTCAGTTCGGCTGCGATGGACGACTTCCCGGCACCGCTCTCCCCGGCAAATAGCCATACCAGGTTGCGGTAAATGATACCTGAAGCATGTAGCAGGAACTGCCCGCGCTGCATCAAGGCAGCAGCCATGCAGACGGTGATGCAATAAATCCTGACCAGCAGAGGGTCTGCCTGATTGGCGGGGAAAATGCGGATATGCGTGCCATGGTCGACGGCATACTCGGCGATGCCAACCAGTCGGAGTGCGAAGGAGTGGGCGTAAAAACGCCAGGCATGCCCTTGAGACTTTGTCCAAGGCGTCGGGGGCGTTGAAAGCCATGATATCACGATCTCCGCTTCCTGAGGGGGGCAGGCTTGGAGCTCTGGGAATTCGATTTCTGAACGTATCTTGAAACCGTATGCCCTGTAGAAGTATGACTGGCCTTGGGGTTCCACCATTTGGATGGTCGCACAGGATGCATTCAAAGGTAGCAGTTATCCACGGCCGGTGGCATCAGCGGCACCCATGACTTCTCTGAAAGAAACAGCCCATTCCTATGGGCCGGAGGCGGCCACCCTGCTGCAGATGGCACGGCTTGTTGCTGCCACGCCGGCGGCGGCAGAGACTTTCCGTCTCCTGGAGGCCCCTATCTCTGCTGGTATACTGCACCGTCGCCTGACCGCACATGGCCTCACCGGCATAGGCCTGCCGGCTGGGCTGCTGCAGGAAGTCTTTGATTCGCAGACATATGCCGCCTGGGCAAGAGCAGAGCGACAGTCCGCCGCCTGGAATCTTCACCTTTTTGAAGAGCAGCGCCTGCTCGATGGTTTACTCTCTTCCCTAAGCCTTCCGTATATCTATGCCAAAGGCCTGCTATTGGGATGGGCTTTTCACGGTGACTTGACCACCCGTGCCACCCGTGACATCGATGTGATGGTCCGGCCTGCTGACTTGCCGGCCTTCCGCGGCCTGTTGGCGATGGCCGGGTACGAGGAAGTATATTTCTTCCCCGAGCAGCATCTGTGTTATGGACGATGGCTGAACCGGGAGGCTGTCTTTCGGAAATCGGTTTCAGATGGGGTATATGTGCATGTGGAGCTGCAATGGTCGCCGGTCTTGTCGTTTTATCGAATTCCAATCGCCGCCGATCAGCTCTTAGAGCATAGGCAATGGCAGCCCCTTGGCGGGGTACAATGGCCGCTTCCTTCCGTGGAATCTCATTTGACGATCCTGTTGTTGCATCATGGCGTGATGGATGGCTGGCGGCAGCTCCGGCATCTCCTCGACCTCTGCCATTTTCTCAAGGCCATGGGCGGGGCAATAGACTGGCCACGGTATCAGCAAAAGCTTATTCAGATGGGCATATCGGTAAATGCCTCGGCAGGCTTCAGCCTTTGCCGTTCCTTGTTGGGGATGCAGGTACCGGAAGGTTTTGCGGTGGACGACCGAGTTTTGAAGCGGCTGGAGGAGTCGCTTCTGTCAGGTCGTCCTCTTTTACGCGACCAGCGGAGCCTGGCATTCCTACGACGGCAATGGCTGCTGGCGGATGGATTCCGGGGTCGGTGCCGGGTCTGCCTGGGGCAACTCCAGAAGGCAGTCTCTCCAGGTCTCTATGAGCTGGAAGCCATTCCGTTGCTGCCCCGTTTCTTCGCTTTATATTATGGATTAAAACCCTTTCGGCCTTTGCTGCGGCCATTTTTGAAGGCACATGCAGGTAAAGGTATCCATGAGTAAAAATGACGGGATGCTCGGAGCCGGTTATGCTATGTACCTTACGGCCTAATTTTTACTAAATATGAATAAGAAACTCGCCATCATCGGCGGCGGCAACCTGGGAAGAGCTATAGCCGAAGGCCTTGCTGCCAGTAGCTTTACGCTGCCAGGGCATATCTTTCTCACTCGCCGCCACGTCGACCCGTTACGCGACCTGGAGGATGCAGGCATCCTAGTCAGCAACGACAACCGGCAGGCTGTTCGATTTGCAGATACGGTCCTGATCGCCGTCAAACCATATCAGGTCCGGGAACTCCTCCATCAGCTCAAGCCAGAACTCGATCCTGCCCGTCATGTCCTCTGCTCTGTCGTTACCGGTGTATCGATTGCGGAGATGGCCGAGATATTGGGGGCTTCCTTTCCCATGGTGCGGGCCATGCCCAACACTGCCATCGCCATCGGAGAGAGCATGACATGCCTTTGTGCCTCTGGTGTCAGCCCGGAGCAGTCGGCATACGTAGAAGCACTCTTCAGCCACCTGGGCCGGGTGGTGGCCATCGATGAACGGTTGATGGATGCCGCCACCGTGCTCGGGGCCTGCGGTATCGCATATGCGTTGCGCTATATTCGTGCCAGCATACAGGGAGGCATCGAGATTGGCTTTGATGCGGCTACGGCCTCGCTGATCGCTGCCCAGACAGTGAAAGGAGCCGCAGAGCTGTTAATCCGGACGGGACGCCACCCGGAGGAAGAGATCGACAAGGTGACGACGCCCCGGGGATGTACCATTGCGGGGCTCAATGAAATGGAACACTGTGGTTTCAGCTCTTCCCTGATCAAAGGCATCAAGGCCAGCTATGAGAAAATCGGACATTGACCGTCCTGCGCGGGGATATCTTCCAACTTTTCCACAGGGCTCTTCAGACCGGCGGCTGCCCTTGGGAATCTTGTAATTTTACTCGCCGAACGGAAATCACCCTCTGATGTGAGGCCGTCTCTGTTCATCCTATGTAACCCTATGATGAGGACCCCCGAAGGGAATCCTTGACCTATGGTGTCTTTGAACATACTCCTAGATGGCAAAATATATATTTGTGACTGGCGGCGTGACTTCTTCCCTTGGTAAAGGGATCATATCGGCTTCGCTGGCAAAGCTGCTGCAGGCGAGTGGCTTTTCAGTCACCATTCAGAAGTTCGATCCCTACATCAACGTTGACCCCGGCACCCTCAATCCCTACGAGCACGGCGAATGTTATGTGACTGAAGATGGAGCGGAGACAGATCTCGACCTTGGCCACTATGAACGCTTCCTCAACATCAGCACCTCTCAAGCCAATAATGTCACGACAGGTCGGATCTATCAGACGGTCATCAACAAGGAACGCGAAGGCGCATATCTCGGCAAGACGGTGCAGGTGGTGCCGCACATCACCGATGAGATAAAGCGACAGATGAAATTGTTGGGTGCGGAAGGTTTCGACATCGTCATCACAGAAATTGGTGGAACGGTGGGTGATATTGAGAGCCTGCCATTTATTGAAGCGGTTCGTCAGCTGCAGTGGGAGTTGCCCGATGAAGACTGCCTGGTGGTACATCTTACCCTAGTACCATACCTCAGCGCGGCTAAGGAGCTGAAGACAAAGCCCACGCAGCATAGCGTCAAACTCATGAGTGAAAATGGCGTGAATCCAGATATCATCGTCTGCCGTACGGAGCATCCGCTGTCGATTGACATTCGCCGGAAGATCGCCCAGTTCTGTAATGTCAAAACAGAGGCCGTGATTGAGGCGGCCGACGCCTCTACCATCTACGAAGTGCCTGTCAATATGATGAGGGAGGGGCTGGACCGGATATGCCTCCAAAAGCTCGGAATTCCCGTGTCGGGGGAGCCGAATCTGGGTGCATGGACCCATTTCCTTAACAAGTTGAGGAACCCCCACCACCACGTCAGGGTAGGCCTTATCGGAAAGTATATCGAATTGCAGGACGCCTACAAGTCGATCCTTGAATCCTTTGTGCACGCCGGGGCAGTGAACGAGTGTTGCGTGGAAGTCGTCAAAATCCACAGTGAGTTCATTACAATCGACACAGTTGAAGAAAAGCTAGCAGGGCTGGACGCCCTACTGGTGGCGCCCGGTTTCGGCAACAGGGGTGTTGAAGGCAAGATTACCGCGGTCCAGTACGCACGGGAACATCGTCTTCCTTTCTTTGGCATCTGCCTTGGTATGCAGATGGCTGTCATTGAATTCGCCCGGAACGTGCTAGAGATTGCGGATGCGCATTCCACGGAGATGGATCCCGACACGCCCCATCCAGTCATCAGCCTCATGGAAGAGCAGAAGCATGTCACCGGCAAAGGAGGTACGATGCGTTTGGGTGCCTACGACTGTATGCTGGCCGCCGGCAGCCTGGCCCGATCTGTTTACGGGACCGACGCTGTCCAGGAGCGGCACCGACACCGCTGGGAGTTTAACAATGCTTATCTGTCAACCATGGAAACGGCCGGCCTGATGGCCAGCGGGAGGAACCCCGCAACGGGTCTGGTGGAAATCGTTGAACTGCCGGGCCATCCTTTCTTTATTGGTGTACAATTCCACCCCGAGTTAAAAAGTACGGTCGAATCGCCGCATCCCCTGTTTGTCCAGTTCATACGGGCTGCTCTTGAGCACAATCAAAAAAAATCTCTCCCCAAAGGTGTACATGCCAAGCCGCAGATGATTTGATCCTTTCAGCGAAAGTCGACCTGCTTACATACCTTTGCCGCTTAATTTCCCGATATGCAGATGGATAAGAATTCGGTGATTGGCTTCGTGCTGCTCGCTCTGTTGTTCTTCGGTTATTTTTATTTTACTCGCCAGGCACAACTGGACTACGAGCGCAAGCAGCTTGCTATAAAGGATTCTATCGCCCGACTGCAGCCCCCTGTCAAGGATACTATTCCATCCACTGCACCTGCCTCTTCGAACCTAGTACCTGCAGCCGACAATGCCGTGGCGGGCAGTTTGACCCAGCAGGGAGTATCCAAGGAGGAGGTCACCCTCGTCGAAACAGCATTCTTGCGCATCGAATTTTCTAATAAGGGCGGACAGCCCAGACGCATCGAGCTGCTCCAGTATCGTGCCCCCGACAGCAGCCCGGTACGCCTGCTGGACACCGCTTACGACCGATTTTCATATGCAATCGCTACTGCCAACGGGATGTCTACCCAGAGCGCCGACCTGTATTTTTCCGGTAGTAAGGTCGTTCGGCAGGCCGATGGCAGTCAGACCATTCGCTACACCCTCTCAGACAGCTCCGGACGTTCGATTTCACACGTCTACACCCTCCGGCCCCGAGATTATATGGTCGACTTTAACTTAGCAGCAGAAGGAGCCGACAAGATATTCAACCGTAACCAGGTAGACTTCCTTTGGCAGCTAAGGGCTCGCCAGCAAGAGCAAGACATCCAAAGCGAAAAACTGGAGACGCAGCTTGGCCTGATGAGGGCCGACGACTACGATTACTATACCTTGGGAAGCGGCATTAGTGAGAAGATGGAGGAAGGAGTTCGTTGGATTGGCTTCAAACAAAAATTCTTCAATACAACCCTCATTCCAAAAGACGGCTTCTCATACGTGGAGGCCAACTGCACCGTGCCACCAGACAGCACTCGATTGGTAGCCAATGCGGCGCTCACCCTCCGGGCAATGCTGCCGGCCGGCCCAAAAGTCGCGCTGCCCCTCCGCTTCTACTATGGTCCCAATGACTTCGCCCTGCTCAAAGGATATGGTATCGGGCTCGAGGACCTGGTCAACCTAGGCCAAGGCTTCTACGCATTCGTGAAGTATATCAATCGCTGGGTCGTACTTCCGTTCTTTAGCCTGATCGACGGCCTCCTGTCGAGTTATGGATTGGTGATAGCCCTGCTGACGATCTTTATCCGGCTGCTTACCTCCCCGTTGGTATACACCAGTTACCTGAGTGGTGCCAAGATGAAAGCGTTGAAGCCTGAGCTGGATGCCATGCGGGAGAAGTTCGGGGAAGATCAGCAGGCTTTCAGCATGGAGCAGATGAAGCTTTTCCGCAGTGCCGGCGTGAATCCACTTGGGGGCTGCATACCCGCCCTGCTGCAGATTCCCATCTTTTTCGCATTGTACAGCTTCTTCAATTCAAACATCGCTCTGAGGGGGGAGTCATTCTGGTGGTCGCAAGACCTGTCAGCCTATGACAGTATTGTGACCTGGAGTTTCTCTATTCCATTCATCGGGAACCATCTGAGCCTGTTCACGATTCTATCTGTCATCACCAGCCTGCTCATCTCCCTTTACAGCATGAGTATGACACCAGACCAGGGGAACCCGGTGCTTAAGTATATGCCTTATATCTTCCCTGTCATGCTCTTGGGCATTTTTAATAGTTTGCCTTCTGCCCTGACCTGGTATTATACGGTTTCCAATGTTATTACGCTGGCTATGCAGTTTGTGATTCAAACCTATATCATAGACCACACTAGGATCCTCGCCCAGATCGATGAAAACCGGAAAAAGCCCCGAAAGAAGTCAAAGTGGCAGGAAAAGCTCGAACAGATGCAGGATACCCGGAAGCGGGTGGAAAAGTTGCAGTCGAAGACAAAGCCGAAGTCTTGAGTCGCTTTCAGCGCGTCGTCAAGCAACCAGGATAAGCAATTTTCTGTCTTCCATTGTGTAAACCCTGAGAAGCCATGGACTTGAAGACCATTTTTATCGCTCTGCTGCTGGCCTTGACGATGCACTCGTTCTCCCAGCGGACATTTTCTGAAGGAACCATACAGTTCGATATCTCTGTGCAGACCGGCAAGCCCGATCCTCAGCTCGCGGATATGTTTGATGGTGCCCAGGCCAGTATCCAGCTCCGCGGTGGACTCAGTCGTTCAGAATTGGTGAGTGCCCTAGGAAGTACCGTGACCATCTTCGACCACCGCGCTGGCACCGGTGTGGTCTTACGTGAGTTCGGTCCGCAAAAGTTGCTCATCCGGATGGATAAAGACGATTGGACAGATAAGAACCGCCGGTACCAGGGCATCCGCTTTATATTTTCGAAAGACACCAAGACGATTGCGGGATACCCTTGCGTGCGTGCGGAGGCAGTGATGCCCGACAGTTCCCGCTTCATGGTCTGGTTTACCCGGCAGCTGGTGGCGGAGAATGCTTCCTTTGATCCACAATTCAGCCTGTTACCGGGCACCGCACTGGAATATGAGTCGACCGTTGGGGGCATCCGGGTGAAGTATGCTGCCGTCAACGTCAGTTTCGATCCCGTACCGATCAATCGGTTCGAAGTGCCAAAATCAGGTTACCGGGAGATGAACTACGCAGAAAGCCAGCCTAGAAAGTCAGGGAATTGATCTTCAGCGAATCGCAGGTGGGGTGGGGGTCCGAAAGGTCTGTAAGAGTATGGGCTTCGCCTTGACGGGAATGTGTACCGTCACGTTGCCGCGCTGGTAGATAACCATGTTACAGGGGCCTGCAGGTGACTGGTTGGGAGGGAGGGAGGGCAGATTTCGGGTAGAATGATATTGGTAAAGCCCCGTTCCCAAAGAAAGCTTTAAGTCTTTTTTGATGTTCGAAAATGAACTGGCGTGGCGATTTTTACCGCCGATGCTGATGATGCCGTCTATGGCAGAGACATAGCCCGATACGTACAGGAAGGCCCCTGCAAACACAATCTTCTGCATGCGGTTCCGGTAGGCATTGAGTCGTTGGAAATGCATCGTATGTAAAGATATTGATAAATTACCTGCAATTCCTATTCCAAATTTCCCAGAGGATGGCCATTCATCGAAAGTCTCGTATTTGCCGTCTATCTGTGCAAAGCCTTAAGTCAGTGAATTTTTCCAGCTTACTTTGTAGCCTGTTTATCGATAAGATGTTGATTTTCGGCAAAAGGTTGGTTATCAGGCATTTTTCTGAATCCCAATTTTTCGCAATACATTGAGGTCATGGCAAAGCGGCACGAACGGGAGGATAGGGAGGAGATGGACGAGCTGCTCCGTCAGTACCGGCTGCTGATGTCGGGGCGGGGAACCATTTCCCTTTCAGAAGACTCTTTCGAGCGGATCATCGATCATTTTGATGAAGACGACGACCTGCAGGCTGCCATCGAGGCGGCGGAAACCGGCATCGGCCAATACCCCTTTTCTGCTGCATTGCTGATCAAAAAGGCCGACCTGCTGATCTCTGACAAGCGCTATCAGGAATCACTCGACTTGTTGGACAGGGCGGAAGTCCTCGACAGCATGGATATTGACATCTGGATTCTTCGGACAGATGCTTGGCTGGCGATGGACCAGCAGGACAAAGCGGCCCGTCTGCTAGAGGAAGCCATTGGCCGTTTTTCGGGTGATGACCGGCTCGACCTGCTGTTTGAGCTGGCGGATGTCTACGATGATTATGAGGCCTTTGAAAAGGTTTTCGATTGCCTGCGAATGATCCTCGAAGAAGATCCCAACAACGAGGAGGCACTCTATAAAATTTGCTTTTGGACAGATTTTACCGGGCGCAATGAAGAGAGCATCCGGATACACCAGGGCATCATAGACGCCAATCCTTACAACGAACTCGCCTGGTTCAACCTGGCAGCAGCCTATCAGGGCCTTCGGCTGTATGAGAAGTCTGTAGATGCCTACCAGTACGCCATTGCCATCAATGAGAAGTTTGATCATGCCTATCGGAACATGGCCGATGCTTACATCCGCCTACGGAAGTATCGGGATGCGATTGAAGCCCTAGAGAAGGTCATCGAATTATCCCGTCCTGAAGAAGTCGTCTATGAAGCCATTGGCCACTGTTTCGATCGTTTAAAAAATCCGGCACAAGCTAGGTTTTACTTTCGAAAAGCCTCACACCTGAACCCGGAGGATGCCAAGTTGCTCCATCGGATTGCTGTGACGTATATCCAGGAAGAGAACTGGCAGCCGGCAGTCCGCTATCTGGAGATGGCGTTACGGATCGCCCGCAACAACCATGAGTTCAACCTTTCCATGGGCGAAGTGCAAATGCAGCTCGGCAACATACGAGAGGCAGTGGAGCATCTGACCATGGTCGTTCATGCCAGGCCCCGAAACATCACAGGCTGGGAGGCCTTGATTCGTTGCCTCTATGATGCGGGACTATATCTGGAAGCAGAGGCCCAATCATGCGCTGCCTATCTTGCCACGGGAGGCAAGCCGGTCTTGCTTTTCTACAGGGCGGCCGTCCTTCTGGCCATGCACAAGACAAAAGAGGCCTTGTTGTTATTCGGTCAGGCGATGGAGTTGGCACCCCGAAAAGTTGCAAAGATGCTCGACCTGGACCCTTCCGTGGTCCAGCACCCACAGGTGGCAGAGGCCATCGCCCGCCATCGCCGCCCCAAGAAGCGTTGAGGTATCCTTAAGTGAGGTTCGTCGTTGATTCTTATCTTAGCATCTCTGGAACATTCACCGATGAATTTTCACCTTTCACAGATCCCGGATAGGCATACGAAACCCCGCACCGACGGCATTACCATGGTCATGGACAAGGGCTTGAGCCTGGAAGAGGCCCGCCATTTCATGCCCGTCGCCCGCCTGCATGTCGACATCTTAAAGCTTGGCTTTGGCACTTCCTTCGTCACCCCCGACCTGAAGGCCAAGATCGAACTCTACTTATCTCATGACATCCCCGTCTATTTCGGAGGGACGCTTTTTGAGGCCTTCCTGATCCGCAATCAGTTTGACGATTACATAGCCATCTGCCGCGACTACGGCCTCCGGCATATGGAGGTCAGCGATGGATCCATTACCATTCCACATGCTGAAAAATGTGGGTATATAGAACGCCTGACCAAGCATGGGACAGTCCTTAGCGAGGTGGGCAGCAAGGATGCCGCCCATATCATCCCCCCCTACAAGTGGATAGAGCTGATGCAGGCTGAACTCTCGGCCGGTGCGACCTATGTCATTGCAGAGGCAAGGGAAGCCGGCAATGTCGGCATTTACCGTGGCTCCGGAGAAGTCAGAGAGGGCCTTGTCCAGGAGATCCTCACCAAGATCCCCGGAGAACGCATCCTCTGGGAAGCACCCCAGAAAGCCCAGCAACTCTACTTCATCGAGTTGCTCGGCTGCAACGTCAACCTTGGCAACATCGCCCATTCCGAGGTCATCCCGCTGGAGACGATGCGGCTGGGACTGCGGGGCGATACTTTCCACCTTTTCCTTCAAAATGACCCATCGTGAGGCGGTTTGCCCTGATCGGCCTTCCGCTCGGGCATTCTTTTTCGCAGCGGTATTTCACGGCCAAGTTTGCCACAGAAGGCATCTCAGACTGCATCTACGACCTCTTTCCCCTCGAGGATATCTCGCAGTTTCCCTCTCTTTTGGACATGCACCCAGACCTGGAAGGCCTGAATGTGACCATACCTTACAAAGAGAAAGTCATTCCTTTCCTGGATGACATGTCTGAAGTAGTCCGGGACTGTGGAGCCTGTAACTGTATCCGTCGGACTCCCGCGGGACTTTTTGGCCACAATACAGACGTGGTTGGCTTTGAGCAATCACTACAGGCGGGTCTGCAGCCTTCTCACCGTCAGGCACTCATCCTTGGGACAGGCGGAGCCTCCAAGGCCGTTGCGTATGTGCTGCGGAAAAAAGGGATTGCCTATCGATATGTCAGCAGGAGGCCTTCCCCAAACTCATCTATGCTCACTTATCAGGACCTGGATGACACCATCCTGTCGTCCCATACCTTGCTCATCAACACCACCCCCTTGGGAACTTCCCCAGCCATAGAGGAGGCGCCTCCCATTCCTTACGACTTGCTGACGGCGGCTCACTATCTCTTCGATCTGGTCTACAACCCCCCCGTCACCAAGTTCCTGCAGGAAGGGTTGCTGCGAGGGGCCACCACCCACAACGGATCCGATATGCTCGTCATTCAGGCGGAAGAGAGCTGGCGCATCTGGAATGCCAAATGATTTTCCGGTCTTATTATTCGCTGCTCAGCAAGGATACCAGCTCGACGATGTCGAATAAATGTCCGGGTGCTGGGATGTAGTTGCTTTTGTCTATTTGTTCCAACCATGTCAGCAGCTCGCGTCGGCAGGCTATGGGGTAGGAGGAAGCGCCCTGAGCAGGCAGGCAGGCGGCCATATATTCCAGCTTATAGTTGATGCGGCGGCATACTTCCTGCCGAACGTCGCATACCTCCACATAGTTGGATCCTGGATACGAGAGAGCCTCGCGGGCAAGCACCCTACTATGCTGGGGTTTGGCGTCGTGCAGGGAGAAGGGGTGGGCTGTACGCGCAGCGGGTTCTTGCAAGGGTTTCGGGGCCGGAGCGATGGGTTGTCCGGTTCGAAGTGGTATCCTCAGACGCTGCAGGGAGGTGGTGGCAGGAGAAAAGAAACGACCCTCCAGCATGGCATATTTCAACAAGAGGAGACCCAACAGGGCAGCGGCGGCGGGGATGGAATACCGGTAGAGGCTGCGGAGGATGCCAGGCTGGCGGTCAGCTGCTGCCGGCAACGACTTTGCAATCTGCAGCCAAACATGGGAGGGTGGGGCTGCCTCGGCTTCCTGGAGCCGGGAGGTCAGCCTTCCCTGTTCCTGCTGTATTTGTTTGGCCAGAGAAGGCCATAGGTCAGCCGGGGGACTCATTTCCTGCTCGTAGAGTTTTTTCTGCCATTCCATGGATAGACTTTTTTCAGACATGGCCCTTTATCCTCTCCAGCAGGGCTTTCCTGGCTCTTGCGAACTGCGACTTGCTGGTGCCTTCCTGGATGCCCAGCATCTCGCCGATCTCTTGGTGCGAGTAGCCCTCCACGGTATAGAGGTTGAAGACGGTCCGGTAACCTTCAGGGAGCGACTGGATCATTTTCATCAAATCTTCCAAGGCTAGTTTGTCGAGGGCATTCCAGCTGCCTTCTTCTATTTGTTCCTCCCGCTCGCTGAAGGGGTCCGCAAGGGGGTGCCGCCTGCGGTGGTGTTCGATGGCGGTATTTACAAAGATTCGTCGCATCCATCCCTCGAAAGACCCATCCGCCCTGAATTTCGACAGGTTGCGGAACACCTTTACAAAACCCTCCTGTAAGATATCTTGCGCCCCTTCAGCGTTCCCGGCATACCGAAGACATACTGCATACATCCGTGCGGCATATTTCTGATACAAAGCCTCCTGCATCCGTATATCGTTGGCAAGGCATCCCTGTATGATGTCGGTATCTGAAGCGGACATCCCTGTATAATGTCGTTTTTTGGCGGAGAATGGTTGTATGCGGGCTAAACTTTTTGGCAGTTCTTTCGTCAGATCCCTTCACCCAGGAAATGGAGCATGGCGTCCAGGGCTTTTCGCCGATGGCTGAAGTGGTTCTTGGCTTCCATCCCCATTTCTGCGAATGTTTGTCCGGCCCCGGTCGGAATAAAAACAGGGTCGTATCCGAAGCCTTGCTTGCCGGCCGGGTATTCGGCGATCCGTCCTTCACAGATGCCTTCAAAGCAATGCGACTTGCCTTGAAGGCAGAGGCTGAATACGGTCCTGAAGCGGGCCTCTCTTGTAGTGACCCCCTGCATGCGCTCCAACAGTCGTTGCTGATTAGCTGCATCTTGGGGGGGCTCCCCGGCGTATCTGGCAGAGCGAACACCGGGCTCACCACCCAGGGCGTTTACTTCCAATCCTGTGTCCTCGCTAAAACAATCACACCCCAGACGTTGGAACAGGAAGTCTGTCTTGGCTAAAGCGTTTTCCTCCAGCGTCGGAAAGGGTTCGGGGATCTCTTCGTTTATGCCCGCTTCCGGCAGAGTCAGGATGTGGAACCGACCTTTTAGCAGGGCACGCACTTCTGCTGCCTTATGGGGGTTCCTTGTAGCGAAGACGAGGGTTTGGGTAGGACTACTCATAAGGGAAAAACCTTTTTAAGGGCGACCCAGAGGAGTTTTTTGCTGGGCATATCTCTTTCGAGTTGATCCAGCGGTGGCGCGGTGAGGTATCGGATGCCTTCGAATTCCTGTACCTGGTAGTCCGGAAACCGCATAGGCAGACCGATCTCTTGAGAAGCAGCGCCAAAGATCAGTACGATCCGGGGCGTATGTACCCGGGAGAGTTCCTGATGGTCTTTGTCAGCCATATGGGCCAGGTTGATTAGTCTGACATCAGGCATGCCCAGCCGGCAGGCGTGAAGGATATTTAGAAGGAAGGAGAGGGAGGCCTCCTGGATGACGGCTGCCTCTGGCTGACAGACCAGGATCAGGATGCGTTTGGAGTACCCACCGAGACTGTCAGCCTGGCTGGCTGTCCCGGCATGCAGGGTGGGTTGTACAATGGCATCTTGATATAGTAGTGATAACAGCCTTCCAGGAAGAGGTGTAGATGTTGCCGTACCCCGCTTAGACATATTTTGACAGTAAAGGTCAGCAAATTTCTGGTTTCGGATATCAACGTTAAAAGGATGCGGTAGCTATGGGTGATCAAGTCTCTTTTATATTGCTTCTTTTCAGCTAAATCTTGCGGCCATCATCTAAGATATAAGTTTTTAAGTCGGATACTGACTTTTGAGTGATTGCCCCATGGTGTTTCGATAAGGGTGACTTTTTTACACCAGCAGGTACTTTCAATTTGCAGATCTCTTCAAGTTTATTCATTGAAATGGCTTACTCACTATTGTGAAACGATTTCTTCATTTGCTGGTAGTAGCTAGATTATCAGTTTTTTGAGTGAATGAAAACTAGACAATTATCTGTTTTTGCTTAATGAAATAACCAATGGCCTGACATCTTCTATAGGGTCAAATATTTTCTCATTCAAGACAGTATAAGTGCGCGAAATAGTAATCATGGTAGCGACCGGGTAAATAAATTGATTAAGACTGAATATGTCATTTTGGCGGACGAGAAGCAACAGCCGCCCTATTATCAAGGAGGTGGAGGTCTACTCTTTTGAAGGTATGTGCTACAGGAGGTCTATATTTTTTCGTTTCTTTACTATCAAATAGGCTTGATGGTACAACGTATGCGACCTGTTGTGCAAAAGATCGAGGAGTCCAGGCTTGATTCTATCACCTTGGAAAACTTACCCTTCGGGAAGATTTTTTCTGACCACATGCTCGTGGCTGATTTTCGCGATGGCGCCTGGCAGAGCCCTGAGATTATACCGTACGGACCGTTTGAGGTCGATCCATCTATATCTACCCTGCATTATGGGCAGGCGATCTTCGAAGGCATGAAAGCTTTCAGAGTACCGGGTGGGGGCATTTCCATTTTTCGTCCTTTAGAAAATTTACGCCGGTTTCAGCGGTCTGCCGCGCGGATGGAAATGCCGGAGGTATCAGAGGAGCTATTCATCGAAGGGCTCCTGGAACTCATCCGGCTGGATGCTGGCTGGATGCCTGATTACCCAGATCACACACTCTATATTCGGCCTTTTATGTTTGCGACGGATTCATACATCGGTGTCCGCCCAGCCGAGACGTATCGTTTCATGATTATTCTCTCGCCCTCCGGACCGTTTTTTCTGGAGCCGCAGCGCATTTTTGTCGAAAGCCACTATGTGCGTGCAGTGGCCGGCGGCATTGGCTTTGCCAAGGCGGCTGGAAACTATGGAGCTTCGATGCATGCCACAGCCTTGGCCCGGGCTAAAGGCTTTGACCAGGTGCTATGGACAGATCCGGTGGAGCACAAATATGTACAAGAGATCGGCATGATGAATGTCTTCTTCCGCATCGATGACAGGATCGTGACGCCGAGCCTAGAGGAAGGCACCATCCTTCCTGGGGTGACCCGCTCTAGCCTCATCACTTTGCTGCGTGACTGGGGGGTGCAGGTAGAGGAGTGCCGGGTATCGATGGATGAACTCGCAGATGCCTACACCCGAGGTCAGCTGAAGGAGGTCTTCGGTGCTGGCACGGCCGCCAGCGTCTCAATGATCCGGGAACTATCTTACCAAGAGCACTCCATGATTTTCGATGTGAATGCGTTCAGCCTGGCGCATCGCCTGCGCACCACACTCAAGGGCATTCAGCAGGGGCAGATAGCCGACACGCACGGCTGGATGATGCCCGTCTGAGAAAATCCTTGGGTATTCGCTGTACCTAAGAAGATGAAGCCTTTGAATTTAATCTCTGGTGATTTCTCACACGATTGGAGGGTTCATTATTATCGCCCTTGTAGATGAATACCATGTTGTGATAGAAATGTATCGAGATGATTTTTTTATCAAAATATGTTTCCTGGTATTGTTCGTGGGTGATCTCCTGATGGTTTAAGCAGTCCGTTAGCCCCTTAAAAAAATTCATGGCAGTGTTGGGGTTGTTCAGGTTGAGACTATCTCCTCCATGGTCTTCCCAATAGGATGTCTGAATGTCTTCAACCACATAGACCCCCCCATCTTTCAGATGTGGGAACAGGATTTTAAAGGACTCTATGATGTGTTCGTTGTGATGGCTTCCGTCATCGATGATGACATCGAACGCACCTACCTCGGCTATAATGCCCTCCAGAAATGGCTTGTCCACCTGGCTACCTCTGTAAATTTTGATCCGATCCTCTTGGAGGGCAGATTTGTCGTAAATGTCAATTGAATAGATTTTCCCCTCTGGGAAGTAGCTCTTCCACATACGGAGCGAGTGGCCTCCCACCAAAGGTCTTTCTTCTCCGCCGACGCCAATTTCCAATAGATTGATCTGCTTGTTTTTGAAACGGCTCAGATGAGTCATGTAGTGCGGTGTATACCAATGCCCATTTGTTTTATCTGTTCCGAAGAGGTCGGCTAAGATGGTCAGGTTGTCACTATAAAATGGAGCAAAAAGCTTTGCCACTGTTTTCCTCAGCTTATTTCTTTGCTGGTTCGAAAGTCGGTCTTTGAGATAAGACTTGATGCGATGGTACATATGGGACTTTTTATGACACGATGCTACACATTGCACTCCTTGGAGAGCCCACTTGGAGCGAACATCTTGTTTTGGGGTGCATTCGAGGGTGTTTAGATTCATAAACGTATGTAAACCAGCATTATTGTCAAATAATCAGGCAACCGAACCTCGATCCCTAACCGCTCGTTCCATTCCATTACCGATTGGGGGGCGCCAATCCTCTGAACAAGGTTCTGCTTCAGCGGTTCTCCCAGGGCGCAGGTGGCAGGCGGGACATAAAAAACATTTTGAGACATGGCATAGACACTGTACCTTTGCCGTCCTAATAAAATAGGTCGAATGCCAACGATACAGCAACTTGTTAGGAAGGGTCGGGAAATAATTCGCGCCAAGAGCAAGTCGCGTGCCTTAGAGTCCTGCCCTCAGCGCCGGGGTGTCTGCACGCGTGTGTACACTACCACCCCCAAAAAGCCAAATTCTGCCCTACGGAAAGTCGCCAAGGTTCGCCTGACTAATAAGGTTGAAGTTATCGCCTATATTCCCGGCGAAGGCCATAATCTTCAGGAGCATTCCATTGTACTAATTAGAGGTGGACGGGTTAAGGATCTTCCAGGCGTTCGTTACCACATTGTCCGTGGCAGTCTCGACACGGCCGGTGTCAAGGATCGCAAGAAGAGCCGTTCCAAGTACGGCACCAAGCGGGACAAGAAGGGAGCTGCCAAGCCAGCAGGTAAAAAATGATCCATCCCAGTAATTTCTGAGACATGAGAAAAGCCAGAGCCAAGAAACTTCCACTCGCCCCAGATCCAAGGTTTAACGACACCTTGGTGAGTCGTTTTGTCAATAATTTGATGTGGCAAGGTAAAAAAGGTGCCTCCCTGACCATCTTCTACGATGCAATCGATAAGGTTGCCAAGCAGACAGGGGAGAATGGATACGAAGTATGGCGTAAGGCGCTTGCCAATGTGACGCCCGGCGTGGAAGTTAGGAGCCGCCGCATCGGTGGAGCTACCTTCCAGATCCCCACGGAGGTTCGCGCTGACCGTAAAACTTCGCTCAGCATCAAGTGGCTGATCCGATTTGCCCGGGAGCGCAATGGCAGGAGCATGGCTGACAAACTTGCTAATGAGATTGTGGCTGCAAGTAAGGGAGAAGGCGGCGCCTTTAAAAAGAAAGAAGATACCCATCGGATGGCAGAGGCCAATAAGGCGTTTGCCCACTTCCGGGTATAATGCAATGTATAAAATCAATAAGGAGCCGGGCATATGTCCGGCTTTTTTCTGTCGGGCGCTCACAGAATCGGCTTTTCTAATCTTTTCGTATTAATACATACCTTTGCGCCCGTAAAAAGTCAAAACATCATCCTCTCAACACTGGTTGTGCATCATCATACAATTGTGCCCTGTGTCCTTAGGATGATGCGTCTTGCACTAGCTGGAGACGTAATATTTTCATGACATACCAATAATGAAATAGGCATGGCTGACTTGAAATTTCAACGGAACTTCGGTATTGCTGCACACATCGACGCTGGCAAGACAACGACTACGGAGCGCATTTTGTATTACACTGGAATGTCGCATAAGATCGGAGAGGTCCATGACGGGGCTGCTACGACCGACTGGATGGAGCAGGAAAAGGAGCGAGGCATTACCATCACTTCTGCAGCTGTCACCTGTTATTGGAATTTTCCCACCGCTCAGGGACAGGCCATCCCGGACACCAAGAAGTATAAGTTTAACATCATCGACACGCCTGGCCACGTTGACTTCACCGTGGAGGTGGAGCGTTCCATGCGCGTACTCGACGGACTTGTGGCACTTTTCTCTGCAGTAGACGGTGTCGAGCCACAGTCTGAGACGGTTTGGCGCCAGGCCAATCGGTACAAAGTGCCCCGACTGGGTTTTGTCAACAAAATGGACCGAGCCGGTGCTGATTTCCTGAATGTGGTCAAGCAAGTACGAGAGATGCTAGGGGCTAAGTCTGTACCATTGCAGTTGCCCATCGGTGCGGAAGATCACTTCCGTGGGATTGTAGACCTGGTCTCCATGAAAGGGATCATTTGGAACGACACCACCCAAGGAATGACCTACGACATTGTTGCCATCCCCGAGGATATGCGGGAGGAGGTCGACTATTGGCGCGGTCAGCTCATCGAGGCGGTGGCGGAATACGACGACACCCTCATGGAGAAGTTTTTCGAAGATCCCGAATCCATCAGCGAAGAGGAGATCCACGAAGCCATCCGGAAGGCGACGATCGATATGACCATCGTTCCCATGCTCTGTGGTTCCTCCTTTAAGAACAAAGGCGTGCAGACTACATTGGACTGTGTGGTGAGATACCTGCCCAGCCCCCTCGACATCGAGGCCATTCGAGGCATCCATCCCGACACTGGCGACGAGATTTCCCGTAGACCCGATTCCAAGGAGCCTTTTGCTGCCCTGGCCTTCAAGATCATGACAGATCCATTTGTAGGCCGACTCGCCTTCTTCCGCTGCTACAGTGGCAAGTTGGATGCAGGTTCTTATGTCCTCAATGTCCGTAGCGGAAAGAATGAGCGCATCAGTCGGATCATGCAGATGCATGCCAACAAGCAGAACCCCATCGAGATGATTGAGGCTGGGGACATCGGTGCGGCAGTAGGTTTCAAAGAAATCAAAACCGGAGATACGCTCTGCGACGAGAACAATCCGATAGTTCTCGAAAATATGTTCATCCCGGAGCCAGTGATCTCGGTGGCCGTCGAGCCAAAGGCACAGGCCGACGTCGACAGGATGGGTATGTCCATCGCCAAACTGGTTGAGGAAGATCCCACACTCCGAGTCAAGACCGACGAGGAGACAGGGCAGACCATACTCAGCGGCATGGGCGAATTGCATCTCGAGATCATCGTTGACCGCATGCGCCGTGAATTCAAAGTGGAAGTAAATCAGGGCGCGCCCATGGTGGCGTATAAAGAGGCCTTTCATGCCACTGTCCAACACCGGGAGACGCTCAAGAAGCAGACCGGCGGCCGAGGCAAGTTTGCAGACATCCAGTTCGATCTAGGCCCTGCCGATGAAGAATGGCTCAAGGAAAACCCCGGCAAGCAAATGCAGTTTGTGAACGATATTTTCGGTGGGTCCATTCCCCGCGAGTTCGTCCCGGCCATCCAGAAAGGGTTTGAGAACTCTATGTCTAACGGCGTGCTGGCCAATTACCCGGTGGAGCATATGAAGATCCGTGTGTTCGATGGCAGCTTCCATGCGGTGGACTCTGATTCCATGTCATTCGAACTCTGTGCCAAAGCTGGCTTCCGGGAGGCTGCTCGCAAGGCAAAGCCCGTGCTGCTGGAGCCGATTATGAAAGTTGAAGTCATCACGCCCGAGCAGTACATGGGTGATGTCACTGGCGACTTAAACCGTCGCCGCGGAATGCTCGAAGGAATGGACAGCCGCGCAGGCGCCCAGGTAATCAAAGCTAAAGTCCCTCTGAGCGAGATGTTCGGCTACGTCACCCAGCTTCGCTCGCTTTCCTCAGGCCGCGCGACGTCCACCATGGAATTCTCACATTACTCGCCTGCCCCGAATAATATCGCCGAAGAGGTGATCGCCAAGGTGAAAGGACGACAGAATGGCTGAGCCCCTTGCAAGGCTAAATTTCCCCAAAGGCCCCCCTCCGGTGCCCTTTGGTCTTTAAGGCCAGCCGGTAAAAAAAAACAAGTTTTCCTTGGCTTATATGCCTTTGGTCCCTACCTTTGCACTCCCATTGAATGGTGTAAAATTTTATGTCCCAACGAATCCGAATCAAACTGCAGTCTTACGACCACAGTCTAGTGGACAAGTCGGCCGAGAAAATCGTGAAGACTGTTCGTAGTACGGGTGCCGTTGTCACAGGTCCGATCCCTCTGCCCACCAGGAAGAAAATTTTTACTGTACTGCGGTCGCCGCATGTGAATAAAAAAGCAAGGGAGCAATTCCAGCTCAGCATGCACAAAAGGCTGCTAGATATATACACCTCCTCTTCCCGCACGGTAGATGCCCTAAGCAAGCTCGACCTGCCTAGCGGGGTGGATGTGGAGATAAAGGCTTGACCATGTACGGTCTATGGTAGTTACTACCAGTTGACCGGTCTCGGTTCTCGCGCAGGGGATCGGGTAGATAAATAAAAATAGAAGTTCCTACGGGGACCTCAAATATGAACAAGCCCTTCGAGGTTTGTTTACCGCCGGCACTTCCCTCCATTAGAAGGATTCAGGGATAAGTCCGATGGCAAACTGGGATTGAAGACGGGAGGTCATCCACCCGCTGTCCCGATGACCAAAAGGGGTAAAATAGTAAATGTCATGAAAGGAATCATCGGCAGGAAAATTGGGATGACCAGCGTCTTCGGTACAGACGGCAACCAATTGGCTTGTACCATCATCGAAGCAGGGCCTTGCGTGGTCACTCAGGTAAAAACAGCAGAAACAGACGGATATACAGCCCTACAGATAGCATTTGAAGACAAGAGAGAGAAGCACAGCAATCGTTCTGAGAAAGGTCATTTTTCAAAGTCATCCTCTTCTCCAAAGAAAGTCCTTCGTGAATTTCGTGATTTTTCGCCTGCCAAATCCCTGGGAGAAGCCATCACCTTAGATATTTTCTCCGAAGGTGAAAAGGTCGATGTAGTCGGTACCTCTAAGGGCAAAGGCTTCCAGGGGGTGGTACGTCGGCATGGCTTCAGTGGGGTGGGTGAGCAGTCGCACGGCCAGCACGACCGCCAGCGGGCGCCAGGCTCCATCGGCAACTCATCCGACGCATCCAGGGTTTTCAAGGGCGTGCGAATGGCGGGCCGTATGGGGGCTGACCGTGTCAAAGCACGCAACCTAAAGGTCGTCAAACTGATGCCGGAGCGCAATTACATCCTGGTCGAAGGGTCCGTACCAGGGCACAATGGATCGATAGTTCTCATCCAGAAATAATCTCCAACAGGTACTCCATGCAAGCAGACGTATTGAACACCAGTGGCGGAAAGACCGGAAGGTCCGTCGAATTGCCTGATGACATCTTTGGCATCGAGCCTAACGAGCATGCCATCTGGTTGGCCGTAAAGCAGTACCTGGCAGCTCAGCACCAGGGGACGCATAAAGTAAAGACTCGTGCCGAGGTACATGGTGCCAGCCGGAAGCTGCACCGTCAAAAAGGCACGGGGGGCTCACGTAAGGGTAACATCCGCAATCCACTCTACAAGGGTGGTGGAACCATTTTCGGCCCTAAGCCCCATGGTTATGGCATTAAGCTCAACCGCAAGGTGAAAGACCTGGCAAAGATGAGTGCCCTGAGCCAAAAGGCACGGGAGCAAGCCATCGTGGTGGTCGAGGATATGTCTATGGACGCACCCCGTACCAAGACTTTTGCCGCGATGCTGAAGGCATTGTCCGTATTAGACAAGAAAGCCCTATATGTGACGGCGGAAGTATTGGATACCGTGTATGCAAGTGCCCGAAATATCCCATCCGTCCTGCCGACCATATTATCGGATGTGAATACATACGACATCATGAATGCCGACGTGCTGGTATTCACCGAATCAGCTGCCGCATTGTTCATCGAAGAGGAGGCTGCCTGAGCAGGAATAGAACTGATACAACAGAACAGACATGAAACTCGCTGACATACTCATCAAACCCATCCTCTCGGAAAAATCCAACGCTCTGCAGGAGCAGCGTGGGGTTTACTCTTTCCGGGTGGACCGTAAAGCCAACAAGCTGGAGATAAAAAAAGCCATAGAGACTTTCTATGGGGTAAACGTTGCAGAGGTCCGTACGCTCACGGCACCTTCTAAGAGCAAGTCGCGCATGACCAAGGCAGGGGTCATCTCTGGGCGCAAGCCCGGCTATAAAAAAGCGTTGGTGAAACTGGCGGAAGGTGAAAGCATCGATCTCTATTCAAACATCTGATTAGGAGCAAATGCTTCGCAGGTCAAAATAAAAGATTATGGCACTGAAGAAATTTAAACCCATCACAGCCGGCACCCGCTGGAGGATTGGGAACGCCTACGCTGAGGTGACAGCTGATGCCCCTGAAAAGTCGCTGGTAGAGCGGGTGAAAGGCTCAGGAGGCCGGAACTTCCAGGGCCGTCGTGCCATGCGTTATATCGGTGGCGGGCATCGCAAGCTCTATCGTGTCATCGACTTCAAGCGCGACAAGCATGGCATTGAGGCAAAGGTCGCCTCCATTGAGTATGACCCCAACCGCACGGCCTTCATCGCACTTCTTAACTACACAGATGGGGAGAAGCGCTATATCCTTGCCCCGCAGGGGCTGGTGGTGGGAGCTACTGTCGTCAGCGGTGATGCCGTTGCCCCCGAGATTGGAAATGCGCTTATGTTGCGGAATATGCCCCTGGGTACCAATGTCCACAATATTGAAATGCAGCCTGGCCAGGGCGGTAAGATCGCCCGCAGCGCGGGCTCCTCTGCACAACTGACCAACAAAGAAGAGAAATACGCTGTGCTGAAGATGCCTTCAGGTGAACTCCGTAAGATTCTGATCAATTGCTATGCATCTGTAGGCGTGATCTCCAATTCAGATCACAACCTGCAGAGCATGGGTAAGGCAGGCCGCAACCGCTGGAAAGGAATCCGTCCCCGCAACCGTGGTGTCGCTATGAACCCTGTCGACCATCCGATGGGTGGTGGTGAAGGCAAAGCCTCCGGTGGCCATCCACGCAGTCGCACCGGTAAGTACGCCAAGGGCGAGAAGACGCGTACTAAGGGTAAGGGCACGGATAAGTTCATCCTGCAGCGCCGTGATGGTAAAAAACTAGCTAAGTAAGACTTCAGAACCCCCAAGGAAATACGAAACTCAATATGGCTCGTTCAATTAAAAAAGGACCCTACGTAGACGCCAAGCTGGAAGGCAAGGTGAATGCTATGAATGAAGGGAAGAACAAGAAGACAGCTATGAAGACCTGGAGCCGTCGAAGCACCATCACGCCGGACTTTGTCGGGCATACCTTTGCGGTACACAACGGCAATAAGTTCATACCTGTCTATGTGACGGAGTTTATGGTAGGGCATAAGCTCGGTGAGTTTGCCCCCACACGAAATTTCAAAGGTCACTCGAGCAAGAAAACCTAACCACGCCTCGTATCCCGCCTAGGCTATAGCAGAAGTAGGCGGACATGGTAAACGATAAGATATGGAAGCAGTAGCGAAACTTAAGAACTATCCCACCTCTCCGCGAAAGATGAGGCTGTTGGCTGATGCCATTCGCGGCCTGGACGTGGAAAAGGCAGTGGCCATGCTGGAACATCACCCGCAGCACAGCTCAGTGCCGTTGCGTAAGCTGGTGTTGTCGGCTGTCAGCAACTGGAAGGAAAAGAATGAGGGAGGCAATGTCTCGGGCTTGGTCGTGAAGACCATCTATGTAGACGGTGCCCGCTCCATCAAGCGCATGCTGCCTGCACCGCAGGGAAGGGCATATCGCATGCGCAAGCGCAGCAACCACGTGACCGTAGTAGTAGACAATATACAATAAAGAAAAACCTCGCAAATTATCCATACATGGGTCAAAAAACCAATCCGATCGGCAACAGGCTCGGTATCATCCGCGGATGGGAGAGTAACTGGTACGGCAATGCGAAAGATTATTCTATCAAACTGATAGAGGATCACAACATCCGTAAATATCTCATCGGACGTATTACAAAAGGGGGCGTTTCCAAGATCGTCATCGAACGGACGCTCAACAAGCTGATTGTCACCATTCACACCTCTAAGCCCGGCATCATCATCGGGAAGGGTGGTGAAGAAGTCGACAAAATCAAGGAAGAGTTAAAGATACTAACCAATCGCAAGCGCGTCGAGCATCGCCTGCAATCACATGACCGCGCTGACAAGTCTGCCTCGGTCGTTGATGTCCAGATCAACATTCTGGAGATCCGCCGCCCCGAGCTGGACGCCCAGATCGTTGGTGAGAGCATCGCTCGTCAGATAGAGAACCGCATCAATTACAAGCGGGCCATCAAAATGTCCATAGCCTCTACCCTCCGGATGGGTGCCGAAGGCATCAAGATAAAAGTCAGTGGACGCCTGGGTGGTGCTGAGATTGCCCGTACTGAGGAGATACGCCAGGGACGTGTGCCGCTGCACACCTACCGGATGGATATCGACTATGCCTCTGTCCATGCCCTCACCGTCTATGGTAAGATAGGCATCAAAGTGTGGATCTGTAAAGGCGAAGTACTGACGAAGCGGGACCTCAACCCCAACTTCGTGGGAACCAAAGGCGACCTAAGCGATCGCAGTGAGCGTCGCGGCGACGATCGCCGCGGTTCTGGCAGGCGCGATGACCGAAGAGGTGGTGGCGGTGGTCGCAGAGATGACCGTGCCGGTGGAGGACGCAGGAGTTAAAAAAGCATAACCCGGGTAGTAGGACTTAGGCCCTGCCCCATGAAATCAGATTGCGATGTTACAACCCAAAAGATCTAAACACCGGAAAGCCCAAAAAGGCCGCATCCGTGAGGTCGCCAAACGGGGTTCCATGATATCCTTCGGTTCCTTTGGCCTTAAAGCATTGGAACCCGTCTGGATGACGAACCGTCAGATCGAGGCAGCTCGTCAGGCGATGACCCGTGCCATGAAGCGGGAAGGTAATGTCTGGATTCGGATATTCCCCGATAAACCAGTGACGCGGAAGCCAGCCGAAGTCCGGATGGGTAAGGGCAAGGGTAATCCTGAGTTCTGGGCCGCCGTGGTGGAGCCGGGAAGGGTCATCTTTGAAGCCGACGGAGTGCCTCTGGATGTGGCTAAAGCTGCTTTCGCACTTGCAGCCGCCAAGCTTCCAATTAAAACAAAATTTATTGTCCGTAGGGATTTTGCGGCATAATGAAGGAACCTGAAAATAGAGACCTATGTCTAAGAAAGTTGAATTCCTGAAAAGCTTGCAGGGGCTGAATGTCCAGGACCTCCGGGCCCGGATACAGGATGATGAGGTGCGCCTGAAAAAGCTCCGCTTTTCCCATGCGATCTCCCCGCTCGAAAACCCTATGACGATTCGTGCCCTGCGCCGGGAAATCGCTCAGCTCAGGACCCTCCTCAGCCAACGGGAGGTGAAGCCTGACCAGGCCTGCCATTGACGACCAATGTAACCGTTGATACAAGCAAAACGTAGAAAAATGTCTGACAGAAAGATTCGAAAGACCAAGATAGGGGTTGTCCGCAGCGACAAGATGCAAAAGACCATCACTGTGGCTGTGGAGCGCAAAGTAAAGCACCCCATCTATGGCAAATTTGTGAAGAAGACGACCAGCTTCCATGCCCATGACGAGAACAACGAGGCTCGTCCTGGCGATATCGTGAAGATTATGGAGACGCGCCCGCTTAGTAAGCTCAAGCGCTGGCGCTTGGTGGAAGTCGTGGAGAAAGCCAAATAAACAGTTATCAACACAGCGGAAACGCAACATAATACTCCGCCCCAGCGGCAGGGCCAAAACAAAAAACAATGATCCAGCAGGAATCGAGGCTGAACGTAGCCGATAACAGTGGTGCCAAAGAAGTGCTTTGCATACGTGTACTCGGTAACAGTGGACAAGACTATGCAAAGATCGGTGACAAGATCGTGGTGACGGTCAAGGATGCTCTGCCAGCCGGCGGCATCAAACGTGGAACGGTTGTCAAGGCAGTGATCGTCCGGACAAAGAACAAGCTCCGCCGGAAAGATGGCTCCTATATCCGTTTTGACGACAATGCCGTCGTCCTTCTCAACGCTTCTGATGAGCCCCGTGGCACGCGCATCTTCGGGCCTGTCGCCCGCGAGTTGCGGGACAAAGGATACATGAAGATCATCTCCCTGGCACCGGAAGTACTGTAACTCATTAATAAGAACTCTTGCGCCCCAGGGCTCCAAACAATATCTATCATGAGCAATCGATTCAAACCGAAGTTTAACATCAGGAAAGGCGATACCGTCGTGGTCATAGCCGGCGAGGACAAAGACCTCTCAAAGCCCCGCAAGGTGCTCGAAGTACACCCTGACGATGCCCGGGTATTGGTCGAGGGAGTGAACATCATCACCCGTCATACCAAGCCATCCGCACAAAATACCAAGGGAGGCCTGATCAAAAAAGAAGCACCCATCCACATTAGCAATGTGATGCTATGGGATGCCAGTAAGAATGCCTCTACCCGCGTAAAAAGGGAGCGTAGAGATGGCAAGCTTGTCCGCATCGCAAAGAAATCCGGAAACGAAATCTAATATGAGCACTGCAACATACACCCCCAGACTGCAGCAGAAGTACCACGAGGAAGTGGTGCCGGCCTTGAAGAAGAAGTTCGGCTATAAAAGCCCTATGCAGGTGCCCCGCCTGACCAAGATATGCCTCAACAGAGGTGTAAACGGAGCCGTAGCCGACAAAAAGCTCATCGACATCACCGTAGAAGAGCTTTCCACCATCGCAGGGCAGAAGGCCGTTCCAACCATGTCTAAGAAGGACATCTCGAACTTCAAACTGCGGAAGAACATGCCCATCGGCGCACGTGTTACCCTACGCGGCACCCGGATGTATGAGTTCCTCGATCGTCTGATAGCAGCGTCCCTTCCTCGAGTGCGCGACTTCAAAGGTGTCAGCGAGAAAGCGTTTGACGGCCGAGGCAACTACACAATGGGTATCACAGAACAGATCATCTTCCCTGAGATAGACATCGATAAGGTCAACCGCATCACCGGGATGGACATCACGTTCGTGACGACGGCTCGGAACAATGAAGAGGCCTACGAGCTCCTGCGAGAGATCGGGATGCCCTTCCGCAACATGAGAAATAACTGACACACATCCTTAAAAACGATCTATGGCAAAGCATTCAGTAAAAGCCCGGCAACGGAAACGCCAGCGGATGGTGGCTCAATATGCAGAGCGCCGCGCCGCACTCAAGGCGGCAGGCGACTGGCAGGCATTGGACCAGCTCCCCCGCAACTCCTCCAAGGTGAGGCTAAAAAACCGGTGCCAACTGACCGGCAGGCCCAAAGGATATATGCGGTTCTTCGGCGTCTCCCGCGTCATCTTCAGGGATATGGCCCTGGCCGGAAAGATTCCTGGTGTGCGGAAGGCCAGCTGGTAACAAAAAGCCTTCGACCGAATAACAAAACAAAAACAATCTGCCAACTACCGAAATAGTGGGTGGCGATAGCAGACATCAAGTATATCACAATGACTACAGATCCCATCGCAGACTTCCTGACCCGGATTCGCAATGCTCAGATGGCGGGGCATCGCATCGTGGAGATACCCGCTTCAAACCTGAAGAAGCGCATCACGGAGATACTCTACAGCCAGGGGTACATCCTCAAGTATAAATTTGAGGACGACACCCGGCAGGGAATGATCAAGATTGCCCTCAAGTATGACCTGCAGACCAAGGAACCCGCCATCAGAACCATGGAGCGCGTAAGCAGGCCAGGTCTGCGTCATTATGCCCGTCCCACAGAGTTCAGGCGCATGAAAAATGGTCTAGGGATCGCCATCCTCTCGACCTCTAAAGGAGTGATGACGGACAAAGACGCAAAAGCACAAAACGTCGGTGGCGAAGTACTCTGCTACGTCTATTGACAAATTCTGGCCTACCAGGCCTGCAAGCCAGGTGGAGCAGTGAAAGGCTAATACTAACGAACCGAAAACAGCATCGAATGTCACGCATAGGAAAAAAGCCGATTAGTCTACCCGCAGGGGTGACGGTGAAAGTGGGGAACGACAATGTGATTGTTGTCAAGGGACCCAAAGGCGAACTCTCTCAGTCCGTCGACCGCGACATCCGCATGGAAGTGCTCGACAACCAGGTCGTATTCGGCAGGCCTACCGACCAGATCCGCCATCGGGCACAGCATGGCCTCTACCGCGCCCTCGTTAGCAACATGGTTATGGGTGTGACGGTAGGCTTCAAAAAGGAATTGGAGCTGGTAGGCGTGGGTTACAAAGCCTCCAATCAGGGAAATATCCTCGACCTCTCGCTGGGGTACTCTCATAACATCATCGTAGATGTACCCAAAGAACTCAAGGTGAGTACAAGCCAGGAGAAAGGAGATAACCCCCGCATCTTTCTGGAAGGGATCGACAAACAACTCCTCGGACAGGTAGCTGCCAAAATCCGCAGCCTGCGGAAGCCGGAGCCCTATAAAGGCAAAGGCGTCAAATATAAAGGAGAATTCATCCGCAGGAAGGCAGGAAAGGCCGCCGGCAAGTAACACTCGAACCTAATACATGTGGTCCGTCTTTGACGGGTCGATAAACGAACAAGTAAGAAGATGGCACAGAAACTTTCCAGAAGGCAGCGTATCCGTTTCGCGATCCGTCGGCGCGTGTCTGGCACATCCCAGAAGCCCCGGCTGAGTGTATTCCGCAGCAACACGGACATATACGCTCAGCTGATTGACGACGACAACGGCGTCACCTTGGCAGCCGCCTCCTCCAAAGAGAAGGATATTGCCGCGCAAAAAACCAACAAAACAGAGAAGGGCCGACTGGTCGGTGCCTCCCTAGCAAAGAAGGCAACGGCCTTGGGCCTTAGCACCTGTGTATTCGACCGGGGCGGATATCTCTACCATGGTCGCGTCAAGGCAATGGCTGAAGGTGCCCGCGAGGGTGGACTGGCCTTCTGATACATCATTAGGAAACTGAATCATAATCTCCCTTAAACATGTCAAGAGTAGCGATGAACAAGGTTAAGATGGGCGACCTAGAGCTCAAAGAAAAGGTGGTAGCCATCAACCGTGTTGTCAAGACGACTAAGGGCGGCCGCACTTTTAGCTTCTCGGCGCTGGTGGTCGTCGGAAACGAGAACGGCGTCGTTGGCCACGGCCTCGGTAAAGCAAAGGAAGTCCAGGAAGCCATCACAAAAGGCATCGAAGATGCTAAGAAGAACCTGATCAAGGTGCCGGTGATGAAAGGTACTATTCCGCACGATCAGCTAGCCAAGGAAGGTGCTGCCAAAGTACTCATCAAGCCGGCTGCTCATGGTACCGGCGTGATTGCCGGGGGCAGCATGCGGGCTGTACTGGAGAGTGCCGGCGTGACGGACGTACTGGCCAAGTCGCTGGGCTCAGCCAATCCCCACAATGTGGTCAAAGCCACCTTCCGGGCACTTGCCATGCTTCGCGAACCGATCAGTGTATCCCGTACACGCAGCATCAGCCTTAAAAAGGTATTTCAAGGGTAAGTTCTGGGATGACCGGGATCTTCCCTCTTACACCCATCTAAATCCCTCCGGGTATAGCGATGAAAAAAATAAAGATAACCAAGGTCAAGAGTGTGATTGACCGTCCGGAGCGCCAGAAGCGCACGATTGAAGCACTTGGCCTGCGCAAGCTCAACTCCACCGTAGAGGTCGAAGCAACCCCGCAGATCCTGGGGATGGTCAGGAAAGTCAGCCATCTGGTGAAGGTCGAAGAAATCTGATCCCGGCCCCTGCCCGGAGTCAGCACAACTTATTAAGCGAGCGGCCACAGGGGGCCGCGTTGAGTAAAATAGACAAACATGAAACTGCACACACTCAAGCCTGCCGAGGGAGCCACCCACCGGGAAAAGCGATTGGGAAGGGGTGAAGGCTCCGGTCACGGAGGTACCTCTACCCGCGGCAATAAAGGTGGCCAGTCCCGCAGCGGCTACAAGTCCAAAAAAGGACATGAGGGCGGTCAGATGCCCATCCAACGCCGAATTCCGAAGATTGGCTTCAAGAACCCTTCTCGGCAGGAATACAAAATCTTTAACCTGGGTCAGGTAGAAGAGTTGAGTGCCACATATGGCATCACGGAATTCACGATGGAGAACCTGTACATGAACGGTTTGGTATCTCGCACTGACAAGGTGAAGATCCTGGGTGACGGCGAACTCAAATCAGCCATTAGTTTTAGGGTCCACCGTGCCAGTGCCAAGGCAAAAGCCTCCATCGAGGCGGCCGGCGGTCGTCTAGACATCATTGAATAAAATTTCCCGACATTTGACATAGCCGCACGTCGTAATCGTGTCGGCGGCCCACAAATCCAAGCGTTGTGAAGAAGTTCGTTCAGACCCTTCGAAACATATGGAGCATAGAGGAGCTTCGCAGTAAGATTATCGTGACTCTTCTATTGGTATTGGTCTACCGTGTAGGCTCTATTGTTGTGCTGCCGGGCATTGACCCCAACAAACTGGATCTCTCCAGTGCCAAGGAAGGCTTGCTGGGCTTGTTCGACACCTTTGCAGGAGGCAGTTTCTCCAACGCCTCCATCCTTGCCCTGGGGATCATGCCCTACATATCCGCTTCGATCTTCATGCAATTGATGACCATCCTGGTGCCTCAGATGCAGAAACTCCAGAAAGAAGGTGACAGCGGACGGAAAAAGATCAATCAGCTCACCCGTTACCTGACGGCAGGTGTAACCTTCCTGCAGGGAGGGGCTTATGTGGCCTACCTCCAAGGTGTCAACCGCGATGCCCTTATCGAGTCGTACGCCCCCTATTTCTGGGTCTCCACTGTCATCACCCTCACCGCAGGCACACTGTTTGTTATGTGGCTGGGAGAGAAGATACAAGATAAAGGTCTGGGCAATGGCACGTCCATCATCATCATGGTGGGCATTCTGGCGCGCCTCCCGCAATCATTCCTGGGTGAGTTTGCCGCCAAGCAGACACGTGGCGGTGGCGGGCTGCTGCTGTTTCTGATAGAGAACGCACTGCTCATTGCCATCATCCTGGGGTTGATCCTCCTGGTGCAGGGAGTGCGGAAGATCCCAATCAATTATGCCAAACAGATCATTGGCAACCGGCAGTTTACCGGTGCACGTCAGTTCCTTCCGCTAAAGGTAAATGCTTCGGGTGTCATGCCCATCATCTTTGCTCAGGCTATCATGTTCTTGCCTACGCTGTTCTCGTTCACCAGCTTTGAGACGGGCCAGGGCATTGCCCGTATCTTCAACGACCCCAGCAATGGATGGTATATGCTAATCTATGCAGTAATGGTCATCGCCTTCACCTTTCTGTATACGGCCCTGATCTTCAACCCCAAGCAAATGTCTGACAGTCTAAAGCAGAGCAATGGTTTTATCCCCGGGGTGAAGCCTGGCCAGCCCACCGCTGACTACATTGGCCAGGTTATGGACCGGATCACCTTGCCTGGGGCCATCTTCCTTGCCATCGTAGGCATCCTGCCAGGCATCGCTCAACAATTGAAGGTCACCCAGTCTTATGCTTCCTTCTTTGGCGGCACCTCGCTGCTGATCATGGTTGGGGTGGTCTTGGACACCCTTCAGCAGATAGAGACCCACCTGCTCATGCGTCAGTATGATGGTCTGATGTCGAGCGGAAGGATACAAGGGCGACAGGCAGCCGCTACAGCCTCCCTATAGCATGATCGTCGTCAAGACGCCTGCAGAAATCGAGTTGATGCGCAAGAGCGCCCTCATGGTGGGCGAGGTCTTAGCGACCGTCGCTAGATTTCTACGTCCTGCTGTGACGACCAGCCAACTAAACGACCTGGCAGAAAAGCATATCCGCTCTCTCGGCGCCGAGCCATCTTTCAAGAACCTCTACGGTTATCCATTTGCCACTTGTATTTCTGTAAATGATGCCGTTGTCCATGGCTTCCCCAGCGACAGGCCCTTGCAGGAGGGAGACATCGTCTCAGTAGACGTGGGCGTGCTCTATCAGGAATTCCATGGTGATTCCGCCTATACGTTCGCCCTAGCACCCGTGGCGCCTGCCATCTTGCAGCTGCTCAAAGTGACGAAGGAGTCGCTCTACCGAGGTTTGGAGAAGGCCGTTGTGGGCAACCGGATCGGAGACATCTCCTATGCCGTCTTCGAGCATACGGAAAAAAAGTACGGCTACAGCGTGGTGCGGGATTTGGTCGGGCATGGCTTGGGCCGGCGCTTACACGAAGACCCGCAGGTGCCCAATTTCGGCAAGCGGGGCGCCGGGCCGATCTTGCCTGACGGACTGGTCCTGGCCATCGAGCCGATGATTAACATGGGTCGCAAGGATGTATACCACGATAAAGATGGATGGACCATCCGCACGCGCGACGGCCTGCCCTCCGCACATTTTGAGCACAACGTCTGTGTACGGCGACATCAGCCTGACATCCTCTCCTCCTTCGATGCCATTGAGCAGGCAGAGAAGTCCAACCCATATCTCGACGCCTCTTATTTTTAACCCTCCGATAGCCTACATCACAGGCCCTGGCCGAACGGCATAGTGAGGGCTTGCCGAAGATGCAAATAGCCAAAGATCCATACGACCTCATCGTGGTGGGCGGTGGTGCTGCGGGTGTATTCTGTGCCGTGAATGCGGCAGGGATGCGCCCGGGGCTGCAGGTCGTCGTCATAGAACGCAGCGCCAAGCTGCTGGCAAAGGTTAGGGTTAGCGGGGGCGGCCGCTGCAATGTGACGCATGACTGCCAAGAGCTGGAAGCGATGAGTCGTTGCTACCCTAGGGGGGCGCGCTTTATCCGAAAGGCCTTCCATCAGTTCTTCACCCGCGATACAATCCAATGGTTCCGTCAACGAGGAGTGGCGCTTGTCACCGAGCCGGATGGCAGGATGTTCCCTTCTACTAACCGCTCAGAGACCATCGTCGGATGCTTGTTGCAAGAGGCGGAACGCCTGGGGGTTGCATTCCAGCTCCAAGCCGATCTGGTCTCTCTGCAACCCACAGGGGATGGCTTCCGACTAAGTCTTAGAGATGGGCAGATGCTATCCGGCCGGAAGGTCTGCATAGCGAGCGGCGGCATGCGCAGCCAAGGGCCTAGCTGGCTGTCGGACCTCGGCCATAGCCTGGTGGAGCCCGTCCCTTCTCTGTTCACCTTCAATCTGCCTGGGCATGACATCTGTGGACTGACGGGTCTGTCGGTGGCAGATGCAGGCGTCCGGGTAGAAGGTTCTAAAGCGATGCATCGTGGAGCCCTTTTGATCACCCATTGGGGGTTGAGTGGTCCTGCCATCCTCAAGGCTTCTGCCTGGGAGGCCAGGAGCTTGCATGGGGTGGGCTATCGCTTTCCATTCCAGGTGCAATGGCTGGCAGGCCATACCCTGACAGATGTAAACGCCTCTTTGGCTGCCATGCGTAAACATCATGGATCGGCCATGGTCTGGTCCAAGTCTATCTTTCCGCTACCCTTGCGGCTTTGGCAATTCCTGGCGACAATGTCGGGCATAACTCAGGGCCTTCGCTGGGCAGACATGACGGCATCGCAGCGGGACAGGCTTTCCGCTCACTTGCTCTCCCATCGCTTTCAGGCCGATGGCCAGACGGTCTTTAAGGAAGAGTTTGTCACAGCCGGCGGCATCTCCACGCAAGAAGTGGAGGCCTCCACCATGGAGAGCCGAAAGATGCCCGGTTTGTACTTCGCCGGGGAGGTCCTCGATGTCGATGGCATCACAGGGGGATATAATTTCCAACATGCCTGGACCAGCGGATGGGTCGCTGCGGCCCACATCTCCCGAAGCCTGTTATGACCCAGTTGGAAGCATGCGGAAACAAGCTATATTTAGACATCAAACCAACCGCATGTCTGACAGAAGGGCTTTCTTACGCCGGCTGGGCATCTCTGCCGGCAGCCTCCCATTCCTTCACTGGGCAGATCCTGCTTTTGCAGCAGCTTCCCAGGAGCGCCACTACCGTCCCGGAGATGCGGCAGCGGCAGCCGGGGGAAATGATGAAGATTTCTGGGGGTGGGTGAAGGCATCGTATACCACCTCTCCAAATATCCTAAACCTCAACAACGGAGGGGTGGCCCCACAGCCCAAAGTGGTGCAAGACGCCCATATTCGCTACTACCAGTATTGCAACGAGGCGCCTTCGTACTATATGTGGCAGATCTTGGACCAGGGGAGGGAGCCCTTGCGGGAGCGGCTTGCCGGGCTTTGTGGCTGCTCCCCCGAAGAGGTAGCCATCAACCGCAACTCTACCGAAGGACTCAACACTGTGATCTTCGGCTTGAACCTGAAGGCCGGTGATGAGGTGGTGCTCACCCGCCAGGACTATCCGAATATGATCAATGCGTGGCGGCAGCGGGAGAAACGCGAAGGCATCAAACTGGTATGGATAGACTTGCCCCTGCCAATGGACGATGAGGCACAGATCATAGAACTCTACCACAAGGCCTTTACTGCCCGGACGCGGGTAGTTCATATCACCCATCTGATTAATTGGACGGGACAGATCCTGCCCGTCCACTCGATTGCCGAAGAGGCCCGGCAGCGAGGTATCCACGTCATCACCGACGGTGCGCACACACTGGCACATGTCGACTTTAAAGTGCCTGCGCTGGGGTGCGACTACTTTGCGAGCTCTTTGCACAAATGGCTGAGTGCGCCATTCGGGAGCGGGCTGCTGTTCATCCGGAAGGAGAAGATTCGGAATGTATGGGCCCTACTATCCAACAATGAGCCAGATGGACCGGACATCCGCAAGTTCGAGTCGCTCGGCACACGCTCCTTTGCCGCTGAAATGGCGATCGGGACGGCTCTCGACTTCCATGAGGTGATTGGGGCTCAGCGCAAGGAAGCCCGGCTGCGCTACCTCAAAAACTATTGGGTGGATCAGGTGAAGGACTTACCCCGGGTAACGTTCCTCCAGTCGGCTCCTGCACACCAGTCCTGCGCCATCGCCAACATCGCCGTTGCCGGCATGAAGCCCGAAGAACTCTCTGCAGAACTCTTTAACCGCTATCGGATACATACGGTCGCCATCAACTGGGAGCATATCCACGGAGTGCGGGTGACCCCCAACGTCTACACTTCCCCGGGCGATCTCGACCGGCTCGTCGCAGCCATCCGGAAGATCGCCAAATGACTCGGAGCCATCCCTAGGTGGGTGTCCAGGACTGGCTTTCTTTTAGATTTTTATGCGAATTCGGGTATTTGAGTTACTTTTGCAGCCCCTCGGGCATCACTAAAACCGCCCGAAATCCAACCAAAAGGAGGACATATACAGTGGAAGAAAACAACACACTGCCAACAACCCCTGCTGAGGTATCAGCCCATGATGATTTCGATTGGAGCATCGACAAGCGCAATGTCGCCCGTTATTCTAACGAGGAGAAAAACAAGTATGACTCAGTCTACGAGGGTACATTCAAGACCATCACAGACGGGGAGATGATCGAAGGTGTCGTCGTGGGTCTCACCAAGACAGACGTCGTGCTCAACATCGGCTTCAAAAGCGATGGACTGATCTCACTCAACGAGTTTCGCGACATACCCGGCCTCAAGCAAGGAGATGTCGTGGAAGTATTGGTGGTGGAGAAGGAAGACAGGGAAGGGCATCTGCACCTGAGCCGCAAGCAAGCCCGTATCAATAGGGCATGGGAGCGGATCGTGGAAGTACATAAGACGGGAGATGTCGTTACCGGCATCGTCACCAGCAAAACCAAGGGCGGCCTGATCGTCGATATCTATGGGATGGAAACATTCCTGCCCGGCTCTCAGATCGATGTGAAGCCAGTTACTGACTATGATCAGTTCCTTAATAAGACGATGGAGTTCAAAGTGGTCAAGATCAATGAGACCATCAAGAATGCCGTCGTATCCCACAAAGCTCTCATCGAAAGCGACCTGGAAGCACAGCGCATGGAGATCATGGGCAAGCTCGAGAAAGGGCAGGTGCTGGAAGGAACCATCAAAAACCTCACCGACTTCGGCGCCTTCCTCGACCTGGGTGGTGTCGATGGACTTCTGTACATCACAGATATCAGCTGGGGACGGATCAAACACCCCTCTGAAGTTCTCAAGCTGGACCAGAAGCTGCATGTCGTCGTCCTTGACTTCGATGATGAGAAGCGCCGCATCAGTCTGGGCTTGAAGCAACTTACTCCGCACCCGTGGGAGACGCTGCCAGACACAGTACAGGAAGGTTCAGTGGTAAAGGGCCGCGTCGTGAACATCGAAGACTATGGCGCTTTCTTGGAAGTGATGCCGGGCGTAGAAGGCTTGGTGCATGTCAGCGAGATCAGTTGGGCCAACACACCTGTTAACGCGAAGGATTCGTTCAAAGACGGTGAGGAATGTGAGGCAAAGATCGTTACGCTCGACCGTAACACCCGGAAAATGAGCCTTTCGATCAAACAACTCACGGATGACCCATGGAGCACCATCGAAGATAAATATCCGCTCAACAGTCGTCACAGTGGTCTGGTGAAGAATATCACGCCATATGGTGTCTTCATAGAGTTGGAGGCTGGCATCGGTGGTATGATCCATATTAGCGACCTCAGCTGGCTGAAGCGGTTTAACAACCCGTCTGAGTACACCCGCATCGGCAACAATATAGACATCGTCATCCTCAACATCGACAAGGCAAACAGGAAACTTCAACTAGGGCACAAGCAGCTAGAAGAAGATCCCTGGAACACCCTGCAGGACACTTTCGCCATCGGAAGCATCCATGAGGGAACTGTCACGCGCAAGGAAGAGAAGGGAGCCATCATACAGCTTCCCTACGGACTGGAAGGGTTCGCCCCGAACCGTCACCTCGCCAAAGAAGACGGGAAGAATATTGTGGCCGATGAGACCAATCAGTTTATGGTCATCGAGTTTGACCGAAATGAGAAGCGGATTGTCCTGAGCCATGCCCGCATCTGGGAAAAGACGAAGACGGATGCGAAGGACGCTGAGCGGAAGGAAAAATCTGCCGACGCTGCCAAGACATCCAAGGCTGTCAAAGATGTTCAGGGTAAAGTCGAGAAGTCGACCTTTGGTGACTTGGGCGTGCTGGCGGAGCTGAAGAAAAAGATGGACGGCGGTGAGACTGGCGAGGTGAAATAACGCCCCCGTCGACCCAAATACATGAATGAGGCTGTCTCCCAAGAGGCAGCCTCATCTTTTTCTGCTATGGGCTATAGCTTCCCCAGCGTATGCATGGTGAAATCCTTCAGCGACGGCAGCTTGAGGTCTGCCGCCTCCCAGCAGCCTTTCTGCCAGGCCTCTGGTGCCGGAACGACAATGCAGCGCGTTCTTGCCGCTTTGGCGGCGAGCATGCCATTGAAGGAGTCCTCAAAGCAGACCGCAGCGGTGGCCTGGGCCCCTAGGCTTTGTAGGCATTCGATATACACCTGCGGGTGAGGTTTCCCGTACGCTAGGTGCTCTGCGGAAGCAACCGCATCGAAGCAGTCGGCCATGCCGCATTTTTCGAAGAATGCATCGACCAGCGCGAGTGGAGAAGACGTCGCAAGACCGATGCGGAGGCCAGCAGATCGAAGGAGTCGCACGGCTTCCGCGGCACCAGGCATCATTACTTCTTGCAGCTTTAACTTCTCTATGACAAGACGTGTGATCTCCACTTCAGTGCGTGCAGCCAGGGACATGTCGATGGAATAGGCCTGGAACCAATATTCCAGGAACTCTTTGGTCCGCAGTCCGACGGTGCTGGCATATGCTGCGGCATCTAGGGCTACGCCCAGATCTCGCATGACCTCCAAGGCTGCCTCATGCCATAGCGGTTCAGAATCTATCAGCAGCCCATCCATGTCGAAGATGGCCGTATTGATAATCATGCGCTAAAGATACCCTCTCCCCGCCATTTGCTATAGATCTCGGCCAGCCCTTGGGCGAGATGTAGGAATCTCAGGGGGAATCGATACCTTGTTTACCTCGAGGGCTGTATCGATGTATACGGTGACTGACAGGTTGGCGCAGGTGGGCATGGTCCGTAAACTGGTCTATGCGATGGTGGGCATCGTTACCTACCCGGGCCTCACTATGTTCAACCGGCTTAAGATCTCCGGCACGGAGCATCTGAAAGGCTTACCCCGCCACAACGTCTTGTTCGTCAGCAATCACCAGACCTATTTTGCCGATGTCATCACCTTTCTGCACATCTTCTGTGCTGTCAAATGGCATAAGTGCAACCGGCTGGGGCTGCCCTATTACCTACTGAATCCTTTCTCGAAAGTACATTTTGTGGCGGCCGAAGAGACCATGAAAGACAATCTGTTGACAAGGCTCTTTGCCCTAGCTGGGGCATTGATGGTCAAGCGTACCTGGCGTGCAGAAGGCCAGGACATGCAGCGGAATCTGGACCCATCCGACACACATAAGATCTCCAGGGCCTTATCGCGCAGCTGGGTAATTACTTTTCCACAAGGCACTACCAAGCCTTTCGCACCGGGACGGAGGGGCACGGCTCACCTAATCCGGGAGCACCGTCCCATCGTCATCCCCGTAGTGATCAACGGCTTCTGGCGGGCTTTTACAAAAAAAGGGTTGAGCTTCAAGAAGAAGGGGACACTCCTGACGGTCCGCTTCAAGGAGCCCTTACAAATCAACTATTCAGCCCCTGTCGATGAGATACTGGCGGCGGTCATGGATGCCATCGAGCAGAGCCAAACCTTCATGCAGAAAAGCCGGCACCATCTCCTGGCGCGGATGGAGAAGTGAGCCTTCCCGCTAGTCTTTTACAAACAAAGCCCGAAGTTCCAATGCATCCGTTGGCTTCATCTTACCGCCAAGGATCAGCCGCAGCTGTCTGCGTCGCAGGGCCCCTTCATAGAGCCGCTGCTCTTCGGGCGTCTCTGTAAGGATTTCTGCCACAGCGGTGGGTTTTTTGTCGGTGTCGAGGGCGACAAAAGTATAGTAGGCCTCGTTGCTGCGGTATCGTGCCCGGTCGCTGAGGTCTTCTCCCCACACTTTAATGTGCACTTCCATGCTGGTATGAAAGGCCCGGGTGACGCGGGCCTCTATATGCACCACATTCCCCAGCCGTATCGGGGCCTGGAAGGAGATGTTATCTACGGAGGCGGTGACTGTGGCCCCGTTGCAGTGTTTGCCAGCGGAGAGGGCGGCGGCAATATCCATCCAGTACATCAGCCGGCCACCCATCAGGTTGCCGAACAGGTTGGTATCATTGGGCAGCACCAGCTCTGTCATGATGACGAGGCTGTCAGCCGCTTTTCGGGGTTTTGGCCTTTCCATGGTAAGGTGCGGTTGAGGGGTGGGTTGATTTTCTATCACGCAGGGGGAATGGTTGGTTGCTAGCAGTTGTTTTTTGCCTAGACGATGGCGGAGGCGCACCGCGACAGGAACTCGGGGTGGATGTCTGCATTCAGTCCTGGCCCATCGCTCACCTGCAGTTCAAAACCATGGTATTCCGCACCTCCTACGACGGGGTCTTCGAGCTGCCCCAAGAGACAGGTATCGAGGTCGTAGAAGATGATGTTTGCATGCGATAGGGCCAGGTGTACTTTGGCGGTGAGCGCAAGGCGTGATTCCAGCATGCCGCCGATCATGCAGGGCGTCTGCAGTGCCTGGGCGCTGTCAGCGATGCGGATGGCCTCACGGATGCCACCGGATTTTGCCAGTTTGATGTTCACATAGTCGCAGCCGCCGGCACTGATGACACGGATCGCATCGTGATGGTCGCATACGCTCTCGTCGGCCATGATCTTGATCGGGGAGGCTGTCCGTAGGGCTGGCAGCTGTGCATCGTAGCGGTGATGCATGGGCTGCTCGCAGAACTCGATGCCATAGGGGGCGATGGCTTTGAGTACTTCCAGGGCTGTTGTCGGGTCCCATCCCTGGTTGGCATCAGCCCGAAGGGCAATGTCCGGCCCAACGGCCTCTCGGATCAGGCGGATGCGTTCGACGTCTGAGGTAAAATCTTTGCCCAGCTTGACTTTAATGGTCTTCACACCGCGGGCGACAAAGGCTGTTGCAGAGGCAGCCATCTTGGCCGGCTCATCGATGCCGATGGTGAGGTCGGTGACGATGCGTTTTCGTTTCCCCCCTAGGAACTGGTACAATGGTAGCCCGGCCTGCTTGGCGGCGATGTCGTGGAGGGCCATGTCGAAGGCACTCTTGATGGTAGCGTTTCGGGCGATGTAGGCGTCGAGGTCTGCGAGCCGGGCATCGATCTCCAGTGGGTTTTTCCCTATGAGGATGCCAGCTAGGTCCTTTCCTACTTCAAAGCAGGTGGCCAAGGTCTCCCCAGTCAGCATAGGGAAGGCGGAACATTCACCCATGCCTACAGTCCCGTCTGACGTATGGATGCGGATGAAGGTGTTCTGTGCGACGGTAGACACTTCAGTGGCGATGACGAAGGGCTCCATTGCGATCGCCAGCTTGAAGATCTCGGTATGCGTGATGACGAGGCTCATGATGGCACTAAGGTAGCACGAACAGACTTCCCCTTATGTAAAGGCGGATAAGTAGGTTCAGGTCAGCTTCTAATCAAGCCTTTCTCGCGGAGGATGTCGAGGGTGAGGGGTGTGCCCGGAGAGACATTCCGGTATCGTAGCACGTCGCATAAATAGACTATGTGATCGCCTCCGTCCATCGTGCCAATGACATGGAGGTCCATCCAGGCCAAGGCCTCGCTTAATACATTGACTCCTTCCCATGTGGTGAGGAGTCCGCGCCGCCCGAGCAGGGCGATCTTATCTGTCTGGTGACCTGACTTTCGGCCGAGCAACGGGATGAGTCGATGTTGTCCGGCGGCGAGCAGCTGCAGTACAAACCTCTGTTCGCGGCGAACCAACTCTAGGGTGCGGGTGCCTTTGTAGAGTGCGATGATGAATCGCTTGGGCTGCATGCTAACGGCAGTCACATAGGTGCATATATGCATATTAGCGTCACCAGCATGGTAGGAACTCACGCTGTAGACAGGCTGGCTGGACCGGTTCCAGGGCTTTTTCATGATTTTTATGGTTATGGGCGGTCGAGGGTCCTGAGATAGGCCTCTGCGATGTCAAGATGTTTCTGTTGTTTGGCCTTCGCCATCCGGTCGAAGGTGCCGACGAGCATTCCTAGCCGGGGGTTAGACTGGAAGAAGCTGCGGTGTACATGCATGAAACGCCAGAAAAGCGCGTCCCATGTCTCTGCCCAGCCATAGCCGGAGGGCAGGGCGCTGCCCGCCGGCCAATCGCCCATCTTTTTGAGGTAGTTGCTGCCGCTGATATAGGGCTTGGTGGTCATGAGGCCACCATCAGCAAATTGCGTCATGCCATAGACGTTCGGCACCATCACCCAGTCGTATGCGTCTATGTACAGCTCCATAAACCATTGGTACACTTCGTTGGGGTCGAACTCACAGAGTAGAAAAAAGTTCCCCAGCACCATGAGTCTTTCGATGTGGTGGTTGTATCCGGTGCGCAGCAGTTTCTGTATGACTGTATCTACTGGCACGATGCCCGTATGGCCCTCATAGAAGGGTGCTGGGATGCGGCGGTGGAAGCCCCAGTAGTTTCGGGTACGCTGGAAGTTTCCTTCCCTCAGGTAGATCGCACGGATGAACTCTCTCCAGCCCAGTACTTGTCGCGTGAAGCCTTCCAGAGAATTTAGGGGAATATGCATGGGGTCTGCTGCTGAGAGCGTTCGTTCGATGACTTGAGCCGGTGTCAGCAGGCCGATGTTGATCATGGGCGACAGCACCGAATGGTGCAGGAAATGTGCATCGGGAACCATGGCATCTTCATATACACCAAACTGACGGAATCTGCGTGCGATGAAGTCGTCTAGCATGCAACTGGCGCCCACATGCGTCCATGCCCAAGGGTAGCCTGCTGTAAAGGGCTTCCCGGGATGGCCGGGGCTCTCGGGAAAATGGTGACTAACATATTCTTCCGCTTCTTTCGTGTATTTATCAACGTTATTTAAGGGGAAAGCGGGTGGGGTGGCATCCGCGGGGTATTTTTGTCGATTCTCACTGTCGTATGTCCATTTTCCACCTGTTGGCGTACCGTCTTTTTCAAGGAGGATGCCCATGCGTTTACGTCCGGCGGTATAGAAGTCTGTCTGGAAGTACCTTTTTCTTTCTTGGAAGTATTCATTCAATGTGTCTACATCATATAGAAAGCCGGGGTCTGTATATGTCTCCAGCTGGATGCCGGATGCCTGAGCTGCATGCGCCAGTCGCTTAGAAAGCCAGTCGTCAGTGAGTTGTGTAAGATGGATGGTCTGGCAACCGCGACCTGCAAGCGCTGGCAGCAAAACCTGCAGGTCGTGTTCTGGTGAGAACGCTTCGAAATACACTACCACATGTCCGGATCTGCGCATTTGTTCGGCATAGGCGCGCATAGACGCCCGGTGCAGGACGAGCTTCTGCCTGTGAAATCTTAGCTTTCGAAAGAATAAATATTCTTCTACCAGCACGATGGTTCGACCGGGGCAAACCGCGGGGTGGGGGTCGTAGAGCTGGTGCGGGAAGACGAGCGTGATGTCTTTCATTCTAAATTTAAACAAAGCCTCTCGGCAAATGTTTATGTGATTAATATAAGTCGGATGGACAAACTCAATGGTAAGAAAGTGCTCATCGCAGGAGCGACGGGCGGGATAGGGACCCAGACGGCCCGATTGTTGGCTGGCAGTGGGGCTGATGTATATCTCACTGGCAGAAAGGCAGACGCGCTGTTGCGGCTGGCTGATAGCCTCAGTGTTCCGCATGGTAGATGCTTCGTGGCTGACCTTACGGAGGCCCCCGCAGTAAGCCGCATGGCAGAAGACATCACCCGCCAGAGCGGGCCCCTCGATATTCTCGTCAATGCGTCAGGCATAGGCATCATAAAGCCTTTGGAGCAGTTGTCTCTGGAGGAGTTCCAACAGACGCTGCAGGGAAATCTGACAGCAGCCTTCTTACTCGTCAAGGCCTTCCTGCCCGGCATGAAGGAGGGTAAGAAAGGGCTCATCATCAATATACCCGGTGTGCTTGGCAAAGTGCCGATGGCGGGGGCAGCTGCTTATAGTGCCAGCAAATACGGGCTGGTGGGTATGATGCAGTGCATTCGGGAAGAAGTGAAGCGTACGGAGATACGGATCACAAATCTGTACCTCGGCGGCGTGGATTCACCCTTCTGGGACACGATCGATCTGCGGGTCCAGAAAGAACGAATGATTCGTGCAGAAGAGGCAGCCCGTGCCATATGGTTCCTCTGCCAGCAACCCCTTAGCGGTGTGGTCAGTGAGATGGTTTTACAACCTTTCAACCACCAGGCCATTTGAACGGGGAACGAAAATCGCCGTTCTCCGTCGGTATCCGCCTTTATAAATCACCCATACAAGCCAGCATGCCAAGTACGAAGCTGGCGGGTGAAGCAGTCTTGCCTTAGTTTCGTCATCTGAAGTGCTTTGTATGCCCGCATCGGATTCGGCTTGGCTCGACGCCCACAATCTCACCCGGAGCTATGGGGGGCACCTTGCTGTCGACGACCTTTCTTTGACGTTGGCAAGGGGGGAACGTTTGGCGGTGGCCGGGATGTCGGGGTCCGGCAAGTCGACGTTGCTGCGTATGCTCTCGGGACTCGAGCAGCCAGACGCGGGCAAGGTATGGTTTGAGGGGCAACTTGTAAAGGGTCCTGTAGAGGCGCTGGTGCCAGGGCATCCGGGCATTGCCTATCTCAGCCAACATTACGAGCTCAGGCGCAACTATCGGGTCGCCGACGAGCTGGCCGCCTGGAGCCTGGTGCCTCCGGAGGAGTCTGACGCGATTTATAGTGCCTGTCGCATCATACCCTATCTGACTCGCTGGACGCAAGACCTGTCGGGTGGTGAGCGGCAGCGGGTGGCCCTGGCACGCGCTCTGGTTACTGACCCCCGCCTTCTATTGCTGGACGAACCATTTTCAAACCTCGACGCCTTGCATAAATCGCTTCTGCAGGAGGTGTTGGTTGATCTCCAACAGCGTATGGGCATCACCTGCCTGATGGTGCTCCATGATGGTAGTGACATCCTTTCCTGGGCCAGCCGCGTCGTGGTATTGCGGACGGGTAGGGTAGTGCAGACCGGTCATCCGCAGGAGCTATGGTCCCATCCAGTGGATGAAGCGGTAGCAGGTCTGATGGGGCCTTATGATCTGATCGGCATACCCATATCACTCCGAAGATGGTTCCCGGCTGCGCCAGCTGCCGCCCGTTGGATGGTGAGGCCTTCTTTCTGGGAGGCGGTCGCTCCCGGTGCCGGGGTGCTCGACGGGTGCATCGAGGAGCTGCAGTTTTCTGGCGCATCTTACCTGGCTAGGGTGGCGGTCGGAGCTGACAGGTTGCGTCTCTATCTGCGCGATGCCGTGTGGCAGCCTGGTCAGGCCCTAGGGCTCGCATATCGTCCCTCAGCGGTTCATTGGTTGGCGCCTGAGCCGTTCTAGGCGTTCGCCAAAGGCGAGTATTTTTCGGAAGCCTCAGTTCGATCGTGTGTTGATACTAGATGTCTTATTTTCATTCTGCAGCACGAGACGCTCAAGCATGGATATGATAAAGCGTATTGGACTATTCTGGCTGGCTGGCTATTGGCTGGCAGTCCCTTCCTTTTCCCAGCCGGGATTGGAGCGATTGCCCATCTGGCGGGCTTCTCTCGCTGAGCAGCCCAAGAGCGACTGGCTGTTGGGACTTGTGGATGCCCGGGCCGGTGCCTACCGAAGTGTCGATGGGCGGGATATCATCTTGTGTAATGGATTGGTGAAAAGGGTCTTCCGGCTTACGCCGAATGTCGCTTGTACCGACTTCACCAACCTGGTGACAGGCCAGCAGCTGTTGCGTACCGTGGCACCGGAGGCGCGCATCACCATCGGAGGGCATGTTTTCCGCATCGGTGGATTGGAGGGTGTACCTGAACGAGCATATCTCCTCCCGACCTGGGTGGATGGTCTGAAGTCGGGTGTCGGCGATTTCCAGATACAGTCGGTGCGTGTCGGTAGGATTGAACCGCATACGTGGCCCACCCGTGCCGAGGTGCTTGGATGGGTGGACTCCGTCAAGGACAAAGAATGGAAGGGCCGCTTCGGAGGGCTCTCTAGGCCTTCTGGCATCACCCTTTCTTTTGACTATGGCACTGCCGATCCTGAGGGTAGGGGGCTTCAGGTGAGTATCCATTACGAACTGCATGACGGTATCCCGCTGATTGTGAAATGGATGGAGCTAAGGAACCCGGGTGTTGCTGATGTGGTGATTGGAAATCCTGTGCATGAATTGCTGGCGTTGGTGGAAGAAGAAAGTGCTGTCGTTGGCAGTCCGGACCAGATGAAAAAGCAGCATGGCATCTATGTGGAGACTAACTATGCCTTCAACAATGCCATGCGCTATGATATCAGCGACCAGACAACACACTGGAAGACGGATAGCCTTTATACTTCACAAGTCAATTACAACTACCAGACACCCTGCATGCTGGAAGTCTACCCAGAAAAAGTTACTTCTGTGCGGCTGAAGCCAGGTGAGGCCTACGTTTCCGCTCGTACCTGCGAGCTGCTGATGGATGGCTACGATCGTGAGCGCAGAGGGCTGGCCATCCGGAAAATGTATCGCTGTATAGCGCCCTGGGTCACCGAGAATCCGGTGTTCATGCATTTGGTGAGCCGCAACGACGACGAAGTGCGCCGTGCCGTCGACCAATGTGTGGCCACCGGCTATGAGGCGGTGATCCTGAGTTTCGGCAGCCACCTCAACATGGAGGATACCACCCGCGCAAACCTAGAGCGGTGGAGGTTGCTGGCCGAATATGCCCATACAAGGAAAGTGCTGATAGGTGGGTACTCGCTGTTCAGTTCCAGGCGCATCAGCGATGAGGATGATGTGATAGACCCTGTATCAGGTAAGCCTGATGCGGCAGCCTTCTTCGGGCATGCGCCCTGTATGGGCAGCCGATGGGGACTGGCATATCTTGCCAAACTGCGAGGGTTCTTTACCTACACCGGCTTCGACCTTTTCGAAAACGACGGTCCTTATCCTGGGGATGTCTGCGCCTCTCGCATGCATCCCGGTCATGAGGGGTTAGGGGATTCCCAATGGCGGCAGATGGAGCTCCAGAAAGGGCTTTACCGCTGGATGCTGGCCCGCGGTATCTACATCAACGCACCTGATTGGTATTTCCTCGACGGTACCCACAAAATTGCCATCGGCTACCGAGAAACCAATTTCTCTCTTTCCAGGCAGCAGCAACGCATTCTGAACCGACAGAATATCTACGACGGCACCTGGGAGAAGACCCCCTCCATGAGCTGGGGTTTCGTGCCCCTGGTGCGCTACCAAGGAGGTGGACCCGAGGCAGTTTTGGAGCCGCTTTCCGAGCATTTGGAAGATTACCGCGAGCTGATGGTTCAGTACTATGGTGCAGGTGTACAGGCCTGCTACCGTGGCCCAAGACTTTTCGATACGGAGGAGACACGTGCCATGGTTTCCGCTACGGTCTCCTGGTATAAAAAGTACCGTGGCATCCTAAATGCAGACATCATCCATCTGCGCCGGGCGGATGGCCGCGATTGGGATGGAATCCTGCACGTCGACCCTTCACGCGAAACCTGCGGCCTGTTCATGCTCTACAATCCTCTGGATCAGCCGATGACTCGTACCATAAGGGTTCCTGTCTATTACACGGGGTTACAGCAGCTTGCCTGGGTCTGCCAAGGGGAGGGCCCGGCCCGGGCACTTCGGGTTGATAGAGACTACATGGTAGAGTTGACCGTACATATCCCTGCCAAGTCCCATGCCTGGTATAGGTTCAGGAAGCAGACTCCGTAATGGCTACATGACAACTGGTCAGCTTCTAGACAAGCCCCCACGAGGCTTCCCGGGCATTCTCCATTCGTATGGCCCCCGGGTCGTGCAGGATTATTTGCGTCACGAGCCAGTCTAAATACAGGAGGGTGACAGGCATTCGGATAAGACAAACCCCTTGAGATAGGTGCTGGAGACAATCCGCCAGGTCACCCCTATCAGTTGTCTCTGGTTAAATCATCCATATTGAGCATAATGCACAGCTATCGCCGCCCTCCGGCCGATCTATCGTTTTTTCGAAGCAAAAAATGTGGGAAAAACTTCCATTTCTGTAATACCTTTTATACTGCCTTTTCCCAATGTGATTGCTGGGGCCATCGCCGAACCCTTACAGTTGCCAAGCGGGTGGGGAAAAGGAATATTTCCGATTTTGGCTAGGTCCTTTTATTTTTGCATTGTATCATAAATTTACATTATGAAGAAAATCCTCTTATTCATATCGGTGCTCTGCTTTGTGGTCACAGGGCAGGCACAATGGAAAAAGGCCAACAAGAAGGGTCATATTTTGGGCGTATCCTTCACCTTGCATGATTTCAAGACCGTTTCCGACTACCAGAGCTCCAGCCTCAGCAGCATCATGGACAAGGGTAGCTGGGCACAGACGAGGGATATGAACCCTGGTTTTGCTCTTTCCTATGCCTCCGGAATTTCTGACAACCTCGATGTCATGCTACGCCTAGGACTGACGAGTCTGGACTATCCCCGCCCCGGAAACCGTATTCCCACAGCCACCATCCCCCATACAATGATCGAGTCCGACGTCTCCTTCCTGGCAAAGCTATTGTCGGATCGATACCTCATTTCCCCCTATGTATCCCTGGGGGCAGGTGCTTCTGCCTGGAATGGTTTTTTTGCTGCCTATGCACCGTTAGGGTTGGGCCTTCAGGTCAACCTATTTGATGATGTATACTTAAACTTTCAGTCACAATTCCGCTTCCCCGTCACCGGCAACGCCTCCAGTCATATTTTTTATGGCATCGGAATGTCGTCTGCCCTGGGTAAGAAAGAATAATCGCTCGCCGGCCATCCAGCACGGCCAGTAAAAATCGGGGCTACCCGATTTTTTTTGAATGCCAATACGAACAAGTGTTAGTGTTCGAGTCAGGTGCCACTATAGATAAACCGATCACACATGGATTTCCGATTTACAGAAGAGCAGGAGATGATTCGTCAGGCAGCCAGAGGATTTGCCGAGAGCGAGTGTCTGCCGGATGTCATCGGCCGGGATGAGCGGCAGGAGTTTGCCCGGGACCAGGTGATGCGTCTGGCAGAGTTGGGATTCATGGGTATGATGGTGGCTCCCGAATATGGCGGCTCAGGTATGGACATGGTTAGCTATGTGCTGGCGATGGAGGAGATCAGCAAGGTCGATGCCAGTGTAAGCGTATGCATGAGTGTGAATAACAGCCTGGTGCTATGGGGGTTGGAGGCCTACGGTACTGAAGCGCAGAAGCAACAATATCTGATCCCCCTGGCTAAGGGCAGAAAGGATGGCGAGCTATACATTGGGGCCTTCTTGTTGTCGGAACCCGAGGCCGGAAGTGATGCAACCTCCCAGCGGACGACGGCCGTGGACCATGGTGACCATTATCTGCTCAATGGCACTAAGAATTGGATTACAAACGGATCCTCCGCCTCCGTTTACTTGGTGATGGCGCAGACAGACCCAGCCAAAGGGAGTCGTGGCATCAACGCCTTTATCGTGGAGAAAGACTGGCTGGGCGTCACCGTCGGTGCCAAAGAGAATAAAATGGGCATCCGCGGCAGTGATACCCACAGCATTATATTCAACGATGTGCGGGTCCCGAAGCAACACCGCATCGGTGAAGATGGCTTTGGGTTCTCCTTTGCCATGCAAACCCTAGCGGGTGGGCGCATTGGCATAGCCGCACAGGCCCTCGGCATCGCCTCTGGCGCCTATGAGCGCTCCCTGGCCTATGCCAAGCAGCGCGAAGCCTTCGGCAAGCCTATAGCAGATCACCAGGCCGTGCAGTTCAAACTGGCAGACATGGCCACACGCATCGAGACGGCCAGACTGCTATGCCTCAAGGCAGCTTGGGAAAAAGATCAGGGGCTTGATTATACGATGAGCTCTTCGATGGCAAAAGTGTACGCATCTGAAACGGCCATGTGGGTGACCACCGAAGCCGTACAGGTGCATGGAGGCTACGGGTATGTTAAAGAATACCATGTAGAGCGACTCATGCGCGACGCCAAGATCACGCAGATCTATGAGGGTACCAGCGAAGTACAGCGCATAGTTATAGGACGGCAGGCGCTCAAAGGGTAAGGGATTCTAGGAGATAACCCAACCCTTACTCCCCCCGCAGCACATATCTTTGTTCCATGGTGATTGATCTAACCGCCTGGCAGCAACTCCAGCAGGAATGCAACGCGTCGGGGGTGACGATGGTTGCCGTCTCCAAGACCCAGCCCATCGAGGCCATGGAGAGGCTCTATTCCTATGGGCAGCGCGACTTCGGCGAGAACTATGTGCAGGAATTGCTGCAGAAGAAAGATTTGCTGCCCTCAGATATCCGATGGCATTTCATCGGTCATTTACAGACCAACAAGGTGAAACTCCTCGTCCCTTTTGTATATCGCATCCACGGCGTCGACAGCCTCCGCCTCTGGCAGGCGATTGACCGACAGGCAGGAATGGCCAATCGGTCCGTCGGCTGCCTCCTACAAGTCCATATCGCCCGCGAAGAGACCAAGTTCGGGCTCTCACACGAAGAACTGAACCAAGTCCTGGATGCCACCCACAACGGTGAGACCCTTGCCTACGCGCCGCTTTGCGGTCTGATGGGGATGGCCAGCATGACGGAAGAAGTAGTGCAGATCCAGGAGGAGTTTCGGGGACTTCACCGCCTTTTCCAGTCGCTCAAGGCTGGGCGGTTTGCCGATAGTAGAGATTTTCATTCCCTTTCGATGGGTATGAGCGGAGACTTCCGGATAGCCATCGAAGAGGGCTCGACGCAGGTGCGCATCGGCAGCCTATTGTTCGGACCTCGGCCACAATGAGCTTCCAACCCGCAGGAAAGCCATGGCCACCATGGCAGGCATCATGCCATTCCGTAGATTTACAGTCGCTCTGAGGGTACTCTCTACTACAATACAACTGGATTATGCTATCGGCCAAAAACATCACACTTGCCTACGGAAAACGCGTCCTTTTCGATGAAGTCAATATTCATTTCACGCGTGGCAACTGCTACGGCGTCATCGGTGCCAACGGTGCCGGCAAGAGTACTTTCCTCAAGATCCTCAGCGGGGAGATTGAACCCAACAAAGGCAGTGTGGAGATCACGCCCGGTGAGCGGATGGCAGTACTCCGCCAGAACCAGTTTGAATTCGACGAGCAAACCGTTCTACACACCGCATTGATGGGTCACAAAAAAATGTGGGAAGTGATGCAGGAGCGGGAGACGATCTATGCTAAGACAGACTTCTCCGAAGAAGACGGTATCCGGGCGGGGGAGCTGGAGGCCGAATTCGGCGAGATGGGCGGCTATTCGGCAGAGAGTGATGCAGCCACGCTGCTCAGCAACCTGGGGGTGACAGAGAAATATCACCAGAGCCTAATGAAGGAGATCCCTTCTAACCTTAAAGTAAGGGTGCTGCTGGCACAGGCACTGTTTGGAAATCCAGACATCCTGCTAATGGACGAGCCGACAAACGGCCTAGACATTGAGACTATTAGTTGGCTGGAGGACTTTCTGGCAGACTATGAGAATATCGTGCTCGTGGTCAGTCACGACCGACATTTTCTCGATGCCGTCTGCACCCATGTCGCAGACGTTGACCGCCAGAAGATCAAAGTGTTCACCGGCAATTATACTTTCTGGTACGAGTCATCCCAGCTCATGGCTCGCCAGCTGGGCGATCGGAATAAAAAGGTGGAAGACAAACGACAGGCCCTACTCGACTTCATTGCCCGATTCAGTGCCAATGCCTCCAAGTCGCGGCAAGCCACTGCACGAAAAAAGGCCTTGGAGAAGCTCACTATCGAACAGATAGAACCCTCCAACCGTAAGTATCCGGGTATCATATTCCAACCACTGAGGGAGGTCGGAAATCAAATCCTACAGTTGGAAGGCCTCCAGAAATCGGTCGATGGACGCGTGCTCTTCGATAAAGTTTCTTTCAGCCTCAACAAAGGCGATAAGATCGCTTTTGTCAGTCGGGATGCCCTGGCCGTCACTGCCTTTTTCTCCACCATCCACGGCGATATGGCCACAGATGCCGGTAAGCATGAATGGGGAACGACCATCACGAGGGCCTATCTCCCACAGGAGAATACGGCCTTCTTCACAGAAGGGCTATCTCTAATCGATTGGCTGAGGCAGTATGTACCTCCTCATGTCACGGATGCCGATGAGCCCTTCCTTCGGGGTTTCCTGGGGAAGATGCTGTTTAGTGGCGATGACATACAAAAGAAGACAAATGTCTTGTCCGGCGGAGAGAAAGTCAGGTGTATGCTCAGTCGTATGATGCTGCAAAATCCAAACGTTATCATCCTGGACCAGCCGACCAACCACCTCGACCTGGAAAGCATCCAAAGTTTCAACGAGGGATGCATCAGCTTCCCCGGCATCGTCTTGCTCACCTCTCATGACCATACGTTCATGCAGACGGTGGCTAACCGGATCATCGAACTCACCCCGCAAGGCATCATCGACCGTCTGATGACCTTCGATGAGTATATGGAAGATGACCGGGTCAAGTCCCTGCGTGAAGAAATGTATGCCTAGAAACTTTCATGGCTGACCTTAGGGGAAGACAGACAATTGCCGGCCGGTCGCCCTGGATTGTTGTGCTTAGCTACCCTTGCTTTTTCTCGTATTTTTGATAAAGGCTGGTCAGCGGTCGACCGGCACTAAACCTTTTGTATGAGCCAGACTCTGGCCGATAAGTTCCTGCGGCTTAAAACGATCATGGATGAGCTGCGGGAACGCTGCCCATGGGATCGGAAGCAGACTGCGGAGACACTCCGGACCCTCACCATTGAAGAGACCTATGAGCTGGCAGATGCTATTGCGACTGGGCAGTGGAGCGGTATAAGGGAGGAGCTGGGAGACCTGCTGCTGCATATTCTCTTTTATGCCCGGATCGGCCACGAACAGGGGCACTTCAGCCTAGAAGATGTGATCGATAGCATCTCCGAGAAACTTGTCAAACGCCACCCACATATTTATGGAGACGTATCGGTGTCTGATGCAGACGATGTGAAACGGAATTGGGAGCAGATAAAGATGAACGAAGGGAAGTCCTCCGTACTAGAGGGGGTTCCCCGTTCTCTTCCTGCTCTAGTCAAGGCAGTACGCATCCAAGAGAAAGCAGCTCAGGTAGGCTTTGAATGGCAGGCCGCCGCACAGGTATTGGAAAAAGTAAAAGAAGAGGAGCGGGAGTTGCAGCAAGCGCTAGCCATGCGGGCAGCTTCCGACAGCCCAGTAACCCGTCGACATGCAGAGGAAGAGTTTGGCGACCTTTTATTTTCATGGGTTAACTACAGCCGTTTTGCAGGTATAGACCCTGAGCTCGCGCTGGAGCGTACCAACCAAAAGTTCAGCGAGCGTTTTCGGCAGATGGAAATGCTAGCACAAGCGCAAGGACGGCCCCTCTCGGGCTTGAGTCTGGCGGAGATGGACGCGATCTGGGATAGTGTCAAACGCGCATACCACCCTGCCAGGGAGGGTGGTATGTTATGATATGTGTATTCCTGTACCCGTTTGTTATATATCAACCTAAGGGGCACCCTTGAACCGTATTTTAGCTGATACCGTCTATCGTTACGCATATCTGCCGATCATCTCGGCATGGCTGTTTACGTTTTCTTTCATCTTCAGCAACTACTTTTCTTATAGTACCTCCCCGGCAGGTGTTCAGCGCATCCTGCAGCAACAGTTGCAGCGCCAGGAGCTGGCATTTGCCAATGTGCTGACAGACACATCCTTGTTGTATACGATGTCCCTCGACTCCCTCGGGGAGGCCGACATGCAACGGTTGAGCGCTCAGGAAATTGGAATCTTTCTGTACCGGCGAGTGGCGGGGGCAACGCCCGTTCTCCGGTACTGGAACACACAGCGCTCGATACCCCTGGAGAGTATGTTGGAAGGTGATGACGAAGCGTCGTGGGTGGAGATGCCCAACGGGCAATACCTATTTCTTCGGCGTAGGGTATTGATTAATGGCTCTCCTGACTGGCTGCTTTGCGGATTGCTGCCGGTGCGGATGGACTACTTCGTAGAGAATGATTACCTGCGTAAAGGGTTCGTCGGTGCGCCAGATGTAGAGGCTAATTATCGGATATCCACTTCCGTCAAGGATATCCCGATCCGGAATATAGATGGACAAATAGTTTATCGTATTGAGCGGAAGCCGGAGGCCACAGAAGGGGGTGGTGGGTGGCTAGTCATCTTGCTACGGCTTTTGGGGACCCTGCTTATCTGCTTCTATTTGCACATGACGGCTCTTGGATTTGGAAGGCAGCTGGGTCCTTTTCCAGCCCTTGTATTCCTCATCGCAGCTATTGTATTGCTACGGGGGGGCACCTACCTTCTTCCCGCCTCGATGGTCTATGGAGGCGTGGCGCTCTTTGATCCAGCCATGTATCAGGCAGGCAAGATTTCCCGTTCGTTGGGTGACTTGCTGGTCAATACCCTGCTCTTTGTATGGGTGGTGCTGTTGGCGCAGTCTTTTTTTGGCCATGTTGGGATGCCAAAGCCCAGAACCCGCTTGCGGGCATTGACGCGTGCTGCCCTGGGAGCGCTTTTTCTGGTGGTCATCACCTGGCTGGCGGGAGATGTAGTGCGGCGGTTGGTGTCTGATTCAGATATCTCATACGATGTAACCGACTTTTTCCGAATGGATGGGTACACGGTGGCTGGATTCTTCACCATCGTATGCCTGTCGATGGGCTATTACATCCTCAGCCAGATGATTTTCGAGCGGTTCCAGGAGCCAGCGGGAAAGGGTGCTTACACGAACCTGCTGGTCACCGCTGGAATGGGCTTGATGCTGATCGTCCTTTGCCTGCCCGCTCAGTCACGTGGTTTTGGGATGGCTTTATGGATATGGCTGTTGCTTTATCAGTGGTTGTCATTTGTTCCCTTCTTTCAGGGCAAGGGGCAACGCATGGGGCAGCATATCGTCGGTTGGTTGGTGTTTTATGCTGCTTCCATCTCTACGATCCTGTTTACAGAGAACCAGAGTCGGGAGATGGAACGAAGAGAGTTAGCCGCCACGCAGCTGGCCATGCAGGTGGACCCATCCGGTGAGTATCTTGTCGATATCGCCGTCAAGGGTATCAGCAATGCATTGATTTTATCCAATATAGACCGTTTCAGAAACCCAGGCCTCTCCCAACGGCTTAAAGACAGTCTAGTGGCGGCCAACTACAGCGGCTACACGAATCGGTTCGATACAAGACTCTATCTGTTTGATGCGGACGGTAGTGTGTTTTCTCCTGCCGACCGATGGTCATACGACACCCTTCAGGCCCTCTATACTTTTCATGCTAAGCCGACAAAGGTTGCGGGCATGCGTTACTATGAGAAAGACTTTACCAGTTTCAGCTATATCTACCGTCGGGAGGTCAGGGATCAGACTAGCATCGCTCGAGCCATTATGTACATGGTCTCCAGCCCGCGAAGGTTTCGGGAGGAAGCCTTGTATCCTGAACTCATTCGACAGCCGAAGGGCTCCGTACTCGATGGTCAGCCTGGCTATGCCTATGCCGTCTACGACAATCTTCGCCTTAAACTCAGCCGGAATGACTTCGACTTCCCGGTGCGACTGGCATCCGGAGATGTGCCATTAGACCGGTTTCACTGGGGGACTTCTGATGGTTTCGACATCCTATGGCATCGAGCAGGCGGTGGGAAGGTCGTGGTCATTGCCCGCAGAAGCAGATATGTGTTGGAAGCGATCACATTGTTTGGCTATGTCTTCTGCGCTTCCCTGCTTTGGGTGGCCCTTTTCCAGTTGGCCAGCTATTTAGTGAAGTTCCGATTCGACCTGCGGTCCATCCTGCCTTGGCTGCGCGGAATCAGTATCCGTAGGCAGATACACGGGACGGTGATCCTCTTCACATTATTTTCATTCCTCGTCATCGGGGCATCTACGATCTATTTCTTCATAGCACGCTATGATACGGGTAACCGGGAGATGCTGAGTCGCAGCCTGCAGTCCATGTCTGCCGACTTTGGCTACCGGCTGGCAGCCCTTGGTTCCGACACAGGGGCTTCTCTCAGTAGCAAGATGCAAATCCTTGCCCAGGAGATCTCAGAGGCACACAATGCAGACATTAATGTCTACAATGCTGCTGGAGCACTTCTCGCCTCCTCACAACCTTTCGTGTATGGAGAGGGTATCCTCAATCGCAGGATGAATCCAACGGCCTACTGGAAGATGCAGAGTCAGGGTAAGGTGCAATTTCTTCAGACGGAAGACTATGGGCAGTTGTCTTACCTCAGTATTTATCGTCCCCTACAGCTGAGTGGGTCTGTGGCACAGGTGTATCTGAACATCCCATACTTTGCCTCGAACCGTGGACTGAAGCAGGAGATATCTGGCTTTCTTGTTGCCTTGATCAACCTGAATACCTTCATATTCCTCATAGGTGGGATTATTTCTGTATTGATCACCAATAAGATCACCCGATCCCTGACATGGATAGGCAGGAGAATGGAGGAGCTGAGCCTGATGGGGCACAATGAAGAGATTGCCTGGGATCGGACAGATGAGATCGGCGTTCTGGTGAAGCAGTACAATCAGATGGTGCATAAGCTGGAGGCAAGTGCCGCTGCCCTGGCGATACAGGAGAGGGAAGGCGCCTGGCGGGAGATGGCGCAGCAGGTGGCCCATGAGATCAAGAACCCGCTCACTCCCATGAAACTCAGCATCCAGCGGCTACAGATGGCCATTGATGCGGGCGACCCTAATGTCCAGGAGATGTCTGCCCGCATGGCCTCTAATCTGATCGAGCACATTGAGCATCTCTCGCATATTGCAAGCGACTTTGCAGAGTTTGCTAATATTGGTCAGTCCAATAACCTGCATTTTGACCTTCGGGTAGTGATCAGCTCTGTCGCCTCATTGTTTGGCATCAACGGTGGCGAGGTCCAATGTGATCTTCCCCTCTCGCCCATCCCCGTATTTGCGGATAAGACACAGATGAACCGCTTGTTCACGAACCTAGTGCGGAACGCCCTGGAAGCCATCCCCAAAGACCGGGAGCCTTTGGTCAGGATCAAAGCCACCCTGGAAGCGACAGAAGTGTCTGTATTGGTAGAGGACAATGGCGATGGCATTCCGGATGAAGTACGTCCACAGATTTTTCATCCACGCTTCACGACAAAAACATCTGGTACCGGGCTAGGCCTGGCCATGTGCCGCAGTATTGTCGAAAAAACAAAAGGGCGTATTCATTTTCAGTCGAATGATGGGCTGGGGACAACCTTCTTTATTCACCTACCCATACACCTCGAAGAGACGACAGCGATAGATAGCCCCCTGTCAGAAAGAGATTTTTCTTCTTCTGGCCTGCAGCCATGAAGCTAGCTCCGACTGGGAGAGGCTGCTCAGATTTGATGTCTTTGTAAGACCTCCTTTCTGTGCGGCCAGTACGCCGTAGCGGATATCTGAAAATCCCTCTGTGGAATGAGCATCTGGATCGATAGAGAGCAGGATGTTTCGCTCTAGCGCTGCTGGTATTAACGTCCAATCGAGGTCCAGGCGACGAGGATGTGCGTTGATTTCTACGGCAACACCCGCTTCGGAGCAGGCATCCAAAAATGCCAGGTGATCGATCGGGTAGCCAGGGCGGCTCAAAAGCAGTCGCCCGGTCGGATGGCCGATGATATCTGTATAGGGGTTTCTGACAGCGTTCATCAGTCGCATCATGGCCTTCTCTTCAGACATCTGGAGGTTGGAGTGTATGGAGGCGATGACGAGGTCGAATCTTGCCAGCACTTCGTTTGGGTAGTCGAGGGATCCATCTCCGAGGATATCGCTCTCGATACCTTTGAAAATCCGGAACGGATGGAGGCGTGCGTTGAGGGTGTCGATAAGGGTATGCTGCTGGCTGACTTTTTCTATATGGAGGCCTCCGGCATATTGTGCCGAGCGGCTATGGTCGCTGATCACCAAGTATTCAAAACCGGATCGGATGCAGGCCAGGGCCATTTCTTCAAGTGAGTGGACACCGTCACTCCAATCGCTGTGTGCGTGTATGATGCCTTTGATGTCGGAGACCTGAATTTCATTGATGCTGGCAGAGCCTTTCTGGATGCCGCCTGGATAAGGAGGCTCGCGTCGGCTGGGAGGGACAATGGTCAGTGCGGCATATTCGAATAGTTCTTCTTCATTTTCACGGGGTGGGATAACTCCGTACAGCTGTTGCCATTTGGCCAGAAAGGCCTCGCTACCCGTCGTTGACAGCAGGGTAGACCCGAAGTTTTCCGGTTGGCAGCCATGAAATACCAAATCGATCTGGCCATCCTTCTCGAGGGTGATCCGATGTGGTTCCTGCCAGACAATCATCGTGGGGTCAGAAGCCTGAATGGCTTCAGTGAGCTTTGCTAGATCCGTGGTCGTGACAAAATCAATGCGTTCCAGTGTGGGGCACTGGCGTCGGAACGCACCGGAAGGGGCATGCAAAGCTTCCGGCCAGTGTTGTTGTAGGAAGGCGATGATTTCCTGGGCGAGCGGCTCCGCATCTGCAAACAGGCAGCTGTCGCGATACTTCAACATAAATTCAATGGCTGCCTTCACATTTTCCTGGGTACGGCTGCCGAATCCTTTGTAGCGCATCAGTCGGTTTTCTTGGCAGGCGTACAGCAGTTCGCCTACCGTCTCGATGCCCATATCTTTCCAGATGGCAGCAATTTTTTTCGGTCCCAGTCCTTTTACCTGCATCATATCCAGCACGCCGGTCGGGGTTTTTGCCAGAAAGTCTTCCAGCACTTGCATCGTACCGGTCTCAAGCACTTCCGTAATTTTTGTGGCAGTGGAAGGACCTATTCCCTGGAGGGATGCAACCTGATTCCTGGGGATTTCCTCAAGGGGCCTGTTGAGCTGTTCGATCTGGAAGGCAGCAGCTCCGTAAGATTTTACTTTGAAAGGGTTCTCCCCATGGATCTCCATGAGCCTAGACAGCAGGCTGAACATGTCAGCTATAGCGGCATTGACCATAATTTTCGTTGGCGGCGGTAAAAAAAAAGTCCCGCATGGCAGCGGGACTTTCAAATTCATCAACAAATAATTATGCCTTCTTGGCGGCCTTCTTGGGGGCAGCTTTCTTAGCAGCCTTCTTGGGGGCAGCTTTCTTGGCAGCCTTCTTGGGGGCGGCTTTCTTGGCAGCCTTCTTGGGGGCAGCTTTCTTAGCAGCAGCCTTCTTAGGAGCAGCTTTCTTTGCAGCTTTTTTTGCAGTGGCCATTTCTTTTGATTTTAATGGGTTAAAATAGAATTGCACTATGAAATTAGACACACTTTTATATTCCGCAAAATTTTTTTTAACAAAATTTTTGCCACTTACTCCGCTATCTCGATCGGCTGGATGGAGACGATGGTTCGGTCACCTTTGGATTTACGGTATTGTACCAGTCCATTAGACAAAGCAAATAGCGTGAAATCTTTTCCAACACCCACATTCTTTCCTGGGTGGTATACGGTGCCACGTTGACGGAGGATGATGTTGCCGGCCAGGGCTGGCTGTCCGCCAAAGATTTTCACTCCGAGTCTTTTGCTTTCGGAGTCTCTTCCGTTTTTAACACTGCCTTCACCCTTCTTATGTGCCATAATTGTCGCTTTGAGTAATAATGGGTAGGTTCAATTATCAGGCGATGCTTCCGATGCGTATGTGCGTGTATAGTTTCCGATGACCGATTTTCTTCCGGAATCCCTTCCTACGTTTCATCTTGAAGGCGATGACTTTATCCCCTTTGCGCTCTCCAAGGATCTCTGCATTGACTGATACGTTGCAGTCAGTTCCCACGGAGGTTTTTCCGTTGTTATCAAACAGCAAGACTTCGGTGAAGGTCACCTTGTCGCCGGTACTGCCATCCAGATGCGGCACAAACAGATCTTGCCCAGTGCTTACGCGGAATTGTTGACCGGCGATTTTTACTATTGCGAACATGGTTATTATATTAGCATTTCGGATCGCAAAGGTATGTTTTTCTGGGAAAATCTGATGGTTTTTTCAAAAAAAAGACCTGGCGGGGTTTTCATAGGTGATCAGGGTATATTTGCCAACCGCTGAAAAAGAAAGGCATGAAGTTACGCTCCTTGCTAGCAAGGCCCTTTGCCAGCTTTATCCAGAAGCAGATCCGTAAGCAAATGCAATCAGCGGTCGAGGACCAGCGAAGGGTATTGCAATCCCTCCTAAAGGTGGGAGCGCATACGGAGTTTGGGGCAGCCCATCGTTTGTCGGCTGTGACGAACGAACAGGAGTTCCGCCAAGCATTACCTGTCCGCGATTATGAGCAGTTCAAGCCCTGGATCGAGCGGATCAAGGAGGGACGGCATAATGTCTTATGGAAAGGTCAGCCAATTTATTTTGCCAAGACCTCCGGGACGACCAGTGGGGTAAAATACATACCCATCACCCGAGAATCGATTCCCAATCACATCCAGACGGCGCGCAATGCGTTGTTGTGTTACATGGCGGAGAGCAGCAACCATACTTTTGCTAGTGGCCGTATGATCTTCCTATCCGGATCACCTGAGCTTGAACGCGTGGGGGGCATCCCAACGGGTAGGCTGAGTGGAATTGTCAACCATCACATACCCAGCTATCTCAGGCGCAACCAGCTGCCCAGTTATGAGACCAATTGCACCGAAGATTGGGAGGAAAAGCTCGACAAGATCATCGCCGAGACCCTGGACCAGGATATGTCGCTCATCAGTGGAATCCCTCCATGGGTACAGATGTACTTCGACCGGCTGACCGCCCGGACGGGCCGTCCGGTGAAGGATATCTTTCCCCATTTCTCCATCCTGGTGCATGGGGGTGTGAATTTCAGACCCTACCGGGACAGCCTGATGGCATCGATCGGGAAGGTGGTGGACACGTTGGAGACGTTTCCCGCTTCTGAAGGGTTTTTCGCTTTTCAGGATACAAGGAATCCGGAGGCAGGGTTGTTGCTGAACACGAACTCAGGTATTTATTTTGAATTCATCCCTGTGGCGAATGTCTTTGAGCCCAACCCGCGCCGACTTGCATTGCATGAGGTGGAGGCGGGCGTGCACTATGCGCTGGTAGTGTCCACCACTGCAGGACTCTGGGCATACAGCATAGGTGATACAGTCCGGTTCCTTTCCTTAGACCCTTATCGGATAGAAGTCACAGGTCGCATCAAACATTTCATCTCTGCCTTCGGAGAGCATGTGATAGCCGAAGAAGTCGAATATAGCATGATGCGTGCAGCCCAGGAGGTAGGGGCATCTGTAGTGGAGTTTACTGTGGCTCCTCTGATTCTTGCTGGCGAGGGCCAGTCATGTCATGAGTGGTTCATCGAGTTTGACCGTCCGCCCGCCGACCTGCCTGCCTTTGCCGTCTGCGTAGATGGGTACTTACGTGAAAAAAACATATATTACGATGACCTGATCCGAGGTAAGATCCTCAAGCCGCTGGTCATTCACAGCTTACATCGCAATGCATTTATTCATTATATGAGAAGCATTGGGAAGCTGGGTGGCCAGCATAAAGTACCCCGCCTGAGCAACGACCGGGTGTTGGCAGAGGGATTACAGCCCTACCTGGAATCGATATCGCTGTAGACTTAACGCTTATGCAAACCGGCTCATCCACTCCTGCCTTTAGCGAAGCGCCAAAAGAGCCCCTCCAGCCCCGGCGCATCGCCGTCTTTGGATCCACAGGCTCCATCGGTACGCAGACGTTGGATGTCATTCGAGATAATCCCAACCTCTTCGTGGCCTCTATCCTCACCGCCCATAGCAACGCCAAACTACTGATAGAACAAGCCATCCTGCACCGTCCGCACACAGTAGTGATCGTCGAAGAACAAGGATATGCCGACGTACGAGAGGCCCTGCAACCCCTAGGCATTGCCGTGTTATCTGGTGCCGCAGCCCTTGAAGAGGCAGCCGGGCATCCAGGATATGATCTGATGCTGGCCGCCATTGTCGGCTTCGCCGGACTCAAGCCTACCCTCCAGGCCATCACGACCCGCCGGCCGATCGCATTAGCAAACAAAGAGACCTTAGTGGTTGCCGGAGACATCGTCATGCAGCGCGCCGTGGAAGGCCGTGTGCCGATCATCCCGGTTGACTCAGAACATTCCGCCATCTTCCAGTGCCTCGTGGGAGAGACCTACAATCGGATTGAGAAAATCATCCTGACTGCCTCGGGTGGACCTTTCTTTGGCAAGAAGCCCAACTTCCTCGTCAACGTCCGGAAAGAGCATGCTTTGCAGCATCCTAACTGGAATATGGGTGCCAAGATCACCATCGACTCTGCCACGCTGATGAATAAAGGGCTGGAGATGATTGAAGCCCGCTGGCTGTTTAACTTAGAACCCTCCCGCATACAGGTGGTCATTCATCCACAAAGTATCATCCACAGCATGGTGCAGTTTGAAGATGGCAGCATCAAGGCGCAGATGGGACTTCCAGACATGAAGCTGCCCATCCAATACGCACTGGCCTATCCCCAACGCATTCCCAACAGATTTCCCAGATTCGACTTCAAACGCTCTTCTACCCTTAATTTTGAGCCACCGGACATCCGCACGTTCCAAAACCTCGCATTGGCTAGTGAGGCCATGTTCAAAGGGGGAAATGCTCCGGCCGTCCTCAACGCCGCTAATGAGATCGCCGTCTTCGGATTCCTCCGCAACCGCCTCGGATTTCTGGATATGACCGATATGATCGAACGTACAATGGCACATGTGCCATATATCGAACAGCCCACGCTCGATGATTATTTTGAGAGCGATGGCGAGGCACGTAATTTTGCAGCGTCCCTCATGAATATGTAGTCGAAAGTTCGTGCCCTTTCATCGTGTTTCAACCTTACACATGCTTACCCATCTACTCGATATCCAGTGGCAGTCTGTCGGCCTGCAGGCTGCACAGCTCGTCTTGTCGCTTTCCATCCTCGTCATTCTGCATGAGTTTGGACACTATCTGCCTGCCCGGATCTTCGGTTGCCGGGTGGAGAAGTTTTACCTCTTTTTTGACCCCTGGTTTTCTCTCTTCCGCCGGAAAGTAGGGGAGACGGAATATGGTATTGGATGGCTGCCGCTGGGTGGGTATGTGAAGATTGCCGGGATGGTCGACGAGAGCATGGACCGGGAACAGCTGAAAAAGCCTGCGGAACCCAGGGAGTTTCGCAGCAAGCCGGCCTGGCAGCGCCTCATCATCATGCTCGGTGGCGTCAGCATGAACATACTGCTGGCCTTCTTCATCTATGCAATGATCTTGTGGGCTTGGGGGGAGAGAAAGCTACCCTTGTCCGGAATGAAAGACGGCGTCTGGTGTGTGGATTCTCTTGCGACCGAGCTGGGGTTGCAAAATGGAGACCACCTCCTCGCTGTCAATGGCAAGCCGGTTGCATACTTCGATGACCTGAATGCTGATCTCCTGGTGGGGGAGACGGTCACCATTGTACGTGGAGGCCAGACCCTAGAACGTAAACTTCCAGCCAACCTCATAGAAAAAATCGTAGAAGCAGGCCGAAGAGCTCCCATGCTGATGCCCCGCATCCCTGCCATCGTGGCCGAAGTCAGCGATACAAGCAATGCCAGACTCGCCGGCCTCCAGGCACAAGATCGGATCACTGGGATCGACAGCACCCCCATCCGGTATTTTGATGAGATCAAACCTCTGCTCTCCGGCCGGCAGGGAGATACGATTGCTTTGCAGGTAGACCGCGCTGGCCAGTCGTTGACACTGACCACCGTACTCGGAAATCAGGGCACCATTGGCTTTTTCCCGGAGATACCTTCTATAGCAGACCTGGAGCGCATGGGCATCTACCGCCTCGAAGTCAGGAACTATGGGTTCTTCGAATCCTTTCCAGCTGGCGTGGGAAAGGCTATGGACAAGCTCACATCTTATGTAGCGTCGTTCCGTAAGATCATCGACCCGTCCACTGGCGCTTATAAAGGGCTGGGAGGCTTCAAGTCCATGGGATCCATCTTCCCCAAAGATCTCTGGGACTGGGAGGTGTTTTGGAATATCACCGCCTTCTTTTCCATCATGCTGGCCTTTATGAACCTTTTGCCTATCCCGGCACTCGATGGAGGTCATGTCATGTTCACCATCTATGAAATCATCTCCGGACGTAGACCCAGCGACAAGTTCCTGGAGTATGCCCAGATCGTCGGGATGGTAATCCTGCTGACACTGCTCATCTATGCGAATGCCAATGATATTATCGGATGGGGCCGTGGTCGCTGAGGGCCAATGGACCTGCAAATACCGCCACCTGCCTTGGCTTCTCTTGTTGGCGATCAACTTCCCAGCCATCCCAGTATTAGCCCAATCCCTGGTCTGTCCGCCCCGTGGTGCCTATCCCATGCCCATGCTCTCTATCAGTGCCCGGCAAACGATGGAACAGCAACTCACCAATGTTCAACGGCAAGTCGCGTCAGACCCCACTAATCCCGAGCATCTGATCTGGCTGGGTAGACGCCTTGCCTATCTGGGTCGCTACCACGACGCTATAGAAGTATTTTCCATTGGGTATCAGTTGCATCCGCTGGATGCCCGCTTTCTACGCCACCGTGGGCATCGATGGATCACGCTGCGCTGCCTGGACAGTGCCGTCAGCGATCTTAGAAAAGCTGCAGCCCTTGTGCGTCGACAAGCAGACATGACGGAGCCGGACGGCATACCCAACGACCGCAACATCCCTACCAGCACACTGAAGTCCAACATCTGGTACCATCTCGGACTCGCCCTTTATTTGAAACGAGATGACAAGGCTGCCCTGCAAGCATGGAAGCAATGTCTTCGGGTCTCCCGCAACAACGATATGTTTGTTGCCACGGCCAACTGGTACCATCTGACCCTGCTTCGGTTAGGCCGCCATCGTACGGCCAGCAGGTTTCTCGCAAAGGTCGACCCCGGCATGGATCTGATGGAGAATCATGACTACCTCGAGATTCTCCGGCTTTATCAACTATCGACTTCCCAGGAGGATGTGATGAAGGCCTTTCGCAGCAGGGAAGGCCTATCCACAGCCTCCTTTGGGTACGGGCTGGGCTGCTACCTGCTGCACCGCGGTCAGAAGGAAGCGGCAAGAGAAGTCTTCAAATCCATCCTCGACACCAGCCCCTGGGGTTCCTTTGGATTTATGGCTGCTGAATATGAACTGATACGATGGGATGAAGCCCCTCATCTGCGGCTAACCCGCTAAGCTTTGCAGCCAATGCGATCTGGCGGCATTCCGCTAAGACAGAGGGGTAGGTACAGGCCGTTCCCGCTGATTTATATTTACTGTAATCGCATAAGCCATGGTAGTCAGTTATACGATCGGACTCTCGGTATCCGATGCAGATCTGGAGGGCATCCGACGCTTGCAGCAGGCCAACTTAAAAGATAGGATCTCCCCGGAAGAGGCCCTGCGGGAAGGCTTTACTACAGCGGTGTACTCGCTGGACTTCCTCCGGAAGATGCATGCGCAACATCCTGCCATCATGGCCACTGCGGCAGGTGAAGTCGTAGGCTATGCACTGGTGGCCATGCCCGCGGTGCGTCACGGGCATCCGTTGCTGGAGGATTTGTTTGGAAAGATGGATAAGATCGTGTTCCGGGGCAAGCAGCTCCGGGAGGCTGGTTATGTTGTCGTCGGACAACTCTGCGTGGACAAGCGCTATCGGGGCATCGGGCTAGTGCCAGCGATGTACGACCACTTTCGCGAATGCCTGTCGGATCGGTTTGAATTCTGTGCTGCCGATGTCGACCGGGAGAATATACGATCCCTGCGTTCGCATCTCAACATGGGTTTTGAAGTAGTTGACACCCTCAACTATGGGGGTGCTCTTTGGGATATGATCGTATGGGATTGGTGCCAACCCCAAGGGCAGCAGTAAGAATACGGAGGTCCTTAAGGGATCTTCACGGCCTGACGGGCAAGGAGTTTCCAGCGGCGACCTTCTTGTTGCCATACCATGAGTACATGCAGCCGCGGCTGCCCAGGCTTGCCGCCATCCATGGTGTTGCCATCTAGCCGGCACCGGAAAAGGGCCGTGCGTCCGGAGAGGGTGACCTGCTTGTCCGTCAGTTCCATCGAGAGGAAGTCGCTTTCCCCGGAGACCAGCCTGCCGATGAACTCCTGCTTGTCTTCTATCCGCAGGTTGGAATGTCCGTAGCTGAGTTTGTCAGATGTCAACTCTTCCAGAGCCGTCTTGTTGCCATCGATCATGGCGATGCGCAGTGCTTCAACCCTGCGGAGCAGGGCATCGGCTGCGGAAGTCTGTGCAGACAGCGAGAGGGGCATCGCCAAAGCCCATATCGCCCATGCGATCCAAGATGTTCTCATGGACGGAAGGTATGTCATTTGCCCATTACTTTTGGGTGTCGTTCTTATGATTGAACCAGTAAGTTAGCCCTTGCCATGATACCCATCACGGATGCCCACGCACATTTTTGGAGCCCTGAACGGTTCGACTACCCCTGGATTGCCGAAGACTCTCCCTTTGCCCGCGACTTCCTGTTGGATGCATACTGCCATACCACGGTGGGGATAGCCATCGAGCGGATGGTCTTCGTTGAATGCGACTGCCATCCCCGGCACTCGGTGGCAGAGGCAGCATGGGTCCTCGAGCTAGCAGCATCAGACCGACGCATCCAGGGCATTGTCGCCCATGCCGAGCTTACCGAGCCAGCATCCCTCGACGTTGTCCTGGACGCCTTGGCCGCCAACCCGCTGGTCAGGGGTATCCGGCATAATATCCAGGGGCAGCCCCCTGGCTTTTGCCTGCAGGAATCGTTTGTCACCGGCGTCCGCAAAGCAGGGTTGCGCGGTTTTCATTTTGAGCTGTGTATTACCCACGAGCAGCTGCCTGATGCCCTGGCGTTGGTGCGCCTTTGCCCCGATGTCTCTTTCATGCTGGACCATTGTGGAAAGCCAGGAATACGGTCCGGCCAAATGGATCCATGGACAACCCACCTGCGGCTGCTGGCCCAAATGCCACAGGTGTCTTGTAAGATTTCAGGACTGCTGACAGAGGCCGATTGGAATAGCTGGATCCCTGCACAGATCTTACCCTATATAGAGTATGCAGCAGAGGCTTTTGGGCCCGCGCGCATCATCTATGGCAGCGACTGGCCTGTCAACACGGTGGCAGGGGGGTATGCCTCCTGGCAGCAGGTAGTCGAGGAAGCTTGTTCTTCTTGGTCTCATGCCGACCAGCTGGCCTTCTTCCATGAAAATGCAGGGCGTTTTTATCGGTTATAGCCAGCAGGCATCGGCTTTTAATACCAGTGGTTTGTACCCCGAGTCGGTCGTGAACGGGCAGGTTGAATGTCACGCAGCAAAATCCTATCGGATCATGGTTTCAGAAAAGCTGTGCTCCGAGCACTACCCGCCATGCCATTCCCAATGGACAAAGATGACGAAGCCTTTTTCTATCCTGAATGCCGGCGTCACCTCCATGTGTTCGACAGAGCTGAGGATTTTTACATCTCATGTTTTAGGTGGTTGATAGAGGTTAAAACAGTAGATTAATTCACGGTTTCCTCGGGTGGAATAGTTTTCCTCTATGTGTGAATGACGTGATGCCCAACGTTCCGACACCCTCTATCGCTGGTCCAAGGTTCATTTTTCCTCGCCGCTTTTCTTTACTACTTTAGATCAACAAACGGCTGCCATGCTTTCTTTTCTCTCCCGGCTTCATCCCTTGTTGGTTCATCTCCCCATAGGCCTGCTGTCGTTCTCACTGCTTTTGAGCCTGCTGCCGGCGAGCCGGAGGGTACTTTACGGGCCAGCATGGCGGTTGTCGATCGCCTTATCGGCCGTGGCCTCGTTGTTTGCCTGTGCGACTGGTTACCTCCTGCGGCAATCGGATGCCTATGATGGGTCCATTTCTTCCTGGCACCAATGGGCCGGCATCTCCACCTGTATAGGCGCATGGGCGGCCTGGGTTTGGGTTCCATGGCGCCGCTACCTCGTCTGGCTGGCATCCGCCTGTATGGTGGTGGCCGGGCATCTGGGAGGTACGCTCACACATGGAGAAGGCTATCTTTTCTCCTCTGAGACAAGCGCCCTTCAGCATATAGATACGGGGGTTGTGGTTTCCTACACCGCTGCGGTGAAAGCCACCGACACGTTGTCGGTGTCGCATCCTTTCCGCGACGAAGTTTCGCCTATCCTTCGTCGTAGGTGTGCCTCCTGCCATTCCTCGCTGAAGCAAAAGGGAGGCCTCCGGCTAGATGGGGAGGCCTGGATCCAGAAAGGCGGTAAGAATGGCCCTGTCGTGCTAGATGGCGACCGGTTAGCCAGTCCTCTATATGTCCGGCTCCTGCTCCCGCTCTCCGACGAGAAGCACATGCCTCCCAAAGGCAAGCACCAACTGACCCGTGCAGAGCTTGCAGCCCTGTACAGTTGGGTGGCCTCCGGCGCTCCTTTCGGACCTGTCACTCGCCCCGTCGTCGATACCTTAGGGTCTGTCCCGCTCGCGGTAACGGATGCGCTGGAGGAAGGGGAGGGGCTTGCCGTCGAAGAGCCCCTATCCATGCCCGTGCTGCCCTCTATGCCTGCGCCCGATACGGCGGCTATTCTGTTCCTACAGCAGCGGGGCGTGATCATACAGGAGGTGATGACAGGCTCCCATGGACTTTATGTGAGCCTTCTACAGGCAGACAAGGTAGATGAAAGCCTCATGCAGGCATTTAATCGGCTGCGGGAGCAGGCCATCGAAGTAAGGGCCGGCGGCACCAGCCTGGCCGATGCCTTCCTGTTGGGGATGCCCGCCTTCCCGCAGCTTCGGCGGCTGGATCTATCCCGCACTCAGGTCACAGCGGCGGGCCTTCGTCAGATGGACCGGTTTCCCGCCCTGGAAGTGCTAAACCTCTACGGTACGGCTGTGGGCGATGGCGTGGCCGATGCCCTCAGCCCTTGCCGAAAACTGAAAAAAGTATACCTCTGGCGGACCGCTGTCACCGAGGCGGGCTTCCGTCGCCTGCGGTCCAGCCTTCCGGCCTTGGACGCAGACGGTGGCAGCCCAATATCACTAGGGACAACACAAAGTAAATGACATGGTCTTGATGCGTCACATATGCTCCCTCGCCCTGGCGGTCGCCTTGGCGTTGGCCTTATCGTCGCTTCGGCCCGACCCCATCCTCCCGGCGGATGTCTTGAGTGCTTACCGTCAGTGGAAGGGTCCCGTTGACTACAACCGGGATGTGCGCCCGATCCTGGCCGATAAATGCTTTGCCTGCCATGGGCCCGATGCCGGTAAACGGAAGGCCGGGCTGCGGCTCGATCTGTCAGAAGCCGCCTATGGCCCGCTGCCGGAAAGCCCAGGGCGAGTAGCCATCCGGCCCGGCCAGATCGATCGCAGCGAACTGGTCCGACGCATCCTCTCGACAGACCCGGACCTCCGCATGCCCATCCCAGCATCTCACCTCGAACTCAGCGCTGTAGAAAAGGCCGTCCTGGTCCGTTGGATAGAGCAAGGCGCAGCCTACAAGCCCCACTGGGCCTTTGTGAAGCCATGGAAGCAGGCAGTGCCTGTCCTGACCGGTGAGCCCGGCCCGTTGGGTGTCATCGACCGGTTCATCAGGGCGCGACTGCCAGCGCTAGGCCTTCAGCCCGCCCCCGAGGCAGACCGCGAGACGCTGCTGCGGCGCCTCAGCCTAGATCTGATCGGACTCCCACCCAGCCCTGCCGAGGTGGATGCATTCCTGTCCGACACCTCCCCAGATGCTTATGAGAAGCAGGTTGATCGCCTGCTAGCCTCCCCTCACTATGGGGAGCGCATGGCCACCGACTGGCTGGATGTTGCCCGCTTTGCCGACTCACACGGCTATACTGTGGACCGCCTCCGCGACCAGTCGCCCTGGCGCGACTGGGTCATTGCTGCGTTCAACCGCAACATGCCTTACGATCGGTTCATCCACGAACAGCTGGCGGGAGACCTCATGCCGACGCCAAGCCGCGACATGCTCATTGCCACGGCCTTCAACCGCAACCATCAGCAAAATATGGAAGGCGGCATTGTCGAAGAAGAATTCCAGACAGAGTACATCATGGACCGCACCAATACTTTCGGCGAGGCCTTCATGGCCATGTCGCTGGGTTGTGCCCGTTGCCATGACCACAAATACGATCCTGTTTCGCAGAAGGACTACTATCGCCTTTATGCCTTCTTCAACAACATCCTCGAGGCCGGTCAGATATCTTGGAACGACGACATGCCCACCCCTACACTGCATCTCCCCACGCCGGTGCAGGAAGCGGCCATCACCGATTTGCAGACAAGGATCCGGTCGGCCGAGGCCGCGGTGGACTCGGTCCGCGCCGCAGCCCTCCAAAGGGCTGAGGACTGGGTCGGAGAAGGACAGTATCTGTCAATACCCCTAGGGAAACGGCCGCAGGCAGGCCTCCAGGCATGGTTTCCGTTGGACGGTGACCTCTTCGATCGCATCGACACGGCGCGCAAGGGCGTCATGAAGCACGACGCAGGTGTGGCTGGGGATACAGCCAGGTTCCGCCAGGAGCAGGGCCGGCAGGTGCTGCAGCTGGACGGAGATACCTACCTAGACCTGTCGGGGGCTGGCGCGTTTCGTCGATCGGATGCCTTCACCGTTGGCCTCTGGGCCTGGATACCAAAAAGCCTCTCAGACGGCGTCATCATCCATAAGAGTAATGCTGAACGACTCTACAACTTCAAGGGCTTCCACATCGCTCTCCGAAACGGTCGCTTCGAGGCCTTGATGGCCCATACGGCCCCTTCCAATGCCATCATCCTGCAGTCGGGAAAACCTGCTACCCGGGAACGGTGGGTACACCTGACACTGGCATACGACGGCTCCTCGCGGGCTGCCGGCCTCCAACTTTGGGTGGATGGGGAGCCCCAGGAAATGCGCGTCGTCAAAGACCGACTGACCAAGGACATCATCTTCCATCAGAAGCCTGAGCCGGGTCTGCAGGTTGGTGGATGGTGGCGTGGCACGGGGTTTCGCGGTGGCCTTGTGTCAGATGTGACGGCCTATGGCCGGATGCTCACCCCGCTGGAACTTCGGGCCCTAGCAGGGTTGGCTGACGCTGGCCGGCTGGCCAGGATTCCTCCCGCCAGCCTGACGAAATCGGAGCAGCAGAGCTTGGCTGCTTTTCGGGCGGAGACGGCCGACACCGACTTTCGGCAGGCGCTCGCCACCCTCCGTGCCTTGCGGACGGCCCTATCCGATACCATGCGCCAGGTGCGCGACCTGATGGTCATGGAGGAAATGCCCGCCGCCAAGCCGGCCTACCTGTTGCGGAGGGGCCGATACGACATGCCCGGTGAGCGCGTCACCCCTGGTACGCCTGCCAGCATCTTCGGGTATTCGTCAGCGTTACCATCAAACCGGTTTGGCCTGGCGCAATGGCTTACGCACCAAGACCACCCCCTCACATCACGGGTGGCAGTGAACCGCCTCTGGCAGATGCTGTTTGGAACAGGTCTGGTGCGTACTTCAGAAGACTTCGGCAATCAGGGCGAGATGCCTAGTCACCCCGAGCTGCTCGACTGGCTGGCGATCGACCTCCACGAATCGGGATGGGACGTCAAGCGCATGGTCCGGCAAATAGCCTTATCCCGGGCGTATCGGCAAGACAGCCGGGTTTCTCCAGCCGCTCGCGAGGCAGACCCTGCCAACCGCTGGCTGTCGAGAGGGCCATCTGCACGCCTGACGGCAGAGATGCTGCGCGACAATGCACTGTCAGCAGCAGGAATGCTGCGGCCGGAGGTGGGAGGCCCCAGCTTCCGTCCCTACCAGCCCATCGGACTTTGGGATATCAAGGGTGATACCTATCGGGCCGACAGCACCGCACATCTGCATCGGCGCAGCCTCTATGCCCTGGTCAGGCGGACAGTGCCCAACCCCACCCTCTCCACCTTCGACGCGCCAGACCGCAGCGTATGCCTCTCCCGCCGGCAACGCACCAACACCCCCTTGCAGGCATTGGTAACCCTCAACGACCCTACCTACCTAGAAGCTTGCAAGGCCCTGGGGCAGCGGATGGCCATGCTGCCCGATATTGGACAGGGCATCCGGCTGGCCTTCCGCTCTCTGACGGGCCGGCACCCGACCGATGCAGAACAGGCACTGCTGGCAGACTTGCACAGCCAGCAGCAACAGAGATTCCGGTCCCATCCGGAGAAGACGGTCGGCTGGCTCGGGGCAGGCATCCTTCCAAGAATAGATCAACAGCCCCCGGAACTCGTCGCAGCCCATGCCGTCGTGGCCAGCACGATCCTGAATTCAGACGCCACCCTCACCAAGCGATAGCCATGGCAGATCCACACAAGCATGTAGGACCCATTCCGCCAGACCTTGAAGCGATGGCCCGCTCATGGGACCGAAGGGATTTCCTCTCGCGTACCGCCATGGGGCTTGGCGCCTTCGCCTTAGAGCAGCTGATGGGTGGGAGCGCTGCTCAGGCAGCGCAGCCTTCGGAAGCTGCCTGGATGCAGCAGCTCACTGCCATGGCCCCCAAAGCACGGAGGGTCGTATTCCTGTTCATGGCAGGCGGTCCATCGCAGTTTGAAACGTTCGACTACAAGCCCCGGCTGCAGTCGCGCTATGGGCAGCAGCTACCCGACTCGGTACGTAAAGGACAGCGACTCACCGGCATGAGCGCCAACCAGGCAGTTCTGCCTGTCGTCCCCTCGGCCTACGCGTTTCACCGCCATGGCCGCAGTGGCACCTGGGTGAGCGACCTCCTGCCGCATACCGCCAAGATGGTCGATGAACTCTGCATCGTGCGGTCTGTATTCACCGAACAGATCAACCACGACCCCGCCATCACATTCTTCCAGACGGGCCACCAGCTCTCTGGCCGGCCTTCTATGGGCGCCTGGGTCAGCTATGGCCTTGGCTCTGAGAACCGCAACCTGCCGGCTTTCATCGTGATGGTCTCGAAGGATGCTCCCAAAGACCAGCCGCTCTATGCCCGCTTGTGGGGCAATGGCTTCCTCCCCTCCGAGCACCAGGGGGTGCAGTTTCGGTCGGGTGCCGACCCTGTGCTTTTTCTGAAAGATCCGGAGGGCTATGGCAAGTCGGAGCGAAGGGAGATGCTGGACCACCTGCTACGCCTCAATGAGATGCAGAACCAGCAGTGGGCAGACCCCGAAGTAGAAGCGCGCATTTCCCAGTATGAGATGGCCTTCCGCATGCAGACTTCCGTACCCGATGTCATGGACACGTCGGATGAGCCGGAGGAAGTGTTTGAACTCTATGGCGCTGCCAGCCGCGACAAAGGCAGCTATGCAGCCAACTGCCTGCTGGCCCGCCGGCTGTTGGAAAAGGATGTGCGCTTTGTCCAACTCTACCATCAGGGCTGGGACCACCACGACGGGCTGCCCAAGAATATGGAACGCCAATGCCAGCAGATCGACCAGCCTACGGCCGCGCTGTTGGCCGACCTTCGACGAAGGGGACTACTGGAAGATACGCTGGTGGTATGGGGAGGGGAATTCGGCCGTACCGTCTACTCCCAAGGACGCCTGTCTAAAGAGGCCTATGGCCGCGACCATCACCCCCGCTGCTTCACCATGTGGATGGCTGGCGCCGGCGTGAAGAAAGGCAGTAGTTTCGGGCTTACTGACGACTTCAGCTATAACATCCTCCAGGACCCCGTCTCCGTACACGACATCCAGGCCACGATGCTGCACCTCATGGGCATCGACCATGAACAGCTCACCTACCGCTTTCAGGGAAGGCGCTTCCGGCTCACCGATGTGCATGGACAAGTGGTCCGGCAGCTGCTAGCATGACTTCCCTGGCTGCCAGACCAATCATTTCAGGCTCTGCTGCAGAGCCATAGTTGTGAGCCGATATTTTGCCAGCATGTTGGGCACTTCCCAGGCCGGCATTGCGCCCGTCTTCAGAAAGCTTAGGTACTTCTCGGTGACTTGTGCGAAGTGCGCCTCGTGCCCATTGTGGTAGACTGCAGGTATCGTCACTTCCCATCCTTTCAGATCTTCTGCCAGGGCAATGCCCGGGTATTTATGTTGCACTTCTGTGAAGGCCTTGCGCATGGCTACCTCGTCGAGCCCTGGCTTGCGTTCGATGTAGAGCCGGGGGATGAAGCCGCCTTCCTTTCCTTGTCGGATGATGAGGTCTGAGCGGCTGCCACGCATCACCGAGAAATGGGTGTCGCCACCGCCTGGCTCCGCGCGGTAATTCCAGATGACGGAGACGCGGGCGTGGATGCCGCGGATGGTATAGTCTATTTGTCCGTTCGATGCCACCTGCAGGATGCCTTCGGCGTCCACGTTCGGCGCCAAGTAGTCGGGTAGGGCCTGCAGGGAGGTGCTGGCGGTGAACTGCGGCAGGCTGACGGCCGTGTTCCATCGGCGGGCACTCAGTAGCCGGATGTCTCTGCTAAAGTCGATGACCTGCTCCGGAAAGGCCTCCCATTGGACGAGGTCCACCAGGTGTGTGGTCACGTCTACGACGCCGGCACCCTGCTGGGCGACGTCGTAGAACCAGGCGGGGCGCTGCAGCGGCGATCCGGAGACCTCCTTGTAGAAATGGTGTACGCTCTCTTTGGTGATGGCCGGTTGCTCGGCACTGCCGTTCTGCAGCTCGCCGAAGACTTCCGGCCGCTGCGAGAGTTCCCGCTGCAGGATGGTGGAGATCTCGTAGCGTTCTGTCATGATGTCGTATAGCTGGAGGCCCTTCCGCCTGGCGAGGCGAAAGGCCTTCTCCAGGGTGCGGTAGCCTCTGGCGTCGATGGCCATGGGCTTGTCGGCGAACACATGATAGCCGGCTTGGATGCTTTTGATGATGTACTCTGCCTTTTTCTGGTTGTTGCCAGCGAGCATGACGACGTTGCCCTGGTGGCCGCGCAACATCTGAGAGAGGTAGTCATCGCCCGTATGGAGTACTTCGTGCCAGGCTGTCGGGTCTACGCTACGCTTATTGTAGCCTTCGATGCGGGTGAGGTGCAGGCGCAGGTCATCGCCAGCCGGCGCATACACATGGACTGTTGGATCTACCTCGGGGTACATGCGCTTCTGCACGAGGGCGGCATGGAAGTGCCCGGGGTCGAGGGTGATGAAGCGCCAAGGTGCCGTCGTATCTTTTCGGTTATGCATGGCTGTGGCATCCAGCAGGGTTGCGGTGAGCAGCAGCGAGGCAATCGTCTTCATCTGTTTTAGAAGGTGTAAGGGTGGCGTTTGGGCCGGGAGAGCATGCTGTTGGCTTCGTCGTCGTTGCGGAAGCGCTCCTTGACGGGATCCCAGTACAACCTTCGTTTCAGCTTCATGGTGATATGGTGCAGCAGGCAGGCGGAGCAGGAGCGATGCCCTACTTCTACTGGGGCGATGGGCTGCCGGCGGGTCTGCATGCTCTCGAGCCAGTTGCCGTGGTGCTCGTCACTGACGGGCAGGTGTACCTCGTTGGGGCCTATCTGAGACGTGATGATCTTGGGGTCGCTGGCGATGAGGGCCTTGCTGGGCGTCTTGCTGACGGGGTCGGAGGCGGTGGCGGTGTAGTTTCCGCGGGTGACGAAGATCCATCCCTCGGTGCCTTCGAAGCGGATGCCGTTCGGGTTGGCGTCGCTCACCTCCATGGTGACGCCGTTGGCATAGAGGCCGTAGGTCTTGAAGGAGCCGTGTACATCCCAGAGTCCAGACTTGGGGAATTCGGCGCTGCCCCAGAGTTCTACGGGGCCGGTATATTCCGTATTCATGGCCCAGTGGGCGATGTCGAGGTGGTGAGACCCCCAGCCGGTAATCATGCCGGCGCCGAACTGTTCGCAGCGGAGCCATCCGGGGCGGTCATAGCCTTTCTGCGGGTGGACGCGTTTTTCAGTGTAGTAAACATAGGGTGTCATGCCCAGCCAGGCATCGAAGTGGAGGGCGGCAGGGATGGGCATCTCCTTCTCTTCATCGCCCGAGGGGTCGACGGGCAGGCCGATAACGATATTTTTGAGTTGTCCAATGCGGCCGTTGCGGACCAGCTCGCTGGCGTAGCGGAACTGTGTCCACGAGCGCTGCTGGCTGCCGATCTGGAGGATGCGGCCGGTGCGGTGGACGGCGTTGCTGAGGGCGCGGCCGTCTTCGATGGTAAGGGCGGTGGGCTTCTGCAGGTAGACATCCTTGCCCGCCTCCACGGCTTGGATGCCGATGATGGAGTGCTGATGGTCTGGGGTCGATATTAGTACGCCGTCAATATCTTTGTTGGCTAGCAGTTCGCGATAATCATCGTAGGGTGTCACGCCATTATCGGCATTGCCGGTCTGTTTGGCATAACGGCTGTTGACGTAGTCGACGGCATCTTTCACCCGGTTTCTGTCGACGTCGCAGACGGCCATGATGCGCGCGTGGGCATATTTGATGGTCTCTGCCATGTCGTGGTCGCGAGAGATGCGGCCCGTGCCGATGGCTCCGATGTTGAGCCGGTTGCTGGGCGCGTATTTACCCAGGACGCTGGCAGGCACTATGGTTGGGAAGCCGAGAGACGCTGCGGTGGAGGCGGCCCCGGTGCCGGCCGCCATGGCCATAAATTTTCTTCGGTTCATATGCTTGGTGGGTTGTGATGAATGTTTAATGGAATTTCAGCGGCGTGTCAGGCTGGGTGGCGTAGGCGTTGTGGGGGTCTCGCTGTGCGGACTTCCCAACGATATACCGGATGCCGTGGAGCACATGCTTAGTAAAAGTGGGGTCTGAATAGTTGAAGATGTCATGCCCCAGGGTGGTGACCCATACATGCCCGCCGCCGAAGGCATGATACCAGGCCGTGGGGTAATAATCTTTGTAATGTCCTGCATGTTCCCTGACTTTTTCCTCCTGTTGTCCGTCGAGGGAGGAAAGCTCGTGTACCATGAGCACTTCTATGCCCGGGAACAGCTCTTTGGCGAAGTAGCATTCATCTTTCTTTTCCCAAACGGCAGGGACACCCTCCATGCTGGGATGGCTGGGCCGCATGTTGAGGATGCGGAACGACTGGTTACGAGCATGCCAGGAGAAGGTACCGCCCAGCATCTGCTTGAACCAGGTCCAGTTCCGTTCGGTACCCATCACGGAATGCAGTCCCACGAAGCCTCCGCCAGACTCGATATACCGGCGGAAGGCGATGCGCTGGGCATCGGTGTCGAAGACGTCGTTGTTGGTATTGGAGAAGATAAGGACATCGTATTGGGCGAGGTTGGCTTCGGTGAACTGGCCGGGGTCGTCGGAAGCCGTCAGGGAGAAACCGACTTCACCGGCAAGGCGCTGCAGCATCTCGACGGAGGCTGCCCGGTTGTCGTGCACATACCCTTTCCCATTTCTTGTATACACCATCGCTTTCACCTTCTTCCATCGCACTTGTCCTTGTACGACGGAGAGGAGGGATGCTGTCAGGAAAAGGCAGAAGCCAGCAGATCGAAGGGCTATCATGTTTGTACTTTGGTTGGAGAATTAAATATCGGTTCTTTTCTCATAGCAGCGTATTTCAACCGATTTCTTTGTTGCACATGCCGCGCTCGATACACATTTTCCTATCTTGAACCTTGAATAAAATCGGTTGATAATGCAGGTCAGGCTGGATGAAAAGGTAGTCGTGGTTACTGGAGCGACGGGCGTTTTGGGGGAGGCATTTGTCCGTGGCATCTCCCAGGCCGGGGCCCGCGTGGTGCTGCTGGGCAGGAATCGGGCAGTGGCAGCGGAGAGGGCCAGCGCCCTGCAGTCGGCGGGCGGCGAGGCGCTGGTAGCCGAGGCGGACGTACTCGACATGGCACAGCTGGAGGCGGCGCTGGCGCAGACGCTCGATAGGTTTGGCCGTGTGGATGGCCTGGTGAATGCCGCCGGCGGAAACATCAAGGAAGCGGTCATCATGCCGGACGCAGACCCTTTCACGGCCGACCTCGATGCCTTGCGCCGCGTCTTCGACCTCAACCTTTTTGGGAGCATCCTGCCGGTCAATGTGTTTGGCCCGGCCATCCTCTCCAGCGGCGGCGGCAGCATCGTCAACATCTCCTCAATGGCCTCTGCACAGGCCATCACCCGCGTGCTGGGCTATTCCCTCGCCAAGGCCTCGATCGACAATTACACCCGCTGGATGAGCACGGAGCTGGCCATCCGACACAAGGGACGGGTGCGGATGAACGCCATCGCCCCCGGCTTTTTCATCACCCACCAGAACCGTGCCTTGCTGACCAATCCCGATGGCAGCCATACCCCCCGGGGCGAGGCGGTGATTCGCAACACGCCCTATGGCCGCTTCGGAGAACCTGACGAGCTCATTGGCGCCTTAGTTTACCTGCTAAGCGATTCGTCCGCCTTTGTCAACGGGCAGGTGCTGGGTGTCGACGGCGGCTTCAGCGTGTTTTCCGGCGTTTAGCCCATCCAAGGAGCACCATCTGGACGGTGAAGCATACATTCGTCTCATTACAGCAAAGTCCATTCTTTACATTCACCACGAAAGCAATGCTATATGAAACTCAGACAGACGTGGAGATGGTTTGGTCCCGATGACCCCGTGACGTTACAGGATGTCTTGCAGACCGGTGCCCAGGGGATTGTGACAGCCTTACACCATGTGCCTCACGGCGAGGTCTGGACCATCGAGGAGATCCAGCGTCGCAAAGAGATCATTGAGGCCAAAGGGCTCACCTGGGATGTGGTGGAAAGCGTGACGATCCATGAAGATATCAAGACGAGAAGTGGACGCTATCTCCACTGGATCGATTGCTACAAACAGACCCTCAGCCATCTGGCAGCCTGCGGCATCCGCATCGTCACGTACAACTTCATGCCGGTGAACGACTGGACGCGCACCAGCCTCGACCACCCCATGCGCGACGGCTCGCTGGCCCTTTACTTCAACTGGGCGGACATGGCGATGTTCGACATCCACCTGCTGCAGCGGCGAGGTGCAGTAGGCGATTACCCCGCCTCAGTTGTTGCCGAGGCCAGCCGCCGCTTTGAGGCCTCCACCCCCACCCGGAGAGAACACCTGGCCAATGTCGTGATGTTCGGCATCCCGGGAGAGCGGAAGTCGACCATACCCGAGATGCGCGAAAAGTTGGCCGCCTACCGCGACATCGACCGGAAGGCCCTGCGCGAAAACCTGGCGTATTTTCTGTCTGCCATCGCACCCGTGGCGGATGAGCTCGGCATCCGGCTGGCCATACATCCCGACGACCCTCCTTACGACATCCTCGGCCTGCCCCGCATCGTTCGCAATATGGACGACTACCAATTTATCCTCGACGCCGTGCCGGCGCGCAGCAACGGAGCCTGCTTCTGCACGGGCTCGCTGGGGGCCTCGTTCGACAACGACCTGCCGGAGATGGCCCGCCGCATCGGCGATAAAGTGCATTTTGTCCACCTTCGTAATGTCCGGAAGGATCCAGAAGGTAATTTCTACGAAGACGACCACCTCGGTGGCGACGTGGACATGTACGCCGTCCTGCAGGAGCTCCTAGAGATCCAGCAGCGTAAGGGTGAGTCCATCCCCTTTCGCCCCGACCATGGCCATCAGATGATTGATGACCTCAAAAAGACCACCAACCCTGGCTATTCCTGCATCGGAAGGCTCCGGGGGCTGGCAGAACTGAGGGGGCTAGAGATGGGGATTGTCCGTTCACGAGGTTGGGAGGGGTAAGCCTCTATATGCGTTTTAATCGATTTTCAATAGGTTCTTTGTTTATTTGATTATATTCGACTTTTCCAAGACCTGGTAGCACATACATCACCATTGCGTTTTTTGCAAACTAAAACACTGATTGTCATGCCATCTAACCCCTTCAGGGCATTTCTCTTGAAATGCATGCCTCTTTGGGTCCTGACCGCCTCGTTCTGCCTGATCGCGGCCACGCAGGCCCGATCGTCCGAGCCAACGTTAGCGTTTCGGGCAGTCTTGCCAAAAGACATCATTGGGCATGTGACGGATGCCAAGGGAGACCCCCTCGCCGGTGCCACTGTCACGGTAAAAGGCACCAAGCGTATCGTGCTCACCGATGCCAACGGCGACTTCAACCTCAAAGGAGTCGATGATGCGTCCACCCTCGTAGTGACCTTCGCCGGCTATACTCCTCAGGAGGTCAGCGTAAAGGGCATCTCAGGCCCCCTCACGGTCCAATTCGCCGACCAGCAAAACCAGCTCGGTGAAGTGGTCGTGGTGGGTTATGGAACCCGACAAAAGAAAGACCTGACAGGCGCCGTGGCGCAGGTGAAGGCTACTCAGTTCGAGAACGAGAACCCCCGGTCGGTACAGGATATGTTGCGGGGCAACGCCCCTGGCCTCGATGTAAGCCTGAATGCTGGCCCCAAGGGCGGAGGCTCACTGCTGGTGCGAGGCCGCGGTTCACTAATCGCATCTTCGTCTCCCCTTTTGGTGGTGGACGGGGTGATCTACCAGGGTTCCCTGGATGATGTTAACCCCAACGACATCGCCACCATCGACATCCTCAAGGACGCCAGCTCGGCGGCTGTCTTCGGCGCCCGCTCTGCCAACGGAGTCATCCTCATCACCACCAAGCGCGGCAAGAGCGGCAAGCCTCAGATTTCGGTCAACGCCAACTACAACCTGAACAAGATTGCCCAATATCCGCGGCTGCTCTCTCCGGATGAGTTCATCAACTGGCGCACAGACGTACTCTGGAGCATGCGCGGCTTCGACTCCACCTCTCGCCCGAACATCAAATACCAGTTTACAAACCCCAGTAAGCTGCCGGCGGGCCTGAGCGTGGACCAGTGGAAAGCGCTCACAGGGGCCACCGGCGATGCTGTTGACATCTGGCTGAACCGCCTGCGCCTGACGACGGTTGAAGTGAAAAACTACAAGGATGGCAAGGTAGTCGACTGGGAAGATATTATGTACAACCGCCAGTCCAAAGGACAAGACTATACCGTCGCTATCAGCGGCAAGAAGAACGAGCTCTCCTACTACACCTCGTTGGGATACCTTGAGAATGAGGGCTTGTCGGTAGGCGAGAAATACAAAACCTTTCGCGCCCGTGTGAATGTGGAGGCAGAAGTTGCAAAATTTCTAACCTTCGGCATGAACATGCAGTTCGCCGACCGGGATGAGAGTCCATGGAATGTCACCCTAGGTGATATGATACGTACGACGCCGTATGGTCAGCTCTACAATGACGATGGGGTAACGCTTCGAACGAGCACCAACGACGACCCGGGTAACAACCAAAACCCTTTCCTCAACATCACCTATCGTAAACGCCTGCAGAAGACGATGAACCTCTTCGGCTCGTTTTATGTTAAGGGTAAGCTCCCGTTCGGATTTTTCTACCAGACAAACTTCACCCCGCGCCTCGACTGGTATAAAAACTACAATCATATTTCGTCCGCCCACCCGTTAGTGGGGGTCCGCGGAGGCGTCACGGTGCGCGAAGACAACAATCAGTACCAGTGGCAGCTCGACAACATCATCGGCTGGGCGAAGAACTTTGGCAAGCACAGCTTTGAAGTCACCTCCCTGATCAACGCCGAGAAATATCAGAGCTGGTACCAGCGCGTCAATGCGGAGAGCTTCTCACCCAATGACAACCTTGGATACAACAATATCGCCGCCGCCCGTACAGTCGTAATCACCAACGATGACCAGTACGCGACGGCCGACGCCCTCATGGGTCGCCTCAACTACAACTACTCCGGAAAATATCTGCTGACCGTGACGGGACGCCGCGACGGCTACTCCGCCTTCGGTCTCGAGAACCGCCGCGCCTTCTTCCCCTCGGCCGCCCTTGGCTGGGTGTTCACGGACGAAAAGTTTTTGACTGGCATCACACGATTCATTGAGTATGGTAAGCTGCGCGTCTCCTATGGCGAGAACGGCAACCGTGAGATAGGTCGTTATGCTGCCCTGGCCAATCTGGATGCTGGCAGCTATGAGTACATCACTCCCGGGGGTACACGTTACAGTGTAGGACGTGTCCAGGCCGCCAACATGGCCAACCCCAAACTCCGCTGGGAGCGCAACCGCTCGATGAACATCGGAGTCGACTTCACCATCCTCAAGGGTAACCTCAGCGGCTCGATCGACTGGTACGACCGTTCCACCAACGACCTGCTGGTCAACCGTACCTTGCCCGTCATGACCGGTTTTGCCAGCGTAATCGCCAATCTAGGCCAAGTCGACAACCGCGGTTTCGAGGTAATGCTGAACAGCATCAACATGAAGCGGAATAACCTCAGCTGGCGCTCCAATGTGACCTTCTGGACCAACCAGAACAAGATCGTGCGGCTCTATGGTCCCGTGCCCGTCATCGACGCCACCGGTAAGATCACCGGCTATGTCGAGAAGAACGACGAAGCCAATCGCTGGTTCATCGGCAGGCAGATCAGCGATATCTACGATTACAAGGTGGCCGGCGTATGGCAGATTGCCGATGATGCCAAAGCCAGATCCTACGGATTCACGCCCGGCGACTTCCGCCTCGAAGACCTGAATAATGATGGCAAGTACACGGCTATCGACGATAGGACCTTCGTCGGACAGACGACCCCAAAGTTCTCCTTCAACGTCCGCAACGAATTCACCCTCTTCCGCCACTGGGATGTCTCCTTCTCCCTCTACGGACGTGTGGGCCTGGTGAGCATCTTTAACGAGGCCAGAAACGTAGACCTGTTCTACGACCGTTCGCAATTCTACCGCAGGCCCTACTGGACACCCACTAATCCAATCAACGACTACGCCAAGATGATGTCGGCCGCCGGCGGCACCGTCGCCTTCAACGTTTACCGAAATTCCTCGTTTGTCCGACTCAATAATATCAGTGTAGCCTATACCGTGCCGAAAGAAGTTCTGGACAAATACAAGTTCCAAAGCATCAAGCTTTATATAAACGTCCAGAATGGGATTGTCTTCTCCCCATGGAATTACTTCGATCCGGAGAACAAAGGTCTCACCCCTACCATTGTCAACTTTGGCCTTAACACAAGCCTTTAACCGAAACCAGTCCTACAAATCGAAAGCATATGAAAATGACACCCCATACACTTCGCATAAATCGGGTGCTGGCATTGACCTTGGCCGCAGCCTTGGCCTTGCCCGCTTGCAAGGAGTCCTGGCTGACGCCAAGACCCCTCTCTATCTTCAGCCCGGAGAACACCCTCACGACCCAAGTGGGCTTCGAGGCAGCCCTGGCCTCCTGTGCCAACAACATGCGCCAGGAGTTTTATGGAGACGGTGCCCCCATGATCACGGAAAACATCTTCTCGGAGGTGGCTGTCGAGGGCACGACCGACAAGTTCGGACCTGCCGTCAACATGAACATCCTGATCACGCCAGACGCGAACCTCAACAGCGGAGACTTCAACCGCATAGGCTGGTATTGGGAGCGTGGCTGGCTCGGCATCCGACTCGCCAACACCATCATCTCTCGTCTGCCCAAGGCCACCTTCTCCCAGGCCACCAAGGACGTGATCAAAGGCAAGGCCTATTTTTATCGCGCCTACCAATACTACCGTCTGATACACCAGTTCGGCGACATCCCCACCACCTTTAAAGAGATCTCCGAGCCCAAACTTGACTTCAAGACCGTGAAGCGCGATGCCATCCTCCAGCGCATCAAACTGGAACTCGACACAGCTGCTACATTCGTGCCTTGGGTGCAGAACAAGGGAGACGTGAACAAAGGCGCTGTATATCACCTACTCGCCAAAGTATGCCTCTCCATGGGGCTTTTTGATGAGGCCATCAACGCCACTTCTGCCGTGATCAATAACGGGGCTTACCGATTGGTCACCAGCCGCTTTGGCTCCGAGCTGAGTGATGCCCGGAAGAATGTGATCTGGGATCTGCACCGTCCACCGAACAAGGCCGCTTCTGCCAATACAGAGACGCTCTTCCTGGTGACAGATCGTTATGGTGATCAGAATGCCACCACCAGCGGTATCAATACCATGCGCCAGGCAGTCCCCTTCTTCTCTGTTAATACCATCCTGACCCCCGACGGTCGTGTCGGCATGACCCCCAACTTCGGGGTCGAATTAGACATGTGCTCCTTATATGGACGCGGCATCGGCCGCTGCCGCGCCACCGGATATTCTACGCGCGACATCTGGGATGACACCAAAGACCTTCGTCGCGACACCGCCTCCGGCAACTGGATCATGATGAATATGCTGGTGTACAACAACCCTGCCATCAAAGGCGTCTCTCCCTGGTACGGGCGCCGGCTGCAGCTATTCACCAACAGTGGAGCCCTTTCCGTTTCTACCGGAGACACCATCCGTACCTGGTACGATTGGCCACACTATAAACTCTTTATCCCAGACCAGATCCGTACGCCCTATCAGGGTGGCAACACCGACTGGTATGTCTTCCGCCTGGCGGAGACCTACCTGCTGCGGGCAGAAGCCTACTGGTGGAAGAACGACATCGTCAAAGCTACGGCCGACGTGAATGCTGTCCGGACGCGGGCCCGCTGCTCGCCCTATTTGGCCGGTGTGGTCGATATCGGCACCATCCTCGACGAGCGCGCTCGGGAACTCTATTATGAAGAGCCACGGAAGACCGAGCTCACCCGGGTAGCCTTCACCTTTGCCAAAACGGGCAAAACGTATCTTGGCAAGACGTACAATGCAGCCAACTTCCACACGTCTAACTTCTGGTACGACCGGGTGATGGACAAGAACGTCTTCTACAAACGCAACGTGAAGAACGTACGGGGCGATGCCTATACCATCAGCCCCTACCACTCCCTCTGGCCCATCCCACGCACAGCCATCCTGGCCAACCCCAACGGTTGGATCAATCAGAACCTTGGATATTCCGGCAGTGAGACCAACCAGCCTGCGTCGGACAAGATCTTCGAATAATTTGCTGCATCCCATGCAGCTATCTCAAACAAGCACCCTGGCGATGAGCTGGGGTGCTTGCTTTCAGGGCCTGCAACATCGAGATGCTCATGCGCTGCTTTGGCTACCAGACCTCGGCATCCCTATCAATATTTCATACACCCATGGACAGTAGGACTATACTGCCGCCTTAACCCGGGAAGAAATCACCTAGTTTGCCAACAACTAAAACGCTGCAGCAACAGTTGCTCCTGTTACTGCCAACCTCCCTCCCCAGCCCCTCCACTAAAATAAAAATGGGCTGGAAACCCCCGCCTTACCAGTATATTCCAACCGGTGGTCGTCCTTTCAGAAATCCTTTCTGCTGGCCTGAATTACATGTACAAAAGTAGCTACCTCTTAACCCTCGCCTTTTCTCACGTGCAGCCCTTTTGTTTTTGTGAAGGCCCGCAGGCCCTGGTGGGAAAGTGTGGCACCAAAGCCTGAGTGCTTACGGCCTGACCATGGAAGCGCTGCACTCACACGGTCGCAACAGTTAATGTAGCCCGTGCCAGTATCAAGCTCTGTGAGGATGCGTTCGCCACGGGAGTTGTCAGATGTATAGACAGCAGCGGTGAGGCCATAGTCAGTGTCCTGCATCAATCGTACCGCCTGTTCGTCGTCTGTCACTTTTTGGATGCCGATGATTGGGCCAAACGACTCTTCGCGCATCATCCACATGGAGTTGTCTGCATCTGCGATGACCGTCGGTTCAAAATAATAACCTTTGCCTCCAGCCCGCTTTCCTCCGCATAACAAGCGGCCGCCCTTGGACAGTGCGTCTGCAACCTGTGCTTCGAGCACTTGAAGATTGTCTTTCCGTGCCAGCGGCCCGAGGTAGATGCCTTCTTCCAACGGGTCTCCCATACGCCAGGTACGCACCTCCTTCACGAAGGCCTCCAGGTAGGCCTCATAGACCTTCTCATGAACATAAATGCGTTCCACCGCGCAGCAGCTTTGCCCGTTGTTATAGAAAGCGCCATCGGCCGTGGCAGCCGCGACAGCCGATATATCCGCCACGTCATCGGCCACATACAACGGATCCTTGCCACCAAGCTCGCACTGGCAGACGGCCATCTGTGAGGCCACCGATGCATAGACATGTTTCCCGGTGCGGTAGGAGCCTGTAAAAAACCAGCCGTCAAACGACAGGTGCAGCAAGGCCTCGCCTATCTCGCCGGCGCCAACAGCCGTCTGGAAGACATCCTCCGGAATGCCAGAGGCCTTTAGCAGACGGTCGATCTGCAGTCCCGTCAGCGAGGCATGCTCTGACGGCTTGTACAATACGGCATTACCTGCCAATAGCGCGGGGATGAATACATTCACGCCGACCAAATAGGGATAGTTCCAGGCCGAGATGTTGCAGACCAGGCCCAGGGGTTCGTAGCGGATGCGTTCTTCCATTGTTTCATTGGTCGACATTACTTCGTCCGACAGATATCTCTGTGCATGATTAAGCATCCAGGCAATGCGCGTTCGCGCGCCTTCAATCTCATTGCGTGACTGCTGGAGGGGTTTCCCAACCTCGGCCGTGAGGTCGGCGGCCAAGGCTTCCTTCTCCTCCGTCAGTAGATCCCGAAAGCGGGAGAGGATGTTCCTCCGTTCTTCCAGGCTCTTCGACGCCCAGTGAGGCTGTGCTTTTCGCAGCCTCATAGCCTTCTGTTCTAGGGTCTGTGGCGTGTCGGTCACCAGGCTGGCGATGACTTCTTCTGTGGCGGGATTGACAATCTCCATGCGGCGGTGGCTTTGTTGGATGACGGATTCCAGAAATCGTTGTCTGACGCGATAAGAGAGAGGGTTTTCCTGCTTGTCGGCCATCCGCTCTGGATGCCATTGCACACAGAGCAGGAAAGGCTTTTGACTGCCGTCTTCGGCTTCCAGTGCTTCGGGAATGCCGTCTTCCGACCAGGCAGTGACTCGCAGCCCATGTCCGACCCTCACGGGGTCGATGGCCTGGTGGTGGGCGCTGTTGACGACCCCCTCTATACACCCACAGGCTTCTTGCAGCAGGCTGCCGGGCAGGAGCTGCACGAGGTGTCGCTTGTCGGTCTCGGATGCTTTCCGATGGAGGGCGTTGCCGGCGGGCCCCAGGTCGGGCAGCATGCTCCCCCCTTCGAGGATATTGACGAGCTGCATTCCGCGGCATATGCCCAGCACCGGTAAGCTGCGGGATTTCGCATATGCATATGCCTGTGCTTCGAAGGCGTCGCGCTCCGGCTCGAAGGCTTCCGGCATGTTCGGGTAGCGCTCCAGCCCTCCATAGCAGGCGGGTTGCATATCGACCCCGCCAGATAGCACTAGCGCGTCGCAGCGGTGCAGCAGGTGTATGTTGGGCTGCAGGAAGGACAGCTCGACCACCTCGAAGTCTTCTTCCAGGCTTTTCTCGTTGAACCAGGCGGGATAGTAGGCGTAGTTGGTGCGGGAAAATGTAATGCCTATGCGTTTTTTCATCGAGGTGGCGGAGATTTACCTAGAGGGCTTCTGCGTAGAGGCGGCGGAAGTCGTTGCGGTTGACGGGCCTGGGGTTGTTGGGATGTGCGAAGTCGGCCTCTGCCAGTCCGGCCAGCGTGTCGAGGTATTCTTCCCGGACGCCTATGTCTTGCAGCCGGGTGGGGATGCCGATGCGCTGGTTGAGTTCGAAGAGGTACTGCACCACTCCCTCACCGTCTTCTTTGGTGAGGTCGAGGCGTCGGGCGATCTGCCGAAACTTCTCTTCGCAGCTGGGGATGTTGAAGCGCATACCGTAGGGCAGGTTGACGGCATTGGCAAGCCCGTGGTGGGTGTCGAGCAGGGAGGAGAGGGGATGGGCGAGTGAGTGTACGACGCCCAGCCCTTTCTGGAAGGCGACGGCCCCCATCAGCGATGCCATCAGCATCTGGCTGCGTGATTCGAGGTCGGGCGCTGCGACGGCCTTTTCGATGGACTGTGCGATGCGCGCGATGCCTTCGAGGGCGATGCCTTCGCAGAGCGGGTGCGACATCTTCGCCAGGTAGGCTTCTATGTTATGGGTGAAAGCGTCCATGCCAGTCGCGGCCGTGACGGCAGGTGGCAGGTCCATCGTGAGGAGCGGGTCGGCGAAGACGATGCGCGCCAGCAGCTTTGGGGAGAAGAGGATCTTCTTCTGGTGGGTGGCATCGTCGGCAATGATGGCACTACGGCCCACCTCGCTGCCTGTACCGGCCGTGGTGGGGATGGTGATGAAGGGTGGGACTTCATTGGTGACATATACGTCGCCGCCTATGAGGTCATCGTATGCGAATAGGTCTTCGCGGTGGTGGGCACGCAGTGCAATGGCGCGGGCCACATCCATCGCCGCACCGCCGCCGATGCCGATGATGGCATTGCAGCGCCCTTCGTCGTATGCGTCTGTCCCGCGGTAGACGTCTGACTTGACGGGGTTCTTATGGATGTCATGAAAGGCGATCGGTTGTATGCCTCTGGCATCGAGGGCTGCCAGCATCTTCCGGAAGAAGGGGAGGGTAGCGACTGTCGGGTCGGTGGCCACCAGCGGCCTTTGCAGGCCATACTTCGAGAGGTAGCCACCGAGTTCTTCACTCGCGCCGGCCCCAAAACGAATGGTCGTAGGGAAGTTATATTGCAGGATCATAGAAGGAGGTGCAGGTCGTGGTGGGGGAAGTTGTCAGATGATCTCAAAATAACGTTTGTATTCCCAGTCTGTGACAGATTTTAGGTGCTGCCGCCATTCCCAGTCGCGTGTAATGGTGAAGTGATCGGTGAAGGCGTCGCCGAACAGCTCGCAGGCGACGGCAGAAGTACGCATCTGTGTGGTGGCCTCTGCCAGCGTATGCGGGAGGGTGCCATGGTCATATACGCGGTAGCCGTTGCCTTCTACGGGTGGCTGCAGGCGAAGCTGGTGGCGGATGCCATAGAGGCCAGATGCTAGGGCCGCGGCCATCGCGAGGTAGGGGTTGGCGTCGGCGCCGACGACCCTGGTCTCGAGGCGGCACGACTGGCTTCCGCTGTTTAGTACACGCAGGGCCACGGTCCGGTTGTCGACCCCCCACGTCAGGGTCGTAGGCGCCCAGGCGCCCTCCACCAGACGTTTGTAGCTGTTGATGGTCGGGGCGTACATCGGCAGGATATGTGGCAGGCAGTGCAGCTGGCCGGCTATGTATTGCCTCGCCAGGGTGCTGAGCCGTTGGGGATCCTGCGATTCAAAGAAAAGGTTGTGGTTCTGGCCTGCATCCCAAAGGCTTTGGTGCACATGTCCTCCACAGCCTGGGAGTTGCTCATGGATCTTCGCCATGAAGGTTGCCATGATGCCATGGCGATATGCGATCTCTTTGACACCCGTCTTGAAAAGCACGGCCCTGTCGGCCGCCTCCAACACTTCTGCATGGGCAATGGCTGCCTCATAGGTTCCAGGGCCTGTCTCGGTATGCAGTCCTTCAATGGGTACGCCAAAGGCAGTGAGTTGGTCGAAGAGGTCCCGCATGAAGGGATTCTTCAGCGTGCTGCGTAGGATGGAGTACCCGAACATGCCGGGGCTGAGCGGGGTCAGGTTCTGGTAATGCTTTTCCCTGGCTGTGGCGGGTGTCTCTTGGAAGTTGAACCATTCGAATTCCTGTGCGAAGACGGCCCGGAAGCCTGCTTCAAGGGCCTGGTCGCGGATACGCTTCAGCAGCTGTCGCGGGCAGACAGCGGCGGGGCTGCCATCTGCTGCCATCAGCTCCCCCAGCAGGAAGGGAAGGTCGTCTTCCCAGGGGATGGCGCGCAAGGTGGCCGCGTCGAGTCGCGCGGGGCTGTCAGGGAAGCCGCTATGCCAGCCGGTATAGTGTCCCCGGTCGTAGAGGGCATCTGCGGCATCCCATCCGAAGATGACATCGCAGAAAGAGCTTCCTTTCTCCGCCATGGAGCGCAGCTTCTCCAGCGAGACGTATTTCCCACGGAGAATGCCGTCGATGTCGGCGTAGGCAATCTTTGCCTTCCGGGAGGGATGGGCTGACGCTCTTTCTAGGGCGGTGTCGAAGGGATGTCCGTCGGTATGCATAAGTGGGTTTGGGATGGTGGGTCAAAGGGATATGCGCCCCCTGCGGGTCCACAGGAAGGCTAGGAAAGATACCGCGAGGATGGTGAGATAGGCGAGGGTGGGCCCTTGTGCCGACAGGCAGACCGCGACGAGTGATATCATCGCGATCAGGAACGCAGTGGCAGGTGCGATCGGGAACAGGGGTGCCCGGAAGGGTCTTGCGAGGGCTGGCGCGTAGAGCCTGAGCCGAATCATGCAGACCATGGCGATCGCGTAGAGCGTGAGTGCGCCCAGGACGGATATGGTGATGATTTCTCCTGTCCGGCCCGTCAGCAGCGCAGCGATGCCGATGCACATGTTGATCAGCAAGGCCTTGGAGGGGGTACGGAAGCGAGGGTGTATATATCCCAGCACGCGTGGGCCGAACCCTGCCCGGCCGAATTCATAGGTCGACCGGCCAGCTGCCAGGATGAGGCCATGGAAGGAAGCCACCAGTCCGAAAATTCCAACGGTGACCAGCAAGTGAAATAGCGGGTGTCCCGCCCCCACCACCTTTCCCAGGGCCAGAGGCAGGGGTGAGTCGGAGGTCGAGCCGTCGGCCTTATATACGATGGCCTCCCATCCTGCCACGCCCGTAGCTGCGGTGAAGGTTAGTAGGCAGAGCACCACCAGGGTGAGGATGGCCGAGCCGAAGCCGATGCGGATGGTCCGTTGTGGCTCGATGGCTTCTTCTGCCACGTTGGCGACTCCTTCGATGCCCAGAAAGAACCAGATGGCAAAGGGGAGTGCGGCAAAGACGCCAGCCACCCCATTGGGGAAGGCATTCTGCTGCAGGTGCTCCCATCTGGCTGCGGGTAAGACGATGCCGGCGAATAGCAGCAGCTCCGCCACTGCCAGGATGGTGATGAGGAGTTCGAAGACTGCCGCCGTCCGTACACCGATGATGTTGAGGCCTGTGAAGACAAGGTAGGCTGCTAAGGCGATCGCAGCCACCGGTATCTGTGGCAGGAAGAGGTTGAAGTAGGCACCGATGGAGAGGGCGATGGCAGGCGGGGCAAAAATGAATTCTATATGCTGTGCCATGCCGGCGATGAAAGCCCATCGGGGCCCCAGGGCCTGGTGGGCGTAGTCGAAGACGCCGCCCGCCTGTGGGATCGCACAGGCTAGCTCGGCATAGCTGAAGGTGAAGGCCAGGTACATAAGGATGATGATACCCGTGGCGATGGCCAGCCCCAGTGTGCCGCCTTTTTCCAGCCCGAGGTTCCATCCGAAGTACATGCCGGAAATCACATATCCGGTGCCCAGCCCCCAAAGCATCAATGGCGTCAAGGTGCGCTTCAGTCCGGCGGATGTTGATTGTTTCAGCATATGGGTCGTTTGATTTTGCCTGCTATAATTCTTCTGCTGCCCTGCCGTCGAGTTTTGCTTTCAGCAGCCGCGTATGGTGCTCGGCATGCAACCAGGAGAAGATGATCATCTCCCGTAGGGTCGACTTGCCCATTGCCGGATGCGGCAGCAGATAGCTGTCCAGGGTCCGCTCAGAGAGGCATGCCATCTGCTTGCAGAGCGCTTCTGCGATGCGGGCGTGTTTTTTCACGAGGGCGTCGCGCTCCTCCACCTTCACCTTGCCGGGGTGGTACAGGCGGGGTGCTTTAAAACCCTTGCTGAGGGCCTTGCGGTATTTCTCTTTGAGTTCTGCCTCTGAGCGCCCTTTCCGGTTGGGTTTGCCAAAGAGCAGCCGCAGTAGCGGCAGCGGTAGCAACAACGCCAGCTGCACTGCGCGCAGTGTTTTGGTAAGATGCTTCAAGTCTTGCCCTGCAGACCATTTGGAGCCATGTGGCCGCTCGAAATCCGCATCTGAAAGCCCCGCTACCAGTCGGTTGAATGCATCTACGGCCCGTCGAATGTTCTCTTGAACTATCTGATGCATATCCGATGTGCTTTGTATTTATTTAAAGAGATTCGTAGGTGTGGGGCAATTCATGCAGATGATGGTGCTGTTCAGGGCCCTTCCCATATCACCGTGCTGATCCGGTTGAACCAGGTCGGGTACATGGCTGTGTGCAGTGCTTCGACTTCATTGCGCCGAATCTTCAGCGTGGGGGTCATCATTCCGTTGGCAATGGACCAGTCGTGCTGGGTGACCACGATCTTCTGCACGCGCTCGTAACTGTCGAGTGTGGTGTTGATTGTTGCCAGCATCTGTGAGAGGCGCTGGATCAACCTGTCTTTGTCGCCCGCCTTGGCGGCCTCTGAGAGATTCACCAGTGCGATAGGCTGTGGGATGCCCATGCCGACGACGCAGACCTGTTCGATGTCGGGACTGGCCATCAGCTTCAGTTCTATAGGCCCCGGGGAGATGTACTTGCCTTTGTCTGTCTTGAACTGGTCTTTGATGCGTCCCGTGATGAATAGGTAGCCCTCTGCGTCGTATTGTCCTTTGTCGCCAGTGCGGAGAAACCCGTCCGTATCGAAGGCTTCTTGCGTCAATGCGGGCTCTTTGTAATATCCGGTGAAGTTGCCCGGACTTCTGACGCAGATTTCACCTTCGTCGGTAATCTTCACTTCCAGTCCCGGCAAGGGTTTTCCGACGGAGCCGATGCGGTTGGCTTCGGCGGTGTTGAAGTGTGCGTAGACGCTGTCTTCCGACATGCCATAGGCTTGTAGGATCTGGATGCCCAGCCGCTGGTACCAACATAGCAGATCGGGGGCTATGGGGGCGGCGGCGCTGAGGATCACGCGCGCGCGCGACAGTCCGAGTTTACGTTTGATGGCCATTCTCAGCAGATGGCTAAGCAAGGGGATGGACAGCAGCGTGTCGAGGCGCTGCTGGGGGAATTTCTTGAGGATTGTCTCTTGGAACTTGGACCATATGCGGGGCACGGCAAAAAAAGCATGTGGCTGGACGGAGGCTAGGTCTTCAGCGAATGTCTGCAGGGTCTCCGAGAAGGAGGCGGTGCCGCCTGTGAAAAGAATATTCATCTCGACGGCCATCCTTTCTGCCACATGGCTCAGCGGCAGGTAGGAGAACATCGACGGTTGGCGGGGTGCATCCAGTATCGGGGCGACCTTTTCAAAGACTTTTGCGAAGGTACAGGCTGTGTGCATGACGCCTTTGGGTCGGCCTGTGGTGCCGGAGGTGTATACGATGGTAAGCGTCTGGTCGCACTGCCAGTCATGCGGTCGGGCGATGGGTTCATGGGTCTCCAGTATCCTCTCCCAGCTGTTTTCTGCGGAGATGCCATACATGGAAAAGGCAATGCGGACGAGGGAGAGGGGGATGCCTTGTTCCTGATCGGGGTAGTCGTCGAGCTTTCCGACGAAGATGGCCTTTGCATCACTGTGTTCTAGAATGGTTCGGATGGTGCCTGAGGTCAGCGTGGGGTAGAGGGGTACCGAGACGCAGCCTGCCATCATGATGGCGATATCGGCCATGATCCAGTGTGCGCAATTTTTTGACAGGATGGCGACATGGTCGCCGGGCTCCAGGTTGCCGGCGCGGATTGCGGCCGCCACGCGGCGGCACTCATCTCCTGCCTGCGCCCATGTCCAGGTCACCCATCGCCTTCCAATGGGCTGTCGGAGGAAGATGCGGTCAGGCTGTTGGCGTTCCCAGCGGAGGAAGTATTCGAGTGGAGTCATCGGCGGTAGTTATGTGTTCACCTTACGCGGGCTTAGATGGCAGGACTTGTTGGTCGTTAGAGGTGGATGGCCTCTAGTCCCACCCCCAGCAGCTGACGGGCGATTCGGTCAATCGATGCTTTGGGTCCTTTGACGTGCAGGGTCCGGTGCTTGTGTACGAGCGTCTGCCCAGGGGCCAGTGCCGCAGCGGGGGAGGAGCTTTCGAGTTCATAGAATTTGCCCATCTGTTTTCCATCGATGGGGCCGTCGTTATAGGCATTGACGGCATCTCCGCGGAACGGGTCGTCCTGTTGTTTCCATTGAGAGTTGACATAGTCGCGGGCACCTGTGGGCAGGGTAAACTGCGCAATGGTTAGCACGCCGCTGGCGCTGTCGTAGCTGGCGGCTCGGGGGAGTGCCCTTCCAGGCGGGATGCCTATTTTACCCCGATGGTTGCCGTCGGCGGCCATGAAGATATGTGCATCGGTGACGCGCAGCCTGTCGCTCGGTACTTTCCCGAAGTAGTCGTCTGTGAGGGTTGGGCCGCTGCCATGGGCACCGCCCTTCCATGGGATGAGGATGGTCGTCGAAGGGCTGGCACGCAGCATGCTGAGGATCCAGATGGAGAGCATGCCCGACTGCTTCTCCCAGGTGTTGCTACCGGTGTTGGTGATCTGGTTATCGGTCTCAAAGCCGACAGCTTCTATGTCTTCGGCGGTACTGCTGAGGTGCGATAGCACCTGGTCGCGGGGCAGCAGGGTCACCGTGCGATGCACTGTCAGCTGGAAGGAAGTGCCTGACTGGTTTGTCAGCTGCATGTCTTTCTCAAACGATGCGGATCCTTTGTCTTTGCGCACGAGTTTGAAAGGGATGGTGTCGATGTAGGCCGGTACCTGCCAGTGTTCGAAGCTGAAGTCGGCTCCCGGCGGAAAGTAGATGGAAAACTGGCCGCCCTCTGGTCCCAGCCAGAAGCGCTCTTCTCCGCCGAAGGCATTCATGTGGGGTGTGAACGTTCCGGAAGCGATGAGTGCATGGTTGATCCAGCCGAAGGAGGTGCCTGTATCACCGGTGGCGGTACTGGTCATCACCCGTCCCTGGTATGCAGGCAAGACGATGAGCTTGGCCTTGCCGGCTTCATCTTCGAGGGTGATGGCATCGGGGTGGTATTGGTTTAGGAAGCGGGCGTCGTATCCAAAACTGCCAGGCAGGGTATCTTGGTTGGGCCTGCCCGTATTTCCCTGCCCACAGGCCAAGGCTGCCAGGGCTCCTAGTGCTGCCATGCCCATATCCATCCTTCTTCGCATTTTTTTCCTTCAAAGTTTTTTCGATCCTGTCTAGGGCTTTCCTATCAGTGAGATGGGGCTTTAATAGGAGGTATAAGATACGATAAAATCAGAAACAGCCCTTTGCCTGCCAGCTCTCCCTTTGATCTGCTATCTTAGGGGAATGATCTTGCAGGGTAAGCGCATCGTCGTGATCGGCGGCACGTCTGGCATTGGGCTGTCGGCAGCAGAGGCTTTTGTGCGTGCAGGGGCTTCTGTCGTCGTTACGGGTCGCCATCCGCAGAAGGTGTCGGCGGCGGCTGCCCGGCTGGGCCCTTCGGCTTGCGCCCTTGCATCTGATGCCTGTACAGAAGGCAGTGCCGAGCAGGCCATAGAGGCGTGCATGCATACTTTTTCTGGCTTCGATGGATTGTATCACGTGGCGGGCGGCAGCGGGCGGCGGCATGGCGATGGTCCCTTGCATGAGCTGAGCCTGGAAGGATGGCAGCGGACCTTCGATATAAATCTTACGGCTTTGATGCTATCTAACCGGGCAGCGGTGCGTGCTTTTCGGCAACAAGGTCATGGCGGCTCCATCCTCAACATGGGATCTGTACTGGGCTTCTCACCCTCGCCGCGCTATTTCTCGACGCATGCCTATGCAGCGGCCAAGGCTTCTGCCGTGGGATTCACCAGGGCCATTGCCGCACACTATGCGGCCGATGGCATCCGTGTGAATCTGATCGCACCGGCCTTGGTGGAGACGCCCATGTCGGTGCGCGCCCAGGAGGATGCTGCTATCATGGACTTCATTCGTACCAAGCAGCCACTTGAGGGTGGCCGCATCGGCATTCCTTCTGACCTCGACGGGGCAGCAGTATTCTTTCTTTCAGACGCCTCCCGGTATGCCACGGGGCAGGTGCTGAGGGTTGATGGTGGTTGGGAGCTCTCGGAGGGGCAGTACCATGATTGACCAGTGGCACCCTGTGGCGATGGGCATCGATGTCGGGGGAACCCATATCAAAGGTGTGGTGCTTTCAGCCGAAGGCCAGGTATTGCAAAGCCATCACATTCCGACGTTGGACGATCCGGCGGGGCATTGGCGCGACCGGGTGCGAGAGATGGCGGAGGCCCTACGAGACCTGCATGGGTCCGCTATCCCTGCGGCGGGGATTTCTGCCCCCGGGCTTGCCAATAGTGACAATACAGCCATCGTCCAGATGCCGGGCCGGCTTTCGGGGCTTGTCGGCTTGGTCTGGTCCGACTGGCTGGGCCTGCCTTGTTCTGTGCTGAACGACGCCCATGCGGCGCTATTGGCAGAGGCTGCCTATGGCGCGATGAGTGGTTTCCGTCATGGCGTATTACTCACCCTGGGTACGGGCGTAGGGGGTGCCATCATGATCGATGGGACATTATACCAGGGTCAAAGCCAGATGGCGGGTCATTTCGGGCATGCCGTCCTCAACGCATACGACGACGAGCAGAGTCTTCTCGGTATGCCGGGCAGCCTCGAATATGCTCTGGGTAACTATTCGGTCGCAAGGCGTTCGCGGGGTCGTTTTCTAGACACGCACGCGCTGCTGGATGCGTTTGTGCGGGGAGACGTCTTTGCACAATGGCTATGGCTTGACATGATGCGCAAGCTCGCCATCTTTATTAGCACCCTCTCCAATGGGCTGTCCCCCGAAGTCGTCTGCCTAGCAGGTGGGATGACGCAGGCGAGCGACCACCTTCTGCAGCCATTGGAAAGTTTCCTTGATATTTATGAATTCCGTCCCGACGGAGTGCGTACCCAGCTACGGATTGCGAAGTTTGCCGACATGGCAGGCGCCATCGGAGCCGCGAGGATGGCCATGAAGATCTCTTCCACGATTAATCATGACCGTTAGTGAAATTTTAAATATCACTTAAATCCTACATAGTATGTCTGCATACACCCATACATACCTCTCGCACTGTAAAGTCATCACGGATGCGATAGCCCTTCAGGAGGCTGCCATTTGTGAGGCGGCAAGCCTTTTCCATCGTACCATCCTTGCAGGCAGAATGGTGCATCTGTTCGGCAGTGGCCACAGTCGCATCATGGTGGAGGAGATGTGGCCGCGGTATGGGTCCTTTCCCGGCTTCAACCCGATTGTGGAGCTGGCGGTGAGTTTTCACAACCTGGTGGTGGGTGCCAATGGCCAACGGCAGGCCATGTTCCTGGAGAATGTGTCGGGATATGCCGCGCAGATCCTGCGGAATTTTGACATTGCGGCCATCGACAGCGCCCTACTCATCTCCTCTTCGGGTACCAGTACAGTGGCTGTAGAGATGGCAGAAATTTTTTGTGCTCAGGGGGTGAAAGTCGTCGGCATCGTCTCGAAGCGGCATTCCGATACCAGTGCCAGCAAGCGTGCCGATGGTCGGAGGCTGGGTGATTTCTGCCACATTCTACTCGACTCCGGCGCACCTGTGGGGGATGCGATGGTTCAGGTGGAAGGCCTCGACACGCCCGTAGCCCCCGGCTCTACCATCGGTTCCTGCATGTTGGTCAATTGTATTAAGGCAGAGCTGGCGGCGATGCTAACAGCAGCTGGCCAGCCGCCCACCGTGCTGACGGCTGCCAATGTGGTGAGCGCCGAGCGATCGCAGCAGCTCTTTCAGTCGGCCTATGATGAGCATGCACATCGCTTGGCAAGGCTCTATGAGCGGGTCGGCCAGTCTTGATGCCCCTGTCGGTCAGCAACTTTTCTTAGCTTGTCAGAAAATATCCTTCGATATGAAAATCGCCATACTCGGTTCTGGCTTCATTGCCCGTTTTTATGCGGACTCGCTGCACGGCCAGCGTCGCAAGGATTTGATCCACACTGTCTATTCCCGCAATGCGGAGAACGCTGCTCGTTTCGCCAGCGACTACTCCTGCGTGCACCATACCTCGAATATGGAGGAGGCCATTGCTCATCCTGACACGGAGGTGGTGGTGATTTCATTGTCCAACGACATGCACGAGCCTGCCGTAGCGCTTTGTGCCAAGTACCGAAAGCATGTGCTCTGCACCAAGCCGCTGGGGCGGACTGCCGAGGAGGCTTTGCGGATGATGCGTTTGGTGGAGGAGGCCGGTATCTTTGGAGGATACCTGGAAGATCTATGCTATACGCCTAAGTTTTTAAAGTCACTGGCCAGCGTGCGGCAGGGGGACATTGGAAGGGTTTTGTGGACGCGGTCGAGGGAGGCGCATTCGGGCCCGCACAGCGATTGGTTCTGGGATAAGTCGAAGTCTGGCGGTGGCGCCATCGTCGACCTTGGCTGCCATTGCGTCGAGATCGGCCGCAACTTCATCGGAAAAGATGTGCGGCCTGTCGAGGTGATGTGCTGGGCTGACACGCAGGTGCATCCTATCGATGCGGAGGACCATGCCGTGGGGTTGGTGCGCTATGCCAGCGGCGCCATCGGGCAGTTTGAGGTGAGCTGGTGCTTCCGTGGTGGCATGGATCTACGCGACGAGGTCACCGGCACGGAAGGGACCATATGGATGAACAACTTCCTGCGTACAGGCTTCGAGATATTCAGTAAGGGTAAAGGTGGCGGGTATATTGCCGAGAAGGCGGAGTCCAATACGGGCTGGCTGTTCCCGGTGGGTGACGAAGTGCATGAGCTGGGCTATTCCCATATGTTCACTGACATGTTCGAGAGCATCGAGCTGGGGCGGCGGCCACAGGAAACCTTTTATGACGGGTATGTGGTCAACGCAATCCTCGACGCGGCCTACCGGTCTGCCGCATCGAAGGGCTGGGAGGCGGTAGAGCTCCCTGAATGGCGGGGAGCGGAATATTCTGAACCCATCAAAGGTCATCGGTCTTTTGATGAAAATTACTATCTCATCAAAGAGGAAGTACTTCCTAATGGGACGGGCAAACGCATCCTGAAAGATAAAGTCACGGGCGTTGTCATCTCCCGTGACTTATAATGGTTGTTCAGAGCTTCCAGTCTCCCTGGTAGTGGGGGAGTAGCAAGCTGTTGGCTTCTTTGTCGTGCTTGAAGCGTTCTTTCTTTGGGTTCCAGGTGAGCGGGCGGCGCAGCTGGTAGGCGATGTTGGCCAGGGCGCAGACCGAGTTGGAGCGGTGTCCTACTTCCGCATGGCAGATGGGTTTTGAACCATTCTTACATGCGTTCAGCCAGTCGGCATAATGGTCGTCGGAGGTGTACAGCTTCGTCTCGCCGGGCTGTAGGGTGGCGGTGGCGATGTTGGCCGGGTCGCTGTCGAAATAATCTCGTGCGATGTCGATGCGTCCTTTGGTGCCGATGAAGCGGACGCCGAAGCCTTTGCCAAATTCTGCGTGCCGCATGACGACACCGTTGGCGTAGGTCATTTGCAGTCCTCGCAGAGTTTTCGGATCGGCAGGTGGGTTGAACTGTACGGGTCCGGAGTCGTCCATGCCGAGTCCCCACTGGGCGATGTCGAACATATGTGCGCCCCAGTCGGACAGGATGCCGCCGGCATATTCGCGGTATTTACGCCAGTTGGGGAAGATGTCCTTTTCGACGGGAGGGGAGAGTTCGGAGTGGAAGGGATGGAAGGCGGCAGGCCCCACCCAGCCTTCCCAGTTGAGCGTGGTGGGCCTTGTCTCTTCGCCGAGGTCGCAGGCGATGGCCGGGTCGCCGACATGCACCAGGACTTCTTTGACATCTCCGATATAACCGTTGCGGACGAGTTCGCAAGCCGTTTGGAAGTTCTTCGAGGAGCGTTGCATGCTGCCTGTCTGCAGTACCACCTTGTGCTTGTCGACGGCCTTTACGACGGCCCGACCTTCGGCGACGGTGCGGGTCAGTGGCTTCTCCAGGTAGATATGTTTGCCCGCCTCGGCGGCGCGTACAGCGGCCCAGGCATGCCAGTGGTCGGGCATGGCGATGACGACGCCGTCCACGGAGGGGTCAGCGAGGATTTCGCGGAAGTCCGCTCTAGCCTGAAAGCCACCGCTGGTGGGCTGGGTGCTGGATGTTTCCCGATAGGCCTTTTCGGCGAGCGATTGGAAGAGGGCGAGCTTTCGGCTGTCGACGTCGGAGCCGGTGAGGATGCGGACGGGTTGTTTTTTGAATTGACTCAGCAGTCCACGGCCCTGCTTGCCGGTGCCGATGAAGCCAAGTCCGAAGAGGTCGCTGGGGGCGGTGAACCCGCGTCCGATAACATGGCGCGGTACGATAAAAAAGGAGGCGGCGGCGAGGGCCGACTGGCGGAGGAATTTTCTGCGATGCGTCTGTTTCATATTTTATGCAATTAGCTAATGGATAGCAATATAATGTATTTGGAGAGTACTCGATGGGCAATTGCCGCCTGTTCAGAAAGAGGTTTTATTTTTTTGAATTCCCTCATAAAGGCAGTCGAGGTCTTCCTGTGTGTTAAAGGCCTGGATGGAGTAGCGGAGGTAGACATCTGATGCTTGGCGCATGATTGGCACTTCTATGTGGTGCTCGGTGAAGAGTCTGCGTTGCAGTCCCTCTGGGTCGGTCGTGCGGATCGGGATGCTCAGCATCTGTCCGACCCATTCTTCTGTCAGCGGGCTAAGGGGTTCTGCTTCGAGCAGGTCCATGAACCGTCCTGCGTTCTTCAGCAGCAGCGTCCGGCACTCCCTGGCGACGGCGGGCCAGTCGTACGCCCGCATAAAGTCGATGCAGGCAGGGACGGTGAGGAAGGCAGAGAAATCTCTGGTTCCTATCATCTGGTAGTGATCGAGAAACTTTGAGTGGGAGGGCTTAGCGGCCTGGTAGCCCCAGCTGACGACCAGTGGCTCCATCTGCTCCTGCCAGTTCTTGTGTACATACAGAAACGAGCAGCCTTTGGGCGCCATCATCCATTTGTGGCAGGCGCCGGTGTAGTAATCTGCCTGCAGGGTGTCGATATCCAAGGGCACATGGCCTGGGGCATGTGCGCCGTCGACCATAATGGGAATGCCTTTGGCACGTGCGTATGCGCACACTTCTGATATCGGGAAGATAAGGCCGGTGGTACTCGTGATATGGCTGATGAAGATCAACCGCGTGCGGGGGTTGAGTCCTGCGAAGAAGTCTTCCAGGAAGGCTTCTTTGGTGGTGACGGGCAGCCGTATATGCTGACGGTGGTAGTGGGCGCCTTTACGGCTGCAATGGAAATCCCAGGCCCTGTCGCAGGCGCCGTATTCAATATCGGTTGCTAGTATTTCGTCGCCTGGAAGCAGCTCCAGGTTCATGGCAACTGCATTCACGGCGAAGGAGGGGTTTGTGACGTACACCAGGTCATCCGGGTCGCTGCAGTTCAGGTAGCCTGCCAACGCCTTTCTTGACTCTGCTAAGTAGGCAGGTCCGTCGAAGGCGATGAACTGCACGGGTTCAGCCTCCAGCAGACGCTGCCATTCCAGGTAACGTTCAAAGACGGGGCTGGGCGTGGCACCGAAAGATCCGAAATTGAGGTAGCGGATGTCTGGACGGAGGAGAAAGCATTCTTTGAGCAATGAATGCATGTCTATCAGTATTGGGTGGTTACCATCGGTATTTTTGCAAGGCACGTCATTGGAAGACATGTGATCCACCTATGAAATATCTGCATTAATGCTCACTTCAGTTATCAATGACATGCACTACGTTCATTGAAAGTGAGTTATGCAGATTTATATAATGTAATTTACGCTTCTTTAGCTTAGTCTCCCACCGACGGGCTCGTGTAAGAAAAATCAATATACCTAATTTAGCAGCGAATTGTTAAATTTTGACCAATCAAAACTCTTGACCATGATTAGAATTGTATTCCTCAGCATGGCTGCTTTGTCGATGTGTATCCTGCAGGCTTTCTCGCAGGATCGCCGCATCAGCGGTTCCGTGACGGACGAGTCGGGCGTTCCCCTCGCCAATGTCACTGTACTGGCCCGGGGTGGAACCCAAGGGGTGTCCACCGATGCTGCCGGGAAGTTCATCCTGTCTGTCTCTTCCAACGTGAAGGCCATCCAGTTTTCGGCGGTGGGCTTTGCGTCGACCGAGGTGACCATAGGCACACAATCCAACCTCAAGGTCAAGATGATTAGCGAGGCCAAGGCCTTGGATGACGTTGTAGTGGTGGCCTATGGGACTGCCCGCAGGGAGACCTTCACCGGCTCTGCTGCCAAGATATCGGCGAAGGATATACAAAATCGACCACTCACCAATATCGGCACGGCCCTCATCGGTTCTGCGCCGGGCGTTGCCGCTGTCACGGCCAATGGACAGCCTGGCTCGGCGCCTTCCATCCGCATCCGCGGCTTTGGCTCCGTCGGCGCTTCCAACGATCCCCTCTACGTGGTCGATGGAGTGCCCTTTACGGCTGCCCTCAACAACATCAACATGGACGATGTCGAGAGCATCTCGATCTTGAAAGATGCAGCCACCACCTCGCTCTATGGATCCCGCGCTGCCAATGGCGTGGTGATGATCACGACTAAGAAAGGACGCAAGGGCAAGGGCACCGTCAATGCTAAGGTCAACACCTCCCTGACATCCCGTGCCATACCTGACTACGATCGGGTCAACGCATTCGAATATTATCCCCTGATGTGGGAAGCTTACCGGAATAGCCTGGCCTATCGGGCTACCTCCCCCCTACCTTTGGCACAGGCCAGCAGAATCGCCTCCGGCCAGGTAGCCGGCCAGAACAGCATTGTAGACCTCCTCGCCTACAATCCTTTCAATGTGGCACGCAACCAGGTGATGAACGTAGATGGAACTCTGAATCCGTCCGCAGCGCTGATCTACAATACGGCCGACCTGAATTGGTTCAGTCCGGTATCCCGGACGGGCATCCGCAACGAATACAGCATCAGCTTCAGTGGTGGCAGCGACCGGACAGACCATTTCGTGTCTTTCAGCTACCTAAAAGAAGACGGCTACATTACCCGCTCTGACCTCGAGCGTTTTAATGCCCGCGTCAATATCAACTCACAGGTGACCGACTGGATGAAGATCGGCATGAACCTAGGATTCATCAAGAGCGGAGGGAACTTTGCCTCCACTGGCGGGAGCAACTCCATTGTCAACCCCTTCTTCTTCGCCGCCCGCATGGGACCTATCTTCCCCTACTACGCCTATGATCCTGCCAATCCCGGGAAGTACCTGCTGGATGCCAATGGCAACAAGCAATGGGATTTCGGGAACTCCACGATTGCAGGACTGCCAGCCAGGCCTGCCGGGGCGTATGGCGGACGGCATACCATTGCTGAGAATCAGCTCAGCAGCGAGTTCTTCAACCGCAACGTCTTCAACGGAAGGGGCTATGCAGAATTTCGTCTCATGGAGGGGTTGAAGGTCACGTCAAACATCGCTACAGACTTCACCAACCGCTACGACCTTACATATCAGAATAACATCATTGGCGATGGTGCGCCTTCCGGCCGTTCCTCCAAGGACTATCAGACACTCCTGGGACTCACCTTCAACCAGCTGGTGAACTATAATAAATCTTTCAAGAACCATCGCTTCGAAGCCTTGGCAGGCCATGAGAACTACTTCCTCACAGAGGACTACCTCAGCGGCCAGCGCCAAAACCAGGTGGCAGAAGGGAACTATGAGCTGGCGAATTTTACCACCACCACAAATGTCTCCTCGCAGGCAGACAATATCCGCATCGAGAGCTATTTTGCAAAACTCAACTACGACCTCCTGGGTAAGTATTTTGTCTCATTGAGTGCCCGGACGGATGGAAATAGCCGATTTGACGATAAAGTCCGTTGGGGTCGCTTCTGGAGCGCCAGCGCCGCCTGGGTGCTGTCCAAAGAGAATTTCCTCTCGGATGTAAAATTCATTAACTTCCTCAAGCTCCGCAGTTCTTATGGCACGACGGGCAATGACGCTGGCATCGGCTACTATCCTTACCAGACTTTGTATACCATCGGCCGCAACAACGCCCTCAACCCCGGCGTGCTGCAGAATACCTCTCCCGGCAACGACTCACTCACCTGGGAGTCCAACGAGCAGTTCGACATCGGCATCGACTTCACCATCTGGGATAACCGGATCAGCGGTTCCGTAGAAGCCTTCAACCGTGTGTCCGACAACCTGCTCTTCAGTGTTCCCCTGCCTGTCTCCAGCGGCTTTGCCTCGGTGACCCGCAACGTAGGCAGCATGTTCAACCGCGGCATCGAAATCCAGATGAATGCAGACGTCGTACGCACCAAGAACTTCACCTGGAACATCGGCATCATGGCGACCAAGTTCCGCAATGAGATCACCAAGCTTCCGCAGAAGGAGATCATTTCCGGTACAAAGAAGCTCATGGTGGGCCAGTCGATACAAGACTACTGGCTGCGCACCTGGTATGGTGTCGGCGCTACCGACGGCGCTGCCCTCTATAAGGCCATCCCAGGCTCCAGTGGTGCCGTGGTGAATGCCAAAGGTGATACGGTCACCACCAATCCGAACAACGCCCAGTATGAATACAATGGTTCTGCGATTCCCGACTGGTATGGCGCATTCAACACTTCACTGCGATATAAAGGATTCACCCTCTCAGCGCTGGCCAACTGGGGCCTGGGAGGCTTGACATACGATGAAACGTATGCCGCCTATATGCATTCAGGTACCTACGGTGCTTCCTTGCACAAGGACATGCTCAACCGCTGGCGTAATCCGGGTGATATCACCAACATCCCAAGGATGGACAATGCGCAGACCTCCTTTTTTGGGTCGACCAGCTCCCGGTGGCTGACCGAAGCGACCTACCTCAACCTCCAGAACGTGACCTTATCGTACGACTATCGTCCCGGAAACAGGAACCGCCTACCTTTCAGCTCCGGCCGCATCTTCTTTTCTATGGAGAATGTGCAGATGCTCACCACGCGCAGTGGCATGAACCCCATGCAGTCGTTTGCCGGCGTGACGTCCATCGGCTATATCCCCGCCCGAGTGACGAACATCGGGATCAGCGTAAACTTCTAATCGATAAACAATCTTCACCATGAATACCAAGATATACGTCAAGGTACTGGGACTGACCGCAGTTCTCGTGATGGGCTCTTGTAAAAAAGACTACCTCGAGACCCGTCCCACCACCGCCATCGACGCCAGCTCGGTGCTCACCAGCGTCGCCAACGCCACCGCCGCCATGAACGGCATCCACCGCTCTATGTACATGCGCTGGAACGACCAAGGCACTTTTGGAATGGGGACTGTCATGCTGTATAATGAGGTGCTGGGCGAGGACTATGTTATGTCTGGCCAGTCCAACGGCTGGTTCATCAGCTTCTACCGCTGGCTGGACCATCGTAATGCCAACGGCAACGCCTATTTTCCCTACCAGTTCTTTTACCGTATCATCGCCAATGCCAACGTGCTCATCGAGGGCATCGATAAGACGCCGGGCCTCCAGGCGGAAAAAGATGCCATTAAAGGACAGGCACTTGCCTACCGCGCATTTTCCTATTTCAACCTGGTCCAACTTTATGGTAAGCGCTTTGAACGCGGTGCCCCGAACGCAGACCTTGGTGTGCCACTGGTGCTAAAGCCCACGACGGAACCCCAGCCGCGCGCCACCGTGGCTGCCGTCTATAAGCAGGTTAATGACGACCTGGCCTTGGCAGAGACGCTGCTGGATGCTGCCCGCCCTAGGGTCGACAAGTCAAATTTCAATGTCAACGTAGTCCGGGGCTTGCAGGCAAGGGTTGCCCTGACGCAACAGGAATGGGCCACCGCCGCCACCAAGGCGTCCAAGGCTAGGGCAGGCTTCGCCCTCATGACGGGTGCCCAACAACGAGAGGGCTTCAGCAGCTGGAGTAACCCCGAGTGGATGTGGGGCAGCCAGCAGATTGATGACCAGACGGAGTTCTTTACTGCCTACCTCGCCTACATCAGCTTCAACTACAATTCTACCAACATCCGCACCAACCCCAAATGCATCAGCCAGTCGTTGTACAACACAATGGCGGCCAATGACGTGCGCCGCGCCCTTTGGGTGCCTGTACCCACGGCGGCCAACACCGTCGTCCCCCCCGGTGGCAACCGAGTAGCCTTCATGAATCAGAAGTTCCGCGCCAAAGACTTTGCCAATTCCGTTGGGGATATACCTTACATGCGTTCGGCCGAGATGTTCCTCATCGAGGCTGAGGCACTGGCCCGTGCCGGCCGCGCCGCCGAAGCTCAGACGGTCTATACTACCTTTATGGCCAGTCGCGTGCCAGGCTTCGTCAGGCCCACTGCCAGTGGGGATGTACTGGTTAATTTGATCATGAACAGTCGCCGCGTAGAGCTCTGGGGTGAGGGCTTTCGCTTCCTCGACCTCAAGCGACTGAACCTTCCGCTCAATCGGATTGGTAGTAACCACAATCAGGCGCTTGCCGTCATGATGACACTGGCCGCCGGCTCCAACGACTGGCAGTATGTCATTCCGCAGAGTGAAATCAACGCCAATCCTCTGGTGACTCAAAACCCTTGAGGAATATCCGCGGAACGTTATATGAAGGGCGCACATCAGTTGCGCCCTTCTTCTTTTCGTAAGTTTAGGTCTTCATGTACAACAGGACGGCATACATCATAGCGATCATTGCAGCAGGACTTTTCCTGCATTCCCTAGGGAAGGTGCATCTCTTCGACTGGGATGAGATCAACTTCGCGGAAAGTTCCAGGGAGATGATTGTATCAGGCGACTATAGCCGGGTGCAGATCAACTATGAGCCTTTTTGGGAGAAGCCCCCTATCTTCTTCTGGTTCCAGGTCCTCTCCATGAAGGTCTTCGGATTCACCGAGTTCGCGGCGAGGCTTCCCAACGCTGCCTGCGGCATCCTTACACTGATATCCCTCTACCTCTTTGGTCGCAGGATCCATGGAGAGTCATTCGGGCGCTGGTGGGCCTTCCTCTATGCGGCCACCGTGATGCCGCACACCTATTTCAAAAGCGGGATCATCGACCCCTGGTTCAACTTCTTCACCTTTCTGGGCATTGGCTTTTTGGCGCTTTTTGTCATCGGCCAGCGGGATGAACGCCCGCCCCTACGCTTTCTGGTATTCTCGGCGGCATTCACAGGCTGTGCGGTGCTCACCAAGGGCCCGGTGGCCTTCCTGATCGTACTGCTCGCATATGCCGCATCGCTGGCCTTCGGCCGTCGGCGCGGATGGTCCCGGCCGGCCCATTACCTCCTATGGGCTGGCATTTTCACCGCCGTCACGCTCGCTTGGTTCGGACTGGAGGTTATGAACCACGGGTGGTGGTTTATTGATGAGTTCATTAAGTATCAGATCCGCCTAGCGAAGACGCAGGATGCCGGCTTTGCTGGCTTCCCGGGCTATACCTTCTTGGTCTTACTGACCGGTTGTTTTCCCGCTTCAGTTCTAATCTTTCGTATGGGTGACCGCTCTGTCGAGGACGTGGCTGCGAAAGTCTTCAGGCGGCTGATGATCTCGTCACTTCTTGTGACCTATGTGATTTTTTCGCTGGTACGCACCAAGGTCCTTCACTACTCCTCCTTCGCGTATTTTCCTATTGGCTACCTCGGTGCTACTACCATACATGGTATCCTGAACGGAACCTGCCGATTTCCTACCTGGCAGCGGTGGCTGCTTACGGGTCTTGGCATGCTCTGGGGAATCGTATTCACCGGCCTGCCGTTGCTGGGGACGCATCTAGAATGGCTACGGCCCTTTCTGGCGCATGACCGTTTTGCGTTGGCGAATCTTGAGGCCGATGTGACCTGGGACCATCTGCTGATGGTGCCGGGCATCCTGTACCTGGCTGCCGTCGGCTTCTCGGGGCGATGGATGTATACAGGACGATTACGCCCCGGATTTCTGTTGTTACTGCTGGCCAACATTGGCATACTGCAGTTCGCCCTTACCACATTCCCCACTCGCATAGAGGGTTATTCGCAGCGTGCGGCCATTGAGTACTTCAAATCGCTTAGCGGACGGCGCGTTTACGCTGAGACAATTGGATATAAGAGCTATGCCCCTTACTATTACTTCGCCGTGCAGCCAGGAAACCCTAGGGAGACAAAAGATGAGCAGTGGCTTTTGCGGACTGACAGTCTGGACAGGCCTGCCTATTTTGTTGTTCGGGTGGATAAACGGGACAAGGTTTTGCAGGAGTTTGGCCAGCGGCTGGAAGTCCTTTCCGAGAAAAACGGATATGTGCTGATGGTTCGCCGAAAGTGAGCGATGGGGTAGATTATGTGTATAGCTTGCTGCGCATCAAACCCCAGAGGCATAAGCGGTGAACAATGGAAACCCGCAAACACCCGATGCCGTATTTAAGGCTTCTTGTCAGGTTTATGCTACTGGCCTCCTCAAAATACTTGGTGGGGCAAGTAATTTCTCCGATCTGATAACCCTTGTAGAAGATTTGAGAGACAATTTCATTGTCAAAGATGAAGTCATCGTCACATGCTTCCAGGTTCACGGCCTCCAATACTTCCCGAGAAAAGGCACGGTAACCGGTGTGGTACTCAGAAAGCTTTTGTCCTAACAGCAGGTTTTGAGTGAAGGTAAGTGCCCTGTTAGAGATGTATTTATACATAGGCATCCCGCCATCCAAAGCTCTGCCGCCGAGAATTCGGCTCGCAAATACGACGGGATAGATGTCATTGGCAATGATGCCAACAATTGAGTGAATCAATTTTGGGGTATACTGGTAGTCCGGATGCAGCATAACGACGATGTCTGCACCCAGTTCAAGGGCTTTTCTGTAGCAAGTTTTTTGATTCCCACCATACCCTTTGTTTAGGTCGTGCCGGATGGAATGACGAATACCCAGTGTCTTCGCTATCGTCAACGTATTGTCTTTACTTGCATCATCCACAAGCACTAACTCGTCTACGATGTCGAAAGGGATTTCTCTGTAAGTTTTTTCGAGCGTTTTTGCGGCATTATAGGCAGGTAATACTACTACAACTTTCTTCCCATTGAACATAGAAATGATATTATTGCCAAGATATCATTTTTTTACTATTGAGGTCGTGTATCACCATGGCCGGTAGAGATGAAGAGCTGGAAATACGTACAGCAAACATTAAGAAGCTTTGAGTGTGGCAGCAAGCTGCCCAGATAGCTCAAAAACACTTCGTATTGGGTTTTTTGAATAGTCGGCAATTGATCAATCTCCATTTGCAGAACCGATAGATGAAAGCGTTACGAAGGCATCCGTAACCATATTTTAGAGTATCGGTGATCTTGACGATGCTCATTTTATGGAAGTACATGGTGGATCAGTTTACTTCTCTGATTTCAAATCTCTGCCAAAAGATTTGTGATATCTCTTGGTTGTGGAAAACCCAGGAGTTGTCATTTTCTTCGAAGTTTATTTGCTCAAGAATTTCACAACTAGTTGCGCAGTAGGCTGTATGATACACTGAAAGCCACCTGTTCATCAAAAAATTCAGGAAAAAGGTATCGCTAACTATATCTATTGGAATCAGATGAAATTCTTTTGCGACTGTGCCAGCGGTATTGTAGATAGAAATGTTGACGATGACCTTCTTCCCATAAAATACGACCAGTAATTTTGCGACAGAATATGTAACTTACTATTCATGTCAATGAATGTGCTGAGGAATGCCAGCCCTTTGAATGCACCCATCTGATAAAATTCTAATAAGACTGGATGGTCCAGACGGGTAGAATTTCTTCTCTGGCTTAAGCAAAGATTATGATAGATGTCCGGACTCCAGACAGGTTCTGCGAGGTTGCCTGGTTCGACGACCTCTGCGGAGGAGATACCTGCTTTCTTGGCGAGGTCGATCCTGATCGGCGGAGCAGCTTTTCACACTGTAAAGACATCCTCCAGCATGTTGAAGCAATGGGGTATGATAACATCCTCCTCCCCACTTCCTATATGGATGGGCAGGAGACCATCCCTTTTGCGGCAGCCGCTGCCATGCTGACTCATCATATCAATCTGCTAGTAGCGGTCCGTACGGGTGAGATTCATCCTCCCATGCTGGCCCGTCATCTGGCCACGCTTGACCACTTGCTTAACGGAAGGCTGACTGTAAACATCATCAACTCCGACCTACCCGGTCTCAGAGAGGATCCCAACCTCCGCTACCAACGCTGCGAGGAAGTCATTCGCATCCTTCGACAAGCGTGGACGGATGCCCGCATTGAACACAAGGGACAGGTTTATCCTGATTTTTCCCTAGATGCAACCCCTGTCCGCCCCCTGCAGGTCAATGGTGGCCCTCTTCTATATTTTGGTGGGATATCTGATGGGTCTCGGGAGGTTGCTGCTCGGCATTGTGATGTTTTCCTCATGTGGCCAGAGCCTGAACAGCAGATAGAGGATACCATGAGAGATATGTCTGCGAGGGCTGCCCGGTTTAACCGCAGGATCGACTTCGGACTGCGTATACACGTGATTGTCCGGGAGACAGAGGCGGAGGCAAGGGCCTATGCACGACATATCATGAGCCGGTTTAATCCCTATGGATTCAACCTCAAGCATCTAGCCCAGGACGCCCAGTCGGCCGGCGTCCTCCGCCAGGACCGACTTCGGGAGCAGCTTTCTGATGCGGAGGGCTTCATCGAGCCGCATCTTTGGATGGGCATTGGCCGAGCGCGCAGCGGCTGTGGGGGTGCCATTGTAGGCGACCCCGGGCAGGTGCTTGCCAAGATCGAACGATATATAGAGATGGGGGTACGAGCATTTATATTTTCCGGCTATCCGCTCATAGAGGAAGCTGCCTGTTTCGCACGACATGTACTTCCCGCACTCCCTCGTTGCAGGCTGAATGTCGTGCAAGGAAGGTTGCCCGCCATCGGCTAGCAGCGAACAAACAGAACCCTCATGATCCGCTTGCTAGACAGCTTCGACATCTTTGTTTATCTGGCCTGTCTGCTATTGCTTGTCTTTTCTTCTTTTGTTTCCGTTCGAAGGGGTAGGTCGGCTGCGGGTTATTTTATGGCTGACAGGGCGCTTCGTTGGTGGTCGGTGGCGGGATCAATTTATGGTACCAATGTCAGTTTGTCTCAAATCATCGGTATGCTGGGCATCGGATACTCCATTGGGTTTGCCCAGAGCCATTACGAACTGCTGGCGATCCCTGCCATCCTGGCGCTGGTATATTTGTTCATCCCAGTCTATCGGCAGGCAAATTTCTTTACCCTTTCTGAATACCTCGCAGAACGGTACGACGACAGGGCCCGACTTCTCTACACATTGGCCATCATGGCCATCATCCTCATCTTGTTGGTGGGAGGATTGTACATTGGAAGCCGCCAGCTGGGCCTATTGTTCCGCGACACACCCCTGCAACCTACCTACCTGCAGGGTATCCTGCTGATTGCAGCGGCCTCCTGTCTTCTTACATTTTTTGGCGGGATGGAGGCGGTCGTGAAGGCGGAGAACATCATCACGGTGCTAATGGTGCTGGCGGTCCTCACGGTAGGGTGGTGTACCTTACGTCAGCCCTCCATAGGTGGACTTTTTGGCCTGTTGGAATTGGATGCATCGTCTGACAGGGGCCTTCATAAGATGCGGCTCTACCTCCCTAGCAACCATCCCGACCTGCCCTGGACAGGAGTGTTCAGCGGGTTGCTTGTCTTGCATGGCTTCTTCTGGACCACCAACCAGTTCGAAGTACAGCGGGTACTCGCAGCCAGAACGGATCGCGACGCTCAACTCGGCGCCATCGGTGCAGGGTTCCTGAAACTCACGATTCCCTTCTTCTCCATTGCAGCAGGGGTAGCCGCTGCCTATCTCTTTCGTTACGAATATGACCTAGCAGATGTGAAGCCCGATGACGCCTTCGTGATGCTTCTTTCCAAAGTTGTCCCTTCCGGTTATGGACTGATGGGGCTCATCCTGGCTGGCTTTACGGGGGCCGTCTTCTCCAGTATGTACTCCATGCTCAACTCGGCAGCCACCATCTCATCCGTCGACCTCTACCGGAGGTATGTTCATCCACTGGCAGCAGACGCCCGGTTGGTGTGGATAGGGCGGATAAGCGTATTGGGGATCACGCTGTTGGCGTCCATACTTGCCTGGCTGAGCTTTGATCCGAACGCTGATGGGAATTTTTTCCTCACCCTTTCCCGCAACAGCTCCTATCTGAAGCCAGGCATTGTCTCGGCTTTCTTCCTGGGGGTTGTCTGGAAAAGAACTCATCCCGCTTCGGCCGCACCGGTGATGCTCGCAGCGCCTTTCCTCGGTCTGGGGATCGAATGGTTCTATGCAGAAGTACTGGCCAATGATCCCTTCTGGATAGATCTGTTCGGGCCGAGATTGAATTTCCTGCATCGTGTCTTTGCCGTTTTTGTTTTGTGTTTGGGATTGCAGGTATTTCTCAGCCTTCGTATGCCAGCACCTGAAAAGTTTTCAGAGACGCTCCAGCTAGCTTTACCCTGGATGCATATCTTCATGTTCATTCTCATGCAGGTCATCATCCTCTGGCTCATCAGAAAGGGCGTCTACACTGCCGCCAGCATGGCCATGCCGGCAGCAGTGGCTAGTCTGTTGCTGTGGCAGGCAGGTCGCCGTCAACGATGGAATGCCGTAAATTTTTGGGGGGCTTTGCTCGCGGCCTTTACCCTGTGGGCATTATATCGTTTTGTATAAGACAGAACTTTAAAAATGTGTTATCATGACGTTGCTCCAATCTTTGATTCTCCTGTTGGCATGTTCAGTGGCCTCAGTGGCCTCCGCCCAACGTTTGATGGATGGAAGTCGGCGCACGGTCGGCTATATTGAAGACGGCCGTATCATGGATGCATCCCGCCGTACCATTGGATATTTCGATGATCAGCGGGTGATGGACGGTCGTCGTCGTACGGTTGGATACATCGAGGATGGACGTTTCATGGAAGCCTCTCGGCGTACCTGCGGGTATATGGATGGTGACCGCGTGATGGACGGTAGCCGCCGTACGATCGGCTACCTCGATGGAGATCGCATCTTGGATGCTTCCCGAAAGACAATCGGGTACATGGAAGGGGTGCGACGAAGGGAGGCCGCCGCTTTTTTCTTTTTCTACTTCTACTGATACGGATTATCCCTGCGATGCAGGCTTATTGAGGAAGGCTTCCCAGAGTATTTCGATCGGATGCAGCGCTATCTTCCCGGTTCCATCTTTAACCTGGTGCCGGCAGCTAGTGCCAGGCGCACAGATTAGGGTATCGGCAGATGCCTTACGGACTGCTGGGAAGAGGACTAGCTCTCCGATGCGGTTGGAGAGGCCAAAGTGCTCTACTTCATAGCCAAAGGATCCAGCCATCCCACAGCATCCGGAAGGGATGGTGGAGACCGAATAGCCTTCCGGCAGTGAAAGCATTTTCACGGTGGAGGAAAGGTCGCCTACGGCTTTCTGCTGGCAGTGGCCATGTAGGAGGATGTGCCTACGGTCAGCAGAAAAAGCATTGGTCTGTATATGGCCTTTCTCAGCTTCCCGGGAGATGAACTCATCAAAGAGTAGGGAATGGCCTGCCAGTTGTCTGGATGCTTCAAGATACTCATCTGTGGCGAGATCTGGGTATTCGTCTCTGAAGGCTAGTATCGCCGAAGGTTCTATGCCAATGAGAGGTTCCTGGTTGGTGACGATGCGGGAAAGGATCTTTATGTTCTCGTTTGCGATTTCTTGTGCCTTTCGGAGAAGGCCTTTTGAGAGCCAAGTTCTTCCACTTTCATGGTGACTTGGTATCGACACTTCATATCCAAGGGATTCCAGCAGAAGGATGGCTTTGATGCCGATGTGTGTATCTGTATAGTTAGTAAATTCGTCGCAGAAGAGGTGCACCTTGCCATGGGGGTATACTCGACCGGGCGTTTTTCGTTTTAGATACCGCCGATGCCAGCTGCGGAGGGTTTGTCTCGGTAGCGTTGGGAGGGAGCGCTCCTGGGCGAAGCCCGAGAGTTTCTTTACAAGGGAGCTCAGTACGGGGGCTGTCATCGTGAAATTGTATAGCCATGGCGCCAGCATTCCGATCCGCGAGAGCAGGGAGAATCGGGCAATCAGCTGCGACCTGATAGGAACGCCATGCGCGTCGTACCAGTGTTGCAGGAATTCTGCCTTCAGCTTGGAGACGTCGACATTCGAGGGGCACTCAGATTTGCAGCCTTTGCAGCTGAGGCACAAGTCCATTACCTCGTAAATCTCATGGTGGTCGTAGCGGTTGGCCTGCTCAGATCTTGTCAGGAATTCCCGGAGGATGTTGGCACGCGCGCGGGTTGTGTCTTTTTCATCACGAGTGGCCATGTAAGAGGGGCACATGGTGCCTCCAGATAGATGGGTCTTCCGACAGTCGCCAGACCCGTTGCATTGTTCGGCATGTTGGAGGATGTCCTGGCCCGCGAACCGAAAGATGGTATTAAAGGCCGGGGTTTTCTGGCCGGCCGTATAGCGAAGATGCTGGTCCATGGGCGGTGTATCCGTGATCTTCCCGGGGTTGAAGATGTTGGCAGGGTCCCATGTTTTCTTAATCTCCTTCAGCAGCCGGTAGTTCTGAACACCGATCATCTGGGGGATGAACTCACCCCGCAGCCTTCCATCGCCATGTTCGCCGCTGAGTGAGCCGCCATATTGTTTGACGAGGACAGCGATCTCTTCTGCGATTGTGCGGAACTTCTGTTGTCCTTCCTCTGTCTTCAGGTTCAGGATGGGTCGGAGGTGCAGCTCGCCCGAGCCTGCATGGGCATAATGTACGCTGTAGAGGCCGTGCCGTTGGAGTATTAAGTTGAATGCCTCAATATAGGAGGGCAGATCGTTGACATCTACGGCGGTGTCTTCAATGACTGCAACTGCCTTTTCATCTCCCGGCAGGTTGCTGAGCAGTCCCAGACCTGCCTTGCGAAGATTCCATATCCGCTTGGTGTCTTCGCCGAATAGCAGCGGGAAGTGATATCCCAGCCCGGCTTCTCGCATCCGCTCTTCTGCCTGGGCAGCCACCGAGAGGACCTCCTCGCGTGAACTCCTGCGAAACTCTACGATCAGGATCGCGCCTGGGTCTCCCTCCACAAAGAAACGGTTTCGGCGCTGCTCTGGATTATCCTTAGTGCATTCCAATACATAGTGATCGATCAGTTCGCAGGCAGAGGGGCGGTATGCAAGGGCGATGAGATTGGCCCTCAAGGCTTCATCGATGCTGTGGAAGTGTACACAGAGCAGCCCAGTCTCGGCAGGCGGGAGTTCCACCAGCGATAATGTGATCTCCGTCAGGAATGCCAGCGTTCCTTCAGATCCAGCAATCAGCGTGCAGAAGTTGAAGTCGGGCCCGCCGACCGTGAACGGTGCTGTCTCGAGGAGTAAGTCCACGGCATAGCCAGTATTCCTCCTTTCCACTGATTTTTTCGGGAATTCCTTTCGGATGGCGACTTGGTTGTTATAGTCGGACAGGGAGGAACGAATCTGACGATAGATAGACCCTTCGAGGGTCTGCTGTTCACAGATGTCATGGAAGCGTTCCAGATCGAGGCTAGAGAATGCTGCCTCGCTGCCGTCGCTCAGGATGGCTTTCACAGCGCGCAGATATTCCCGGGTGCTGCGGTAAACGATAGAGTTGGAGCCGCAGGAGTTATTACCTACCATGCCGCCGATCATCGCGCGGTTGGCAGTAGAGGTCTCGGGGCCGAAGAATAGCCCATATGGCCGGAGGAAGAGATTGAGTTCGTCTCGCACCACCCCCGGTTCAACCCTCACCCATCGTTCAGCTACATTCAGCTCGAGGATGCGGTTAAAGGACTTTGACACATCTACCACGATGCCGTTGCCGACCACTTGACCGGCCAATGAAGTGCCTGCCGTGCGTGGGATGAGCGATGTTCGCTCTTCCCGGGCAAAGGCAATTAGCCGCTTTATATCAGCCGCACGCTTGGGGATCGCCACCGCCAGTGGAAGCTCGCGGTAAGCGGAGGCATCGGTGGCATATAAGATGCGCATCTTCTGGTCGAAATGCAGTTCTCCCTCCAGCTTGCTGGATAGGAGTTGCAGCTTCATCCTCATCGTGTCTTGCAACAATTCCATCAGTTGAATGGCTTCTGCAGGATTATCTCAGCCGTTGTATGAGATTCTGATTGATGGCGTCCAGAAACTCTTCCGTATATAGGTAATGCTCTCCATGCAGGACTTTGTTGCCATGGATGCAGATGGCCAAATCTTTCGTCATGTTACCACTTTCTACCGTCTCGATACAAACGGCCTCAAGTGCATCGGCAAAGTCAATCAATGCCTGGTTGCCGTCGAGTTTTCCACGGAAGGCAAGTCCTCTGGTCCAAGCAAATATGGAAGCGATCGGGTTGGTGCTTGTAGGCCTTCCTTTCTGGTGTTCGCGGTAGTGGCGTGTCACAGTGCCGTGGGCTGCTTCTGCCTCCATTACCTGACCGTCTGGCGTGACGAGTACGGAGGTCATGAGTCCCAGCGAGCCATAGCCCTGGGCAACCGAATCGCTCTGTACATCTCCATCATAATTCTTGCATGCCCAAATAAAGCCGCCATTCCATTTCATCGCGCTGGCAACCATGTCATCTATCAGCCGGTGTTCATAGGTGATTCCTGCCGCGTCGAATGAAGCTTTAAATTCTGTGTCGAAAACTTCTTGGAAGATGTCTTTGAAGCGACCGTCGTATTTTTTCAGGATGGTATTCTTGGTACTCAGATACAGCGGCCAGCTTTTCTGAAGAGCCATATTCATGCAGCTCCGTGCAAAACCGCTGATGCTCTCATCTGTATTGTACATAGAAAGAGCCACACCTCCGCCTTTGAAAGCGAAGACTTCGTGTTCTATCACCTTCCCATCCTCGCCTTCATACTTCACCGTCAGCTTTCCCTTTCCCGGTACGACGAAGTCTGTCGCTCGGTATTGGTCGCCAAAGGCATGCCTGCCCACGATGATGGGCCTGTTCCAGGTCGTCACCAGTCTTGGGATGTTCTGGATGACGATGGGCTCGCGGAAGACCGTACCATCGAGAATATTCCGGATGGTACCATTGGGGCTCTTCCACATCTGTTTGAGGTTGAACTCTTTGACGCGCTCTTCGTCGGGGGTGATCGTCGCGCATTTGATGCCTACTTTATGAGTACGGATCGCGTGGGCAGCGTCTACGGTGACTTGATCATTGGTCTCGTCGCGGTGCTCCAGGCCTAGGTCGTAATAGCGGATGTCGATATCCAGATAGGGGAGGATCAGTTTGTCTTTAATGAATCTCCAGATGATACGGGTCATCTCATCTCCGTCGAGTTCCACGACGGGACAAGCCACTTTGATTTTCTCCTCCATGTTGTTATTTATCCTTTGGAAGGACAAATGTAAAACATGCCGGGCAATTGACTTCCATCTGCCTTGCTGTCATTATGCCTTTTTTCCTTTTCTTCGGTTATTGATGCGTATCGTGATGTTGAGCCAGAATACTTCAGTCACCCCCTGTCCAGGGGAGTCGGTAACTGATTCCGCCACGCACCAGATGTGGGGATATGTTTGGCTGTCCTTTTTGGTGTCGGGTGGAGAAGTCGAGCCTAGCACCCAGTGACTGTCTACCTAACCACATCATGTTTATATGGATCCACTCCTGCTGTTGGTGGTGCATATCAGGTTGTGCCATGCCTTTCGAGGAAAAGCAAAAGGCGGGAATCGCCAGCCAACAACACATGCACAAGCAGCAGGAGTACACCAGTCGTCTCAGTCTGGGCGGCTTCTACCAGCCCAAGCCTAGGTAAATATTGAAAAAAAACCAATCGCCGTTGGAATCGGCTTACCTTGCGTAAGCCAATTAATTCTGTGATGGCCTGGAATCGCTTTCCTGTACTCCTCTTTTTCTGGACGCTCTTATCATGCGTTGAAAAGAGAGCCAATCTAGCCATCGACCAGGATCTGGCGCCTCGCCAGTTTGTGGGGTCTTTCCCGGAGATCCCCCTGCCATGGACTTTGACGGAGGCAATGCTCTCATCAAAGCCGGGCGATAGCCTGCTGATCAACCAAGCGCTGGTGAAAAGGTACATTCCCGATAGTGTATACAAAAAACACTTCCGGAGGGCAGAGCATCCCAGATTCCATATCATTGGCCGCATCTCCGTGAAGGAAGGGGAGACCTATATCTTGGTAAGGGCCTCGTACCGATCCACAGTGTTGGCTTATCTCTTGTGTTTTGATCTTACAGACAGCTTTCGGGTCTCGAAACCTGTCTTACAGCTTCCTGTAGATGCGCGTTATAAGAATGAATTTTCTGTTGATCGGCGGCATGTGATGTCAAAGATCAGATCTCGGACGGGCCGCGACGGTCAGCTGACATACCGAAAAGATGCATGGGTGTACAATACGGCAGGCGTCTTCACATTGGTCCTCACCGAAAGCAATGAGCCGATCGATGAAGAGGTCTATAACCCTATTGATACATTTCCGGCAACCCGACCACTCAGTGGAGATTATCGCCTATCGGCACGAGACTTCTTGTCTATTCGCGACGGCCATTCTGACAAGCGACTGACATTTTTCCTGCACATGGAGCGAAAGGAATGGGCTTGTACCGGGGAGCTTCGCGGAGAATTGAATCTGGTAACCCCCACTTTAGCCCATTACGACCGCGCAGACGATCACTGTATCCTTGAGTTTAGCTTCCGGCGCAATGCCGTCACGGTCCGAGAACTTTCGGCCTGTGGCAACCGGAGAAGTGTACGCTGCACATTCAGCGGGACCTACCGCCGGAAGGCAGTCCCCGTCAAGAAGAAAAAATAGAGCCAACACATCGTTGCATCGTGCCGGGCCAGCTTTAGTCTCTGAATTCTGCCGATCATGCATTAACTTGCGGCTCGCATGACAGACTTTAGAGATTTTTGTGTTCCCTACCAAACGGACTCCCGGTATGCCCGAAAGGTGGCCTATTTCTCGATGGAGTATGCTGTTCACCAACCCCTCAAAATTTATAGTGGTGGGCTTGGCTTTTTGTCCGGCTCCCACCTCCGCAGCGCCTTTGAACTCCGGCAAAACCTGATTGCCATCGGCATCTTATGGAAATACGGGTATTATGATCAAGCCCGCAATCAGGATCAGACCCTACAGGTGCAGTGGAATGAGAAGATCTATAATTTCCTGCAGGACACCGGAATTAAATATCAGGTAATCATTCATGATGCACCTGTATGGGTAAAAGTCTTCTACCTGGCGCCATACAGGTTCCAGACAGCCCCGTTGTTCTTGCTCAGCACCGACCTGCCCGAGAACGACTACGTATCACAGACCATCACACACCGGCTCTACGATGCCAACGTCGCAACCAAGGTTGCCCAGTTCATCCTGCTGGGGGTTGGTGGCGCCCGACTGGTCGATGAGCTGGGCTTCGAGCCAGATGTCTACCACCTCAACGAGGCACATGCCGTCTCCTCCGTTTTTTACCTGTACCAGAAATACGGCCGCAACATATCCGAGGTCAAACGTCGGCTCGTCTTCACCACGCATACTCCGGAAGAGGCTGGCAATGAGAAGCACGATATGCATCTCTGCCATAAGATGTCTTATTTCAATGGCCTCCCTCTCGAGGAGGTTCGAACGATCACTGGGATACACGACGACCACTTCAACCACTCCCTTGTCGCCCTCCGTTTTGCCCGAATGGCTAATGGGGTGTCTGAGCTCCATGGACACGTAAGCCGAAAGATGTGGGGCGGAACAGACGGGGTCTGTCCCATAATTCATATCACCAACGCGCAGAACTGGAAATATTGGGCAGATAAGCAACTGTATTTCTCTATGGACGGCAGCGACACAGAGCGTTTCGACGACCGTAAGCGCTACCTCAAGAAGAGGGCTTTTGATCTGGTAGCGGACCAGACAGGGAAGCTGTTGGATCCTGACGTCTTCACCATCGTTTGGGCCCGTCGATTTGCAGGATACAAGCGGGCCGACTTACTGACCCGCGATAAAGAACGCTTCAAGGCCCTGCTGGCCAACAAGCGGCATCCCGTGCAAATCGTGTGGGCCGGGAAGCCCTATCCGGTAGACTACCCGGCCATCACAGAGTTCAATCATCTAGTACATATCAGCCGAGACTATCCGAATATGGCCGTCTGCACGGGCTATGAACTCGGATTGAGTAAACGACTCAAGCAGGCAGCAGACGCCTGGCTCAACAACCCCCGCGTGCCCCGAGAGGCCTCCGGCACCAGTGGTATGACCGCCGCTATGAACGGAGCTGTTAACCTGTCCACCAACGATGGCTGGATTGTGGAGTTCATAGAGCACGGAAAGAATGGATTTGTGGTGCCGTCTGTCGACTATGAGCGCATGCATGTGTATGAGCAGGATGAGTACGACCTCGATGCTATCTATGAGATACTCGAGCAGCAAGTTCTACCCACTTACTATGAGAATCCCGAAGGCTGGCGCGCTGTTGTCCAGCAAGGCATGCGGGATGTCCGTTTCCGATTCGATTCAAACCGGATGGCAGCAGAGTACTACCAGCTCATGTACATACCTGGCTAGCGGAGTTCTAGTTTTGAAGGGATACCCATTTCTCCAGCGCTTCGCTGGTCATGACACCCTGTAGGCGTTTCTCTTCCACACCGTTCCGATATAGGATGAAGGTCGGTAGGGCTTGTACGCCAAGCGATTTCATGAGTCCCACCTCAAGGCCTCCGTCCATCTTCACCAGCCGGATGCGTTTGTCTGACTTTCCTCGCATGTAGGATGCGAGGATGGGCTCCATTTGACGGCAGGGTGGACACCATTCTGCCCCAAAATCAACGAGAATGACCTGGGCTGAGGATATAACATCATTGTATTGCTGCCAGGTTGTCTGTGGCAGTTGTGTATTTCCAGGCTCCACAGGAAGCCCTGCTATTTTCCATGCGCTCATGCCACCGCTGAGGTTTGTGACCTGCAGGAAGCCTTGGGCGCGCAAGTATTGGGCCGCCGCATGGCTGCGGCCACCACTCAGGCAGTAGACAAAAACGGGTCTGTTCTTGTCCAAGTACTGTGTACGGTCAAAGAACTGCTGACGGTCCGTCCAATCTGCTTGCAGCGACCCTTTCAGATGTCCATCCTGGTATTCACGGGCCGTCCTGACATCCAACAGCTGGATATCTTTCAATGTCGCTGCCTTGGCGAACGCTTCGGGTAGTAACTCTCCGGCCGGCTGTGCTTGATTGCTGCAGGAGATCAGCAAGGTCAGTAGAGGCATCCAATATTTCATGGTTGGCTGGTTGATTATTTTGTTGTGCAAGGTATTCTGTGTATTTCGGTTGATGCCGAGTCCTTCCCTTTTTTGTCTCGCTGACGTTTCATCCATTTGACTCCTTCGAACCAAAGCACGGATACCATTCCGACGGCCACCGCATGCCCCAGCATCTGCCAGCCTGGCCATTGGAAGCCAAAGAATACCCGGATCGGGGGGATAGCGAGCAGGCCTACCATCAGAATCAGGGTGAGCAGAACGATTCCCTTTAAGAGGTTGTTTTTATACGCAAACGTATCAAAGAGGGAAAAGAAGAAGGAGCGGTTGACGAATGTCAGGAAGATATTGGCAGTGATCAGACAAACAAAGACAAGCGTGCGTGTAGAAGCCTCTTCCATGCCATGTGCGATCGCGTTTTGGTAGGTACTCAACGTGCCCAAGGTGATCGCGATACCCTGCCAAAGGCTAAGGGATAGCTCATTCCAGGATAGGAAGGTGTCCGTCATTCGTCTGGGGGGGAGTTCCATGCTGCGAGCTTCTAGTGGCTCATTCTCGTAGATGATAGAACAGGTAGGGCCCATAATGAGTTCCAGAAATATGATATGGACGGGAGTGAAGATGTTAGGGTATGCCCATCCCAGCACCAGCGGAAGGAATACGGTCAGGATGATCGGGATGTGAATGGATATAATGTATTGAATGGCTTTCTTGAGGTTTCCATAGATGCGCCTACCCATGGCAACGGCCTCTGTCATTTTTGAGAAATCATCGTCTGTGAGGATGAGGGATGCGCTGCTTCGGGCCAGTTCAGATCCTCTCTTCCCCATGGCAATTCCAATATGCGCTGCCTTCAGTGCAGGGGCGTCATTGACGCCATCTCCGGTCATGGCTACTATCTGTCCTTTACGCTTTAGGGCTTCGATGATTCTCAGTTTCGCCTCCGGAAACATACGGGTGAATAGTTCATGCTGCGTGACCGCTTCATCTAGCTCCGGATCGGTCATTTGCATCAGCGCATCTCCATTGATACCATCGTTTTTTGCTGTGAGGCCCGACTGCCGAGCAATGGCGGATGTGGTGACGGGGCCGTCTCCGGTGATGATCTTAATCCTGATCCCGGCTTCTTTGAAGATATGGAATACTTCCCGGATGCCGAACTTGGGAGGGTCGAGGAATGCCAGCAGTCCCAGGAATCTGAAGGGGATATCTTGTTGCATTGCTGGGTATCCTTTGACAGGTTGTACTGCGGGATCTCCTTCGGGTGTTTGCCCTACTGCCAGGACGCGATAGCCTTGATGTGACAATACCTCTATGGCTTTTCGAATGTGTCTGGTTGTCTCATCCTGTAGGCTACAGCATGCCATAATGGCCTCAGGGGCTCCTTTGGTCGCGATGATGCGCGTCTTAGGGTCTTCCGACTCAAAGATATGGGTCATCATCGGCGGCTTTCCTTCCAGCGGGTATTCGTGTACCATCCGGAATGCGCTGCGCTCATCTTGCACGCAATGTTCGGCATAGGCAGCATGGATGGCTTTTTCCATCGGATCGAAGGGGATCGACTCACTGGCAAACATGGCCGCACGGATCAACGTTCGGGCATCTGGGCTGAGGGTGCCTGTAAGGGATGATAGTTCGCAGTATGTGCCAACCGACAGGCATGCCAGATCCATACGGTTCTCTGTAATGGTGCCTGTTTTATCTGTACAGATGACGGTGGCTGCCCCGAGTGTCTCCACAGTCCTAGTGTTTTTGGCGATGATGCCCAGCTTCATGAGGCGGTATGCACCCAGCGCCATAAAGGTGCTGAAGGCGACTGGGATTTCCTCCGGCAGGATCGACATCGCCAGAGTAAGCCCTTTCAGCAGGCTATCGAGCAGGTCTCCGGAACGTGTCCAGTGTATGGCCCAGACCAGCAGGAATATCAGAATGCCGATGGCGGCCATGCGGCGTACGAACCTTTCAATCTGGCGCTGTAGAGGGGTTGCTTCCTCTTCAATGCTTAGCAAGGAGCCTCCGATGCGCCCCAATCGTGTTTGATTGCCTACTGCTGTCACTTCCAGGATGGCTTGACCGCTGACCACTTGTGTGCCCTGGTAGGCAAAGGGCTCTTCATCTTTTGCGTTTCGGATGATGCTGAAGGATTCGCCGGTGAGCATCGACTCATTCAGGGAGAAGTCTGCTGACTGCAAGATGCGTCCATCCGCTGGGACCATGTGGCCTTCCTCTGCTATGATCAGGTCTCCTATGACAATGTCGCTAGATTCCACCTCTAGGATCTCTCCTGCCCGGATGACCTTTGCCTTTGGAGCCGTCAGGTGCTGAAGCGCTTGCAGGGCGGTGCGACTTCGTTTGTCCTGAAAGAAAGAGATGGCGGAGACCAGCAGGATGGCTGCGGTCATAAATATGCCTTCCGATGTCTCCTGTAAGACAAAATAAATGACTGCTGCGGCGAGCAACAGGAGGAACATAGGCTCTATGACAATCCCCCGGAGGCTTGCCAGCCATGCCTTCTCTTCGTGATGGTTGCGGATGTTGGGGCCATGTTGCTGCCGCGACTGCCGGACTTGCTGATCCGATAGGCCGGTCAGGCCGAAGGGGTATAACATGGTGGATTAAAATTATGAAAATCGTTATGGATGATCAGTTTGCCTGCCCTTCTACTGGCCGCCTTTCTTTAATTTGCATGCATGGCAAACCCTCGCATTGTATTCATGGGTACGCCTGCCTTCGCCGTTGCCTCCCTTGATGCCATGCTTCAGGCAGGCTGCCAGGTGGTGGCCGTTGTCACAGCGCCTGATAAGCCGGCGGGGCGTGGCATGCGGTTGATCGGCAGTGCGGTGAAGGAATATGCAGCGAAGCATGGCTTGAAGGTGTTGCAGCCTGAACAGCTCAAGTCGGTGGATTTTATAGAAACGCTTCGGTCTTTACGTGCCGACCTGCAAGTGGTTGTCGCTTTCCGAATGCTACCTGAAGTGGTATGGTCTATGCCGCCCATGGGGACGGTGAACCTCCATGGTTCACTGCTGCCCCGCTATCGAGGCGCTGCCCCCATTCAGCATGCCGTGATGAGTGGTGAGACGGAGACGGGTGTCACCACCTTTCTGCTCCAGCACGAGATCGACACCGGAGACATCTTGTTGCAACAACGGATCCCTATCGGAGAGCAAGAGACAGCCGGTGAACTGCATGACCGGATGATGGTGATCGGGGCGACACTCCTTGTCAAAACGATACAGGGGCTGGCAGAGAACGCTTTACAATCGGTATCGCAAGCCATGATCTCTGCAGAAAACTTTCGAAAGGCCCCTAAGATTTTGCAGGAAAACTGCCGCATTAACTGGCAGCAGTCCGTGCAGATCGTCCATAATCTTATCAGGGGGCTTTCTCCTGCACCTGGCGCATTTACCGTATGGGAAGGGAAGACGTTGAAGATTTTTCGCTCTAGGATAGAACCCTCAAGCATGTCTGTAGCCGCAGGCACGCACCGGTCTGATGGGAAGAGTTTGTTTTATTTTGCTTGTGCGGATGGGTGGCTTCAAGTTCTCGAATTGCAGCTGGAAGGCAGAAAGCGCATGAAGGTGGCTGATTTTCTAAGGGGGTACAGAGGCTGAATTAATATTGGAGATCTGCCTTTCTATTTATTTGATATATAGGCAGATGCTTGGCAGGATCTTGATGATGCAGGACTAGCCAGATTCCTGAGGAGCTGAAACTTTTTTTCCAAAGGGAAATGTTTTTTTATATAGTAATGCTAATTTTATTTTGATTTATGATAAGGTATCGGCAATCTGTAGCGATGAAAGGAGTGTTCCTTCATCAGCAACGATTCCAGGTTTGTTCAAGGAAAACTGTTTTCCCGATGTAGGATAACAGACGTTTGTCGTGTCGGTATTTGTTGTTCATACATGATATCATGGCTTATGAAAAGAATATCTATTGCGCTCATTTTTTTCTTTCTTGCCACTTCATTCTATGCATCTGCCCAGGGATCGATTCAATTCACAGGTACTTCGATGCGCCCGGGGGATTCCTGTACTGTCATTGTTCAGAAGAGTTCAGAGCTATATTTTAAACAAAAGCTGGTAGCAGGAAGTGATAGCCTCGTAAGGGCGACTTTTCTCAATCTGTCGAGCGGTCGGTGGGCTGTCAAAGTGGATGCGACGGGCTACTATTATCCTTCGACTAAAGTTGTAATAGTTTCTGCCGGACCTGTCAACGTGACGATTCGTTTCAATCGCATCACCCTGGCAAATGCAACAGACTACTACTACGAATGGACTGACGACAGCAGCTTTGCTGGACATGCCCAGCAAAGTTATATCAATGATCCTCCTCAGTATCGGGTTCTCACAGACACCATCCAGGTACCGGATGACTTTTCCTCCGTCAACCTCCTGAATCAGCATGGGATCTTACTGTCCAATAAAGAAATTTCCTGGTCACGGGAGGATGCATATCGATTGTATCAGTCAGTCAGGATGATCCCTTCCCTTGCCATTGCGAACCTGGAATTGCTGACAACCGCCAATGGGCTGGTGAAGTCTATCTGGCAGTTGGCAGAAGGCGCATTGCCCAACGACATTCAGATAACAGTCGCCGCTGGTGTAAGGATCGTGCGGGTCTCCCGGGAGGCGTTTGTCTATGCTACTCCTCTGGTGGCTGAACTGGACGGCGTCAAAGGCCGTTTTTTCTCGCGTCGGCTCTATCATGCCATTGTAAACTACGCGACAGATTATGGGCTCGATGCATCGGCCGTTGCGACCCTAGCACAGCAAGGATTTGGGATCCGGTTCCTAAATCCCGGCCAGGAGTTGCAAACCATCATGAACGAAAACGCAGGTAATTTCCAGTCATTCTCACCCTTCGAGAAGATTACCATCCTGTCCATGTTCGCCGAGTTGCCTAATGGTATGCACGTGCAGGCAAATCTCAAATACATCGTCCGCCGCATCGCAGGTCAAGTCAACCCCATTTATCCCAATGCTCCAGCCATCGCGTGGACGAGCAAGGGTGTCATAGAGTTTATGCACAGTGCCTTTCAGGGCGCAAACTACGGTGCCGTACAACGACTCATCCTGCATGAGAAGGCACATTTCCTCTGGGCTGGGCTCTTCAGCGAGCAGTTGAAAGACGACTGGGCAACCATTGGCGGCTGGTACAAAGATCCAACGGTCTCCTCCGGCTGGTCCACCACCAATACCACTGAATTCGTCTCTGCCTATGGGCATGCACACAATCCGGATGAGGATATGGCAGAGTCCATCGCCGCCTATGTCACCAACCCGGCGATCTTACTGTCCCGCTCCATCCGGAAGTTTGAGTTCATCCGGGACAGGGTCATGCACGGCACCCGTTACATCTCCGTGATCCGTCAGAATATGACCTTCCGGGTCTACAACCTATATCCAGACTACAATTACCCCGGCAAGATTCTGGGTGTCAAAGTCAACGTGACAGGATCCCCTGATGCCGACAAAGTTGTCACCATCGAGCTTCGGCTAAATGCCATCGATTCGACACGGGACGGTGCATCTTCCGCCTATACGCGGATATTCAGTCCAATCGGCACCTTTTACGACATGGGGTTGTCGCCTGTGGGTGGCAACCGATTTCTCCTGCGTGGGCAGATATCCATCTCCAAATTTGCCAAAGCCGGCTATTGGACTGTCAATCAGATCATGCTCACAGACGATGTGGGGAATCATCGATATGAGAACAACAACACATTTGGACTTAAGATCTTCATCAACAACCCGGGGGAAGACCTCGTCGTACCCAGATATGTTGATAAGACATTGAAGCTTTCCACCGGCATGGGGAAATACAGCTATTTTACGACGAATGAAGACCCGAACGCCAATTCAGTGCCCTATGTGCAAGGGAAGTTTGATATTCGCGAGCGAAATGGGCTGAGTTATATCGGCCTGAACTTTGCATACCCGACTAACATCCCCAATGTCAATAAGGAACTCCAATTCGGAGTGCTTGGGAACGATCCCAAGTACCTGCTCAGAGACAGTGTTGACAAGGATATCACGCATGTCACGTACCGATATCCGATCCCAGGTTACTTCCCTACTGGCTGGTATAAAGTCACCCAGATTTTCAAGCGAGATGAAGCGCAGAACGATGCCAGGGCCACCTTTATGCTCGACACTACCGGCTATCAGGTGCGCGTGAATGAGACAAAGCATCTGAGGGACAGCATCTACATCGCCACTCAGTATCCTGATCATATCCCTCCGCAGTTGGATCTAAATGCCATTTCCATCCAGGCAACCCCAACCTATCCGACAGCACCTGACGGAGAGACCCTTTTTGAAATGGAATTCTTTGCAAAGGATAGCTCCGCTTTCGCAGGCAAAGAGGCAGGACTAATGAATGGAGGCTATGTACTGAGGGACCCTCAAGGCAAGCAGTTCCATTATTCCATGCAGGGTGATCTGGCCAAACAGTTCAAGATGGACTTCTATTACCGGATAGAGGATCCGGAAGGGACTCCTGGCATCTGGCGTAAATATAAAGTATCGACGTTGCTGCCACGAGGCTCTGCCCCTGGGATCTGGGGTGTAGAGTCGATCAGTCTGGTTGACCGGGCCAACAATATGAAGCACTTCAGCTTCACGGAAATTGTTCGTTTTGACATCGAAGAGAAGGATTCACTCAACAAGCTTTTCCCTCGTGTAGAGATTTTGGATAAGAAGGTGAATGCTTCCAATGCAGATTCCATATCAATGTCCATCGCTTGCAAAGGCGCTGCGGGTAAACTGTTCAGGGCAAGATTTTATAGTTCGATGGGCGGCAACTCTGTTGTGGCAGAAGGCGTCATGTCTTCTGACTCGATTGTTCTTCGAAAGATCCGCCTGTCTGGCGTGAAGGATGGCATCCTCTATGCTACCGTCTTTATCCTCGACTCATCCCGGACGCTGCTCGGCATCGGCAAAGCCAGCTATACCAAAGATGTGGTCATGCCCAAGTCGGCCATCCTTAAGACAAACCTGTCAGACTTTGGTAAGAGCAATATCGACTCCCTCATCCTCAGCATGCGATTTTCAGAGCAGCACGGTAGCTATGCCGTCGTCCTCCGCCAGCTGAGTGTCGCGCAGGGGGGGCTGTCAGACACGGACTCATTGGTCATCAAAGGGTCGGCCAGGGATTCATCCGTCAGCTTATCAGGCCTCAGCCTCCGAAACTTCCGTGATGGACTCATTCAGATACGCGTGACTTTTCTTGATTCCGTCGGGAATCCGAGCCTTGTCTCCACGATCCACGTGTACAAAGACACCCGCGATCCGATACTGCAGCTCTCGAGGCTTTCCACGTCGGGTCGTCGGTCCATCTTCTCACTGACGGCGGACGAGTACATCCGCAATATGCCTACAGCCGCCTCTTTCCAGCTCACCAATGGAACGATCCATACGGTCCTCAGGCGGTCTGGTAGCAGGTTTGAGCTCGAGGTCGACAGGTCATGCAATGACACGCTGATGCTGCAGCTCAGGCCCGAGGCGGTCTTTGATACGGTAGGGAATCCGAATGCTGCGGTTTCTATGACAGTGATTGACCAGATTGTTCCTGCCATGGCTACTATTCGAAGGGATCCGTCGGGCATGCTCGTCTCGACGGCTGCAACCGGCAATCAATGGTTTTTTGAGGGAGTAGCCCTCCAGGGGGCTGTTACAGTGGAACACCGTCCGCAGCAATTGGGCCGCTACATGGTGCGGGTCACGCAGGATGGCTGTGCTGGTCCGGAGTCAAAGCCTTTTTTGGTCAATGCCAAATCTTCAGCATACGATCTGGGTGGTGGCCAGTATGTCAATGCCTTCCCGAACCCTGTGGTCAGCCGGTTGAAAGTGTTCTTCCGTGTAGACCAACAACAGATGCTGACGGCCCGCCTGCACGATATGACAGGCCGGCTCATATGGAAGACCAAGGCCATCCCTTCTGGGGCTGAGATCGAGATGGGCCGTCTCTCCAAAGGTCTTTATCGGTTGATCCTGGCCGATCAGCAGGGCCGTCTGGTCAGAAGCCTCACGATCCAGCGGCAGTGACCCTCGGTGGTCTTGTTAGGGATAGATCAGGTATTTTTTACGCAGGGCCCGGAAGGATTTGAGTCCTGGTTCCCAGCTTTTCCGGATCTGGCGTTCTGTATGCCCTGCCTTGAGGTGTGACATTAGCTCGGCATTGCCGGCAAGCTTGTTGAAGAAGGCGGCCGCCGTGTCGCCCGATTTGGGTATGATGAAAAATTTATCCTTCTCAGGGAAGAGCCGGTAGGCCTCCAGGAGATATTCTAGGCAGATCTGTTCCCCTGTGCGTCGTTTGACTGCCTCCGGCGTCCCCCGCAAGTCCCAGCCATAGCAGGTCTGTCCTTTAAGCTTGGGTTCCTTAGCGCCAGGCATGGAGATGGGAGTAAAGGCGAAGAGGTTATTTGGAAGGGCTGGATGGCCAAACACCTGGAAGGGTGTGGAGGTGCCTCTCCCTTCACTCAGCACGGTCCCTTCAAAATAGCATGTCGAAGGGTACCAGTAGACGGAGGCCATGTCTGGCAGGTTTGGCGAAGGCTTTACCGGGAGCAGATAAGTGCTTGCATGCTGATAGTTGCCACAAGGGATGACCATCAAAGGCGATCCCTCCGATCTCGACAGCCTTTCATAGGCTGCCTGTGCGTCTGGCGCCAGCCATTTTTCTCCTACCAACATCCGAGCATATTCGCCGATGGTCATGCCATAGACAACCGGTACCGGCTGCATGCCTACAAACGACCGGAACCGTCGGTCTAGCACAGGACCGTCGACATAGTGCCCATTGGGATTCGGCCGGTCCAGCAAGACCAGTTTCCGGCTATGTAGAAAGGCGGACTCCATGTATTCTTCCAGCGACGATATGTAGGTATAATAGCGCACTCCCACGTCCTGGATGTCGAAGACCATCACATCTACGTCTTTTAGATCATCGGCATCGGGTCTTCGCTTACTTCCATAGAGGGATACCACCGGAATGCGGGTCGCTTCGTCGAGGTAATTACCCACCTTGTCTCCAGCGTCTGCTGTTCCCCTGAATCCATGTTCCGGGCCGAAGATGACGCTGACATGCAATCCCAGCGCCCGGAGGGTATCCACCAGGTGACGGCCATTTGAGAGGATGGATGTATGGTTGGCAAAGACTCCGATACGCTTACCTTTCAACGTGCCGATATAGGCTTCGATCCGGTCTGCTGCCGGCACGGGGTTCTGAGCAGAGATTTCTGCCATGATTAAAAAGCTGAGGGCGAGCAGACATTTGGCATTGGTAGTCATGTTGCGAGGATTTCTTTGGGCAAGGTAAGGCTCATCGGACTATATTTACAGTCATATAGACAGCCATTCTTTTCGCTCCTGCAACCCGATCTCTACACTGCTTCTCTTAGGAGCTTTCGAGGTGTCCGTTCATGGCGCTGACGGAATAGCATCAGAAAAATTGAATGAAATCAACATGGAAGCAAAAACAGGCGACAAAGTCAGGGTGCATTACACCGGCCGGTTGTTGGACGGGACGCAGTTCGATTCTTCCTCAGGCCGCGAGCCTCTGGAGTTCACCCTCGGCGCTGGCCAGATGATCAAAGGTTTCGATGCAGGCGTCCTGGGTATGCGTGTGGGTGAGTCAAAGACATTGCAGATCCCACCTGAGGAGGCTTATGGTGCTCGTGACGAGTCTGCCGTCATTGAATTCCCGAAAGAGAGTGTCCCGGCCGATATGAAGCTGGAGTCCGGCATGCAACTATCCCTTCGGAATCAGTACGGGCAGCCTGTGCCAGTCGTGGTGATGGAAGTAAGGTCAGATGTTATCCTCATGGATGCCAACCACATGCTCGCCGGAAAAGAACTGGTCTTCGAGGTGGAATTGGTGGAAATTGTCGGCGCGAAGCCTCTCATCATCATGCCCTGACCATCTTCGTTATGAGAGTGATCTCACCTTGCGACGGGATTTAATGCGGCAATCCGCCCCAAAGTCTGGCTATATTTGGTGCTGCCTTTCGGTTATTTCTTTTTAAGCCACCAGCCCAGCCACAGTCCGCAGAGCCCCCACATCATAATGGCATCAATGAGGTCTTCCCATACGGCACCCACCTGATACCATGTATAGCCGGCGTATGGAAATGTCAAGAATCCGATCAGCCCGATGCCTATGCCTGTCAGTATGCAGGTAGACTGCGTAGCATCTGGTATGCGCCCAAGGATCCACATCAACGTGACTGCCATAAGGATGCTTGCCAGATAGCCCCGCAGGATCTTGCCACCCATGCTCGCATCCCAACTGTTTCGAAATGTCAGCGTAGCCCAAAGCTTTCCATTCTGCTGTTGACTGAACGCCTCCATCTGCCCCTGAGGGGTCCCCTTCGGCAGGCGGGGTAGGATATAATTGCCCTCCTCCAGCCTGATCGATTTCAGAAACGTAAGGATGGTATCTTGCTTCACGGTATAACCCGCTGCCTTGTAGTGTAGGTCTAGGACGGTATGGGAGGCTGTCTGCCAGGCGAATGCGATCGTACCGCCGACCCAGGCGCCAATGATCCATTTTTTCATTTGTATTTCTTTCTTGAAAGATACTTTTTTTTATTCCGTTCACCCTACGACGCCAGCCCTTTTGCCCGTATTTTGCAACCATGCAAGCCCATGCAGCCGGCATCTCAGAGCGATTTATGCGCTATGCCTGCATAGATACCCAGAGCAATCCGGACAGCCCAACCTTCCCCTCAACTCCTAAGCAGCATGACCTTTCCCTTCTCTTGGTCAAAGAGCTCCAGGTGATGGGAATTGTAGACGCCGAAATGGATGAATGGGGCTATGTCTATGCCACCATCCCTTCCACATCTGCCAAAAATGTGCCTGCCATCTGCTATTGTGCGCATGTAGATACGTCCCCGGACTGCTCTGGGACCGGTGTAAAGCCCCTCCTGCACCCTTCCTGGGACGGGTCACCCATCGTCCTGCCTGACGACCCCTCGCAAGTCATCACGGTGGAGGAGCACCCCTATCTGCTTGAGCGCATCGGAGATGATATCATCACAGCCTCGGGGACAACCCTCCTGGGGGCAGATGACAAGGCAGGGATTGCCGTCATCGTGGAGACAGCTGCCTTGCTTATGTCTCACCCCAAGATGTTACACGGGCCCATCCGGATCTTGTTCACGCCGGACGAGGAGATAGGCCGGGGCGTTGACAAGGTAAACCTGCAAAAGCTGGGCGCCGTCGCCGCCTACACACTGGACGGGAGCGAACGAGGATCCTTAGAAGATGAAACGTTTTCTGCAGATGCCCTCGACGTGATCATTGAAGGGGTCAGTGCCCATCCCGGCTTCGCAAAAGGGAAAATGGTCAATGCCCTCAAAGTCGCCGCAGCCCTAGTGTCATCTCTTCCCAAAGATGGTCTTAGTCCAGAGACGACTGAGGGCAGAGAGGGCTTTATCCATCCGGTAACACTGAGCGGACATGCAGAGGCCGCCAAGGTCTCATTTATCCTGAGGGATTTTTCCACGGCTCAGCTTGACGTGCAGGCTGCGCTGATCGAGTCACACCTTCAGGAGGCGGCTATCGCACACCCCAACCTGCGTTTCAAGGTGATCCGGCATGAGCAATACCGGAACATGAAGGAAGTGCTCTTGCAGCATCCTGCTGTGGTCGCGCGGGCCGAAGAGGCCATTCGGCTGGCGGGTATGGAAGTCAGAAGGCACCCTGTCCGTGGCGGTACCGACGGAGCTCGGCTCTCTTTTATGGGGCTGCCATGCCCAAATCTCTTCACCGGCGAGATGGCCTTCCATTCGAAGCTTGAATATGTGAGTGTACAAGACATGCTGAAGTCAGTACAGATGCTTGTCCGACTGTCGGAAATATGGGAACGGGATGCATGAGATAATGATGCGAGGGCACCCATACAGGAAAGGAAGGACTGACCCTGGCCATTTACCTTGCTAGCACATGACAGATAGGATATCGTAATTTCAATAAAAAGCCAGCTATGGATTTAGTCCTCATCTTCTGGTTACTTGCCACCATATTGGTCTTGTATCTCAGTCTCGTCACGGTAAAGCAGGGGTACGTCGATGTCATCACTATGTTTGGGAAGTACCGACGGATGCTTCGCCCTGGACTGAATTTGAAGATCCCTTTCCTGGAGAGGGTTTACCGATCTGTCAGTATCCAGAACCGCTCTGTAGAACTCGAATTCCAGGCCGTTACGCAGGATCAGGCCAATGTTTATTTCAAGAATATGCTCTTGTATGCCGTTCAGAACGATGGCGAGGAGACCATCAAGAAGGTGGCATTTAAGTTCTTCAGTGACAGAGACCTGATGCAAGCGCTCACACGCACGATTGAAGGTACCATTCGTGCCTTCGTCGCCACCAAGCGTCAATCAGAGATCTTAAGCTTACGCCGTGAGATCGTAGCCTTCGTTAAAGAAGAGATCGACCAGTCGCTTGAAGAATGGGGCTACCACCTGATCGATCTACAGATCAACGACATCACTTTCGACCAGCAGATCCTCGAGAGCATGAGCCGCGTGGTAGCCTCTAACAATCTCAAGGCTGCTGCAGAAAATGAAGGTCAGGCCCTCCTCATCACCAAGACCAAGGCTGCAGAAGCGGAGGGCAACGCCATCAAAATCTCCGCCCAGGCAGAACGGGAGGCAGCACGGCTCCGCGGACAGGGGGTGGCTTTGTTTCGGCAGGAAGTGGCCAAGGGCATGACGGAGGCTGCCGAACAGCTCAAGCAGGCCAACCTGGATACCAATGTCATCCTGTTTAGCATGTGGACAGAAGCTATCAAAAACTTCGCTGAAGCCGGGAAAGGGAATGTCATCTTCTTGGATGGCAGCAGCGACAATATGCAGAAAACCATGAAACAGATCATGGCCCTGATGCAAATGGATAGCCAAAAACAGTCCTAAGGGCGATCGATATCCCATGGCTGCTTTGCTGTGAATCATTTTTCGTCCATCTTTGAAAAGGAAAAAATTTAATGTATGATGATGACATGGCTGCTACAGGTCCAGGATACATTAGTCCGAACCACTCAGGCCCCTGCGGTTCCCGCTACCGTACACCTATGGGACATTCTGCGGTCAGGCGGCCCCATCATGGTGCCCCTAGCCTTACTCTTTGCCACCGCACTCTTCTTCTTTTTCGAACGCAACATTGCCATCCGAAGAGCAGCCCGGCTCGAAGACAATTTCATGCCCATCATCCGGGATCATATCATCTCCGGAAATATTGCAGCTGCCCGTGCCATGGCCCGCAATACGCCCAACCCCGTGGCTCGCGTCATTGACAAAGGCATACAGCGCGTCGGAAAGCCTATAGATGCCATCGAGCGCAGTATGGAGAATGTGGCTAACATCGAGATGTATAACCTGGAAAGAAATCTCAGCGTCCTCAGCGTTATTTCCCGGGCAGCCCCCATCTTCGGGTTTATAGGAACCCTGGCCGGCCTCATGCAGCTATTTTTTGACATCAACACAACCGGCGAGTTTGTTCTCAACACCATCGCGGGTGGGTTGTATGTCAAGTTGGTCACTTCCATCACTGGCCTTTTGATAGGACTGCTCTCATTTCTGGGGCATAGCTACCTGCAAACCCAGATAGACCGAACGGCAAACAAGATGGAAGTGGCCGCTGCCGACTTTTTGGATATCCTGCAAGAACCCACCAAGTGATACGGCGATGAAAATCCGCAAAAGGTCTCGTGGTGAGACGGAAGTCTTTACAGATGCGCTCAACGACATTCTGTTCATCCTCCTTATGTTCTTTCTCATCGTGTCTACCCTCGCTAATCCCAATGTCATCAAACTCTCGCAGCCTAAATCCAAAAGTGATACGAAGGCCAAGCAGAATGTGGTTGTTTCCATTGATGCGGAGAAGAGGTTCTACGTAGGGCAGACCCCCGTCACTGCCGAACAACTTAAAGAGGCATTGACGCCTGCCATACAGAAAGAGAAGACAGAGGTGCCTACCGTGGTGATCAATGCAGACCGATCAGTCCCCATCGATGAGGTGGTAGCCGTCATGCGTGTGGCTAGATCGCTCGGTGCTCGTACCGTCTTGTCCGTCGATAAGAACTGATCCACATACATGGACTTTCGAAAGGCCCAGGAAAACTTCACGCAGGCACTGCAGAAACGGTATGATGCCCGCGAGGCAGCCCAGATTTCAGAATGGATTTTCGAATATATCAGTGGCTTAAGTCGCTCTCAACGCCTGATGCAGTCGGAGGATCACATGACGGATGAGATGCTGGCTGGATTGCAACGCTGCCAGGAAGAGCTTCTCCTATGGCGCCCTGTCCAATATGTATTAGGAGAGGCGTATTTCGCCGGGATGACCCTGCAGGTGGATGAACGGGTGTTGATTCCCAGGCCAGAGACAGAGGAGCTGGTGGAATGGTGCCTCTCTAACCCTCCGTGCATAGATCCCCGGATACTCGACGCCGGTACAGGAAGTGGATGCATTGCCCTAGCTATCAAAAGATCCTGGCCTTTGGCTGAGGTATGGGGAGTCGATAAAAGCGTAGATGCCTTGGAAGTCGCCACTGCCAATGCAAGGGCCACCGGGACGGATCTTCGTCTGATGCCTTTGGATTTGCTCGACAGATCCACATGGCATTCTATTCCCTTGTTCGACATTATGATCAGTAATCCCCCTTATGTACCTTCTTCCGATAAAGCCGAGATGCGCGACAACGTTCTTCGATATGAGCCCTATATGGCATTGTTTGTAGACGGTAATGATCCGCTTCTTTTCTACGATGCCTTGTCAAGACTAGCCCTCGAAAAGCTTTTACCTGGAGGGGCTCTCTATCTTGAAATCCATGCCTCTAAAGGGGTTGAAGTGCTGCAATTATTGCAATCTAAAGGCTTTGAGGGGCTATTATTGAAGAAAGACCTTTCTGGAAGAGATCGTATGGTGCGTGCCATCCGTGTCTGACAATATGGGCGATTCCACAAACAGTTCGGACCTTTGATCTATGAGTATACATGAGCTATATATGTCTCGTTGCCTGCAACTGGCACGCCTCGCCCAAGGGCACGCCGCTCCGAACCCCCAGGTGGGGGCTCTGCTCGTGCATGGGGGGCGGATCATTGGCGAAGGATGGCATCGTAGCTGTGGTGGTCCTCATGCGGAAGTCGAATGCCTTGAGTCTGTCGCATTACCTGACAGATCCCTCATCCCTTCGTCTACACTTTACGTCTCTTTGGAACCTTGTGCACATCAGGGTCGCACGCCGCCATGTGCAGACCGGATCATCGCGGAGGGCATCCGACAGGTGGTGATTGGCTGCAGAGATCCGTTTTCGCTTGTCGATGGCCGAGGCATCGAGAGGATGGAGGCGGCGGGTGTCCAGGTGACCTGTGGTGTTCTTTCATCAGCTGCCGAAGATTTGATTCGTCGTTTCAGATGTTTTCACCTTCAAAAACGGCCCTATGTCATTCTAAAATGGGCACAGACGGCAGATGGCCGGGTGGCAGCAACCGAGGGCCTACCTTGCCGAATATCGTCTAAAGCTACGGATCGTCTGGTGCATCTGTGGCGCAGTCAGGAGTCAGCTATCTTCGTTGGCAGCGGTACTGCCCTGACTGATAATCCAATGCTTACATGTCGTATTCCAGGGGGGCGCCATCCTTTGCGGGTTGTAGTCGATCGTGCATGCGCCCTGCCCTCCCATCTTCATCTATTCGATGGGGAAGCCCCTACCTTGGTTTGTAACGTGAAAAAGGAAGGGGTAGAAGGGATGGTGTCGTACGCGCGCATTATGGATGAGCCAGACTTGTTGCCGGGACTTCTCCATACTTTATATCAGCGGCAGGTTCAAAGCCTCTTGGTAGAAGGAGGCGTCCGTTGGATGGAATCTTTCCTGCAGGCAGGTTGCTGGGATGAAGTTAGGCTCATTACGGCTATACATACCCGTTTGCCAGATGGACTACCGGGACCGCAATTTCGAATGCAAGGAAATCCACAGCGTTCCCTGTTGTCCGGTCAAGACCGCATCGACATCTTTATGCAATCGGAATCACATGGGTAATGAACTTTTTTCATATCTGACCATCGAACAAGACTCGTCTGCGGAATTCGTTAACAGGTAGTCGCTTCATTGCCTTTGTATTCCCCACGATGTCTGAAGTTACTTTCCGGGATCGGTTGTGCAGTTTACGCATAGAACATCCCAAAGCAGTTCATCTTTATTATGCCTGGTCTTTCGGGGCGAATGGGCTACGTTGTAAGTCTTCCGATCGCGGGGAGCCAATCAGGTCTGCTGGAAAATCCATTCTTGGGCAACTCGAGAACCAGGGTATTACGATGCTGCCATCATCGTCGTTCGCTATTTCGGGAGCACCTTGCTGTCTGTGCCAGGCTTGATTCATGCTTAGCGCAGTGCTGCGGCTCTTTCGCTGCAGATCATCTCAAGGGTAGAAAAATCCGTAGAAGCCACCTGGCAGCTTGATTTTAATTATACCTTGCTGAATGAAGTTATGCTGCTACTCCAGAGGATCAATTGCAAGATCCTCCATCGAGCGGTGCAGATTTTCTGCAGACTTGTGATAGGGATTCCTTTACGGAATCTCGACATCTGTCTGCTACAACTGCAGGCGATCTATCGGCTGGAGATTTCTCCGGTCGGACAGCCTGTTTCGCCATAGGCTAATGCCCATGTGATGATGTGATTGTTCCAAAATTTGTGGCCCAGGCGATGGCTGCCTATCGCCGGGAATACTTTCAACACCTTCATACTGCCAAGGTCTTGGCTGACTTCGACTTCCGTAAAATCAAGGAATAAACCGGTCAATGGGAATTGCATCTTGTAAAATGCCTCTTTGACAGAGAAAACCAGGGTGGCCATCTCGGCATCCCCTTGTATCCATGACTGCTCCGACGGTGTCAGTATCCTGTCGTGGAGTTTCGTGCTTACGGCAAATCGTTGCTCAATATCAAGTCCTACAGCGCTAAAGTCGTGTTGCCATGCCACCATGGCTCCGGTAAGTCCCTTCGTGTGGCTGATAGACCCCGATACACCTGATGGCCAACAGGGTTGTCGTTGATGTCCTATCGGAATGGGGGCGACGGGTACTCCAAGGCGTAGAAAGGCTTCTCTGGCGCAATATCTGCCTGTTGCAAATTCCTTGCGCCTTTTCTCTGCAAAGGATGCGCATTGCAAATACTCCCCACCCAAAAGTGCTGTTTCGTCCTTGGGTTCCTGAGTAAAGGCTGTTTGGATAAAGTCTATTTCCAGTGTCAACAAACTCATTGAGAGTGGGTTACAGGTATAAAGATCTATATAGTCGAATTAGTATGCAATCCCATTTTTTGCTATCATCCAATCTTTTACTATTTTTAGAGCTACTAGATTGTGCCCAATTTTTGGGTGACCATTATCCGCCAGCTGCTTTTGCTTCAATCCGTATCCCAGAATATCCACTCACCCATCCAATCATCGTCTGAACAGTTTCGGATGTAGTTACTGATGTATCAGTTCTGCAGTCCTCTCCTTATCAGATGGTACTTATGAATTCCAATGTCAGCGCACAGGATGCGAGTGGCATCGCGCTGTACCAAAGATATTTCTCGTACCCTATTTGTATCGTTGATGAAAAAAGGATTTTTGGAATTAGATGGCTGGCAAAAGTCAGCATCCAGGCTTTTGCAGGATGGACTGATGGGTTCAGTAGGTGCTTCAAAGAAGAAATCATCAACTCAGCGCAACCGTAATGTCTCATATCGTCCTCTTGCCGCCAAAGGTCATCGAAAAGGGCAAGCTAAGGTTTTAGAACAAAAGCAGCGTTATCCCGCTACCCTCAGCCAACAAGCATATTGGTATGCATACCAATCTAATCCCAACGATGCGTCGAATCACACGCACATCTGTGCGCAGATCGAAGGAGATCTAGTATATAGCGTGTTGCATGCTGCCTTTCAAAGACTCGTCAACCTCCAGGCAGCACTGCGTACACGGTTTGAAGAATCCGATGGCACCCTTTGGCAATATCTTGGCGCTGAAGATGATTTTCAATTGGAAGTCATCGATGGCTCACATATGGCATGTGCTCAGACAGCAACGAATGTCCATTGTATACTGGAGGAATATCTGTGTAGGCCATTTGAATTGGAGCGACAGCACCCCATCCGGGCACTGTTGCTGCAGCTGACGGCTCAAAAGCACATTCTCCTCATCGTCATACATCATATACAGTCAGATGGCATGTCGAATCTTCAGGTGGCCAGACAATTGTCTCAGCACTATCGGGAATGCCTCCATCAAGGTCCTTTAAACCCACAGCCCTGCATCATGGATGCCATGCTGTGGGGGGAAGAAGAGCTTGAATATCTGCAATCAGCTGCTGCCCAACATTCCATTGTTGCTTGGAAAGAGATGCTTTCCGACTTCGCGCCAATGGTGGATTGGCCATTTGATCATGCAAACTCCATGGCTTCTACAGGCACTGTTCTGCCTCATGTATTATCGGTGCGCCCTGATCCATCGCTCATGGCAATGGTGGCGACAGCCTTTGGTCCTGGGGTTACTGTCTGGAACAGATTTCAGCTGGCTACCTACTGCATGCTACTTAGATATCTTACAGGCTGCGCACATATCACGATCGGAGTGCCTATCCACGGACGTCGCCACGATCGGGAAAAGCAAGTAGTTGGACTTCGGATGAAGGTGATGCCTCTCTGTATAAAAGTGGATGATACTACTTCCGTTCAAGAGGTCATGGCGATCATTGACCGTACCAGCAAGCAGGCTTATAGGCATCATCAATTCCCCCTCGGTAAGGTTTTTGAAATAACTGGAAAGGGTAAAAATAGTTTTTCTTCAAGGCCTTATCATAGCCTGTTGAATCAGAAGGAAGAGGCAGCACATCATATTGACCTCCCTGATATTCGTTGCACACCCTACCGGATCTTTCGGCAGGGTGTAAAGGCAGATATCGTCATCTCTCTGTCAACCAGACTACTTCCAGAAACGGAAATGGCCGCGCCACTGGAGCTGCAATATGACCCATCTGTTTTTTCTGATGTAGAAATCAGTCGAATGGTCGATCGCTGGCTGCATATACAGCAGCAAAGCGCGAGGCATACGACCCTTCCATTCCGTTCTTTCAATTGCTTGCTACCGGGTGAATGGCCACAGCTTGAATTATTATCCGGTAGCTGTGTCAAGATCGAATATCCGATAGGCACCTTGCATGAGTTTTTCCTACAGCAAGCAATCCGCACTCCATCGGCATCTGCACTCATCTCGAAAGATGGCTGTCTTTCGTATGGACAACTGGATGCATATGCATCTACGATCACAGATCTTCTATTCGAACAGGGGCATGTGGAGGGGATGGCTGTTGCCGTCATAGGAGGTCGTACTACACATCTGGTTGCTGCATTGCTTGGAGTACTTCAGTCGGGCTCGCCCTTTGTACCCATCGATGCAGCACTCCCTGCAGAAAGAATCGCCCTCCTCCTCCGACAGGTAGATGTACACCTATGCCTCGTAGATCCAACGGCAGGTTTGAATTTGACGTGCCAAGGGGTGAAGATGATTCCCATCCCAGCTTTCCCTCCATCTACAGTTCCTGTCTCTAAAGACATCCGGCGTACAGTGCCGCTTGAATCACCGGCCTATATTCTTTTTACCTCAGGATCTACCGGAACGCCCAAAGGCGCCATGGTTAGCCATCATGCCATCACCAACCGCCTTCATTCCATGATAGGGGTCCTTGGCTTCGGTCCAACAGATCGTAGCCTGTTCCGGTCGTCTCCTAGCTTTGATGTGTCGCTACCTGAAATCTTTCTGCCTTTATTCACAGGCGGTAGCGTCGTAATGCCTACGACTGCCGATGCGCCTTTTCCAGAAGAGCTCTCCCCCCTTATTGCTAAGTTTGGCATCACCTATCTGCATTTGGTGCCCTCTGCACTTCGCGCATTTCTCGACCATCCGGTGTCTTCTGCTGCCAATAACTCACTTCGTGTCATCTGGTCAGGCGGAGAGGCTCTGACCAGAGAATTGGTTCGCCGTTGCCGCAGCTCATGGCGGGCACGTCTTATTCACGGCTATGGCCCAACTGAGGCGGCAGTTGGTGTTACCTACTACGATTGTACAGATGATTCGGAAGCCACTATGCCCAATCCCCCCATTGGCCGCCCAGTTCCCAATGTGTCGGTTTGGGTGATGGATGACGCAGCAAGGCCATTGGCGCCAGGCATGCGTGGAGAAATATGGATCGGCGGGGTGCAGACCGGCTTGGGATATGTCAACGATGCGGTTTTAACCGCCTCCAAATTTCTGTGCCACCCTCTGGGGTCTGGTGCTGACGTTCGCTTATATCGTACTGGCGACCTCGGTCGTTTTCGTCCGGATGGTAATCTTGAATGTCTTGGCCGCATCGATGACCAGGTGAAAATACTAGGGCATCGCGTGGAACCTGCTGAAGTCGAGTCGGTGCTGTATGAATGTGTAGGAGTTCGTACGGCACAGGTTCTTTCCGAAATAGATGATGCCGGCATACAGCGCTTGCGGGCCTGGGTGCATGGGGAGCATTTGGAAGAACCAAAACTTTATGCAAGGCTTTCCCGATGCCTGCCTCCATATATGCTGCCGGTCCGTATCCATGTATTAGATCAATGGCCCCTGACGCTTCAGGGCAAGACCGACCGGAAGCAGCTCTGGGCGCAGTCTGCCGCTGATCAAGATAAGGTGGAACATGGGCTACCCCTTTCCACGGCAACTGAACACTGGCTCGCTGACCTTTGGTCCGAGTTGTTACGCATACCAATCCAGCGGCGCGATGTCGACTTCTTTCGCCTTGGAGGACACTCCCTGCTTGCCCTGCGCATGATGGGCCGCATTCGGCAAGAACTCGAGATCAACCTTACCCTGATGGAGTGCTATGCAGCGCCAACCCTTGACGGCCTGGCGGCTCGCCTCGACGTCCTGAAATATGCAGCTCCATGTCCTGTTGCCATCGAATATGTATTACCCGAACAGTGCCACCAGCCAGCACCCATGAGTACTGGTCAGAAAAGGATGTGGATGCTGCAACAGCTCCTAGTACAACCTGCGGCATATCATGTAACCCGAATCTTTTCTATCCCCTCTACCCACACTTCAACAGATCTAAAATCTGTACTACAAACCATGGGGCAGCGGCATGGTATTCTCCGAACCCGCCTCTGGCAGGATGGTGAACAGCTATGGCAGCAGGAGATCCCCTTCGAGGAATGGCAATTAGACTGGAAAGAAATATCCGCAGCTAGTGAAGACGATCTGTGTTCTTTCATGCTTCAAGAAAGGATCCTTCCTTTTGAACTCTCCACCCGTAGCGGATGGAGGGCTCGATGGATGCATGCCTCCGGACAAGACCCACAGCTACTTATTGTCTTTCACCATGCCCTCGTCGATGAATGGTCCATGAACCTGTTCCACAGTGAGTTTTCTCTGCTGGTCGCTGGCACCAACCCGACAGATCTGCCCAGACTTACCTTCCGGTACATAGACTTTGCCCGTTGGCAGCAACAAGCCCTTACTCCAGGCCGCAAAGAAACGCTAGAAGAGTACTGGCAGCAGCGCTTCGATCAAATGGGCGATACCGCACAACTATTGTCTGACGGACACTTAGGACTTTCCGGCCCCGGATACAGCGGCGTCGTCACCTGCAATCTCGACCACCTGCAGGAATGCATGAAGGACTGTTCCCGAAGATTGGGCGTGAGCGGCTTTTCTTCATGGATGGCCGTCTGGCAAATCCTCATCGCCCGCTTGAGTGCAGACAGAGAAGTGCTTGTCGCAATACCTGTATCCGAACGGACACAGCCTGAATGGCTCTCCATCCTCGGCCTATGCCTTAACACGCTCCCCATCCGTGCATCGGTTATGCCAGAGGATACATTCAGCACCTTTTGCAGAGACAGCCATGACCATCTCCAACGTGACCTCGCCCATGGTCAATTGCCTTATGAAGATATTATCCGACAGGGTAATATGACATATGGTATCGATCATCGCGGGCTGCCGCAGGCCATGTTCATCCTGCATGCTGAACACGAGTGGAGCGAGGAAAAAGCCTTGCCCAACGCGCCAGGCACCCGGCAGGCAACCTTCGCCAAAAATCCACTTGCCCTGCACCTCATCGAGCGCAACGGACATTGCGAGGCATCTCTCGTATATGATACCAGTCTCTTTTTGGAGACAACCGCAGCTGCGCTCCTCCATCGCTTCGAGGCCGTCGCCACCCAAGTCCTCGCACAGCCAGATATCCACATCGCCGACATTGACATTCTCTTGCCCGGGGAGTGGGAACGACTTCTAGAATACTCCGGTCGGCATCACGTTGTCCCCTATCCGAAGACCACCCTGCAGGAGATCTTCCGCCAGACGGCGGAGCGATTCTCCGGCCGGCCTGCCGTCATCTCCGCAGATGGCAGTGAGACGAGCTATGCTGATCTGCAGCAGCAGGTGATGCACATAGCAGGCTACCTGCGTAGCCTCGGGATAGAGAAAGAAGACGTCGTAGCCATCCACCTTCAACGCTCCCCCGCCTTGCTCGCTTCCATGCTCGGTGTTCTCAAGGCTGGCGGCGCGTTCCTGCTCCTCGAGCCTAGCCTGCCAATGGACAGGCTCGGCAGCATGATCGAGCAGGCGCGGGTACGTTTGGTCCTATCTGAAGAAGGCATGCCGTCGATCCAAGGGTTCGAACAACATACTCATCTCTATGGCAAGGCCTTGGCAGAACAGCTTCCCTGGACATTTGATGAGTGCCTGCCGCCCGATCCTGAAGCCCTGGCCTATGTCATGTTCACCTCCGGCTCTACCGGAAAGCCGAAGGGGGCCATGGTCACGCATCAGAATCTCATCAACCGATTATCGTATAGCCGCGAGGCGCTGGGCTTTGGCATCGAGGACCGTGCCCTGCAAAAATCGCCCTTGAGCTTTGACGTATGCCTCACTGAGCTGCTGCTGCCGATGTTCTCCGGTGGGGTTGTGGCAATACCTGCGCCCGGCTGCGACTTCAACCTGGTGCTGCTGGCAGACCAGGTCGTATCGCTTAAAGCCTCCTATCTGCATTTTGTACCGGGCATGCTGAAAGCCTTTCTAGAGGTGCAGGGGATAGAAAAAGTCAATGGAATACTGAAAATCATCCGCTGCGGTGGAGAGTCGCTTTCTGAAGACCTCATGCAGCAGTGCCTGGCCACCCTCGATGCGCGGCTCTACCAGAGCTATGGACCGGCCGAGACGGCTGTGGCCGTAACCCTCTGGCAATGCCTCAACGGCCATGGCCATCCGAAGCCTCCGATCGGTAGGCCTAACCCCAACGTGGACATCCTTCTCATGAATCCTCAAGGCAAGCCCGTCCCCCCCGGGATGCCCGGTGAGCTCTGGATCGGCGGCGCACAGACCGGATACGGCTACATCCACAACGAAGTGGAGACTCGAAAGCGGTTTGTAGAAGACCCCATCAAGCCCGACTCGGGCAGAAGGTATTACCGCAGTGGCGACCTCGCCCAGTTCCTTCCCGATGGTAACCTCCTGTTCCTCGGACGAATCGATGATCAGGTCAAAGTCCGGGGTGTTCGTATCGAACTCGGAGATGTCTCCTCTGCCCTCCTCCGCTGTACTTTCGTCCAGGATGCCGTCGTGCTCTCAGAACCCGACGGACAAGGGTCCCAGCGACTCCGCGCCTGGGTGACTGTATCAGAACACGCCGACGGCAGCGAGATCACCCTCCGATCCGCACTCCTCCAGCTTCTGCCAACCTATATGGCGCCCTTCCGCATCCATGTGGTCGACAAGATCCCATTGACACCTCATGGAAAGACTAACCACCGCGCCCTCAAGGCACTCGCCGCCGTAGACGCTGAAGAGGATATCGCCCGACTGCCACTCACTACCCCAACAGAAATCGCCTTAGCCGGCATCTGGTCTGATCTGCTCAACAAAGATGTGCGTCACCGCGATGCCGACTTCTTCCGGCTCGGCGGGCATTCCCTCCTCGCCCTGAAGATGTCCGGATCAGTGACGCTTATTTGGGGGGTAGAACTGCAACTTTTGGACATCTATGCTCAAACGAAGTTATTCGCCTTAGCAGCTCATATAGATGCAGAAGCTTTATGTGGGAATGCTGAAAGCAGAACAATCAAAGTACGCAGCAAGTCAATCGCTCCCATGAGTTTTGTTCAGCGCAGGCTTTGGCTGTTGCATCACTTTATGACAAGCCCTTCTGCGCACCATGTGATTCGTCTCCTGCGTATTCCAAACGATCTGGATAGCTTCATCGTACGCAAGACGCTTCGGTTGCTGGGCTTACGTCATGGCATACTGAGGACTCGGCTGTTTGAGCAGGATGGTTCTTTTTGGCAGGAGGAATTACCTGTTGAAGGCTGGTCCTTGCCCTGGAAAGAATGGACTCCTGAAATGGGAATGCCATCTGACCTCCTGCAAGTAGAAAGGGAGGTTCCTTTTGATCTGTCTAAGGGAACCTTATGGAGGGCTTTGTGGCTGAAAGAAGGCGGTGATCAGAAATTATTCCTCGTTTTTCATCATGCATTGACCGATGAATGGTCGATGGGTCTTTTCATTCGAGAGTTTTGGTTATTGGTCAAGGGCAGAGCCCACCCGGACGATTTACCCCCCATTTTGGCTGGCTATGCTGACTATGCCAATTGGCAGCATCAAGCACTCATGGGTGGTGCAAGGCAACGGATGGAGGAATTTTGGCGCAAACGGATGCAGGGCGTGGAAAATGCGGCACGTATTATCCCAGATTTTTTTGTGGGGGAGGCCAACCTGGCCTGGCAAGCCCGGGTACAACAAGTATTGACGCCTGAACTCAGCATGTCTGTGAGCAGCCTCGCAAGGGATTATAGTGTCAGCCCATTCTTGCTTTTGCTCGGTGTATGGAATTTGTTGTTGGCCCGTATGTCATCCAATCGTGATATCTTGATCGGAACTCCAGTATCGCAAAGGCATCGACCTGAATGGCAGAGGATGATGGGCTTATGTACGAGTATTATACCCATTCGACTTCAGGTGTGTACTCAGTTAAGTTTCAAGGAACATATAGGCCGCCTTAAAGAAGAGATGGAGCAATCATTAGCCCATGCCGCCCTGCCATTTTCAGATATCTCTGCCATGGCTTCATCTGGCGGCAGTGAACCTTTGTATCCTATCCTTCAAATGCTTTTTCTATGTGTAGGCATCGATGGATGTAAAGAGGATCGCGAGGGCTTACTCGACACGTCTGAGATAGCGCGGTACGCATCGGGTGATTTTCAGATAGTGACAGACCTGGGTGCCGATTCTTGGAAGATCAGTTTGTTGTATGATAAAGCACGATTCGAAGCAGGGAGAATGTCTTCCTGGTTAGCGAGGTATGTCGAACTGATTTCAGTTGCCTGTCGTCAACCCCTTGTATCAATGGATGCACTCGATTGGCTTGGGGGAGAGGAGAAACTGCGATTGCTGAACATGGGTATGGGGGCATCCCATCCTCTGCCCCGACACGCCACCATTGATGTCCTGTTTGATGCGATGGCCCGCCAGCATCCATCATCGCTGGCTGTTGAGCATGCAGGTTATCGGTATAGTTACCGTGAGATCTATACCCTTTCGCAGGCATGGGCTGCGCACTTCGTCTTCAAGCTTGGACTGCAGCCAGGAGAAGTAGTTGCCCTTTTACTTCCTTCAGGTATTGAGCATATCGTTTTGCTATTGGCCGTTTGGAAGTCAGGTGGTGTAGTCGTACCTGTCGATCCAGCTTTGCCCGCAGAGCGGATACGTTACATGCTGACCGATAGCGGTTGTAGGTATGTATTGGCCGAAGTCCAACACCGGCAGCATTTGCTCGATGCGAATATTTGGGTGGATGCGAGCCTCCATCCGATTGGTACTGGAAGTTCATTGCCCACCCTGCAGATGCATGCGGAGGCACCCGCCTACCTCATGTATACCTCAGGTTCCACGGGTCATCCAAAAGGGATATTCAACACGCACCAGGGCTTTGTGAATACTTTGCTGTCCGTCTCCCGAATCCTGGAGATGAGATCCGCTGACAGGGTAGCCCAGTTCTCAACACCTTCTTTTGACGTGTCTCTCTTTGAAATATGCTTGGCATTCTTCAATGGTGCGGCGGTGGTGATTCCAAAGCGTAAAGAGCTTTCCATGCTGGCTTCATTCATTGAGGGCAGTCATATTTCTGTTGCTATGTTGACGCCCATGGTCATCAGTTCTTTATCGACAAAGACGATCGCTCGGCTTAGAGCCCTCATGACCGGAGGCGAAGAAGCGAGACCAAAAGATATAGAGCGGTTGGCTAGCCTCACATCTATATTTAATATCTATGGCACGACGGAGGTCTGCGTATGGTCGTCCATCCATCCGGTAGGACCTTGTTGGGACACCTCTCGTCGTATTTCTATCGGCCGCCCTCTAGACAATGTATTCGCGTGTATCTTGGACGATGAGCAGCAGTTGGTCCCCTGGGGTGGGATCGGTGAGCTCTGTGTCAGCAGCCCGGGTATTACAAACGGCTATCATCACAACCCTTCGCTCAGCCAGGAGCGCTTCATCCCTAATCCCTTTCATACAGACTCCCTACTGTATCGAACAGGTGACCTTGCCTGTTGGGACAGGGATGGTAATCTCTTTTATCACGGCAGGATGGACGGTCAGGTTAAGATCCATGGATTTCGGGTAGAGACGGCAGAGGTAGCCAGCGCCCTGGAAGCCATCCACGGCATTTTGCAGGCCACGGTCATGTATCGGGCTGGCACGGGGCCCGAAGCAGGCCTGATTGCTTTTTTGGTGACCGTCGATATTTTTTCCCTGGATGAGACCATGCTTCGATATCGGCTGGCCATGCATTTGCCGGGCCATATGCTTCCGGTCAGGTTTCACCGGATGTATAACATTCCTCTGAATCACAACGGGAAAGTCGATAAGTCGGTCCTGCAGGCCCTCGACGATCTCTATTTGCTCAAGAGGTCGGAACAAGCTGCTCTGGGGCCCGACAGCCATGGCGAGACAGCCACAGAAAAAAGGCTCTCTGAGATTTGGAGAGATGTCTTGGGGATAGATGCCTTTAGCCGGGAGGATAGCTTTTTCTCTATAGGTGGCAGTTCGCTGCAGATGATACGACTCATCGATATGATAGAGGCAGCGTGGGGGGTAGCGATAGACCCTTCCAGCGTATACATCCATCCAACGTTGCGCTCCATGTCCCGCCTGCTGGATGAGCAGCTGCCCGATCAGCCGACCTCAGCGGTCACTGATCCCATCATGCCGGTCATTGCGTGGGATGCAGGGAAAGGCCGCCATGTCTTCGCACTGGTTGGTGGGGCTGGCAGCATGGAGGAGTTCACCAAGTACCATCGCATCGGGCAACTTTTAGGCGATGGCTGGCGGGTTCACATTTTGCCTGACCCTGATACCTCCAGGGGGTATTTTCCGAGGGCCGATGTCGCTTCACTGGCTGCCATGTATGCAGATATTGTACGGCCATATGCCCACCGTGAGAAGATATGGCTTTTGGGGGATTGTATCGGTGGAATTGATGCGTTTGCAGTTGCCTGTGCATTGCAATCTCATGGCATCTCGAATCTCGGACTCATCATCATGGATGTATCAGCCCCTGCTGCCATCGACCTACCAGCTCCCAAAGGCCAGGCTGCGAAGCTCATATTTACAGGATTGCCAGAGGATTCAGGCCCTTTGAAAGAATGGATATATCGCCTGTATTTTTCGATGGCGTCGAAAAGACTTCTTAGGGAATGGTTTTACATCGCTCCCCAAAGCAAGCTTCAGGTGTTCCGGATGGCAGTCGCCCTGGACCTATTCGACCCGCTGAACTACATCCAAAGGTTTCCCGAGGCCGGCCCTCAAGCGGAGGATGCTTTTGATCATTACCTTTCTCAGGGGTGGCGGGTCGGTGCATGGCCTTCCCTTACCTTCAACGCCTATCGGTATAAAAAGGTAATGCGGTCTTTCAGGCCTGGCGAGGAAGAGCCTATATTACATGCTTTGTTTACTGGGTTATGTTCTAGAAGGGTACGGCAGAAAATCCTATCTGTCAGTCGACAGAGTACATATCATGCAGACCTGATGGTGGCACGTACCTACCTAAGGCTTGAACAGTACAAGCCCAGCAAGTTAAATGGCGACCTGCATCTGGTGATGTCCAGCCAGATCTATCAACGTGGGTCAGACTTGGGATGGTCTCGGTATGTAAGCGGGCATGTTTACCGTCATCGTGTCGAAGGAGACCATCGTTCCTACCTTCGGGAATGGCTGGGGACGACCGCGGCAACCCTCAGAGCCATTCTACAGTCCTAGCGGAATAGAGGTGGCTTTTATTTCGCGGATTGTCAGGCAACTGCTTGCTTCACCAAGTCGGCCGCTTCGCTGAGGAGGATGGCACTCTGCACCTGAAGGCCGCTTTCATCGATGAGCCGCTTGGCCTCTGCCGCATTGGTTCCTTGCAAGCGTACGATGATCGGGATATCTATATTCCCCATGTTCCGGTAGGCCTCTATGACGCCGGAGGCCACCCGGTCGCAGCGGACAATGCCCCCAAAGATGTTGATGAGGATGGCTTTGACATTGGGATCTTTGAGGATGATCTTGAAGCCTGCCTCAACAGTCTGTGCATTCGCAGTGCCGCCCACATCTAAAAAATTGGCTGGCTCACCACCACTCAGCTTGATCATATCCATGGTGGCCATGGCGAGTCCTGCGCCATTCACCATGCAGCCCACGTTGCCATCGAGTTTGACAAAATTCAGGTTGTACTGGCCGGCTTCCACTTCTGTGGGATCTTCCTCGCTGAGGTCGCGCATGGAGGCCAGGTCTGGGTGCTTTGTCAAAGCATTCTCATCCAGTTTCATCTTGCAGTCGACAGCGACGATCTTGTCGTCTGACGCCTTGAAGAGTGGATTGATCTCGACCATGGCGCAGTCAAGCCCAACGTAGGCTTTATAAACATTGGTTACAAAGCGAACCATATTTTTGAATGATTCTCCGCTGAGGCCCAGGTTGAAGGCGATCTTCCTGGCCTGGAAGGGTAGCAGTCCGCCAGCGGGGTGCACCCACTCGCGGTAGATCTTTTCAGGTGTGTTATGAGCGACGTCCTCTATATTCATGCCGCCTTCTGTACTGTACATGATGACATTGCGACCTATGCCGCGATCGAGTAGGATCGATAGGTAGAACTCCTTGCGCTCGGAAGGGCCGTCGTAATACATGTCTTGGGCGACGAGTACCTTATTCACCACTTTGCCCGATGGTCCTGTCTGCAAGGTCACCAGTGTGCCTCCCAAGATCTTCTGGGTAAAGACGGTGGCTTCCTCAAGATTTTTCGCCACTTTCACGCCATTGATGCCTGTCTCCCGTACGGTTCCTTTCCCTCTGCCGCCCGCATGAATTTGGGCTTTTACGACGGCAAAGCTGCTCCCGAACTGGGTCTTGATCTGCCGATAGGCCTCTTCCGCTTCATGCACATTGCTGCAAGCAAAACCCTCCTGTACAGGCACCTGATATTTTTTGAGGAGCTCTTTGGCTTGGTATTCATGGAGATTCATGGACGTGATTTGAGGCGAAATTAAGTATAGAAGGCGATACCTCCATACCTGCCAGATGTGCATCCATCCCGAAAAGGCCTTGCACAAAGGGCATATCTTTACACAAATTATACCAAACGATTATGACGGCATTCGAGAAGGTCATGGCGGCAGCGGCCTACATTCGGGATCGTTCCCGCCTGCAGCCGCCCTCTGGTGTCGTGCTGGGGAGCGGCTTGGCGAATTTTCGACAGTCCATATTTATCGAAATAGAAGTACCCTACGTGGAGATTCCTCATTTTCCACATGCTACCGTACAGGGCCACGGGGGTTCTTTGATCCTTGGATATGTCGCTGGCCGTCCGATTGCTGCCCTCTCGGGCAGATTGCATTTCTATGAAGGGCACTCACCCGCTGACGTCATCTTTCCTATCCGGGTGTTGGGTGCCCTAGGCGTCCGTACATTGCTGGTTTCGAATGCGGCAGGCGGTGTCAATCCTTACTTTTCAGTGGGAGACATCATGCTTATCACAGACCATATCAGTCTGGCAACCATAAACCCCCTGATAGGTCCCAATGAGGAGGCATTTGGTGCCCGCTTTCCAGACATGAGCGAGCCATACTCCCGAGAGTTGATCCAATTGGCGGAGGACCTAGCACCGACCCTGGGCCTGACGCTTCACAAAGGGGTCTATTTTGGGGTGACCGGCCCTACCTATGAAACGCGGGCCGAATATCGTATGATCCGGCTGCTGGGGGCAGACGCCGTGGGCATGAGCACCGTGCAGGAAACCATCGCCGCCGTCCAATTGGGGATGCGCGTTTTCGCCCTCAGCGTGATCACAGATATCGGCATTCGCGAAGAGGAAAATCTGATCACACATGAAGAAGTACTGCAGGCCGCACAGCTTGCTGAGCCACGGATGGCAGCACTCTTCACTGCGCTCATTGAACGAATTTGAACCGGCATTCTTTTTTCATATCAGCCATCCTCCTCGCCTGCTGCCTGCCAGCCTTGGCGCAGGTGCCTATGCGGGGGATGCCTCGCTTTGGTGGCGGGGCCGGCGGCCGTGCCGGAGGCATGAGCGGCGATTCACTCAGTTTTGAGAAACGGGACTTCCGGCAGGATTCTGTCACCCTCATCTTCCGCTATCTGGACACTGCTCGCTTCAGTACGCCAGACACCAGTATTGACGATTTCTTCGAACGGGTGCCCGTAAAGCCCCACCTCTTACACCTCGGTAATACTGGGAATGCGACCCGGTCCATCTTGTTTTCCCCCCACTGGAAGGCAGGGTGGGACCCAGGCTTTCATGCGTTTGACCCCTTCGCATTCACGCTGGCAGAAACCCGTTTCTTTAACACGACGAAGCCCTTCACCGAGATGACATACCTCATCGGGTCGAAGCTGGAACAGCAAGTGGGCATCTTGCACACCCAGAATATCCAGCCCGACTGGAACGCTTCGGTGCAATTTCGGCTGGTGAATTCGCCCGGACTATACAATTCTCAGAATACCAACCATTCCAATATACGATTCAATACCTTCTACACAAGCCGCGACAAGCGGTATGGGGTCTTCCTCATCACCATCAAGAATGGCCTGCAGTCGGCTGAGAACGGAGGCATTGAGAGCGATACCTTCATCGTCAATCAGAACCAGGCCTTCACCCGTGACCGTTTCAATATCCCCACCCGAATGGCAGATAGTGTCTTCACGACCCGCAATTTCTTCACTGTCAAACTCAATACTGGAAACCGCTACGAGCAAAGCCGCTGGCTTTTACGGCAGCAATATGACTTTGGGAAAAAAGATTCCGTGGTCACGGATAGTTCTGTCACGCGATTCTTCCTTCCCAGGCTTCGGGCTGAGCATACCCTTCGATTCGACCGACATAGCTACCGATTCTTCGACATACAGGCAGGTAATGACAGCAGCTACTACCAGGAAAGGTATCAATTGCGGCGTGTGCCTGACACTTTGGAGTATCAGGATACCTGGCAAGTGCTTTCAAACGATGTCTCGCTGATACAATTCCCCGACCCGCGCAACCCACTACAGTTCCTAAAGGCAGGGGCTGCCTGGGAGTCGTATCAGGCTGACTTACTCGGAAGGGACAACCGATTTCAGGCACTATCTCTTCACGGGGAGTACAGAAACCGGACCCGCAACCGGAAATGGGATATGTTGTTGTCCGGCACGTTCCACATTGCCGGCAGGTTTGCTGGCGACTATTGGGCGGATGCCCGCATCCGAACCCAACTCAGCCGCCGGATAGGATTTCTGGAGCTCGGATTTCGCAACGCCAACCGAAGCCCCTCCATGCTCTTCCAGGGGATAACATCTTTCCCGCTGCCAAAACCTCCCGGCGTCGCACGCGAGAATAACACTGAGTTCTCTGCCACGTTCGACCTGCCATACATTCGGACCCGTCTGGCCGGCGAGTACATGCTACTATCGAACTACACTTATTTCAGCAATTTCAACCAAGCTCGGCAGCATGCACCCCTTTTCAACATCCTCCGATTGGGGATCAACCGGGAGACACGCCTCTCCAGGCACTGGCTTTGGCGATTGGATGCCTATGTGCAGCTCGTCGCCGCAGATGCCCCGGTCAACCTACCGCTGCTGTATACCCGAAACCGGATCGCCTATGAGGGGCGTTTCTACCGAAACCTGCAGCTGGCCACCGGACTGGATATCCGGTATTGCACACCTTTTCGTTCCGACGATTATTCGCCCGTGCTGGGGCAGTTCTTTCTACAGGAGGGCCGCATCTTTTCCAACCTGCCCGATGTGGCAGCCTACCTCAACTTCCGGATCCGAAACTTCACGGCGTTCACTCGTGTCGAAAACCTAAATAGCGCCACCTTCCGATACGGATTCGGCTTCAAGAACCCCAACTTTGCAGCACCTTCCTATCCAATGCAGGATATGATCATGAGACTCGGCATCTTCTGGATCTTCGTCAACTGACTATATCCGATACGGGGTCTTTCGCCTGTAGCGCACAAGACTGTCTTGCCTTCCAGGGCTTTGCAGCTATCAATTGCCGATCCTACGTCGTTCGATCCTGTCTTTCAGCCAATAGACCGAGCGGGTAGAGAGTACCCCCAGTCCAGCACCTGCGAGCACCTCACTGAGCTGGTGCTCCCCGTGCCGCATCCTCAGGTATGATACACAGCCAGCGATCACGTATCCAGACCAACCGACCCAAGGCGATCGGAGTTTCCACTCCTGCCGGAACATCTCGGCAGCCCGAAAAGCATTGGTGGCATGCCCGGATGGAAACTGCGTGCCTGGCTTGAGGCCAAACGTGGGGATGCCCTCGCTGATTCGCCGCATCACCCACCCAGCCCCTCCAGCCAGCGCCAGGGAACCGATATCCAATGCAAGATGCTGCCGGAACCGATGCCGTAGCGGTAGACCCGCGGCATCCATCAGGTACACAGAGGCGATAGGCGTCCATTGCAGCAGCGTCTCCGGAGAGTACCCGTTGCCCGGGGCCGTGGCGGAGAGGCGATCCCATACCCGGTTGTCGAGACGCCCGATGACGGGCGTGAGTGGTTTGAGGCAGCCATAGGCCAGCGCCGTCAGTGGGATGGCTATGTGTTCTGGCCTCAAACCTTTGCCCTCCAATGTTGATGGGACAGAATCCCCCATTCCTGCCTTCATGGCTGCTGGCAGCGGCGCTGCGCAAGTGGATGCGATCCAGGATAGATATATTGTCAGCAGATACATGCAAGGTTCAAGGTAGGTTTAAAAACCGCTGAGCACCCATGGGACTGATATTTGTTAAAAAAAGATCTAGACTGGGCATTTTTCAGAATCTGTAGTAGTTTTGTTCCGTCTATGAAAAAGGCGTTCGTCCTCTTCCTTGCGCTCACATATCTGGCCATGGTCAGTGGCTTGATCCTCAACGTGCATTACTGCATGGGTAAATTGGCGTCCGTAAAGATCGGGCATCCTGAAGACGTTCGATGCCCAGATTGTGGCATGGAGAATACAGGGTGCTGTAAAGATCAGGTGGTTGTTATGAAAGTCGATGACAGCCATTCGAAACCCACCCTTTCAATTCATTTCGCCAAGATTATTCCAGCCCCTCTCTTCCGCCCGGCGCATGACGTCGTCCGCCACACCTTGATTTTGAATAATGTCGACTCCTACGACCCAAGTCCACCGGAACGATTTACGGGCCGTTCCATCTGTATCCGGCACAGCCAGTTTCGCATTTGATTCCTTTTCCAACACTGCAGGCGTATGCCATCTGAACTGATCGCCGGTCAGTATTTCTTTCATATTCAATCTAATTTATATGAAATCAATATATCGTGTTTTGGTGCTTTCATACATGGTCGCATTGTCTACGACCGTCGCTGCACAGCAACTTTATAATGCGCAAATAAAAGTCTGGGGCAACTGCGGCATGTGTAAAAAAACAATTGAGACCGCCGCGAAAAATGCAGGCGCAAGCACTGCCAATTGGAGTGAAGATGCCAAAATACTAGCAGTCTCCTACGACTCTTCCAAGACAGACGGCAAGAAGATCCAAAAGGCGGTGGCTGAGTCCGGATATGATACCCAGGACTTCACCGCCCCCAAGGCAGCATACGATAAGTTGCCCGGCTGCTGCCAATACGACCGGAAGCCTGGTGCTGTCAAAGCACAGCTGGCTGCCAAGGCGGAGGATGTCCCGAAATGCCACAATATGGTCAACTCAGGCAAGTCGTCCGACTGCTGCACACCCAGTAATGCTTGCTGCAAAGAGGGTAAGTGTGAGCAACGCTTGACTGCCGGCGCTGTGGCCAGTACACAGTCCTGCTGCAAAGAAGCCAGCTCATCCTGCTGTAAGTCATAGTAACTTGCCACGACCATTTGAATCAATCAGCGACAGGCGGACAAATGCCTGTCGCTGTTAATCTATCTTGTTATGAGATACATCGTCTTGTATATCTCCCTGTTTTTATGCGGCCTCCATTCCCAGGCTCAGATCCATAAAGCAACCCTGCAGGCCAGCGGCCTGACCTGCGCCATGTGTGCCCGTTCCGTCTTCAAGAGTCTGGAGACGTTGCCCTTTGTGGACAGCATCGACACCGACCTGGTGCAATCAGCTTTCGTGCTGTTATTCAAAAAAGATGCTTCCATCGATGCTGACCAGATCCGTAAACGAGTGGAGGATGCAGGCTTCAGTGTGGCATCGCTTCACATGACGGCTTCCTTCCACCATCTGCAGTTCCCTGCAGGCGGTCATATCATGATGAACGGTCGCATTTACCACATTCTGGGAAAGGCTGGACAGATGTTGGACGGGGACCTCTCCATGTTGGTGGTCGACAAGTTGTTCCTATCTGCTAAAGACCAAAAAAAGTATGCGTCTCTCAGCCATACTCGTTGCTATATGTCAGGCCGTACGGAGAGCCCTTGCTGCACGGCGTTTGGGATGCCTGTCAATCAACGCATCTATCACCTTAGTCTCTAAGCGGATGCGTCTCCCCACTGTAACGGTACGCCAAACGCACGCCTGCACATCATGGCGCATTGTATTGGCCGGCATGCTTACAGTCTGCTGGCTTCCCGGCTTTGCGCAAGAGTTATATGTATTCTCAGAGCCGGCCTCTAACATGCCGGCGAGGGCAGTAGCAGCCAAGGCTGCCGGCAAGTTTGTCAGCAGTATTATGTCTGGTCGGACGGACCACCGACAGAAACTATATGCAAGCTTCGGCCTTAGCCGAAAATGGATGATGCGGACGGGCACCACCTTTTCAAATATGTACGTTTCTCCCGACACGCGCTGGGAATCGCTCAGCCTCTACACGAAATACAGATTCCTCTCTAAAGATGGCATTCATCGTCATTTTCGGGCTGCCGCCTTTCTGGCAGCCTCCTACAGTAGGAATGAGCCTTTGTTCGATGAAATCAGCCTTGAGGGTGACCAGAGCGGAGTGCAGGCTGGGTTGGTATTCACCCAGCTGATACATAAGTTGGCGCTTTCCTCAACGCTGGGCTACACCGAAGTGCTGCAGTCTAAGCGCTGGGATAAGCAGCACGCCTCCATGCATCCCTACCGGAGCTTTGGCTACTCACTCTCTGCTGGGTATCTGCTGCTGCCTGTCCGATACCGCAGCTATCGGCAGACCAACCTCAACCTATACGTGGAGATGCTGGGCGTACAGAATCTCGACAAGTCCCAAGCCTATCTGGACTTAGCCCCCGCCTTTCAGTTGATCTTTAACAGCAATACTAAGGTTAATGCCGGCTATCGCTTCGCTTTGAGTGGGAACATGTATCGGATGGCAGACAGGAGTGTGTTGGTCAGCGTAGAGACGACTTTTCTAAACGTATTACGGGAAAAAAATCGTGACTGATGGCTGGCTTGAAACAAATACTTCTATGGATTGCGCGACTATTTGTAAAAAAAGATTGCTGCCGCTGATGCTTCTTTCTGCCTGGTCCTTGCATACGGTGCAAGGCTATGGGCAGGAGCCGATCCTAGTCGGGGAGAAAGCCCCGGAGATCCGTCTGGCCGACATACAGGACCAGCCATTTCTGCTCTCTACCCTTAAAGGTAAAGTGGTGTTGGTAGATTTCTGGGCCAGCTGGTGTATGCCCTGCCGCATGAGTCATCCATCTCTTGTGAAGTTGCAGAAATCATATGCTCCACGCGGGCTAGAGGTCGTGAGCGTCTCTGTGGATGAAGACCGGCGAGCCTGGATGCGGGCTGTGAAGACCGACAACCTTAGCTGGACGCAACTTCTCGATGTACGCAGCCGTCAGGCCGCTTCGTTTGCCTTTGGCGTCAAGTATCTGCCCAACTCTTTTCTCATCGATAAAAAGGGCGTCGTGCGGGGCGTAGATGCCACCGGCAGAAAGCTCATGCGATTGGTGGAGGCACTCCTGTCTGAGTGAGGAGCTTACCTCCTAAGGTATGTTATCATCTAAACGTTCCTACTTAGAGGCCCATGTGCTTACCAGACATGGTAAGCGCCATCGTCTAAAAAATCGATAGGTTTCGTGTTGGGCACCAAAGCCATCGAAAAAGAATGCTACTCCCGGGAGATCCGATCCTTCGAAATCGAGTACGCATTCCTGGCTGGCGTATTCCTGAACGACGCGATCCAACATTCTGGCAGCAGCCTGGCATTTTCTGCCCCTCGCATCGCTCCAGGCGGCCATGTAATATATTCTGCCAGGGGATCGGAAGAAAAGGGCGCCGGCTACCAGTCTTCCATCTTTCATCCAGCCTATGGTGAAGGCTTGCTCCATCTTTCGAAGTTCTTCGTAGAGCTGTGTCAGTCTTCTCCAGTCACGCGGCTTGGTTCCTTTCAGTGTACCCAGCCGACCGGCTTTTGCTAGTAAGGGCCTGATCGGAATGCCTGCACAAGCATATGCTCCCGGCTCAGGCTCCTTTCTCAGTGCGCTGCGAAGGCTTGCTCGGTAGTTTGAGAAGATGTCCGGATAGGGGCTTCGAAGGGAAAGGGTGTGGTTGCATCGATCTTTGCCTGGCCAGGGAATGCTCCGGCCTTTCACTTCCAAGTTCATATCCCATAGCCAGAAGTGGGGAGGGATTGCCTCTAGAAAGGATAGGGTGTCGTAGCCAGTGGGGGGGCTCCCATAGACGGCGAGCGGGCCGGCGAAAGGCATTGGATATACATAGCTGACCCCTAGTTTTTGGCGATGAGGCAAGGGAAGTACAGCCTGATAGTCCCCCCAAACAATGGCATCCCAGCAATCTGACATATGGTCTAAAAACACGGAATGACCATAGAGCCGGCCATTGGATGCATTGGTGACACAATCATCCCAGCGGTGGGTGTCGATCTCCGACCTGCGCATAAATTGCCATCCTTTCATGTCTTTAGCCTGTTGAGCAGCTGGTAGCGCCAGCCTTGTTGAAAATTATTTGCCTTTTCCTGTCAGGATGATGCGTATCGTGTGCAGCATGATTTTCAGGTCCAATGCCAGGGAGATGTTCTCTATGTATACAAGGTCATATTTCATCCGTTCTATCATCTCCGCTACGTTTTCCGCATACCCATACTTCACCATGCCCCAGCTGGTGAGGCCTGGCTTTACCCTGAGGAGATAAGGGTAATATGGTTCTAGGGCTAAGACCTGGTCGATGTAATATCGCCTTTCCGGGCGCGGGCCCACCAGGCTCATCTCCCCATTCAGGACATTCCAAAGTTGCGGCAGCTCATCGATCCGCCATTTGCGCATGGTCCGCCCCCAGGGTGTGATGCGCGGGTCGAGGTCGAACGAGAGCCTGGGTCCATCCTTTTCAGCATCCAGATACATCGAACGGAATTTCCATATCTGGAAGGCCTTTCCTTTGTAGCCTATCCGTTCCTGAGAATATAAAATAGGACCCATGGAAGAGTTGCGGACGCGAATGGCTGCATAAAGGAAGAGAGGGGAGAGGGTGATAAGGCCCAGTAAAGATATTGTTTTATCGATCATCCTTTTGGCATGCAACTGCCAAGGGGGCAGCAGATCGGTATCAATGTGGATGAGGGCTGCACCGAGGACATTGCTCGTCTTCACGGATCCGGACAGGATGTCCAGCATGTCCGGCACCAGCCGGATTCGGACATCCTGGTCCGATAGTTCACGGATGATGCGGTGGGCTTCCTCTCCGTGTTTTCCTGCCAGGCAGAGGATGACGACGGCTACACGCATTTCCTCTACCACGGCTCCGATGCAGCTGAAGTCTCCTAGTCTTTCCAAAGGGGCCAGCTGCTGGCTGCCATGATCCGTCGGGGAGAGGTATCCGATCATGCGATAACCTGTCCACCGGCTGTCGGCCGCGATGTCTGTCCAGCATTTGGCCAGGCTGTCCGTGTCCCCAACCAATAAGGTATTAAAGCGCACGTTGCCATTGGCCAGCTGCTGCTTCACCTGCCACAGGATGCCCATCCGACAAGCGGCCGGGCATAGGAACAGTGGTATCCAGGTGTAGAGAAAGTGAATGCCGTCTACGGCCGACTTGCCGGCATCAGGCATCGCGCTCCATGCCAGCCAAAGAAATACATTGAGCAGAAAGGCTGCCACCGCCATCTGGATAAATTCATTCCATCTGGACTTCTCGTACAGCGAATCATAAGTACCCATCAACGCAAGAGATATCACGGTGATTGCAGCAATTCCGATTGGCAGGACCATACTCCAGCCGGCTGGCAAGCTGCCCAGCAGATGACCATCCATAGGGCTTGCCATGCAGGCCAGCCATACGCCGGCCGTCAGGGCAAGCGCGTCTCCTGCGAGATACCAACCGCTGTTGATGGGCTGATGTCGGCTCATCCCTTGTCCGGCTTGGTGTTCATCTCTAGTTTTCGGAGGATCTGGTGGGCTACGTCCATCGCTATAAATCCGTCCAGCTCACTGACGGTGGGGGTGGTTCCATTTCGTATGGCATCGCAAAAGGCAGTCAGCTCGTGTAGGATGGCATTGCCTTCTACTACTGATGGATTCTCCACTGCTAGGGTTCGGATACCCTGGGGGGTCTGCACATCAAAGCTGAGGAGTCCCTCATCCCCTTCGGCTTTCATGCGGATGACTTCTGATCGCTTCTCCAGAAAGTCGATGCCGATGTAGGCATCTTTCTGAAAGAGGCGCATCTTTCGCATTCGCTTCAGCGAAATCCTAGATGCCGTAAGGTTGGCGACGCACCCATTGTTAAACTCGATGCGTACGTTGGCAATATCGGGCGTATTTGTTAGCACGGCCACGCCACTAGCATGGATGGCCTTGATGCTGCTCTTTACCAGATGCAGGACGATGTCGATGTCGTGGATCATCAGGTCTAGGATCACGCTTGTCTCTGTTCCCCTGGGCTTGAACTCCGCTAGTCGGTGGACCTCGATGAACATGGGGTCCATCTGTTGATGCTTTAGTGCCAGCAATGCCGGGTTAAAGCGTTCCACATGGCCGACTTGAAACCGTACGCCTGACTCGCGCACCAGTTTCACCATCGTTTCTGCTTGCTCCATGGTCTCCATCATGGGCTTTTCTACAAAGACATGGCGTCCTTTACGAATGGCCAGCTCGCAAAGTGCATAGTGGGTCTGGGTAGGCACGACGATGTCTACCGCATCCACTTCGTCTATGAGTGTCTCCGCAGATTCATATCTTTTCAAGCCAAAACGTGCCGACGCTTCGTTGGCAGCCTGCTCATCTGGGTCATAGAAACCTACGATCACCGTGCCCGGAATCTCCTTCCAATTCTGTAGGTGGAACTTCCCCAGATGGCCCGCCCCAAATACGCCTATGTTCAGCATGTTATGGTGGAATGTGGGCAAAAATACACCAAAGCCTCACAAGAACAGAAGGCCGCAGCCCTTTTGGAGAGATGCTTGATAATGGGGACATTTGCGCTGTGACAGTGCACATGCATCTGCGAAGCCCTATCGTTGTGACCATTGATGGGTGGTCTTCTTGCGGGAAAAGTACCCTGGCCCGCCAGCTGGCGCAACGTCTTGACTACCTGTACATCGACAGCGGCGCGATGTACCGAGCCATTACCCTCTATTTTCTCCGGCATCAGGTGGATTTTTCCGACCCCCTGGCAGTCGCTGAAGCGCTACGGCACATCCATCTCTCTTTTGTCTGGAACAACCTTTTGGGGCAGTCAGAGATGCACTTGAACGACGAGAATGTGGAACAGGAGATCCGGGGCCTGGCCGTCGCGCAACAGGTCAGCGAGGTGGCGGCCATTGCCGATGTCAGGACCTTCGCCATCGATCAGCAACGCCTCATGGGCCAGCATAAAGGCATCGTGATGGACGGCCGAGATATCGGCACGGTCGTATTTCCCCAGGCTGAACTGAAAATCTTCATGACAGCGGATATGGACGTCCGGGTACAACGCCGCTACCAGGAGATGGCACAGAAAAATCCTTCAGTCGACTTGCAAGAGGTGAGGAAAAATCTGGAGCAAAGGGACTATCTCGACTCGCATCGGATTGTCTCTCCCTTACGACAGGCAGCTGACGCCGTCTTGATAGACAATACCTTCATCTCTCGGGAAGAACAGCTGCAATTGGCCTGGCAATGGGTCAAAGACAGAGAAGGACATTCGTCATAGGGGGAGTCTTCGGATACCTTCATCGCTGTCTGTTCAGAAATAACTGGTCTGCCTCCTCCGCTAGGATGTCGCCGAGCAGCAGAAACTTTTCAAAAAGGGGAGGCCTCTACCACCTGACGGGCGGGCAGCCCTATTTGTTCAATACCTGCTTTGCGGATCCCATCAATGGGAGATGTATAGCCCGCACCCCCAACTCCTGCCCAGATGAGTGTACTTATGCACATGGAACAGAGTTTGCCTGTCGTGTAAAGGATCATGTCTTTCCAGGCACGGTTGCCATATTTCTGGACATATTTGTTGATACCGTCCTTCTCCCCGTGCAGGATGGGGTTTTCTGCAGGATGGTTTACGCCGGTTGCCATGACTTTCCCCTGGAAGCCCAATGATGGCGGCGCCGAAGGGATACCTAGGGCTGGCACGGGCTGCACCAAGGGCATGAAGCATATGCTGCCGATGGATATTGACCGTCATGGTCGGGATGGTTACCTGACCTTGAGAATAGCGATGGCTGCTGTCTTTGACTTTTTTCTTGGCGGGGCATGCCAATGTCATATAGAGGCCGACGCATTGGAACACTGACTTCAGCTCGTTTCTAGCTGAGGTCTTCATCGGCTCGTGCGTTACAACCAAGGGGCAGATCTGGTGGTACCGGCTGCTGGCTTATAAGGTTCAGACTACCCATTCTTCCAGCACCGACTCGTAAGGCCGGGCCTTCGGGAAGAGAGCTGTGAGGCGGCGGATGACACCTTCGACCATCGAGTCAGGGCAGGAGGCCCCGCTGGTCAGTAGGGCGGTGACGACGGGTTTCTCGGGCAGCCAGGCCGACGCCTCGGAGCCATCTTGGGTTTGCCAGTGGCTTTGTAAGATGCGCTCTTTGGAGAGGATGTCGTCTGCGGATCGGATGAACCAGGTCGGCAGCAACTGTTCGCATAGTTCTACCAGGTGGGAGGTATTGCTGCTGTTCCGTCCGCCGACCACGATAGCCAGGTCTGCCGATTGTTGCAGCATGCCCTGTACGGCCGACTGGTTATCCATTGTCGCATAGCAAAGGGTATCGCGTGTGTCTGCAAAGCGTTCGTGGATGGTCGCCTCGTCCAGTTCATAATGCTCCATCATGACCTGACGCAGATGGTCTGCGATGGCCTGCGTGTCACTGGCGAGCATGGTGGTCTGGTTGACCACTCCGATGCGGGCTAGGTCACGGCATGGGTCAAAGCCTTCACTGTAGCGCCCCTGAAAATCTTCTGCGAAGGCTTCCACCGGCAAGGCCCCTGTCAGATGAAGACCCAACAGCTGGGCTTCCTGCATGTCTTTTACAACAATAGTCGGCGCATGGGTTTCGCTATGGGAGAAGGTGGCTCTTGTCTCCTCATGGGTCGGCTTACCGTGTACGACCACACTATAGCCTTTCTGGGCGATCTGCTCCGACCGGTTCCAGACCTTCTCAACAAATGGGCAAGTGGTGTCATGATGCTCCACACGGAGGCCTTTTTCTCTCAGGCGTCGTTCTATCTCCAGCGTCGTGCCAAAGGCAGGGATCAGCACGATATCCTCTGTCTGCAAGCCGTCGATATCGACCAGCTCGCGCCCATGGGTATCCATCAAAAAGCCTACGCCCTTTGCCTGGAGGTCGGCATTCACAAACGGGTTGTGGATCATCTCGCTCAGTAGGTAGATGCGTTTGCCGGGGTTCTCGTCTACCGTACGAAAGGCGATCTCGATGGCATTCTCCACACCGTAACAGAAGCCAAAATGCCGGGCTAGATAGATGCAGAGTGGGCCGAAGTCTAGTCTGGTCGGAGTGAAGTCCTGTTTCATCCGATCGTTAAGCTTTCGTTTCTGCTTGATTGCCGTAATCAACGGGCTTCTGTAGGTGGCTGGTACCTGGAAGGTCTTCATGATCTGTTGTGGTAAAGATACGATGCGGCAGCGCATTGGCAGGGCAAGGAGGGCATCTTGCAGTGTTGGGGTTTGCAGGCAGTGTCTGACAAATGGGATGTCCTTCGGGGGCAGAGGGTTTATGTCGATTTATGGATTTCCTTTGCAAGCCATATGGCATCTGTCTATCAACGCCTGGGCGGCAGTTCCGTCTACGAGGTAAATCTGCGTCAGTATACGGAGGGGGGAGACATCCTGTCATTCCGAAGCCATCTTCCCCGGCTAGCAGACATGGGTGTCGGCATCCTCTGGTTCATGCCGATGACCCCCATCTCCAACGTGGGCAGGAAAGGCGCGCTAGGGAGCTATTACGCCTGTTCCGACTATGAGGCTGTCAATCCTGCCTTTGGCACGCTCGACGACTTCCGGCAACTGGTAGCAGCGGCACAGTCCCTGGGGATGCAGGTCATCCTCGACTGGGTCGCCAACCATACGGGTCTCGACCACCGATGGACGAAGGAACATCCCAGTTTTTACAAGCGAAACGACGGAGGGGAGTTTTATGATTCCAATGGCTGGGACGATGTCATTGATCTGGACTACAGCCATCCCGGGCTTCGGCAGCAAATGATTCAATCGATGCGCTTCTGGATCGAAGCGACAGGTATTGACGGGTTTCGCTGCGATATGGCTATGCTTACCCCACTAGACTTCTGGCAGGAAGCTCGTCGGGCTCTTGACCCAGAACGCAGGCTCATCTGGCTGGCAGAGCTGGATCCCCTTGACCACCCATCGTACATGCAAGTATTCGATGCTGCCTACACCTGGCGATGGATGAAGGCTGCCACGGAATGCAGGCATACCGGACCTGTTCTTACAGATCGATTGTATGCCCTGCTGGAGCATTACCGGGCCCATGCCCTTTGGAAGTATCGACCTGCCTGGTTCACCAGTAACCACGATGAGAACAGTTGGAACGGAACAGAATACGAGAAATTCGGTCCCATGGCAGAGGCGCTGGCGGTCTTGTCCTGCCTCTGGCCGGGTATCCCTCTGTTGTACAGCGGGCAGGAGATTCCCAACCGCCAGCGACTCGCTTTCTTCGATAAAGATACCCTGGACTGGACGGCCTCACCGGCCTTACATACCTTTTACCAACGGTTGCTTCTCCTCCGCCGGCACCACCCTGCCTTTGACAACGAGATGGTGGAACGGGTGGCGGCAGGGGCCGCGGATCTCGTCTTCTGCTTCCAGCGGCGGCAGGCCGATAGCCGCATCCTGGTGATATTGAACTTTTCCGCAGAAGATCTCCCGGGGTTACACCTTCCCGACACCCGGCTGCACGGCTCGTGGAAAGATCTTTTTTCCGACCGCCTGGAAGACCCCAGCGCCGGCATCTGCTTGCCAGCATGGGGCTATTCCGTATTAGTCAGGCCCTAGGGGTGGTTCAAAAAAGCCAGGGAGGCGTCGCTTCGTTTTGGATGCGATGCCTCCCTGGATGGTTATTTGGATGGCAGGACGGCGACTTATTCCATCTCAATAGGATACTGATATGCACCGTCGTATCCCGGATAAAAGCCCTCCAGCATAACTCGCTTCTGCCCTTTTACAAGGGCTGCATTGAAGTCTTCGATGCTTTTCACCTCTTTACCGTCCACCTTGTAGATGACAAAGCCATCGCGCATACGCGTTTGTTCATCAATCAGTCCTTTGCCGATGCGTTTGACTACGACACCGCCGCGCACGCCATAGTCACGGGCCCTCTTGGCGTCCAGGGTCTCGAACTCGGCGCCGAAATTCTCGAGGGCACTGTTACGAACAACATCGTAGCTGCCCGACTTGTTCTTCAGGGTCACTTGGGTGCTGAACTCCTTGCCGTTGCGGGAGTAGTTGACGGTGATCTTGTCGCCAGGCTTATACCCGGCCACCTGTTCGACCATCTCGCTGCCAGTTGTGACCTTGGAGCCGTTGATTTTGGAGATGTAGTCGCCTTTTTGAATGCCGGAGTTGGCCATGGCACCATCTTTGGCCACATCCAAGACCATGATACCCTGCCCTTCTTTGAAGCCCAGCTTTTCCCGCTCCGTATCTGGAGCCGTCTCCGGCAGGTAGGAGATACCCAGGTAGGCCCGCTGGACAGTCCCGTACTCGAGCAGATCGTTGATGATCTTCTTGGTGATGTTGACCGGTATGGCGTAGGAGTAGCCGGCATAGGCGCCGGTGGGTGATGCGATGGCCGATACAATGCCAACCAGCTCGCCATTGGCATTCACCAAGGCCCCTCCGGAATTGCCCTGGTTTACGGCGGCATCGGTCTGTATGAAGGACTCGATCGGCGTATTACTCTTTTTCGCATTCAGCCCGAGGGTACGTGCTTTAGCACTGACAATGCCAGCAGTGACTGTCGTCTCGAGGTTCAGGGGATATCCGACGGCCAACACCCATTGTCCAATCTTTACGTTGTCGGAATTGCCGTAGAGAAGGAAGGGTAAGCCTTTGGAATCGATTTTCAGCAATGCTAGGTCGCTGCTTGGGTCCCGTCCGATAAGTTTCGCGTCATATGACTTCTTGTTATTCAAAGTCACTTTGATTTCATTTGCCTCGTCGATGACGTGGTTGTTGGTGATGATGTACCCGTCTTCACTGATGATGACGCCTGAACCGCTGGCGCGTTGCGGAGCTTGCCGTAAGGGGCTTTCGAACTCCCGGAAGAAGTCATCGCCGAATATATCGGCAAAAGGATTGGACCTCCGGAGCAGATTGTTATTCGCCTGTCCCTTCCCCATAACGGTCGTGATGTGCACCACTGCTGGGGTTGATGTCTGGGCAGCTAGCTGGAAGTCGACATACTGCCCCGGCGTACCTGAGTTGCTGTCGAAGAGTCCTACATAATTAGATGGCATTTGCTGAATCCCTGATTGCTGGATGGTGGTTTGCGGGCGGAAATATTTCCCAAAGCCATACATCACGGCCCCTGTGGTCAATCCACTGACAAGCACCACCAAAAGAAATTGTTTGAGTTTCATATATTACCAAATTTACGACTGTATTCTTTCAAAAAGCATGCCTTGGACATAACAAAGCAACGGAACCTGACATATTTTCCCATACACATGCTCCAGTTTTTAACAATTGCTTTGGTTTCCGGTTCATTGGCGTAGCCCTCTATTCAGCCTAGAGACCGCAGAAAGGCCATCGTATCCACGCCGTCCGCAAAGCTGTCTAGGGTGGGCGACTGCGCCTGCCCAAACGGGGTGTATCTCTTGCCAACGATGCATTGCAGGGTTTGGCTAGATAGCAGTTCTGAAATATTGTCATTCGGATCAACAAAGCGATAGTGCAGTTGCCCGATCGGAGAGAAGGGGGCATCGTCTTCCGTCAGCAGTAAGGCGCCGCTACTCATGTAATATCGGCGGTTTAGGATGAGCAGGGTCATTTGATAGTCTAGGTTGTTTTTATAGCGATGCGCTTCTGCCAGCCACTCATAGGCTTTGAGCGCTTCCAGCAGGGGTGAAAAATCGTATCCCGCCGGTACCAGGATCTGCGTGACGTTGCGGCATCCCAGCCCATAATACTGACAGATATCATCTGCCAGGCCTTGCAGTTCTTCTGCCCTTTCTGTCCCGTCTAGGATGGCCACCGATGTGCGATTGCGCCGGATGATGTTCGGTCTGGAGCTGAAATATCGTTCAAAATGCCGGGCGGTATTGTCTGAGCCTGTGGCGATATAGGCATCGCAGCCGTTCAGCCGGTCGCAGACCGCTATCTGCTCGGCCGCTTCCGGGTGTAGGGAACGGATCCGGTCTACAACATAGGTGATGAGTGTGTGGTCTCGCTCTGAAGGTTTAATGTGTAGGCGGTGGCCGGACAGAAAGGTACAGACCAGGTCGTGCATACCCACCAGGGGGATATTCCCCGCCATGACGATGCCGACGGTCCGTGGATCAGTGGTGTTGGGTGGGATGGCATAACGCCTGGCTAGGCTGTTAAGCAGTGAATCCTGCAGATAGTGCTGGCGGATCTGTGCGGCAGCCCCTTCAACGAAACGGGGATGGAACCATGCATTGGCTGCAGAGGCCTTGGCCGCCGCCTCCGACCATCCATCTGCTCCGGGAGCCAAAAAGGCAGCCAGCTCAGAGAGGACACGGATCCGTTCTTCTAATTTCATTTTTACTTTTGTGCGGCTTGCTATAACTTTATCGCGGGGCTTGCAAAATTACCCTCCTTTTCAACCAAATCCCAGAAACCATGGCCATTAAGATCACAGACGAATGCATCAACTGCGGCGCTTGCGAGCCCGAATGCCCGAATAATGCCATCTATGAGGGGGGGGTTGAATGGGCCATCTCAGACGGAACGACCGTTAAAGGCCTCATTACCCTGATGGATGGATCTTCCATGGACGCCGATCAGAAGAACGTGCCTGTCAGCAACGACACATACTATATTGTACCCAACAAGTGCACGGAATGCCAAGGTTTCCATGAGGAGCCTCAATGTGCCGCCGTGTGCCCGGTAGATTGCTGCGTCCCCGACGAGATGTACCGGGAGACGGTCGATGAACTCATGGCTAAAAAAGAGCGGTTGCATATCTAAGCTAGCTAGGAATCGCAGATGCCTATATGCTACGAAGGGGTGGAAGTCGGTATCTTTATGAATCGGTTCACGCCTTCTGCATGAAAATCCTACAGTCTATGTTGCCTTGGACGCTCTCTCGGGCACTTTCCTTGCTTCTGCTGTCCGCCTCCTGCCAGTTGGTATCTCCTCCCAAAGATAAGAGCCAGGAGGCGCTTCATAGCCTGCTGCAGGCCGATGCAGACTTCTCTAAGATGGTACAGGAGAAAGGCTACCGCCAGGCTTTTTTAGAATATATGGAGAACGATGCCGTCCTGCTCCGCAACCAGCATCGACCTATGGTAGGCGCAGATGCTGTCAAATATGTCACAGGCTTTAACGACACGACCTTCACGGTCTCCTGGGACCCGCAAGGCGGCGACGTGGCTGCCTCCGAAGACCTTGGCTACACCTGGGGTATTTATACCATACAGACCCAGGCCAATTCTCAGAAAGGGAGCTACCTATGCGTTTGGCGCAAACAGACGGATGGACGATGGAAGTTTACGCATGATGCGACCACACAAGGCATAGCGCTCAGTAAAGCTATCGAAACCACCGAGTGATGATGGCATTTGGCCGAGTGTAGCAGCTGGCTGATTTTCTTTTCCTTTGCCTAAACCCCATTCATGACCAAACCTCGGATCGCCCTTGTCACAGGCGGGTATTCTTCGGAGGCTGTGATATCCTACAAGAGTGCCGAAACCGTCAACCGGCATCTCGACAGAGCCCGGTATGAGGTCTGGCAGATCAATGTGGCCCGGGCGGGCTGGACATATACCAGTCCTGACGGTGCCCGCTATGCAGTAGACAGGTCTGATTTTTCCCTACACCTTCCGGAGGGGCATGTCTGCTTTGATGCGGCCTTTATCATCATCCATGGCACACCAGGAGAAGACGGGAGACTGCAGGGATATTTTGACATGGTTGGACTGCCCTACACCTCCTGTGATGCGGCCACCTCGTCCATTACGTTCAACAAGCGATATACGGTTGCCGTGGCGGCTTTTTCTGGCATTCGCACAGCCCGATCCCTACACTTGTTCCGCGATCGCCCGCTCTCGCAGGCGGTCATCTTGGCTGCGCTAAAGCTGCCCGTCTTTGTAAAACCCAACAATGGCGGGTCAAGCATCGGTATGAGTAAAGTGTCCAGGTCCGAAGACCTGCCAGCTGCCCTCTCCAAAGCTTTTCAGGAAGACGATCAGGTATTGGTGGAAGAATGCATTCTTGGTAGGGAATTCACCATCGGCGCCTTCTGCAGCGACGGGAAGGTTTGTACCCTGCCGTTTACAGAAATACTCACCCACAACGAATTCTTCGATTTCGAAGCTAAATACCAGGGAAAGTCGAGCGAGGTGACCCCTGCCGAATGCCCAGAAGATGTTGCCAACAAAGTGCGCAGCACGGCGGCTCGCGTGTATGATACCTTCAACTGCCGGGGAGTTGTGCGGATGGACTTCATATATGAGGAACAATCACAAGAGCCGTATCTGCTGGAAATCAACTCCATCCCTGGCCAAAGCAGCCTTAGCCTCATACCTCAACAGGTCAAAGCTATGGGCTGGGACCTGACGGAGTTCTACACCAAACTCGTCGAAGAGGCCCTCGCCCGCCGCAATGCCTGACCTATGAAACGTCCTGGCATCATAAAAACTATTACAGCCAAGCCCTTGTGGGTGAATGTCCTCGTTGCCATCAGCCTCTCTTTCATCATCTTCCTGCTCTTCTTCCAGACGCTCGACTTCTTCACCAGCCATGGCGAATACCTGCGTGTTCCAGATGTAAAGGGCAAGGCATTGTCGTCCGCTACAGCAGAACTGGAGGCGGCCGGTTTCGAAGTACTTGTCCAGGACTCCGTATACAACGACACCCTCCCGCCGCTGACCATTATGAAACAATTCCCGGACCCTGACGCGACGGTGAAGGTGAACAGAAATGTCTATCTCACAGTCAATCAGTTGAATCCACCGATAATTCAGATGCCCAACCTGCTGGGCATGACCTTTCGGAATGCTGAGCTGGAGCTACTCTCCAAAGGATTGAAACTCGGGGATACCAGCTTTGTGGCTGACATAGCCAGAAACGCCGTCAAAGACCAACTCCTTGGACGGCTTAGCATCAAGGGTGGAAGCCCTGTGGCCATGGGCTCGCGGATCTCTCTGGTGCTGGGAGCCGGTATAGGATCACAGGAATTTCCAGTGCCTGACCTCTACCGCCTACCCTTCTATGAAGCCAAAGCTTTGCTCGATGCCCTGGGTATTAGCCTCGGGGTTATCTTGCCAGATGCCAACCTGGCGGATACCAGTACGGGATTCATCTACTGGCAGCATCCAGAGCCTTTATCACTTGCGGGTATAGCCAATAGCATCCGGGCAGGGCAGCTGATGGATGTCCGCCTGAGTGCCTCTCTGCCTCCTCCGAAAGAGCAAACTCCGGAACAGCGGCCCTGAACCTACTTCTCTGCATAAGGTAGTTGCTGCAAGCATTTCAAGCGTTAAATTTTACATTCAATCTATATGCAAACCATCAGCATTGAAGAACTGTATGACAGGATGCAATCGGGAGAGTCAGTATGCCTGGTAGATGTTCGGGAGCCACACGAGCATGCCGACTTCAACATCGGGGGTCTCTTGCATCCGCTGGGCCGCATTATGCAGGCAGAAGTCGACGAGCTGGAGCAGCTGAAAGACAAAGAGGTGATCCTCTACTGCCGCAGTGGCAACCGAAGTGGCCAGGCCTGTATGATGTTGGAGACCATGGGATTTAATCAGGTCAAAAACCTGGTAGGCGGGATGTTGGCCTGGCGCGACAAATATCACTCCTAGCGCCGCAAATTTTTTTGCGGCCATGGCATTCTCGAGCTGTACCCGCATACCGTGATTACTTACAAAGGAGGTGATGAAGACTCTCTCAAAGCGTTGGCCCGGCTGGTAGCCAGGGCTCGTCCATGCAGAGGTCACCTGTTGAGAGGGGCCGCAGGCATTCATCAGGGTGACTGCCTGCAAGAAGATTGCCATCCGGTAAGATGCCATACGCTGCCTTTTAGGGGCGAAAAGGAAGCAAAGCAAGGCAGCCCCGCCTCCTGCTTTGTTGCAGGATTCAGGTGCTGGGATGTGACTTAGTCAGCAAGGCTACCAGCGCAGCGTGATCCCCGCCATCCACTGGCGGCCGGCCATGGGAAAATATCCATTCTCGGTGACCAAGGCATTGCCGGCGTAATAGCTAAAGCTATATCCATTGGGCTCATAGGCAGCATCGAATACATTATTCAGCATCAGCGTGAGCAAGGTTTCTTTGGCTAGCTTGCAAGCGGGCCTCCAGGAGAGCAGCAGGTCTTGGGTAAAGAATGGGTCCAAACTTCTCTCTCGACGGCCTGTATTGTCCAGATACTGTCTGGAGACAAACTTCGCAGGCAGGGCGACGGACAGGTTTTTCAGGGGCTGCCAGGTTGCACTGGCGGCAGCCGTGAGGGCAGGGGAGAAGGCGATGGGGCTTCGTTCGAAGGCTTCGTTTTTTTGCCCGCCCTGGTCGTAGTCATCATAGTACACCGTGAGCCCAAGGATCTGGTTCTTACTCCACGTCGCATTTCCCTTGAGCTCCAGCTTTTGCGTTGCTTTCCATTTCCCGGTCAGCTCTATTCCTGCCCGAAAGCTCTCCGGGATATTGGTACGTGTGTAAGCACCTACGTCGTTGATGCGGCCGGTGAGTACCAGCTGGTCGCGGTAGCGCATGTAGTAGGCCGTGAAGCCCCACGAGGCCTTCGCACTGCTGCGTTCGTAGCCGGCTTCCAAGTCGTGCAAGTGCTCGGCGCTGGGCCTTTGCTGGGCGCCCGCCTCAAAGTCGTCCCGGTTGGGTTCTTTTGAGCCTTTGGCATAAGAGGCATAGGCTTTGTAGCCGTTCCCCAGCCACGAGATGCCGAGCTTGGGATTTAGGAATCCCCAGCGGTCATCGACCTTTAGTTGGGGGTTGTCGCGGAAGCCTTCGATGCGATAACCTACGCTACGGTATTGCAAGTCAGCGAATAGGAAGAAACGACGCCCCAGCTGTTCCTGCCATTTGACAAAAAGGTTAAGGTCGTCTTTGGTGGCATCATGTTCATACCAGCGGTATCCGATGGGTACGGGGTATTGTGCCCAGACGATCTTTCCGTAGTGGTCGCCGAGGTAGCGGGTGCCACCTCCTCCTCCGATGACTTCTCGCCGGTCTCGTTTGTATTGCAGCGAAAAGGTCTGGCCAAGGTAGTGGTTGTCCAGCCAGAGTTGCCGGACCAGGTCGGTGCGTTGGATGGCCAAACCGTTGACGATGGGGTTAGGAAGCCCGACGGAGCTAAACTTCCTACGTGCCTTGTACTGTTCGTAATAACCGAGTCCCCGGGTATAGAAGAGGGCTGTTTGCAGGTTGAGCGTCTGGCTGAAGCGTCGGTTATAGAAGAGTTGGGCATGCGTCTGGCGGTAGTTGTCGGTCTCATTGTCGTACGGTTCGCCGGCTTTCTCTGTCCCTGCAGGGTTATAGGTCCGATGGTCCTGCAGTTTGCTTTCCGGGATGCCATACCACGCCTGATAGGTCTTTTCCTTGCCGGAGAAGATGTTGAGCCGCAGGGATGCGTCGGGCTTCAGCCAGGCGGTGGAGAGGAAGAACGACTGGAGGTCGCTGCTGGCCCGGTCAATGAATCCGTTGCTTTGGATGCGTGAGAGGCGGGCATCCATCGTGAAGCGGCCATCGAGAAGCCCGGTACCCGCTTTTGCCGTATGCTTCCAGGTGTCGAAGGAGCCATAGCTGTTCGAGACTTCTGCATAGGGCTTCTCCTGTACCTCGTTGGTACTAATATTGAGGGTGGCGCCAAAGGCTCCGGTGCCATTAGAGCTCGTGCCGACGCCCCTCTGCACCTGGATGCTGCCGGCAGAAGAGAGGAAGTCGGGTAGGTTGACAAAGAAGATGCCTTGTGACTCCGCGTCATTATAGGGGATTCCGTTCAGCGTCATGTTGATGCGGGTGGCATCGGTGCCTCGAATGCGGATGCCTGTATACCCCACCCCGTTGCCTGCGTCTGCATGAACGACTACCGAGGGCGTCTGGTCCAGCGCAAAGGGAATATCCCTGCCCAGGTTGGTCTTGGCAATCTCTTCGGCACCGATGGTCGACTGGGTGAAAGGGGAGGCTGTCCCTGCCCGGACGGCTCGGAGCTCAATAGGCTGCATCAGCCGATTCATTTTTTGGAGCCGCACTGCCAGAAAAGAACCAGAGGACCAGAAAGTGTCCAGCGCTGCATAACCGACCGCGGATACCGTCACCTGGATGCCATTGACTGCCGGAACGCGGAACAAGAAGCGGCCTTCTTCGTCAGCAACAGTTTGTCGGCCATCAGCAAGCCGGATAGTGGCATTTGCCACGTCCTCTCCGTTCCCGGCATCCGTCACCCGGCCACGGATCTGTGCTTTGGCGCAGAGGGGCTGGCTGAGGGAAGCGCACAACAGAAAGGCATAGAATGCGAATCTCATACACGGTCAAATAGCCGGATGAGCCCCACACCGGCCCAGCGGAATTTGACAAAAAATCAGGAAAGGAAGTGGGAGTGGCGCTATCCTTCCCTGCGCAGGCATTACCCTGTTCAGGTTCAACGGGTTTGTTCTCAGCCCCTGCCAAGCCGTCGGCTCTAGCGGAAGCACCCCGGGAAACTGGTTGGTCACATGTCAGCGACATGTTAAGGCAAAATTAACGTTATGTTGTGTTTCGAGCATATTAAATTTGGATGCTTACAGTGAAATTCTATCCCATGCGTATACCCTTTACGACTGTAATGCTCTTGCTGGGGACGTTCACCCTCCCCGCGCAGGACCGAGAGAAAGATCCCATGGCTAGAGATCGAGACCTTTCCGGCTTCGATCGCATTGAAGTCAAAAATGGAATTGACTTGTTTTTAGTGGAGGACGACCGGGAGACAGTTGCCGTCAGTGCCCGGGAAACAGAAGCTAGGGACCGCATAGTCACCCGGGTCAGCAATGGCACGTTGTTCATCTATTATGATTTGAAAGGTGGGTTTCGCTGGCCCTTGAATATGAAGCTTAAAGCATATGTCTCTTTCCGGGATCTAAAGGGGCTGTCTGCCTCCGGCGCCTGCAATGTCTTCGTCGAAGGCAGGATCCGGGCAGAGAACTTCCGGCTGCAATTGTCTGGCGCCAGTGATTTCACCGGAGCGATAGAGGCGGGTGGGCTGGATATTGAACAATCCGGCAGCTCCGACTGTGCACTCAGGGGGAAGGCGCGCATATTGAAGCTGGATATCAGCGGCGCTAGTGAGACAAAAGCTTTTGACCTGCAGGCGCAAGAAGCAGCCGTCAAAGTCGGGGGCGCCTCAGATGTGTTCCTGACGGTGAGTGGCACCCTCGATGCCTCTGCAAGTGGCGCCAGCGATATCAGGTATAAAGGCAAAGGTGTCATCAAATCGATCCAGTCGGGCACAGCCAGTTCCGTCAAAAAGGTCGACTAAACTCCACATGATCCCATAAAAAAAGACCCTGCAATACAGGGTCTTTTCTTGTTGCGAAGGGAGGGATCGAACCTCCGACCTTCGGGTTATGAGCCCGACGAGCTACCGCTGCTCTACTTCGCGATGTGGAGCGTAAAGATATCATCTGCATTGTTTCCCGCCAAGAGTTTTTTTCCGGGTTACCTTTGACGGTAAATGATGAAATCCGGCTTCGTCAGCATCTTCGGTTGCCCCAATGCCGGCAAGAGCACCTTGCTGAATGCCCTGATGGGAGAGAAGATGGCCATCGTGTCGCATAAGTCGCAGACGACCCGCCACCGGATCCGCAGCTTTTTGAACGGACCTGGTTTTCAGGCGGTGTTGTCCGATACGCCTGGCATCTTGGACCCCGAATACCGGCTGCATGAGCGGATGATGCAGGCCGTCAAGGCAGGTCTGGAGGATGCAGACCTGGCGCTGCTGATTGTTGACGTCCGAAAGCCCTTCGAAGAAGCAGAGCAGGTCTTTGCCTCCCTTCGGCTCAAGGTGCCTGCCATCGTGGTGCTTAACAAGACGGATGCTGTAGATGCAGAGCGGCAGGCAGCTACAGAGCAATTCTTTAAGGAACGACCCTATGCCCGTCAGGTGGTGTCCATCTCGGCGCTGCACAAGTCGAACCTGGATGCTCTGAAAAAGGTCCTTGTCTCGATGCTCCCCGAAGGAGCGCCTTTTTTCCCCGAGGAAGACCTCACAGATATGCCTACCCGTTTTTTTGTCGGGGAGATCGTCAGAGAAAAAATCTTCGAACTTTTCGAAGAAGAGATACCCTACCAGTCCACCGTCTCGGTCGTCTCCTTCCGGGAGGGATCGACTGTGGGGATCACCGCAGAGATTATTGTCCAACGGGAATCACAAAAGGCCATCGTCATTGGAGAAGGGGGGCGCACAATCCGCGAGCTGGGTATCCGTGCCCGGCGGGACATAGAGGCTTTCCTAGGTAACAAGGTCTTTCTGGAACTCTTTGTCAAAGTAAGGCCAGGCTGGCGAGACAACGAACGTCATCTGCGTGAGTACGGGTACCGATGACTGTCTCTGTTCTTATTTTGCCCCCTGCCTATTTTCCGTGACCTTTGCGCCCTTATCTAACATGACCTCATGTCCGGATTCACCGTAGCCATCGTAGGCAGACCCAACGTCGGCAAGAGTACCCTCTTCAACCGCCTGATAGAGGAACGCAAGGCCATCGTCGAGGATATCCCCGGCGTCACGCGCGACCGTCAGTATGGCATCTGCGACTGGGCTGGCCGCACATTTAATGTCATAGATACGGGGGGCTTCGTACCGGATGGGACAGAAGCCTTCGAAAAGGAGATCCGTCAGCAAGTCATGGTAGCTGTCCGCGAGGCAGATGCTGTACTCTTTATGACCGACGCTGCCACCGGCATCACAGACTTCGACAGCGCGGTGGCCGACATGCTACGCCGCTCTACCAAGCCAGTGTTCGTAGCAGTCAATAAAGTCGACAACCACCAGCGACTCCTAGAGGCTTCTGAATTCCACAGCCTCGGCTTTGAACACATCTATTTTCTTTCCTCCATCTCCGGCAGCGGTACCGGCGACCTCATGGATGCCATCGCAGCCCAGATACCTACCGGTAAAGAAGATGCTGCCCCACCGGAAGGACTTCCCCGATTCGCGATCATCGGGCAGCCCAACGTAGGGAAGTCGTCCCTCCTCAACGCACTGCTGGGGTCGGAGCGGACGATCGTTAGTGAGGCGGCCGGTACCACCCGCGACACCATCCACACCCACTACCAGTTATTCCAGAAAGAGTTCATCCTCATCGACACGGCCGGTATCCGCCGGAAAGCCCGTGTGGAAGAAGACCTCGAATTCTACTCCGTCATAAGGGCCGTCAAAGCCGTCGACGAGTCGGATGTCTGTCTGCTGCTGATCGATGCACAGAAAGGCATCTCCCAGCAAGACCTGAACATCTTCTCCCTGGCTTCGAAGAAAGGCAAAGGCATCGTTCTGCTGGTCAATAAGTGGGATCTGCTGGAGCGCTCCACCAATACGGCCCGTGACATGGAGAAAGGGCTGCGAGAAAGGCTGGCTCCCTTTCAGGACGTGCCCATCGTCTTCATCTCCGCCAAGGAGAAGACACGCATCCTCAAGGCGGTGGAGACGGCCCTGGAAGTCGCCGAAAACCGAATGCGGAAAGTGCCCACCTCTCGCCTCAACGAAGTCATGTTACAGGCCATTGAAAGCTACCACCCGCCAGTGGTGCGCGGCAACACAGTGAAGGTTAAATATGTCACGCAGCTGCCCACCGCTGTTCCCAGCTTTGCATTCTTCTGCAACTACCCGGATGATATTAAAACACCGTACCGCAACTATCTCGAAAACAAGCTGCGGGAGCATTTTAGCTTCCGGGGAGTCCCCGTCCGCATCTTTTTCCGGAAGAAATAATCCCCTCAGAACAGAAGTCCTTCCAGAAAGAGGAAGGCAAAGGTGAAGTAAATGACCAGCCCTGTCACGTCTACGATGGTCGCGACAAAAGGGGCCGAGGAGACGGCCGGGTCAGCGCCCATCTTCTTCAGCAGCAGCGGCAGCATCGAGCCTGTCAGGGTGCCTTGTATGACAACGCCCAGGAGCGAGCACCCTACGGCAAGCCCTACAAAGACATAATGTTCACCATAGGTCTCCGGAAAGAACTGCGACCATACGACCACGCGTACAAAGCCGATCAGTCCGAGAACACTCCCCAACAGCAGCCCGGAAATGATTTCCCGGCGCATCACGTGCCACCAGTCGCGCATGGTAATCTCTCCCACGGCCATAGCCTGAATGATCAGCGTGGAGGCCTGTGAGCCGCTGTTGCCACCGCTGGAGATGATGAGCGGGATGAAGAGTGCCAGCACAACGGCCCGCTGGATCTCGTTCTCGTAGTAGCTTAGGGCAGTCGCCGTGAGCATCTCACCGAGGAAGAGTACGATCAGCCAGACGACGCGCTTTTGAAAAAGCTTTATGATGGGGATCTCTAGGTAGGGCTCGTCGAGGGCTTCGGTGCCCCCCATCTTCTGCATGTCTTCGCTGAACTCTTCGTTGGCCACCCAGAGGACGTCGTCGATGGTGACGATGCCCAGCATCACGCGGTTGTGATCCAATACAGGCAGGGCCACTCGGTTTTCCATCTTGAAGACCCGGTTGGCAGACTCCTGGTCGTCGTGCACGTTCAAGGCAATGTAGCGGCCGTCGAGCATGTCATGCACGGGCCTGTCAGGGGCAGAGACCAGGAACTCCCGGATGCGTACGTCATCCACCAGCTGCCCTTGGCGGTTGACCACATAGATGACGTCGAGGTTTTCAATGTCTTTCCCATGCTGGCGGATGTGCTGCAGCACCTCCCTGACTGTCCAGTCGTCTTCCACCGCGAGATAGTCGTTGGTCATCAACCGACCCACACTTTCTTCTGGGTATCCCAGCTGTGCCAGGGTGATCTTACGTTCTTCCGGGTGGAGCAGTTTGATCAACTCCCGGACCGCCTCATTGGGCAATTCTTCTAGGAAGGCCGTACGGTCGTCTGAGGGCAGCTCATTAAGCAGTTCGGCCGTCTTCTGCGGAGGAAGATGCTGGATGATGTGCTTCTGTGCGGAGAGGTCTAGGATCTTAAACACGCCGGCAGCGCGTTGGACCTCGAGTTGGGACATGATGAGGACGGCCAAATCCTTCTCCCCGTCTGCCAGCTCAGCCACATCGCTGATGTTCTGGTCGTTGAGGAAGTCGGCCAGCCGCGAAAGGTCGCTCTCCCTTGAGAGCGCTTCGAAGGTCTCCCTGAGTCCCATCGGGCGGACCTCATTGCCCATATGCCGGATTTTTACGCTAAATTAACTTTGTTTCATGAAAGCAAATCTCCTAATGCACCTCCTCGCCGGCCTCTACGTTGCTGACACCTCCCGGATGGGTCGGGGCGTATTTACTTCCACGCCCATCGCTGCAGGAACCTTTGTGGAGGTGGCCCCCGTATTGGTCATGGAGGCTGCCGAGCGGATCTTACTCGACCGGACGCTGTTGCACGACTACCTCTTCGAATGGGGCGACGGTCGGGACAAGGTGATCGTCGCACTGGGATATGTGTCCATCTACAATCATGCCTGCCCTTCCAACTGCGAGTATGAAATGGATTATGCAGGTAAGTCCATCGCCATCAAATCCGTGCGAAACATCGCCGCGGGGGAAGAGCTATTCATCAACTACAACGGAGACTACGATGATTTAAGGGCTGTCTGGTTCGAGGACCTGGGAGGGCAGTACTTTTCATGAGATCTCCCACGCCCCCACTTTCAGGTACGTTCAGGGGTACTATCTTTGCACTAACTCAATCTTTTGCATGCCTGCCAGCGATCTTTTCCGAAGCCCCGACTACTTCCAGCTCGACGAGCTGCTCACTGAGGAGCATCGCCTCATACGTGAGACCGTCCGCGACTACGTAAAACGGGAAATTTCCCCCATCATTGAAGACCATGCTCAGCGTGTCGAATTTCCAGTTCATATTGTCCGCCAGCTTGGGGAGCTCGGATGTTTTGGACCGACCATACCGGCCGAATACGGCGGGGGCGGGCTCGACTATCTCAGCTATGGCCTGATGATGCAGGAACTGGAGCGTGGCGACAGCGGTGTGCGCTCCACTGCTTCTGTTCAGGGCTCCCTAGTCATGTATCCTATCCATGCATTCGGTAGTGAAATGCAGCGGCAAAAGTTTCTACCCCGCCTGGCCAGCGGAGAATGGCTCGGATGCTTCGGCCTGACCGAACCGGACCATGGCAGTAATCCTTCGGGTATGACGACGAGTTTCCGGGACGCAGGTGACCACGTCGTGCTCAGTGGAGCTAAGATGTGGATCAGTAATGCACCCTACGCACAGGTGGCCGTTGTATGGGCAAAGGACGAACAGGGTGTCGTGCACGGACTCCTCGTCGAAAGGGGCATGGAGGGCTTCTCGACGCCCACCACCCACAGCAAATGGAGCCTCCGCGCCTCTGCTACTGGCGAGCTGGTTTTCGATCAGGTCAAAGTGCCCAAAGAAAATATCCTGCCCAATGTGAAGGGCATGAAAGGGCCCCTCAGCTGCCTTAACAAAGCCCGCTTTGGCATTGCTTGGGGGACCGTCGGGGCTGCGATGGACTGCTACGACACAGCTTTGCGGTATGCCCTGCAGCGGGAGCAGTTCGATCGTCCCATCGCCGGCTTCCAGCTGCAGCAGAAGAAGCTTGCCGAGATGCTCACGGAGATTACCAAGGCACAGCTCCTGAACTGGCGGCTCGCCGTGCTCATGGATGCTGGCAAGGCTACCGCCGCCCAGATCAGCATGGCCAAACGGAATGGTTGCCAGACAGCCCAGCAGGTGGCCAGAGAAGCCCGGCAAATACTGGGCGGCATGGGCATCACAGGCGAGTACTCGGTGATGCGGCACATGATGAATCTGGAGAGCGTAGTAACCTATGAAGGCACTCACGATATACACTTGCTGATCACAGGCCTGGACATAACAGGACTGAATGCTTTTAAATGACAGGATGCAGATCGCTGCTCCGCTACAAGGTGCCATCGTCTTCCTCACGGGCTTCATGGCCTCCGGCAAAAGCCATTTCGGGCGACAACTGGCCGAACTGATGCAAGTGCCTTTTTACGACCTGGATGCCTTCATCGAGCGGCGACAGGGGAAATCCATATCTTCCCTTTTCCAGTCGCAAGGCGAGCAATCCTTTCGTACCATCGAGCGGGAGGCCCTGGAACACATCGTGGGTGAGATTCGTTCCAGGGGTCCTGAGGCCATGGCGGTGGTGGCTACCGGCGGTGGGGCGGCCTGCCATGCCGATAATATGAATTGGATGAATGCACAGGGAATCACTGTTTGGATGAATCCTCCGTATGAGGTGCTGATGCACCGGCTGTCGAGGGAGACCAGCCAGCGGCCGCTGGTGCAGGGACTGGAGGGAGAAGCGCTGGAAGCCTTTGTGCGAAGCAGGCTGTCCGTCCGCGAACCTTTCTACCGCCTGTCAAATTACGAGATACGGGAACCGAACCCAGTCCCATCCCTTTGGCTCAAGAAAATCTGAATACAATCCATATGCACAAGAACAGACTCTACATCAAGATGGCGGCCATACTGGGCGCTATGGCCGTTGTCTTTGGCGCTTTTGGATCACACCTGTTGCGGGAGAAGATGACGCCTGACACGCAATCCACCTGGGAGACGGCCGTCAGCTTTCAGTTCTACCATGCTCTGGGGCTGCTGGCCGTCGGCATCCTCTACAAGCGTTATCATTCGCATATGCTGGTGAATGCCGGCCGTTTCATATTTGGCGGCACGATTTTTTTCAGTGGATCCCTGTACATGTCGACCATACTCACCATGATCGGATTGCCGGGCCTCGGTATGTTTTCCATGATCACTCCCATCGGCGGGGTTGCCTTATTCCTGGGCTGGGTATGTCTCTTTCTGGGTATGCCGGGCAACTGGATGAAAAAAGACGCTGAAGAGAAGGACTAGCAGTTCTCCTTCACGCCAGGCATTGCCGTCTTCCCGAAGGGCAAAGCGGTTATCTTTGTCATTGCAGACAGAAGGATAAGTCATGTCCGAACAAAAAGGAAGAAAAAAGTCTTCTGACGACGCCCGGCTCACTCCAGAGCAGGAGCCAGAAGCAGATCTCGCACAACTCGTGCAAGACCATCGTTCCCAAAAAATCATGGGTGCGCTGCTGCTCTTTCTGTCCTTCTTCATCCTGGTGGCCATCCTCTCACATACCTTATATTGGCAAAAGGATCAGGATGTCGTACGCCAGTGGGGTATGCGCATACTTCTGCCAAATCAGTTGGAGATTGGAAATGTCCTTGGGACCTTCGGCGCTTTCGTCTCCCACTTTCTGGTATATGAGTCATTTGGGATTGCTTCGGTATTATTCGCTGCCTGGTTTGGCAGCATAGGTGCCAACCTCTTATTGGGGCGCACGTTGTTTCCGGTCCGTAAAATCTTGTTGCAGACTTCTTTATCCATTCTCTGGATCAGCATTGTCCTTTCCATTTTGATGCCTGGCACAGGCTTTCACTGGGGAGGGGAGTTGGGCGAGGCAATGGCATCGTGGCTGACTGGTATCCTGGGATTACTCGGCACCGGCATGTTTCTGCTGCTGATCGGCCTCAGTGTTGTCATCTGGCATTTCGACCCTGAGTTTGCCCGGCTGAATTTTTGGCAGCGGTCTCCCAAGCTGTCGTCAGATGGGTCGGATGATGCGACGCTGGTGGTTGTAGAAGAAGCAGCTGCCCAGCCAGCGATACCTGCTACTGATAGTGGTAATTCCCTCCGGTCCATTCCACTATCACCGCTGGTACGCACCGTGGATAGTGAGGCTATTGAAGAGGATGGGATGTCGCTAGTGGAAATATCAGAACAAGCTGTTCCGCCTGCAGAACCCCTATCACCGCCCCCTGCGCCTCCAGTGAAAGTATCGCCACCCCAGCCAGCCAAATCCCCAGCCGCTGCCACTATTCCGGATGAGTTGACCCTACGCATAAACAACCAACCTTCTGCGGAGCCAGCGCCAACCCCTGCTACAGAAACTGACAAGCTGCCTCTCTACGACCCTATCCTGGACTTGAGGAATTACAAGTATCCGACGCTCGACCTCCTGGAGCAATACTCCGGTGAGCAGATCACGATGGATGCGGCCGAGCTAAATGCCAACAAAGAACAGATCGAAAAAACGTTGGAGAACTACTCTATCTCGATCAAAGATATATCTGCGACGGTTGGACCGACAGTGACTTTATACGAAGTTATCCCAGCTGATGGCGTCCGCATCGCCCGCATCCGTAATCTTGAAGACGATATTGCCCTCAGCCTCTCAGCCTTGGGAATTCGTATCATCGCCCCGATCCCCGGGAAAGGAGCCATCGGTATCGAAGTGCCGAATGTGCGAAAGAGCATTGTTGGCCTACGGAGTCTGCTGGCATCTGATAAGTTTAAAAACAGCCGGCATGCACTGCCCGTAGCGCTGGGGAAGAAAATCGACAATCAACTTTTCATCGTTGATCTGGCCACTATGCCTCACCTGCTGATGGCAGGTGCCACTGGCCAAGGGAAGTCGGTGGGCATCAACGCCGTCCTGGCATCACTGCTCTACAAGAAGCATCCCTCACAGCTCAAGTTTGTACTTGTAGATCCCAAGAAGGTGGAACTCAGCCTCTATACCACCATCGAAAAGCATTTCCTTGCCAAACTCCCCGGGGAAGAAGATGCCATCATCACCGACACCCGAAAGGTGGTTAATACCCTTAATGCCCTTTGCATTGAGATGGATACCCGCTATGACTTGCTGAAAGAGGCTGCCTGCCGGAATATCCGTGAATACAACGAGAAATTCGTACACCGGAAGCTAAGCCCGCAGAAGGGGCATCAGTTCCTCCCCTTCATCGTGCTGGTGATTGATGAATTCGCAGACTTGATCATGACGGCCGGTAAAGAGATCGAGATGCCCATTGCCCGACTGGCCCAGTTGGCCCGGGCTGTAGGTATCCACCTTGTCATTGCCACTCAACGTCCTTCTGTCAATATCATTACCGGCACCATCAAGGCAAATTTCCCCGCCCGCATCGCCTTCAAAGTCTCATCCCGCGTCGACAGTCGTACCATCCTCGATACCGGCGGGGCAGAACAGCTCATAGGCCGGGGCGACATGCTGGTTTCCCTCAACGGAGAGGTCACCCGCGTGCAATGTGTCTTTGTCGACACGCCAGAAGTAGAGCGTATCGTTGAGCACATCGGTGCTCAGCAAGGCTATCCTCAAGCATTCCAGCTGCCAGAATATCTCGATGAAAAAGACCTCGACGCGCGGGAAGTAGATCTGGGCGACCGCGACACCTATTTTGAAGAAGCCGCACGCCTGATCGTGCAAAATAACATGGGCTCGACATCGCTGCTCCAACGACGCCTAAAGCTCGGATACAATCGGGCGGGCCGCCTTATGGATCAGCTCGAGGCGGCAGGCATCGTGGGGCCCAACCTGGGTAGTAAGGCAAGAGAAGTCCTCTTCCGGTCAGAAGCTGAACTCGACGCATACCTTCAAACCCTTCGCTGAATCTGCACCTGGCTGCAGCGAAATAGATATCTTCGATATTCAAATCACAGAAAGTAGAATCCATGCTACGCCACGTTTTAAGTCTCTTCTTGCTCGCATCCTGCTTTTCAGAAGTCGCAGCCCAGGCAGGGAAAGGCCTTGGACAAAACGACCCGGATGCCAAGAAGGTCCTCGACGCCGTCAGCGCTAGGTTCAAGACCTACAAGTCAGTCAAAGCCTCTTTCACGCTGACGGTGGAAAATACAGCAGGCAAAGAACAGGGAAGCAAGTCCGGTACCCTTCAAATGAAAGGAATCAAGTACCGGGTTAGCCTCGACGGCCAGGATATCTATTGTGATGGCAAGACCATCTGGACCTACGACAAAGGTGCCAACGAAGTACAGATCTCACTGCTGGATAAGAGCAGTGGAAGCATCACCCCACAGAAGCTCTTCACCGACTTCTATGACAAAGACTTTCTTTACAAGCTCAATGAAGAAAAAAAGATAGCAGCCAAAACTATGCAGTCAATTGAGCTCACACCCACTGACAAGACCAAGCCTTTTTTTAAGGTCATTTTGTGGATCGATAAGGCCGCCAAGAATATAATGAGCACGCGGGTCTATGAGAAAAGCGGGAACCGCTATGTCTATGCCGTTGGGACGCTGAAGACGGGCGCCGAGATCCCCGATGCGACCTTTGTCTTCGACCCCAAGAAATTCCCAGGTGTAGAGGTCATCGACCTTCGTTAGTCGCCTTCTCCCCAGCGATAGGTTTTTACCGCTACGCCGGCCAGGTCTAGCACCCTATCCGCCACCGTGGCTACTGCCTCTTCCAAGCTTTTGGGTCGGCTATAAAAGGATGGCGTCGCTGGGCATATTATGCCTCCCGCCAAGGTGACGGCCTCCATGTTGCGGATATGCAGCAAGTTGTACGGAGCCTCCCTCACCAAGAGAATCAGCCTGCGCCGTTCTTTGAGCATGACGTCTGCAGCCCGGGTGATCAAGTCGTTCGATATCCCGCCTGCAATCCGCCCCAGCGTTCCCATAGAGCAGGGAGCAATGATCATCGTGTCGAAACGTCCAGAGCCAGAGGCGAAAGGTGCGTTGAAGTCGTTCTTTTCATATATCCGGAAGGGAAGGCTGGCATATCCCTCCTCTTCCAATTCAGTGCGCCAAACGTCCCGGGCATTGTCTGACAAGACACCTGCCAGCACATCAGCAGCCGGGAGGGAGGAGGCCAGCTTTTGGGCAAGCATCTTAAAATAGATGGCACCACTCGCACCAGTGGCAGCCAAGACAATCCTGCGGGTGTTCATAACGTATCTTATAAAAAGTATTACAATCAACCGGCCGCAAGGTTAAGAACTCATCCCACCGCATTAAAAAATCCTTTATTGGATATCAGGCGGTTAGACCTACAGCAACCAATTACTTTTAGCATGCTGCAATAAAAAAATGCCTATGCCCGTTATAGACACGGTTTTTCATAGGATATTGGATTACAAACAGGGCTGGATGTCTATCCGGCCCTCGATTTTTTTAGCCCCCTCGGGTGCCTGCAAAAAAAACCGCCCGATACAGGGCGGCATGTCTAATTCCGTAGACAACCGCGTCAGTGTCCTGCCATTTCCGGGATGGCTTCTACCTGATAGGCACCGGCGTCCAGCTTTCGCTTGGTGTCGTCGAAGGCTTCCAGGGTGAGGCGGATCTCTTCGTCGGTATGCACAGCGGTGGGGATGAGTCGATAAATGATATGTCCTTTCGGGATGACAGGATACACAACGATAGAGCAGAAAATATGGTAGTGTTCCCGGAGGTCCATCACCATGGCGGTCGCCTCTTCGACCCCTCCCTTCATATAGATGGGCGTCACTACGGAATCTGTCTTTCCGATGTCGAATCCTTTGGCTTTGAGGCCTTTCTGTAACTTGATGGCGACGTCCCAGAGCCTTTGCTTGAGTTGTGGTTGTGTGCGCAGCAATTCCAGTCGTTTCAGGTTGCCCACAACCAGCGGCATGGGCAGGGCCTTGGCGAAGATCTGGCTCCGAATATTATAGCGTACGTAGTCGAGGATCTTCTTGGGTCCAGCTACAAACGCGCCGATGCTGGCCATCGACTTTGCGAAGGTGGAGAAATACAAGTCGATCTCGTCTTGCACGCCCTGAGCTTCTCCGGCCCCGGCCCCCGTCTGGCCGAGGGTGCCGAAGCCATGGGCGTCATCCACCAGCAGCCGGAAGTTGAAGCGGGGCCGCAGGGCCGCGATTTCCTTGAGTTTTCCCTGGTCGCCTGCCATCCCGAAGACCCCTTCTGTGATCAGCAGGATGCCGCCGCGCCCTTGTCTGTCGATGAGTGCCTGGCCGCGGGCGAGCTGCTTGGCACAGTCGTCGACATCATTGTGCTTGAAGACAAATCGTTGCCCCGGGTGCAGCCGTAGTCCATCGATGATGCAGGCATGACTTTCTGCATCATACACGATCACGTCGTGGCGGTTGCAGAGCACATCGATCAAGCTCATGATGCCCTGATAGCCGAAGTTAAAGAGGATGGCGTCTTCTTTTTGTTCGAAGTCTGCCAGTTCTCTTTCAAGTTGCTCATGCAACTGGCTGTTTCCACTCATCATTCGGGCGCCCATAGGATAGGCGAGTCCCCATTCGGTGGAAGCCTCTGCATCTGCCCTGCGTACTTCGGGATGGTTGGCCAGCCCGAGATAGTTGTTCAAACTCCATACGATCTTCTCCTTGCCGCGGAACTGCATACGGCTGCCAATGGGGCCTTCGAGCTTGGGGAAGGCAAAATACCCGTGTGCTCGTTCTCGGTGCTGCCCGATCGGGCCATAATTCTGTATAAGTCTTTCGAATATGTCTCCCATCGTTTCAATGTTGACGAACAAACTTACAAAAAATGAGGGATCCCGCGGCACCAGGCACCCGGCTGGCTGACACGCACAACTACAAAGAGGGGTCATTTGCAAAATCAGTTGCGGCAGCCTTCGGTTATGCCGGCGCTTGGCGCATCCCCTTGCCTTTAGTTCTAATTATTTTTCCCATGATCCTACCCCTTATTTCCCTGCTGGCAGTACTAGTCTCTTTGATCATATTCGTCCAGGCCCAGCCCAACGGGAAAACGGTCGCCTGCCCGAGGCTGGTCTTGGGGCTGATGGTCGACCAGATGCGCTGGGATTTCCTATATCGCTTCTATGACCGCTGCGGAGACGGCAGCCGCACCGGTACCACCCATGGCAGCTGCTACCCTTACGATGCACATATCCCGCTGCTCTGGATGGGTTGGGGTGTGAAGACAGGCCACTCGCATCGCGAGATCTATATGTCAGACATCACACCGACCCTCGCCGCCTTACCCCACACAAATGCCATCTGGCTCCATCGGCAAGGTCATTGAGAAAATGATGGCTCGCTAGCCCACTCGGCAGCGTCCCGGATACCTACCTTTGTCTTCATGCAGTCATACCACCAACTCCTGCAGCATATCCTGGACACCGGGGTGTCCAAGGGGGACCGGACGGGTACCGGCACCCTCAGCGTCTTCGGCTATCAGATGCGTTTCGACCTGGAGGAGGGGTTCCCCCTCGTCACCACCAAGAAGCTGCATTTGAAGAGCATCATCTATGAGCTACTCTGGTTTTTAAAGGGAGAAACCAACATCCGGTACCTCAAAGAACATGGCGTGAGCATCTGGGATGAATGGGCAGATGCCGAGGGGGAGCTGGGCCCCGTCTATGGAAAGCAGTGGCGCTCCTGGGAAGGGGCAGATGGCCAGACAGTTGATCAGATCGCTGAGCTCATTGCCGAGATCCGCCGCAACCCCAACAGCCGCCGACTGATCGTCAGCGCCTGGAATGTAGCCGACCTCCCCCGGATGGCACTGATGCCCTGCCATACCCTTTTTCAATTCTATGTGGCCGATGGAAGGCTCTCCTGTCAACTCTACCAGCGATCGGCAGATGTCTTCCTAGGGGTGCCTTTTAATATCGCCTCCTATGCTTTGCTGACGATGATGCTGGCGCAGGTCTGCGGACTCCGCCCAGGGACATTCATCCACACCCTAGGCGATGCCCACCTCTACCTCAACCACCTCGAGCAGGCCCGGCTGCAGCTCTCGCGCGCCCCCTTCCCGCTTCCTACCTTACGCATCCAACCTCATGTCACAGACATCTTCGGTTTTCAGTATGCAGACTTCTCGCTGGAAGGATACCAATGCCATGCAGCCATCAAAGCATCAGTGGCTGTCTGAACATCGCGGGTGCCGCTGGGATGTTGCAGGGCCCGGCAACCCCTGCCCGCTTGAATAAATACCTACTTTTGGCAGTACCCAAGAACCACGGCATGAGAGCGTTAGACATCATCGAAGCAAAGGGATTCATCAATGCGAATGCGACATTCACAGAGATTCACTCAGCCGTCTCCGTCGCAGAAGTGCAGTTTCTCCGCGAGTTGATTAGCCAGGGCCGCCCCAGGCGCACACTAGAGATAGGATGTGCCCTGGGCATTTCTTCCCTGGCCATCTGCGAGTTGATCGGCCCTGATGCCCATCATACCATCATAGACCCTTTCCAGTCGACCGACTGGAAAGGCCATGGCCTCTTCAACCTCTCCCAAGCGGGCTTTCAAAATTTCAAACTGGTCGAAGAAAGGTCTGAATACGTACTCCCCAGGCTCTGCCAGGAAGGGGCGTCTTTTGACTTTGTTTTCGTCGACGGATGGCATACGTTCGACCATGTGATGATGGAATTCTTTTACATCGACCGGATGCTCCCCGTGGGAGGAATCGTCGCCTTTGATGACATTTTACTGCCCTGCCTGAACCGACTTATGCGCTATATCAGTCGATATCCCAACTACGAAAGCCTCGGGTGCCGGGGCCGGCAAGATGGGCTGACCATCTTCCGCCGTGGGCTCTTTGCCCTGCGGACTTTGGTCGGATGGATGTGCCTGCCCCTGGGAAATCGCTTGCGGGGAGAACTCCTGCATGATGGCGTTGTGCGGTCTGATGCTTCGATCAGTCTCAACGGCAGCATAACGGCTTTTCGGAAGACGTCGGAGGATGACCGCGGCTGGGCCTGGTATGAACCCTTTTGAAACACACGGCATGATGTCAGACGCCATTCGCATCTCTCTGATTGTCGCAGCTGCCGACGATGATGCCATCGGCAGGGACAATTCCCTGCTCTGGCACCTGCCCAATGACATGCGGCATTTCAAGAACATGACCTGGGGCATGCCCGTCGTCATGGGACGCCGCACGTTCGAGTCCATCGGGTCAAAGCCCCTCCCCGGTCGCTTTAACATCGTTTTGACTCGCCAAATGCCGGCTGTGCCGCAGGAGGGTGTCTGGCATGCATCCCACCCGGAAGCAGCCCTCGAATGGGCCCTATCCACCCAGTGCCGCGAGGTGTTCATCGCGGGAGGAGGCGAAGTGTACGCTCAGTTTATGGCGCAGGCCCACCGCGTCTATCTGACAAGGGTACACACCTGCATCCCCGATGCGACGGTCCATTTCCGTGGCTTTCAACCGGCCGACTGGCAGTTGGTATCCCAGATTCGGTTCCACCAAGATGCGAAGAACCCCTTCGACCACAGCTTTCAGACTTGGCAGCGCGGTTGACACAATCCCGAATCTTGTACTCTTTTCCTGTCATAGCCCTGAAATACCTGCGCTACCTGCTCACGGCTTCCAATGGCAGCGGTCATGGCATTCATTCGCCCTTCCTCTATGCCTTTACCCGGCAGGTCCTCGACGACCGCATCCGCCCCCAGGCCTGCCAACCCATCGAGGCTCTGCGTGCACATCTGCACCTCGATCGGAGGATGCTTGATATAGATGATTTCGGGGCAGGCTCGGTGAGTGGCAGAAGCCGGCATCGCAGGGTAGGACAAGTGGCCCGCAGCGCTGCCAAGCCTTCCCGATATGGGCGTCTCTTGCATCGGGTAGCCGCCCATCTCGGTTGCCGGCATGCCCTGGAGCTGGGGACGTCCCTGGGCCTTAGCACGGCCTACCTTGCTACGGTCCCCGGAATGGAGAAGGTGCTCTCCCTGGAGGGATCTCCCTCCGTTCGCCAGGTCGCCAGCGAAAATATGGTGTCGTTGAAGCTTTTCAATGTTACCCTCCTCGAAGGAAATTTCGACCAGACCCTCGGGCAGGCACTTCAGCAGATGCCTCGGCCCGACCTGGTTTTCTTCGACGGCAACCACCGCTACGAACCGACGATGCGCTACTTCCAGCAATGCCTACCCTATGCTTCGGAGGATGCCGTCTTTATCTTCGACGACATCCATTGGAGTAGAGAGATGGAGCAGGCTTGGGCAGTCATCCGTCAGCATCCACAGGTTCGGTGTTCCATCGACCTCTTCTTCTTGGGATTTGTCTTTTTCCGGTCTGCCTTTCGACAGCCCCAACAGGTTGCCATCCGTTACACTGGATTCTAGGCATAGTGGCTTCCGGGATATCATCGCCTGACCCCTGCAATGCTTTCTCGTGCTTTGTCATCACGGAGGACTGTTTGCAGGATCCTCTAATTTATTCAAAAGCGGCGGTCCGGGCTTTCTGAAATTGAGTACCTTTGCGGCCAAACGCGTATTCCCCATGATCGTCGGCGTTCTGAAGGAAACTCCCCCTGAGACCCGTGTATCCCTGCTGTCTGAGGCCGTCTCCACCCTAGTGAAAAAAGGCTTGCAAGTATGGGTAGAGGCCGGAGCTGGTACGGAGGCCCAGTGTACCGATGCCGCCTATGAGGCTGCTGGCGCCCGCCTCTGTTCGGCCGAAGAGATCCTGGATGGGGCTCGACTCATCCTCAGCATTCATCTCCCTGCCAGCCACCCAGCCAATGGTACCACCCTCCTCGGGCTATACCAGGCAGCCACGCGCCCGGAAGAGATGAAGGCCCTGTCGGAGGCCGGCGTGACCGTCTACAGCATGGAGCGGCTGCCTCGGACGACCAGGGCACAGTCGATGGACGTACTCAGCAGCCAAGCCAACATCGCCGGCTACAAGGCCGTCTTGCTGGCGGCCAACACCTATTGCCGTTATTTCCCCATGTTCATGACCGCCGCAGGCAGCATACCGCCCGCCAAAGTCCTCATTTTGGGGGCGGGCGTTGCAGGACTACAGGCCATTGCTACGGCCCGTCGCCTGGGGGCGCTCGTGGAAGTCTTTGACACCCGTCCAGCCGTCAAAGAAGAAGTGATGAGCCTGGGAGGTAAGTTTATTGAAGTAGAAGGCGCAGCCGATGCCTCGCAGGCCGGCGGCTATGCCGTAGAGCAGTCAGAAGATTATAAGCGCCGGCAGCGCGACCGCATCGCTGAAAGTGTGGCCAAGGCCGACATCATCATCACCACTGCCCAGATCCCAGGTAAGAAGGCACCCGAGCTCATCTCCGCTGAGATGCTCTCGAGGCTGCGGGCGGGCTCCGTGATTGTAGACCTGGCAGCGGCCACCGGCGGCAACACCCCTGCCACGCAAGACGGAGAGACGGTCGAGGTCAACGGAGTAAGCATCATCGGTGCCGGAAACCTGCCGGCAACAATGCCCTTCGACGCAAGCCGGCTTTACGGGAAGAATATCCTCAATTTTTTAGCCATCCTCATAGACCCACAGGGCCAGGTGCGGACCGACTCCGACGACGAGCTGGTGAAAGGCACCCGCGTCTAGGCCATCCCAAAAGTTTTACCCATGGTACAGTTCATCCACTGGCTCGGCACCCAACAAGACATGGTCTATGTGGTCCTTCTCATGGTGTTTGTAGGTGTGGAGGTCATCGGCCGGGTGCCGAGTGTCCTTCACACGCCGCTCATGAGTGGTGCCAATGCCATTCATGGTGTGGTGATCATCGGGGCCATTATCGTCATGGGTCAGGCCTCCCCCGATAACATCCCAGTCCTTGTGCTTGGCTTCCTGGCGGTGGTGCTGGGAACCCTCAACGTGGTCGGTGGCTTTGTGGTGACGGACCGCATGCTCGAGATGTTCCGTAAGAAGAAGTGAAGTCCCACCCCAACACCCACGCCGCATGGAACAGCAGATTCTCACCATTCTCTATCTCGCGTCTTCTCTGACGTTCATCGTGGGACTGAAGATGCTTTCCAGTCCCGCCACAGCCCGCCGGGGCAACTGGCTGGCTGCAGCCGGCATGACAGCGGCCATCCTGGGGACCATCTTTCTCTATCGGGGCAGCGACGGTGCTCATCTTGGTAACTACGGTTGGATTTTTACAGGCCTGCTCCTCGGCACTCTCGTCGGCACCTATACCGCCCGCACGGTGAAGATGACCGCCATGCCCGAGATGGTCAGCCTTTTCAATGGGATGGGCGGTGCCTGCGCAGCCCTCATCTCCATCGTCGAATTCGGGCACCTGCACCATCAGCCCGGAGGCCTATACGCAAACCCGCTGCAGCTGCTGATCATCTTGCTGGGGCTTATCATCGGCGCTGTCTCCTTTGCCGGCAGCATGGTAGCCTGGGGGAAGCTGAACGGTAAAGTCAAAGATTTTTCCTTCCCGGGCCAGCATATCCTCAACAACGGGGCCATCCTGCTTGCCCTCGCCGGAGCTGTGTACCTGATACACGGGCATCCCGCTGACCCATCCCTTGTGTTTCACACGGTACTTGCGCTCTCACTGCTCTACGGCATATTCTTTGTCCTGCCCATCGGTGGGGCCGACATGCCTGTCGTCATCTCCTTGCTCAACTCGTTTACAGGCGTCGCAGCCGCCTGTGGAGGGTTCCTGTACCACAATAAGGTCATGCTCACCGGCGGCATCCTCGTCGGCGCAGCCGGCACCCTCCTCACCATCCTCATGTGCCGCGCGATGAATCGGTCTTTGCTGAACGTCCTCATCGGTTCCTTTGGTGGCGGAGCAGCCACGGGCGGCGCCACTTCAGCTGCCGGCGGGACGTACAAGGAGATCAACATCAGTGACGTCGCCACTGTCATGGCCTATGCCAACAAGGTGATGATTGTGCCCGGCTACGGGTTGGCAGTAGCCCAGGCCCAGCATGCCTGCCATGAGCTAGAAAAGGCCCTGGAAGCCCGGGGTGTTGATGTCAAATATGCAATCCATCCCGTAGCAGGCCGTATGCCAGGGCATATGAATGTCCTGCTTGCCGAATCGGACGTTGCCTATGATAAGCTCCTCGAGATGGAGCAGGCCAATGAAGAATTTCGCACCACTGACGTGGTACTCGTGCTGGGTGCCAACGACGTCGTCAACCCCGCCGCCAAGAATGACCCGGCCTCGCCCATCTACGGGATGCCCATCCTGGAAGTGGAAGAGGCCAAGACCGTCATCGTCAATAAGCGCAGCATGAAGCCCGGCTATGCCGGCATCGAAAACCAACTCTTCTTCCAGCCTAAGACCTCCATGCTCTTTGGAGACGCCAAGAAGGCATTGCAGGAGCTGCTGGCGGAGATCCGCAACGTCTGATGACGGATGTATGGCCCTGTCAGGGTCGGGTCGACTGCATTCCATATTTTTATGCAGGCTGTGCTTGTGCACAGCCGTGTACGATAAACCCTCTCCATGACCCGTCACCATCTTCTACTCGTCGCCCTCCTAGCTGCAGGCAGCCTACAGGCACAGACACGCATCCAAGGCTTCACACCAGCCAATGCCGTCCGGCAAGCCGAGGCTGAAAAGCTATTCGATGCGGGTATCAGCGCCGCCAACCAGGATGCCTGGATGCAGTTCCTCGCCTCTAGGCCCCACCATGTCGGCTCGCCACAGGCCAAGGTCAATGCTGACTATATGGCGGAACGCTTCCGCAGTTGGGGCTATGAGGTCGAACTCGCCCGCTACGATGTGCTATTCCCAACTCCTAAGACGCGCGTGCTGGAACTGTTGGGGCCAACACCCTACCGCGCCCTGTTGGAAGAGCCGACCCTGGCAGAAGACCGTACCTCCGGGCAAAAAGCCGAACAACTCCCCAGCTATAATGCCTTTTCCGGAGAGGGCGACGTGACCGCCGAGCTCGTCTTCGTCAACCGCGGCATCCCAGAAGACTATGAGATGCTGGAGCGCATGGGCATCTCTGTGAAAGGACGTATTGTGATCGCCAAGTACGGCGGCTCCTGGCGCGGCATCAAGCCGAAACTGGCACAAGAGAATGGGGCCGTCGGCTGCCTGATATACTCTGACCCAGAAGACGATGGATATACCAACGGGGATGCATACCCGAAAGGACCCTGGCGCCCAGAGCAGGCTGTACAGCGTGGCTCCGTGATGGACATGCCGGTGGCACCGGGTGACCCTGGGACCCCCGGCTATGCCTCCTTGCCTGGTGCTCGGCGGATCCCCTGGCAGCAGGCAAAGACCATTATGAAGATTCCTGTGCTGCCGATCTCTTGGGGGGATGCGCTGCCGCTGCTGCAGTCGCTGGCAGGTCCCGTCGTGCCCGCTGCCTGGCGGGGGGCACTGCCCATCACCTACCATGCAGGCCCGTCCGCGGCCAAGGTGCATCTCAAGCTCGACTTCTACTGGGATGTCAAGCCAGCCTACAATGTTATCGCCACCCTCAAAGGGTCTGCGTTCCCCGACGAGTGGGTGATCCGCGGGAACCACCACGACGCCTGGGTGAACGGGGCCGCAGACCCCCTCAGCGGGATGGTCGCCCTCATGGAAGAGGCGCGCATGGTGGCAGAAATCTCCAAGAAGGGCTATGCCCCCAAGCGTACCCTCAAGTACTGCGCCTGGGATGCAGAAGAGCCGGCCTTGCTGGGCTCCACCGAATGGGTGGAAGACCATGCCGAAGAGCTCCGTCAAAAGGCAGTTGTGTATATCAACACCGACGGCAATAGCCGTGGCTTCATCTCCGCCTCTGGATCGCACACCCTGGAGCCCATGTATAATGAGGTCATCTCCGCTGTGACCGACCCGCAATACGGAGTGAGTGTGCGTGAACGTCGCCATGCCCGGGCCCTTGTGGAGGCCGACCGCAACGCCCGTGCCCGTCTGATGGGCAACAGCTACCAGAAGATGTCAGCCCTGGGGGCAGGCTCCGACTACTCCGGCTTCATCCAGCACCTGGGTATCGCTTCCGTCAACCTCGGCTACGGCGGAGAAGGCAGCGGGGGAGAGTACCATTCCATCTACGACTCCTACGATCATTTCACCCGCTTCAAAGACCCAGGCTTCGCCTATGGCTCCCTGCTGGCGAAGACGGCCGGCCGGATGTCTTTGCGTATCGCAAACGCAGAGGTGCTACCGATCGACTTCGGCAGCTTCCATGAGACAGTCGCCGGCTATGCCGCCGAGGTGAAGGCAATGGCCGACAATCTCCGGCAGGACGTAGAAGTGGAGAACCGCCTCATCCGAGACAATATCTATGTCATGGCCCGAGACCTTCAGATAGAATGGCAGCTGCCCAAGCCAAGGGCGCTGGTGCCTTTTCTTGACTTCAGCCCCCTTGACAATGCCTTGGCAAGCCTCAAAACGGCAGCTCAGTCCTTCCGCATCGCTTCCGCCCAGGCCCCAGCACTGCCGGCCGAAAAACGAGCGTCCCTCAACACCCTCCTCCTACGGATAGAGCAGCATTTGCTTACCCAGCAGGGACTGCCCCGAAGGCCCTGGTACCGTCATCAAGTCTACGCTCCCGGCTTCTATACAGGCTATGGGGTAAAGACGCTGCCCGGAGTTCGTGAAGCCATCGAGCAGCACAACTGGCAGGAGGCGCTGGAGCAGATACGCATCCTAGCAGAGACCCTGCGCTCCTACACCCGCCAGGTGGAGGCAGCGGTTGCCATATTGTCATCTTGAGGTAGGCGAATCCCTTTTCTAGAAATCTTTACGCCTCGCATGCCTCTTCCAGAAGCTTTACTGCAGTCGCTAGAAGGCGTCCCCGGTTACGACCGCGCGGCCTTGGTCGGGGTACATGAGGCAGCCGAAGTCCGAGCCTCGGTGCGGCTGAATCCCGCCAAGCAGTACGATCTGGGCTTGTCCGGATTGTCAGACGCCTGGCGGTGGTCGCTGGATCGCCCGGTGACGCCCCAGGCCGTTCCTTGGTGGCCGCACGGCTATAGCCTGCAACCCCGCCCAGCGTTTTTCCTTGACCCACTCTGGCATGCAGGTGTCTATTATGTGCAGGAAGCCTCCAGTATGTTTCTGGGCTATGCTGTGGAGGAGCTGCTGGAAGGGCGTACAGGGTTGAGGGTGCTGGACGTCTGTGCTTCGCCCGGTGGTAAGTCCACGCAGCTGGCATCGCTTCCTCAAACAGGACTACTCCTGTCCAATGAGACGATCCGCAGCCGGGTGCCTGCCCTGAATGAAAACCTCGTCAAATGGGGGAGTCCGCACGCCTGCATCTCTTCTGAGGACCCGGCTGCACTGGCGCGGCTGGAGGATTTCTTCGATCTGATGGTCGTCGATGCGCCATGTAGCGGAAGCGGACTGTTCCGCCGGCAACCGGAAGCGGTCGGTGAGTGGACGCCCGCTCATGTCGATCTCTGTCAACGCCGGCAGCGACGCATTCTGGCGGAGGTCCTGCCAGCGCTTGCACCCGGCGGACTACTCTTCTATGCCACCTGCTCCTACTCCCCAGCTGAAAATGAAGAGGTGGTCGATTGGCTTGTGCAGGAGCAGGGATTGGAAGGCCTACGGGTACGCATACCCGAAGCATGGGGGATTGTGGAAGTCATATGCACGTCGAGGGCAGTAGGGTACCGTTTCTTTCCTGACAGGCTCGCGGGTGAAGGGTTCTTTCTAGCCTGCCTGCAAAAGTCGGGCACGCGGCAGCCGCAGCAGTCGAAAGTCCGCCCTTCAAAGTCATTCTACGACCGTGGAAGTGAGCTATCTGCCTGGATGACCAGTCCGTCGCAATGCCATGTGTATGAGCAGTCAGGTAGCCTATACGCAGTCCCACAGGCACTGGCACAGGATATAGCCATCCTCTCTGAGGCCCTTCGGTTAAGGAAAGCAGGCGTGCGTCTGGGTCGTTGGGTGCGCGGAACACTGTTGCCAGACCATGAGCTGGCTATGAGTCCCTGGATGCATCCGCAGAAAGCCAGCCTACCCCTTGCGCGGGAACAGGCCATCCGCTATCTGCGTCGTGCGTCGGTAGATACTCCAGAGCATCCTTTGGGATGGGCTGTTGCAACCTGGCAGGGAGTGCCTCTCGGACTCCTCAAATGCATGCCCGGCCGCACCAACAACCACTACCCAGCAGAATGGCGCATCCGCCGCGCAGGCCTGTCTGAAGCAGAATGACCAATAGGCCTTGGAAGGTATTCTGCGTTCGTTGGAATCTTGTATTTTTACGAGATATATAAATCATTTCTAAAATCCTAAAGTACTCTGCAGTATGAATAGATTCGCCCCTGTTGTGCCCGTCGTCTTGGCGGCATGCCTGACCAGCTTGGCACAGCCCTCTGGGCTTTTGAAGCCGGTAAAGGGCGATGGGCAGATATGGTTGAAACATACCGTGGCACCTAAGGAGAACTGGTACAGCGTGGCCCGGGTCTATCATATCGGTCCCAAAGACATCGCTGCCTACAACAGCACGGAGATCAGCAAACCCCTCAACATTGGTCAAGCTTTGCGCATCCCCCTGAGGGAAGAAAATTTCACGCAGACGGGTATGTCAGGCCCAGATGAGGCCTTGGTACCGTTGTATCATATCGTAGCGGAGAAAGAAGGGCTCTTTCGTATCGGGCAAGACTATAACTACATCGGCATCGAACAACTCAGGGTACTCAACAAGTTGCCTTCAGATGCCATCCGCGCCGGGATGCGACTGGTTGTTGGGTACTTGAAAGTGGCTAAAGGCCAGCAGGAATGGGCGGGCCGGAGTGTCGCGTCACTCATGCAGGGAGCTTCCTCTGTAGTTTCTTCCAAACCGTCTGTCGTCGAAACGAAAACGGAGTTGCCTACACCCAAGCCATCCACTCAGCCGACATCGGCCGCAACACGCGAGCCAATGCCTACATATGTTTCGACTCCTGCTGATCCCCTCCGAAACCGGTTGGACACGAATATCTCCCCAGGCGGTTATTTTGAGCCTTTGTTCCGGGAGCAGTTGCGTGCTGGAACGCCTGCGGAGCAGACCGTGCTGGTCGCTTCTTTCAAAAGTACCAGTGGCTGGAAAGACGGCAAATACTATTTGTTGATGAATGGCGTAGTACCGAGCACTGTCGTGCGGGTGACACATGCTGCCACCGGTCGATTCATTCATGCGAAAGTGTTGGGGGAGCTTCCTCCGATCCGGGAGAATGAAAAGCTGGCGGCCCGCATGAGCAATGCTGCCTTCTCAGCCCTCGACCTGCCAGAAGGGACCCATGAGCTTCTCCTCGAGTGGATAAAGCCATAGCATACCCTGGGGTATTGTTCTTGCTACCTGTTTGTCCAAGACACAAGGTTCAGCACCACACATCGTTCCTATATGCGATTCCTCCCCCGTATCTTCATGATCCTGGCTGCAGTTTTGGCTCTTTCTGCAGCTGCCATCTATGCCTGGCTGCGTTCCCTGGAGCCCGACTATACCGGTGAACTCAGGCTGCCCGGACTGAAGGTACCTGTAGAGGTGCTCTTCGATGTGCATGCAGTGCCGCACATCCGGGCAGAGAACGAAGAAGACCTCTTCCTTGCCTTCGGCTACCTGCATGCCCGCGACCGCCTCTTCCAGATGGAAATCATCCGACGGCTCGGCAGTGGACGCCTGGCGGAAGTGTTCGGCGAGAAGGCGTTGGCAAGTGATCAGCTCTTCCGCACACTGTCGTTTCGGCAGCACGCCGAGCGCAGCGTAGACAGCATGATGTCCCATCCGGAGCGGCCGCACGTGAAGGCCGCCCTTGCCTATCTAAAGGGAGTGAATCACTACATCGCCACGGGTGCCACCCCCGTCGAGTTCACGCTGGCGGGCATCCCCAAGACGCCCTTCGAGCCAGAGGATGTCGAAGTGATCGTGTCGTATATCGGTTATACGTTCACGGGAGCCTTCCGGACGGAGCCCATCGCCACGGCCGTGGCTGAGAAATGGGGGATGGACCATGTCCGCGACGCCTTCGCCAACTGGCCCGACAGCGTCTGGACACTCCCCGTTCAGCGACCCGATGACGCGTCGAGGCTGCAGGCCGCCAAGACCCTCACCGAGATGACCGAGCGCATCAGCGGCATCGAGGCCGTCCTGCCCTATCCATCCTACAAGGGATCTAATGGCTGGGTGATAGCGGGGAAGAAGACGAAGTCGGGCAAGCCCATCATGGCCAATGACACCCACATCGCCTTCGCGCAGCCCTCCGTCTGGTACGAGGCGCATCTCTCCTGCCCGGGCTACGAGGTATACGGCAACTTCATCGCAGGCACGCCGGTGCCCGCACTTGGGCATTCGCCGCGGGCGGGCTGGGGCATCACCATGTTTGAGAACGACGACATGGATTTCTATCGCGAGAAGGCCAACCCCGCCGACCCGGGACAGGTATGGTTCAAGGACCATTGGGAGCCGCTCGCCGTACGGAAGGACACCATACGCGTCAAGGGTGGCGAAAATGTGTTGCTCGATGTGCAGTCGAGCCGCCACGGACCGATCCTCAACGGCGCCTTTGACGGACTCAACGGCTTCAAGGAGCCCATCGCCATGTGGTGGGTGCACGACCAGTTCCCTTCGACCCACCTGCAGATGTTCTACGAACTCTCGCATGCCGGCGATGCTGCTGCTGCCGCCGTGGCGGTCGCGAAGCTCAGCTCGCCCGGACTGAACATCATGTGGGCTGACACCCTCGGCAACATCGCCTGGTGGGCAGCAGGCAAGTTGCCCGTCCGGCCAGGGCATGTGAACCCCAACCTCATCCTCGACGGCAGCACTGGCTTCGACGACCCCACCGGATGGCTGCCCTTCTCGCAGAATCCACAGATCCTGAACCCCGAGCGCGGGGTCCTCTACACGGCCAACAACCAGCCCGATGACATGGGCTCGGGCCTCGTTCCCGGCTACTATGTGCCGTCGAACCGCGCGCGCCGGATAGAGGAGCTGCTGTACACCGACAAGTCCGACTGGACGGAGGCTGCAGCTCGCGATATGATCAACGACATCACCTGTCCCACCTATCCCGACCTCATTCGCAACCTCGTGCCGGCCATCGCACGCGACAGCCTCAGCCCGGAGGCGTCTAAGGCCTTGGGCCTGCTGGGTGCCTGGAATGGACGGCATGGCCTAGACGACGTGGAGCCCACTATCTACTACCGCTTCCTGTATATGACCTATCGCCGGATGCTGCTCGACGAACTTGGCCACACCGCCTTCCGGGCCTTCGAGCACAGCATGTCGCTGAAACGCAACACGACCGCCCTGCTGCAGAACGACAGCAGCCGTTGGTGGGAAGACAAGTCGACGCCCCGCCACGAGACGCGCCGCGAGGTGCTCACCGCCGCACTGAATGAGGCTGTCGCGGCCCTGCAACGGCAGCTCGGACGAGACATGGATGGTTGGCAGTGGAAGAGGGTGCATTTTCTGGAGCACCGGCATCCACTGGGCATCCTGCCGCTGGTGGGTCGGTGGTTCAGTGTCGGACCCTTCCCGGTACCCGGCGGGCAGGAGACCATCAACAACCTCGACTTCTCCTTGGATTCGACGGGCGTTTATAAGGTTATCAGTGGTCCCGCACTGCGGCGCATCGTCGACTTCGGCGACCCCGAGGCTCGGTTCAGCGTGAATCCCACGGGGCAGTCGGGACACCTCACCAGTTCTTACTACAAGGACCAGGCCCGACTTTTCGTGGAGGGTGGGAAGCGGCCCGAGCGGCTCGACTGGCAGGCCATCGGGTCTGCCGGCATAGGACGGATGCTGTTGAAACCCTGAGCGGGTTTTATTTCTTCACAGCAACCTAAGACATCATGAAACGCGCCAATCCCTTCGGCGTACGACTATATGTCGTGATGCTCCTATCGATATCCTTTGACAAATAGTCGGCCGGCTCAACTCCTTCCTTTACCCCGCTGCGTCATGAGGTGCGGATCGACAAGGGCCTTCCCATCCATCTAATACTGGGAATGCTCTACGTAGTACGGTGCATGGTGGAAGCCTAGCGGAAGGGGTAGGACTCCTAAAAAAAAATTCTAGATGATGGGTGCTGTTTAAAAGCCATCTATCCTCGTTTAGAAGAAACCATATGGGGCTGCTTGATAATTACAGCTCTCTCATCTCTTATCATAGAGGCATCCTCCTTTTGTAAAAAGCCTGTCCACCTTCCGCTCCACCGCAGGATCCTTCTGCAGCACTGGGGCGTGGTGCGGTTTGATGCGGGCATCCATGACCACAGGCCCTTCGCAACTCCAATGCTTGTTGCGGAAAAAAGACGCCACGCCGTGGATGTCGCTCGCGGGGTTGGTGCGGGTGAATGCCACCCACAGGAAGTTGCCGAGCCGCTCGGCGGTGAAAGTCGCATCGTCGGCCCAAACGATGAGCGGCAGTCCCTGCAGTTCCTGAAGTGAACCTTGCAGATGCCCATCTATCTCCCGGAATGCTTTTTCGGCCGCTTCTGCTGTCGTGTAGGGCCCGGTGCGGATGGCGGCCACGCCTGGCATGACGAGCCGTGCGTCGGTGATGCCCGGGGCGGTGTGGAGTGCTTCAGGCAGTTCGGTCAAGAGGTTGCGGATGGGATCCCCGCAGGCGGCCAGTACGAGCTTGCTACCGCTGTTGAGGCCATGACCGGAATAGTCGAGCGTGTCGATTGTGGTCTCGGTGTAAAAGTGTAGGTCGCGTCGCAGGTCGATGCGTTCGAACACGAATCGGAGATAAGCTTCGATGTCGTGCGTCGACAGGTGTCCTTTTTCATCGGCTGCGATGAACAGGAACTTGGCTAGGCTCAACTGTCCGGTACCAAGGATGTGGTTGGCGATGGTGAGCAATTCGGCCGGTCTTTTGACGGGCAGGTAGGGCGTGTAGCGTTCGCTGCCGATGGCGAGTAACAGCGGGTGTACGCCCGCGGCATCGACCGCATGCACTTCCTTCACGCCAGGTATCTCCTTCGGGATGGCGTCGCCCGTTATCTCATGGATGAGCTCTCCGAAGCTGGTGTCCTCCTGTGGGGGGCGTCCTACGACGGTAAATGGCCAGATGGCGTTCTTGCGTGCAAAGACCTTGTGGATGCGCAAGAGCGGGAAGGGGTGTTGCAGGCTGTAGTAGCCGAGGTGGTCGCCGAAGGGGCCTTCGGGCTTGTTCTCTCCTGGGTGCACATCCCCGGTGATCACGAAGTCGGCGTCGGTGCTGAGGCAGAAACCCTCGTGGTAGCAGTAGCGGAAGCGCCTTCCACCCAGCAGTCCGGCGAAGGTCATCTCGCTAAGTCCCTCAGGCAGGGGCATGACGGCCGCCACGGTATGGGAGGGAGGGCCGCCGGCGAAGACGCTGACCTTTAGCGGCTGCCCTTTCGCATTGGCCTTCGTCTGGTGGATGCCTATGCCCCGATGCAGCTGGTAGTGCAGGCCCGCCTCCTGGTTGGGCTTGTATGCATTTCCTCCGAGCTGGATGCGGTACATGCCCAGGTTGGCGTTCCAGATGCCGGGTTTCTCGATGTCTTCGGAATAGACCTGCGGGAGAGTAACAAAAGGGCCCCCGTCCATCGGCCAGTGCACAACCTGTGGGATCTCTGAGAGACGTATTTCCTCGTGCATCACGGGTTTGTGCAGCGGATTGCGGAGGGGCAGGGCCCGGAAGGCAGCCATAGCGGCTCCGACATGGCCGAAGGGGTCCTTCAGCGCGGCCATGGGCTCGTTCTTCAGACGTATGACCTGCCGGACGTGTTCGAGTTGGTGGCGGAAGAGGAAGCGGCTGCGCTCCAGCGTGCCGAAGAGGTTGGAGGCGGCCCGGAAGCGGCTGCCTTTCACGTTTTCGAAGAGGAGGGCCGGTCCGCCCGCCTCATGGACGCGCAGGTGGATGGAGGCCATTTCGAGATACGGGTCGACCTCCTCACGAATGCGTACGAGCTGTCCCACGCGCTCCAGGTCGAGCAGGGATCTCTCCAGGGAACAATATGCCATTCTGCAAAGGTAGGACGGCAAGGCTCCTCAGACCTCATATTTCGGAAATGCCCCGGATGCAGGGTGTTGGGAACTATAAAACTTCACTAGCCTCGCGGATATGGTCGGTGGGGATGCCGGTGGCACGGACGACATCCTCATCCGTCATTTTTGGCGAGTCTCGGAAGAAAAACTTTAGTTGCATTGCATTCAAGAAGCCGAACATTACGCCATACTCAGCCCCGAAGTGCGACCATTATCTCGTGCTCTCCTGCCTGCCCCGGGCGCCACGACATTGAATATCGAGGATGCTCAGCCTGCCTTCGGGATGGTCGTTATGCAACGCCTCCGGCAGGTTGTGAAAGATATGGTTGAAGATGCTGTCACCTCTCGGTTCTGACCATCATTCCTTTATCGGCAAGGTAGTTTTCGGGATAATGCTCATCCAAGGTGCGTCCCTTGCGCCAATGCAGAAAATAACCATTCAAAAGTGCCTGTGTCCTTAGTCGCTGTTACTCAGTCCCCACGGGCACATCCTGCCGGAGAAAAAAATTCCGAAATTGCGACTATTCAACTAATCCCTATGCGAAGACGCTCCTTCCTCCGTTCCGGCATGCTGTCCGGAATGGCCCTAGGCTTTGGTAGTTCGACGACCGCGCAACCTGACTGGAGATCCAAAGGTTTCGATGCTTCCGACATCACCACCCTGCAGGGGCGTATGAAGGCGGGTAATCTGAGTTCGGTAAAACTCGTGAAGGAGTGCCTCGATCGGATCGGTGCGATCGACAGGAGCGGACCGAAGATCAACTCTGTCATTGAACTCAACCCTGACGCCGTCGACATCGCTGCGTCCTTGGACGCGGAGAGGAAGGCGGGCCGCGTAAGGGGTCCCCTTCACGGCATACCCGTCCTCGTCAAAGACAATATCAACACAGGCGACAGGATGCAGACCACGGCGGGCTCCTTGGCGCTGGCCGGGAACATTGCGTCGTCCGATGCCTTCATCGTGGAACGACTCCGTGCCGCAGGTGCCGTTATTCTCGGCAAGACCAACTTGAGCGAATGGGCCAACTTCAGGTCGAATCGCTCCACCAGCGGCTGGAGCAGTCGCGGCGGACAGACGAAGAACCCGCATATTCTGCCCCGCAACCCCTCCGGCTCCAGCTCCGGCTCGGGCGCCGCCGTAGCGGCCGGCCTCTGCCCCGTGGCGGTGGGGACAGAAACAGACGGATCCATCATCTCTCCCTCTTCACACTGCGGCATCGTCGGCCTCAAGCCTACCGTGGGGCTCTTGAGTCGCTCCGGCATCATCCCCATCTCCCAGACACAGGATACGGCGGGGCCTATGAGCCGCACCGTGCGCGACGCTGCCATCCTTTTGACAGCCCTTGCGGGGGTAGATCCGCTTGACCAGGCTACTCAGGCTTCGCAAGGAAAGGGGGCAGCCGACTATACCTCTTTTTTGACACCCGATGCACTTCGCGGCCGCCGCATCGGATATGAAAAAAGACATCTGACGGGCAGTCACCTGGTGGTGCCTTTGTATGAAAAAGCCATTGCCGACTTAAGGGCTCAGGGAGCGGAGATGGTGGAAGTTGACTTTCTGAAACTGATGGCAACACACAGCGCCGGCGAGATTACCGTGTTGACCTATGAGTTTAAGGACGGGGTCGATCGGTACCTGTCGAGCGCCCGGGCCAAGGTCAAATCACTGGCCGAGGTGATCCGATACAATAGTGCCCATGCGGCCGAGGTTATGCCCTGGTTCCGGCAGGAGCTACTGGAAAACTGCCAGGCCAAAGGCGGTCTCGACAGTAAGGAATACAAAGAAGCCCTGCAGAGGTCTACGGGTGCCGGCGCTACCATCGTCGACTTTCTGAAGGCGCAGCGGCTCGACGCGATCGTCGGTGTCAGCAGTGGTCCGGCCGGCTTCACCGATCATCTCAATGGAGGCTACGGGACCGGTTTTTCCTTCTCCCAGCCGGCGGCCATGGCAGGATTTCCTCACGTCACGGTTCCTATGGGTTTTGTCTACGACCTGCCCGTCGGCCTCTCCTTCATGGGTGCCGCCTGGCAGGAAGGTCTCCTGCTGGGGATGGCGCATGCCTATGAACAGGCGACTCGGCATATCCGTCCACCCCGGTTTCTGCCCAGCTAGCCATTCCGTAGCTGGTCAAGGGGCCGCTTTGATCTGCTTTGCCATGCCTGCCGAACTTTGTTTCTTTGCGATCGCATGCTTTCCCCATCGCTTTCCTTCGAGAATACTGAGAATGCCTTTGCCTATAAGGATGATGGCGCCCTCCGCCGCGCTCACCTCTTGTTTCAGGCGATGAGCCATCCCCTCCTGGTATCTTGGGGTACCCGACTCACCAGCTGGGCCATGAAGGCCGGGCTTCCAATCGGCCAGCTGCTGCGGTCTACCCTCTTCCCTCAGTTCGTCGGCGGCGAGACACTCGAGGCGACGGCGCCCGTTGCCGCCATGCTCGGCGAGCACGGCGTGCAGGTGATCTTAGACTACGGCGTGGAAGGTGGTGCCGGCACGGAAGAAGCTCGTGAGCAGGCTTGTGCAGAATTCCTGCGCGTCGTCGACTATGCCGCCACACAGCCCAACATCCCCTTCATCAGCATCAAGGTGACGGGCATTGCCCGCTTTACCCTACTGGAAAAGCTCGACCGGTCTGTCGAAGCCCATGCCGGGCCACTGATGAAGCGATATGAGCAGGCCTTGGAAAGTTTGACGCAGGAAGAACAATTCGAATGGCAACAAGTCCATGAGCGGCTGGGACGCATCTGTGCCAGGGCCGCAGAAAAAGGAGTGGGTGTGCTTGTCGATGCGGAAGAAACCTGGATACAAGATCCTGTAGACATGTTGACATTGCTAATGATGGACCGTTACAACAAGGGCCGTGCCGTCGTGTTCAACACGGCGCAACTCTACCGGCACGACCGGCTGGCCTTTGTAGTGGACTCTCTGGAATCCGCTGCGCAACGTGGATTTCTGCTGGGAGTCAAGCTGGTGCGGGGCGCATACATGGAAAAAGAAAGGGCACGTGCCCTCCAGCGAGGCTATCCATCGCCTATTCAGCAAGATAAGTCGACCACTGACCGCGACTTTAATGAAGCCGTGCAAAGCTGCCTCTCGCAACTGGAACATGCATCGGTCATCATCGCAACGCACAATGAGCAGAGCAACCTCCTGGCGGTTGAACAGCTGGCAGCAAAAGGTTGGTCGATGGATCACCCCCATGTGCATTTTTCCCAGCTTTATGGCATGAGCGACCACATCACATTCAACCTTGCCAAGGCTGGATGCCGCGTCAGCAAGTATCTGCCCTTCGGGCCTTTTGACGACGTCGTGCCCTACCTGCTGCGCAGGGCTCAGGAGAATACGTCTGTGGCGGGACAGACAGGCCGGGAGCTGTTGCTGCTGCAAAAAGAGATGGCCCGTCGGCGGTCGGCTCGATGAGGACTGCCCTGTTTAACCTACCAGATAGGTCACGCCTTCCCGGCATACCTCTACGTCTGGAAATTCTGTGGCGGCTTCCTCGCGGAAGTCATCTAGGGCCTCGTATTTGTTACTGAAATGCCCCAAGATCAGTCGGCCAGCCCCCGCCAGCCGGGCAATACGGGCCGCTTGCAGGGCCGTCGAATGGTGGCGGGCATGTGCCTTCTCCCACTGGTCGTCGAGGTATGTTGCCTCATGATAGATTAAGTCTGAGCCCCGGACACTCTCTGCAATTGGCTCATGGAACGAGGTATCTGCACAGTAGGCATAGGCCTTTGGCACAGGTGGTGCAGCTGTGAGTTGCTCATTGGCGATGCGACGCCCTTGGGCATCGATGAAGTCTTCCCCGGCCTTCAGTTGGGGGAAGAAAGAAGAAGGCACGCCAGCGGCGCTGGCAGCCTCTGGTCGAACCTTACGCGGTCGTGGCTGCTCGCGGAAAAGAAACCCCCAGCACGGGATGCTATGGCGTACGCGGAAGCAGCGCACCGTGATGCGTGTGTCTTCAAAAAGAATTCCATCCTCCCCCAGGGCGTGGAAAACCAGCGGGTAACAAAGCCTCGACTCAGCAGCCGCCATCTGCAAGTCCAAGATGGCCTGTAGCGGCGGTGGGGCATAGAGATGGATCGGCTCTGTTCGGCCAGTAAGATTGTAGCTGTTCAACAGCCCAATCAGCCCGTAATAGTGGTCGCCATGCAGATGGGAGATGAAGATATGGCCGATGCGGCTCCGCCGGATTTTATAGCGGATCATCTGGATCTGTGTCCCCTCCCCACAGTCCACCAGAAAAAGGCGTTCGCCATCCGTCACGACCTGTGCCGTTGGATGTCGCTCATGCATCGGCAAGGCCGAGTTGTTACCTAGTATGGTGACAGCAAGCATGGGAGAGTCGTTTGGCCTACGTTAGGATAGATAATCGAACGGAATGGGTCGGATATTGCGGGGACAGGGAGATTTTTGGGGATCCGGCAAGCCATCCATCCAGTGCATGCTAGCCTAAAAGCTCCCGCTCGATCTCCTCCATCTGAACGATATCCCAAGCCTCGCTTTCCGTGGGGGTATGGTTCAGCAGCTCCAACACCTCCTGCGCGTCGAGGAAAGCCTCGGCATCCGGAGTGAGACAGCAGATGACAAAGGATTGCTGCATCTCATAGGATTGCTGCTGCTCTGCTGCCAGCAACCTTCCAATCGAAGCGTCGATCGTTGTGACGGAAGACAGATCCAGGATAAGGTTACCCGCCCCGGCATCGCGGCGTTGAGTCAGGTACTCCCGGAGTTCCTCTGACATATTGGCGGAAATGGTTGGTTCCATCACCCGGATGACGTCGAATCGTTCTTTGGTATCTATTTTGACGTGCATAAAAAAGCAATTTGTATGGTGGTCGAAATGTATTTTTGCATGGTGCAGTAGCATAGAGTATCTGGTCAGGTGATATTGGATTGTCAATCTATTGCTAATCTCTGGCCCGGCACTCAACTGCATGTGACATCTCAAAATTATTTTTTAACATTGTAATGGGACCCTACAAAAAATCCACACCGAATGGATAATAACTTTTCAGCCCAGGTCAAAGAAGTCATCTCCTACAGTAGGGAGGAGGCCTTGCGTTTGGGTAATGACTTCATCGGTACTGAACATTTGCTGCTGGGTGTGATCCGCGAAGGTGACAATACGGCAGTCAAGATTTTAAAGAATATGAATGTCGACCTCCAGGAGTTGCGCAAGGAGGTGGAGATGGCCGTCAAAGACAGGACCGGCAAGAATATCGCCAACATCAACAATCTGCCTCTGACCAAGCAGGCGGAAAAGGTTATTCGCATCACTGTCCTTGAGGCCAAGGCCCTGAAGAGTCCGACTGTGGAGACAGAACACCTGATGCTTTCCATTCTCAAGAATAAGGAGAACATCGCTACCCAGATACTTAATCAGTTCGAAGTCGATTATGACCTATTTCGCAACGAGCTCGGACTTGTCAAAAGCAACGAAGCCCGCAGTGAATTCACCGACGACTCTGACGAAGAATTCGACGAGGAAAAGAAAGGATACCAACAACGCTCTAAACAGGCAGGCGCTGCCAACGTAAAAAGTAAGACACCTGTCCTCGACAACTTTGGCCGCGACATCACCAAGCTCGCGGAAAACGGTAGCCTCGACCCCATCGTAGGCCGGGAAGAGGAAATCGAACGCGTCTCACAGATCCTTTCCCGCCGCAAAAAGAATAATCCCATCCTGATCGGTGAACCCGGCGTGGGTAAGACCGCTATTGTGGAAGGCCTTGCCCTCCGCATCGTACAGCGCAAAGTCTCGCGGGTGCTCTATGACAAGCGGGTGGTGTCTTTGGATCTGGCGGCACTCGTGGCCGGCACCAAGTACCGTGGACAGTTTGAAGAGCGGATGAAGGCGATCATGAACGAGTTGGAAAAGAATCGCGACGTCATTCTGTTCATTGATGAAATTCACACCATCGTAGGTGCCGGTGGTGCCAGTGGCTCGCTCGATGCCTCCAACATCTTCAAGCCGGCACTGGCTCGCGGAGAGCTCCAATGCATTGGAGCTTCAACGCTCGATGAATATCGCATGTACATCGAGAAGGATGGCGCCCTGGATCGTCGCTTCCAGAAGGTCATGATAGACCCCCCCAGCGTTGAAGAGACCATCATCATCTTGCAGAATATCCGGTCGAAATACGAGGACTATCATAATGTCTCTTATTCCGATGAGGCCATCGACGCCTGCGTCAAACTGAGCGATCGGTACGTCACAGACCGGCTGCTTCCGGACAAGGCCATTGACGTCATGGATGAGGTGGGAGCTCGGGTGCATTTGAAAAATATCAATGTGCCTGACTCGATCCTTGAGCTCGAGAAGAAAATCGAGGCCATCAAGCAGGAAAAGAATAAAGTCGTAAAAAGTCAACGCTTTGAAGAGGCTGCCTCTCTGCGAGATACCGAAAAGCGGCTGCAGGAAGATCTGGAAAAGGCTAAAGAGAACTGGGAGGAGGAAAGCCGACATCGGCGCTTCCCCATACATGAAGAGGCCATCGCAGAAGTGGTGAGTATGATGACGGGCATTCCAGTGAAAAAAATGGTGCAGGCGGAGACAGAGAAGCTCCGCAACATGGCCACAGATATAAAGGCTATGGTGGTTGGGCAGGAAGAAGCCATCTCCAAGGTAGTGAAGGCCATCCAACGCAACCGGGTGGGTCTCAAAGACCCCAAGAAACCCATCGGCACCTTTATCTTCCTGGGTCCTACCGGTGTGGGTAAGACAGAACTGGCCAGAGCCCTCTCTCGGTATATGTTTGACTCCGACGATTCGCTGGTGCGCATTGATATGAGCGAATACATGGAGAAGTTCACCGTCAGCCGTCTGATTGGAGCGCCTCCTGGCTACGTAGGATATGAAGAAGGTGGCCAGCTCACGGAGAAAGTTCGTAGAAAGCCCTATAGCGTCATCCTGCTCGATGAAATCGAGAAGGCACATCCAGACATCTATAATATTCTGCTGCAAGTGCTAGACGACGGAATGCTCACTGACGGACTGGGCCGCAAGGTCGACTTCAAGAATACGCTGATCATCATGACCTCTAACATCGGCGTGCGTCAACTGAAAGACTTCGGGGAAGGGGTCGGCTTCGCCACCAGCGCACGCGTTGCCCATGCGGAGGAAGCCAACAAGGCCGTCATAGAAAAAGCCTTGAAGCGGACCTTCTCACCCGAATTCCTCAACCGCGTTGATGATGTCATGATCTTCAACTCCCTGGAGCGTTCCCATATCTTCCAGATTATCGACATCCTCATGAAGGGTGTGATGAAGCGGCTTGTCAACCTGGGCTTCACCCTCGAACTCACCGAAGAGGCGAAGAATTTCATCGCCGACAAAGGATACGACCCGCAATTCGGCGCAAGGCCTCTGCACCGCGCCATCCAGAAATACCTGGAAGACCCGTTGGCAGAAGAGATCCTGGCGATGCAGGTCAAGCAAGGGGATGTTCTGCTGGCAGACCTCGACAAGGAAAACCAGAAAATCCATTTCACCCTCAAGCACGATAAGACGCCCACTGAAATATCGGAGGCTTAACAAAATTTGGACAATGCATATAGCCGGCTGAGCAGCTTGCCAGCCGGCCTTTTTATGCCCTCTGCCTACAGATCTCTCCTCGCTTGATTTGGTACTTTTGCTCTATGCAAACCAACATCGGCACAGACATCGCATACGCTGGAGATATCCTTCGGCGGGGGGGCGTAGTGGCTATTCCTACGGAGACGGTCTATGGCCTGGCTGCCAATGCGCTTGATGAGGACGCAGTGCTTCACATCTACACCGCCAAAGAGCGCCCACGCTTCAACCCCCTCATCCTGCATGTTCACGGCCTGGAAGCCTTCTCTCACTACGCTGCGTCCATCCCGGCGGCCTGCCTGGCACTGGCGGAGGCTTTCTGTCCTGGTCCGCTGACCTTTTTACTGCCAAAGAAAAGCCTGGTGCCGGACCTGGTGACCGCCGGTAGCGAACGCGTAGCCCTGCGGATCCCACGCCATCCGATGACACTCGCGCTGTTGCAAGACCTAGGCCTGCCCCTGGCAGCCCCCAGCGCCAATCCTTCCGGTACGGTGAGTCCGGTAACGGCCGACCACGTCTTGCAGGGACTCTCCGGTCGCATTCCCTATGTGCTCAACGGAGGCCCCTGTCAGGTAGGGCTCGAATCGACTATCGTAGGCTTCGAGCAGGATCAGATCATCTTATATCGATACGGAGCCATCACCCTGCAGCAGCTCGAACGTGTGTCGGGCATGCGGGTGCAGGAAGCGGATAAAGGGGGCCATGAGACGCCAGGCCGGTTGCGGAGCCACTATGCGACCCGGACTCCCATGCTCGTTTGCAATATTCAGGCATGGCTGAGCGAGCATCCGGATACCCGTGCTGCTGCTATCACCTTTCAAGAGACCCACGCTGGCATACAGCCCGGCTGGTGCCGGGCGCTATCTCCGGCCGGCGACCTACAGGAGGCAGCCCGTGCCCTCTTTCATGCGATGCGTAGTTTGGATGCGCTGGGGGCAGACATCATCCTTGCTGAACCCTTCCCGGATGCCGGATTAGGGAAAGCTATCAACGACCGACTAGATAGGGCCCAAAGCATCTACAAGTAAGCGATATTCGACGCGATTTCATCGGTAAGGTTTTGATAATCATAGGTTCTGTTCGTTTTTATTTTTTCTCCACATATCTATTTATTTTCTCAACTTTCATAATAATTTTGTATTAAGATGTCGATCATGTAACGATCTGCAACTTTTGTTGGCGGAGGCCAGACATTCAAAGATCCCATGAAGTCCAATCCTACTATCCATGAAGCCTATCTTTGGAACCGATTTAATGCGGGCGGTCGCTGCGTTGTGTGAACGCCGGCTGGTACTGATCCCGACAGAGACAAAATATGTGCTGGCTTGCAATGCCAGTGATGAAGGGTCCGTCTCCCAATTGATGTCAGTTGCCGGTCTGGCAGGCCATGAAAGGCCAGAAATCTTTGCTCCCTCTTTTGATCGATTGCAGCGGTTTGTTACAGACATTCCTCCTGTATGTGCTTTGCTGGCAGATCGGTTAACGCCGGGCTTGCTTTCTTTCTTGCTGCCTGCGAGATACTCCATCTCTCCCTCCTTGCGCTTTCCAGATGAAAAGATATCCATCCGCGTCCCTGCTCATCCGTTAACGCAGTCACTGCTAGACATGTGCATGTTCCCTTTGGCCGTCGTGTCCATGGCCCAGGGTCATCATACCACCCTGACGGCAGAGGAAGCGGCTCTTCTCGTCGCTGGGCAGGTGGGGTATGTGTTGGATGGAGGCCCTGCCGCGGTAGGATCAGATGCCACCGTCATCTCATTTGAGCCGGATGCGATAGTTATTCATAAGAAGGGGGCTGTATCGGCGAGGTCGCTCGAGATAGAGTCGGAGATGTTCGTCGTCAACAGCATCACACCAATCCTACCCGCTGCAGAAGATGCCATGGTGGTACCCTCAGGGCTCCCGCTCGCTGAGTTCCAGCCACCTCATTTCCTTGGTATCCAGGAGTGACTGGATCTCTAGGATGCGCCTGGAGAGTTTTTCCAATTCAGAGAAGGGAATCCCCTCCCTGCTCATCTGTTCTGTGACGGCAGCCCGCTCGGCCAGCAGGGCAGCCATCTCCCCATCGAGACCCTCGAATTCTTTGCGCTCCCTGTACGTCATTTTACGGCTCTGTGGGAGGAGCTCGGCAGCGGCCAACGGTTGCGGCTTCATGGCTTCTGAAGGGCTATTCCGGACTTTTCCTGCCTCCTGGGAGGCGCGGTATATGGCGTAGTTGCCAGGGAAGTCTCGTACTTCACCATCGCCTTCGAATACAAGCAGGTGGTCGACTAGGCGGTCCATAAAATACCTGTCGTGGCTGATGACAAGGAGGCATCCTGGGTAGTCCGACAAGAAGTCTTCAAGGACGCCTTGTGTCGGCAGGTCTAAGTCGTTCGTCGGCTCGTCGAGTATAAGGAAGTTGGGGTTGCGAAAGAGGATCGACAGCAGGTGCAGACGTTTCTTCTCACCACCGCTGAGGTGGCTCACATAGGTGTATTGTTGTTCAGGTGGAAATAGGAAGCGCTCCAGGAACTGCGCGGCGCTGAGGGAACCTCCCTTGGCCAGGGGGAAACTCTCTGCGATGCTTTTGACGAACTCGATGACGCGCATATCATTCTTTAGCAGTAGGCCTTCCTGGCTGTAGTGCCCAAAGACGATGGTCTCGCCGATGTTGATCTTTCCGCTGTCGGCTTCTTCAAGCCCTAGGATAAGCCGTATGAAGGTGGACTTTCCAGTACCGTTGCGTCCGATGATGCCTACGCGCTCGCCTTTTTTGAATGTATAGTCGAATCCCTTCAGGATAATCCGATCCCCATAACGCTTGTAGACTTTTTTGAGTTCTGCCACCTTCCCGCCGAGGCGATTCATCTTGACCTGCAGTTCCATCTGCTGATCATCGACGCGTGTTTTGGCGCGCGCTTCCACGTCGTAAAATCGATCTTGACGGCTGCGCGACTTGGTTGTACGGGCCTGTGGTTGTCGACGCATCCAGTCGAGTTCGCGCCGGTAGATATTTTGCGCCTTTTCGATGCTGGAAGCTTCCTGCTCGAGGCGGGCTGCCTTGCGGTCGAGGTATGTTGCGTAGTCGCCTTTACAGACATGCAGTGCATCTCCATCCAGCTCCCATATTTCATCGCATACAGCATCAAGGAAATACCGGTCATGCGTGACCAGCAGGAGGGTGAGATTTTCCCGGTCCAGGTAAGATTCAAGCCACTCTACCATGCCGACGTCGAGGTGGTTGGTGGGCTCATCCATCAAGAGCAGCACGTGTCTTTTTTCAAAGCCGATGTCTATCAGTGTCCGAGCCAGGGCGACGCGCTTGCGTTGTCCGCCGCTAAGCGTGCTAAGCGGCTGGTGAAATTGCCGGATCTCAAGCCTTTGAAGGATCTGTTTGACTTTTGCGTCGACATCCCAGGCGCCGAGCTCATCCATCCGCACTACGGCGGCACTCAGCCCTTCCGGGCTGCCATCATCACAGGCCGCCTCATAGTCGCGGATCGCATTTGTGAGCGGGTGGTCGTGATGAAAGATATTGTCGAGCACCGTCTCATTTTCCAGGAAGACAGGCTCCTGTTCGAAAAAGACGGGCAACACGTCGCGGTGCAACCATAACGTTCCCGTGTCGGGGGTATCGTGCCCGGATAGGATGCGCAGCAAGGTTGACTTGCCCGATCCGTTGCGTGCCACTAGGGCGATTTTGTCACCTGCTTCGATATGAAACGTGATGCCCGAGAACAAGGTGTCGATGCCATAGGATTTCGAGAGGCCTTCGACCGTCAGGTAATGCATGCGCTAAATTACAGATTCGAAGATGCTTGTTTACCTCAAATGCTCAGGCCCTGGCGATGAGCAGACAGGCCAAGGCGGTAGCAAGCAGCAAGAGCGGCCATCGGAGCATCTCGATGGACGCCCTGCGGCGACTTCGGAGCCGGTATCGTTGCACCGCTGCCGACAGCTCGGCGTCCGGCCCTGCCACGGGCTGCAGGAGTCGCGTGAGCTGTTCCGCCAGCGCTGGGCGAAAATGTGCGCCGCATCGCAGCAGTCGTAGGCAGACACCTTGCCGGATGGTCGCCTCCGGTACTTTGACTAGCAGCTCCACCGCATCGGCCGTCAGCATTTTCTGGATGCGCTTCATGAGGGCGTGTGCATCTGCTCGATGGGGGTCTGTCAGCGACACTTCCTGCTCTAGTGCAATGCAGGCCTTCAACAGGTCTGTAGGCCAGGGGCTGGGGGTACCTTGAGGATCTTTGCCCATGCTCCGCAGTTGCCACCGATCCTGTAGCCAGGCATCCTTCCGGATAGGGTCTGTCAGGATTTCATAGGCCTCTTTGACTTCTTGGAAGCGGAGGGCTGCCGTTGGGTCTTCAGACTGCTGGTCGGGATGCCATTGTTTCGCCAGCTTGCGATAGCTGCGTCGGACCTCATCGGTCGTCGAGAGAGGGGTGACGCCCAGGATCGAGTAATAGTCTTTGATCATGCTGGCTCCTGCATGCCACAGGTACTTAGCTAGTAATCGGAATAGGGGGCCGGCCGCAGGAAGATTGTCTCGTTGCGTGAGACATTCTTGCGATATCTGGGGTCTACAGAGAGTTTCTTCCACTCAGGGTCTTCCCGGAAAGCCTGCCAGTGGGCCTCTCTGTCTGCTCGATTCTCAAAGCAGGTCATATACATCAAGTTCGGCATCCGGGCTCCTGCAACCACCTCGCCATAGAATGCCGCGTGGAAGCCAAGCCGGTCGAAGAGGGCGATCTCTCCACCCTCATTAAACATCTCCACTTTATTCCAGTAGAGTCGCTCATGTAGGCTTTCATAGCTGCGTAGTTCGTAGATCCGTTGTTCTTTCGGTCCTTGTAAAGACGGTGGCCTCAGCTGCGGGAAAAGACGGAAGGATCTCATTAGTACAGTCTCTTTGCGGAGATAGGGCGGCTGTGCCGGCAGCGTGTCGAGGTAGGGTTGGGCATCTTGCAGATATACTTTGTCAGCCATCACCTTGGCTTCCACATCCATCAATTTTCGGAGGGATGCATAGGCCGCTAGCAAATAGGTCTGGCGGGTACGTGCCGTGTCGTTCGAGAGTGCGTGGAAGACCCCGACATGCTTCAGCCCCTGTCGGTGCAGGGCTGGCAATACGCAGCTGGCGAGGTAGGCATCCAGCCTGCGTCCCTGCTCTTCCGTGCTGTGGTGATAGATGCGGAGTTCGAGGATCGGGGCTTCTGACTTGGAGGATTGCGCTAGGGACAGTATCGGGTAGAGTAAAGCGGCTGCGAGTAGTCTAAGCATACTTTGTATTTATCTGTATGGATGTTTTAGAGATAGCGGGCAGTGGCATATAAATTTTTTTCAGGGTTTATGCCTGCTTAATCGAGGACATGTCTATAACGAAGCGACACCGCACATCTCGATGGAGCATACGTTCATAGGCCTCGTTGATATATGAGTTGGGGATGATATCTACTTCGCAGCTGATGTCATGTTGCCCGGAGTAATCAAGCATTTCCTTCGTCTCACGAGTCCCTCCGATGAGGCATCCTGCTCTGTCCGGTGCAAGATTTTCAGAGATGTGCAGTAGATACTGCTCATCAGCTAGGATGTGGGAGGAATAACATCCGGAGATGGGTACTCCGTATTCCTTGTCCGGACTGTTGTAAGTCCAGTTAATCCCTCCTTCGCAATATGACACTTCCCAAGCACGGCAGGTATCCAAAAAGAAATCCACTCCGACTAAGTCACATACCCGATAGCGGCTGGCCGCCTGTCCGGTGCTTACGACACGCTCGATGATTTCATGGCACGGCACAACAGAGTAGGGGGGGCCATCCCATCCATTGCGGGCTGTATACAGGTCAGAATGACAGGCGCTACAGAAAAGGATGTCGATGTTCACGTTTTTAGATCTTGGTTCCTGACGCTGCAGAGAGGGAGGAGCCAGCGAGGTGTGGGCAGCGGGAGCCAATTTACTCTTTTAGCAATCTTCATACATAAGATAAGAATTAATGGTCTGTGGTCTTTTCCTCTTTCTCGGCGGGTGTCGCGCTATCTTCTTCGCTGGGATTAACAGTCTCCGCCAACGCAAGCACACACTCTTCACCAATTTTCTTACAGCCCTCTATGTCTTTATTTGCATCATTGTAAGAGGAGTAATTCTGCTCCAATTTGCCAAGTGAACAATCGATAAATTGGTCACGTACTTCTTTTTGTGCAAAAAACTCACTCCCTTCTGTGCTAGGGTCAGTAAGAGTTTTTTCCATCTCGGAACGGGCTTTTTCCTTATCTTCTGCTGACCATTTTCCTTTTTCGCCACTATCGCAGCTAGCGAGAAGAGCAGAAAATATGAAAACGAGGCAACTTTGGAGCATCATTTTATTTAGTGTCATATCTGTTGATTTTGGTTGGAAAGTAAGGTAAGAAATTGTAGTCAGAAAAATTCCAAAGTATCACGAAAAAATACGTAGTAAAACGAACCTTACTGAAACAAAATAGGCCTTATCCACATAGACAGGCGTATGCATGTGGTTTGTATTCTTTGAAATGATCTTTCATCCTTTCTTAACTGCCGTTCACCGTTACATATTGCCGGCAATGAGCTAGGCATAGCTGGCCACGGGCTCACAGGTACAGACCAGATTCCTGTCGCCATGCGTATTATTTATACGGGAGACGCTGGGCCAGAATTTGTTCTGTCGGACATAGGGCAGGGGAAAGGCCGCCGCCTCACGGGAATAAGGCCTGTCCCATTCGTCTCTCACGACTGTCTCCTGTGTGTGTGGCGCGTGTTTCAGAAGGTTAGACTTCCGATCGGACCGGCCTTCTTCAATCGCTCGGATCTCTTCCCGGATCGAGAGGAGTGCATCGCAGAAGCGTTCCAGCTCATTCTTATCTTCACTTTCCGTAGGCTCAATCATGATGGTGCCTGCGACAGGGAAACTGAGCGTGGGGGCATGGAAGCCATAGTCCATGAGACGCTTGGCAACGTCTTCCGCCTCTACCTCTGCTGATTTCTTAAATGGTCTGAGATCGATGATGAACTCATGGGCGCAGGTACCTTCACGACCGAGGTAAAGGATGTCATATGCCTGCTGCAGCCTTGCTCGCATGTAGTTGGCGTTGAGGATGGCAAATTCAGTCGCCGCGCGCACCCCTTTGCCGCCCAACATCCGGATATAGCCATAACTGATTAGAAGTATGCTCGCACTGCCAAAGGGAGCGGCGCTGACGGCTGATTGTCGGGTGCCGACAGGGGAGTCGGTATCGGCCATGATGATGTGGCCGGGCAGGAACGGCGCGAGGTGTGCCTTCACGCAGATGGGGCCCATGCCCGGTCCGCCTCCGCCATGGGGGATGGCGAAGGTCTTGTGGAGGTTGAGGTGGCAAACATCGGCACCGATCAGGCCAGGTGCCGTCAGTCCCACCTGTGCGTTCATATTGGCGCCGTCCATGTAGACCTGGCCACCGTGCGCGTGAATGATCTGGGTGATATCCTTCACCGTCTCTTCATAGACGCCGTAGGTGCTGGGATATGTGATCATGATGCCTGCTAGCTCTTCACTGTGCTGCTCGGCCTTGGCACGCAGGTCGTCGACGTCGACATATCCGTTATCGAGGGCCTTCACGACCACTACGCGCATGCCGGCCATGACGGCTGAAGCGGGATTGGTACCATGTGCCGAGATGGGGATGAGCATGACTCTTCGGTGCTGCTCTCCTCGGGAGGCATGGTAGTCGCGGATCGTAAGAAGCCCAGCGTATTCCCCTTGTGCACCGCTGTTCGGCTGCATGCTGCAGGCGTCGAAGGCCGTCACGGCGCAGAGGTATTCAGACAGGCGCTGGATGACATATCGATAGCCTTCTGCCTGTCCGTCGGGCGCGAAGGGATGGATGCGGCTCCACTCCGCCCAACTCAGTGGCATCATCTCACTGGCGGCATTGAGCTTCATCGTACAACTGCCTAGGGATATCATAGAGATGTTGAGCGAGAGGTCTCGGTTCTCCAACCGCTTGATGTAGCGCATCATCTGGCTCTCGCTGTGGTGAGCATGGAAGACGGGATGCTCCAGGAAGGGACTTGTCCGCGTCAGTGAAGTGGGAATATGGTGGAGGGATGTCTGTTCAAAAAGGGTGATGGTGATGGGCGCATCTTGGGAAGAGAAGCAAGCGATAAGGTCAGAAAGGTCGGATATGGAAGTGACCTCGTCTATGGAGAAGGCGACATGCCCGGGCTTGGGATAGCGCAGGTTTATACGCCGTTCCAGGGCCCTTTCCCGGATACGGGCAGCATTGTCAGTATGTACGGTGACGGTGTCGAAAAAATCCGTGGTGGCAAGCGCATATCCCATCTCTTGGAGCTGGGCAGCGGCGGTCTGAGCAAAGAGGGCTACCCGCTTGGCGATGGCCCGAAGGCCGTCGGGCCCGTGGTAGACCGCATACATAGCGGCCATATTGGCCAGCAAGGCCTGAGCTGTACAGATATTGGATGTGGCTTTTTCGCGGCGGATATGCTGCTCACGGGTTTGTAGGGCCATGCGAAGGGCTCGGTTGCCTTCTGCATCAATGCTTACTCCGATGATACGACCAGGTATCTGCCGCTTGAAATCATCTTGCGTGGCGAAGAAGGCAGCGTGTGGGCCGCCATAGCCGAGGGGTACGCCAAAGCGTTGGGCTGACCCGCAGGCGACGTCGGCGCCTAGTTCACCGGGAGGGGTCAACAGGGTGAGGGCGAGCAGGTCGGTTGCCATCACCACATAGGCACCAGCTGCGTGTACCTGGGCGATGAAGGTCCTGTAGTCGACGACAGCCCCTTTGTCGTTGGGATATTGGAGGAACGCACCGAAGTACCGGTGGTCGATGTCAGCAGATGGAAGGTCACCTACCACGACTTCAATCCCAAGAGGTATGGCTCGGGTAAGGAGCACGTCCAGGGTCTGGGGGAATACGTTTGTGTCGACAAAAAAGCATGGTCTTTCGATGTATTCCTTATTGTTGAGTAAATTAAAAAACATCGTCATCGCTTCAGCGGCAGCCGTGGCCTCATCCAGCAGAGAGGCATTGGCGACCGGCAATCCAGTCAGGTCACTCACCATCGTCTGGAAATTCAGCAGGCTCTCTAGCCTTCCTTGTGCGATCTCGGCCTGGTAAGGGGTGTACTGCGTATACCAACCTGGGTTTTCAAAGATGTTGCGGAGGATGACACTGGGAGTCAGGGTTCCGTAGTAGCCCTGGCCAATGAAGTTTCGGAATACCTGATTCTGCTGGCCGACCACCCGGATATGCTCCAGATATTCAGCCTCTGACATGGCAGGCGGCAAGGGCAAGGGTGCCGTCATGCGAATGCCGGGGGGGACCGTCTTGTCAATGAGTTGGGAGAGGGATAGCTCCCCGGCGGTAGCCAGCATGGCTGTGGCATCCTGCTCTGAGAGGCCTATGTGCCGGGTTCTGAACTCGTTGCGTTGGGATTCTAGTAGTTCCATACGGGAGGGTCATTGTGGATGCGGCGAAGGTATGTCCTACCTTGAGAAAATGAATACTCTGTTCTTTCCTTTACCCGTGATGCATGGGAAACATGGAACAAATGTGATAACTGGCTTTGTTGGCTTTCTGGGTGACGGTGTGATGGCATCGGAGTGTAACTTGCAGCATGCACAGCGAATCACTCTTGCACTGGGAGCAAAAGTCGGTTGATCATGCCAAAGCCTACAAGAAGTTGTTGGCAAAGGCCGACCGGCGAAAACTCCTGCCGCGACTACCAGAGCTGCATGAAGAGGCATTTCAACATGCCGACTGCCTGTCTTGCGCCAACTGCTGCCGGAACTATTCCCCGCGGTTTAAGACACCCGATATAAAACGCATCAGCTGTGCCCTCCGGATGCGGGAAGGGGTCTTTATAGAGACCTACCTACGCATTGACGAGGACGGCGACTACGTGGTCAAGTCCACGCCCTGCCCCTTCCTGGGGTCAGACAACCACTGTGCGATCTATGAGGACAGGCCCTCCGACTGCCGTCGTTTTCCCTATACGGACGAAGATGTTTTATTCAAACGCACGGCCATCACCCTTAAGAATGCCAGTTTCTGCCCGGCAGTCTATTGGGTGCTAGAGCGCCTGTGTGCATCCGAGGGAATATAGGCTAGTATTCCATCTTTCGCAGTGTCGGGGCTTTCAGCCAGGTCGCGGCTGTCACTATGAGGGTCATACACCCCCCAAATACAACGGCGGGCACGACACCCATCCAGCGTGCGGTGATGCCGCTCTCAAAGGCACCCAGCTCGTTGGAGGACATGATGAAGATGCTGTTCAATGAGGCTACACGTCCGCGCATCTCATCGGGCGTCTTCATCTGAAGGATGGTAGATCGCACGACCACGCTGATGCCGTCGAGGACGCCGGAAAGGAAGAGCAGTGCAAACGAAAGCCAAAAAGATGTTGACAACCCGAAGCAGATTGTACAGATACCAAAGCCTGCCACACTGAGAAGCATGTATTGCCCCTGCCGGCTCCGCATCGGCCAGATGGTCACCCAAATCATGAGTAAGACCGCCCCCAGGGAAGGTGCAGAGCGAAGTATACCCAGTCCCTCGGGGCCGCGTCCAAGAATCTCATCCGAGAAATAAGGCAACAAAGCTGTTGCCCCACCGAAGAACACCGCAAATAAATCGAGGCTTAAGGCGCCGAGTACCTCCCGGCTCTTCCAGACAAAGCGGAAACCTTGCCGGATACTCTCCAGCATCGTCTCCCCTTCCGGCACAGGTTCTGGAGGCTTGGGCTGTATACGCAGGGAGGCCAGCAGCGCCACGGTCATCGCGCATACCATAAAAAGGAAGGTAGGGGTGATCCCTGCCTTTGCATACATCAGACCTGCCAGGGCAGGTCCGCTGACGGCGGAGACCTGCCAGGAAGTGCTATGCCAGGAGATGGCCGCGGGCAATTCTTCTTTTGGGATAAGGCGGGTGACGAGGGCGAAGGAGGATGGGCCGCTGAACGCCCTGGCCAGGCCGCTGCAAAAGGTTATGGCGTAGATGCCGACCAGCACTGCCTGCTTACCCACCCATGCCATGGCAGCCTGACCGGTCACCAGGGCAAAAGCTGCCGTCAGGAGTAAGTTTGCAGCGAAGCTCAACACCAGCACCTTTCTTTTATCACTTCGGTCTATTAAAAAGCCTGAATAAAAGGCTGCGAGGAAGGCAGGTACAAATTCGGCCAAGCCGATCAGCCCGATGCTCAGCGGGTCTTTAGTGATTTCATAGACTTTCCAACTCACCAACGTCGCCTGCATGTTCAGCACCAGTATAAAAAGGGCCCTGGAGCCGATGTATGACCGGAACTCCGCATGCCGGAGGACTGCAAGGCTACTATGACGGGCTAAAGCCATCGAGGTATTTCTGTCCCTCCCAGCTTTCACCTTCCAGCGCTGCCAGGACAGCCTGCAGGTGTGCCTCGTTGGCCAGGAAGTCGGCATGGGTGGTGTCTACGATCAGGGTTCGTACGCTATGCTGTCGGATGTAATGCGTGTATGTCTGCTGGATATCTGCCAGATAGCTTTCGCTGATGTTTTGCTCATACTCACGGTTGCGACGGCGGATGTTGTCTTTCAGCCGGGCTATGGGAGAATGCAGGTAGATGAGGATGTCTGGCTGGACGATCTGCTGGTGGATGATGTCGAAGAGCCGCTGGTAGAGCCTAAACTCGTCTTCTGGCAGGTTTACCTTGGCAAACAACAGGCATTTGGTAAAGAGGTAATCGGAGACGGTGACGCTATGGAACAGGTCTCTCTGCTGCAGGAGTTCCTTCAGCTGTTTGTAGCGTTCGGCCATGAAAAACAACTCCAGAGGGAAGGCGAACTGCTGCGGGTTTTCGTAGAATTTTGGTAGGAAGGGATTGTCGGCAAACTCCTCCAAGATAAGCCGTGCATTGTAATGCCGGGCCAGGAGGTGGGAGAGGGTCGTCTTGCCAGCACCAATATTGCCCTCGATGGTGATGAAGCGGTACTGCATTGGCGGGGCAAACTTAGCAAAGCCCCGCAGAACCTTCAGCCATTGTTATCAACAGCTGGGATAAATCGGCCTACGGCCAACGGGTCGGCACAGGATGCCAGCATGGTGCGTACGCGCTGACCTGTGCAGGGATGAAGCAACTCCGGGACCAGTTCATGCAATGGCTCTAGGGCAAAACGGCGATCTGCCAGCCGCGGGTGCGGTATAAGAAGGTCTTCTTCTTCAAGTACCTCATCCCCATAGAGCAGGATATCGATGTCAATGGTTCGCGGCCCATAGCGCACGCCCCTGGTCCGGCCCATCTTTGCCTCAACCTCTAGAATCGAGACCAACAGTTGACGGGGTGGGAGGGCGGTCTCGACTTCCAGCACCTGATTGAGAAAGTCTGGTTGGTCTTCCATCCCCCAGGCGGCCGTTTCATACAGCGACGAGCTGCGCAACACTCTTCCACAGAGCTGTCCAATCCAAGCCTTTGCCTCTGCCAGCTGAGCAGCCCGATCACCCAAGTTCCCACCAATGAGCAGGTAGGCATGGTGGATAGGATTGGTAGGTGACATCTCCATACAATGTGGGCAAATATCGTAAACGACACGAGTGATAGGTGCTTTGGTGGTAACTTCGTCTGCAATTCAATGTACTTGCCATCAACATCTACTCCCCAGTCACAGCCCTATAGTCAGTCACGGGCGATGGGTGCTATTGCCAGGGCCAGCCTGCTTTCCATCCTCCGTAGTCCGTCTTCCATCATATTTGGGGTCTTGTTTCCCTTCATCTTCATCCTGGTTTTTGGTTTTTTAAGTTCGCCCGTCCCGGTGCTCCGCATCGCTTTTGATGCAAAGACCGATACGACTTCTTCCCTCTACCGAGAGATCGTCTCGAAACCTAACATCGTAGTGGTCTACAAAGAAAAGGCTGCACTCCGTAGCGAATTGGAGAAAGGCCGTATAGCAGCTATCATCGCGATCGAGCCTCTCCTGCCCAACGGCTATCCGAAATATCGGGTGCGCGTGACAGCATCCACTGCCTCCGCCGACCGCATCGGATTACTCCAGTCGCTCGTAATCCGCTGCATCGGGGACGTCGACCGACGGGAGGATCCAACACGTCCTGTCTACGCCTTTATGATGCCTGAGACGATTCCTGGGAGGAGATTCCGCACCATCGACTTTGTCTTGCCGGGCCAGCTGGGGTTCTCCCTACTCAGTGCCGGTGTTTTCGGAGTCGCCTTCATCTTCTTCAACTTGCGGCAGTCGCTCGTGCTGAAGCGATTCTTCGCCACGCCTGTGCGCCGCTCCACCATCATCATTGGTGAAGGCGCCGGCCGGGTCGTCTTCCAGCTTCTGACGGCAGTAGTGATCCTTGCGGTGGGACATTTCGCCTTCAGCTTCACCCTCGTCCATGGCTGGGTGACATTTGCAGAGCTGCTCGTCCTCAGCCTGTTGGGGCTTCTCGTCTTCATGGGCTTCGGGTTTATTGTGAGCGGCCTGGCCAACACGGAAAGCACTATCCCCCCCTTCTCCAACCTCGTCACCCTGCCACAGTTTCTGCTGGCTGGTACCTTCTTTCCCGTTGAGAACTTCCCCTCTTGGCTGCAGCCGGTTTGCCGTGTGCTGCCACTGACGCACCTCAACGAGGCCATGCGAAATGTTGCCTTCGAAGGGGACCATCTGGTCGACTGTGGCAGTCAGATCGGGTACTTGCTGCTATGGGGAACAGTCCTCTACGGGATCGCCGTGCGTGTTTTCCGTTGGGATCCCTGAACCTGCAGCCATATGCGCATCCTCAAAGCTTTCTCTTTCGCCCTCGTCGGGTTATCCGCAGTGTTGTTGGCCATCTCCGCGCTTCTTCCCGGCCAGGTGGTGAACTCTAGGTCCGTGCTGGTAGCTGCCCCGCCCGACACGATACTCGCCGAGCTGCGCGACCTGTCGGCCTGGCCCGCCTGGAACCTGCTGCTGCAAGATGCTTCGATGGTGCCGACTGCTCCGACATCCGCAACCAAACAGTCCGAATCTTCCCTTCGTTGGCAGGATGCCCGGGGCGTCGAGCACCTTATCCAACTTAAACAGGCCGGCCCCGATGGCATCGTCACTGAGATGCGCTTCGGCCAGGGCGACCCGATGGAATCTGGCTTCTCCATCGACCTGCGATTCCCCGACTCGGTACAGATCAATTGGTATGTCCTCGAAAACCTGGCCTGGTATCCTTGGGAGAAGTTCTACGGTATGGTGTCGGGCGGCATGAAGGAGCAAACTATGCAGGAGAGTCTGATCCGGCTGCGCGACCGGTTGCACATACGCAAGAGGTAAGCAAAAAAAATTGTCAGTCAGATGAGCTTACAAACGAAAAAAGTCATTACGATGACGTTTTTCGATTTTAATGGAAAATTGGCTGATAAGATGCTATTTCCGATTTATAACCTCAGCAGCCCCGCCCGGTACAGTGTATGTACGGGCCGGTTGTCCCAGAAGCCTTCGAAATCCTTCAGCCCGGCATTGTGATAGTCTGCCTCTGCCGCTGCCTGTGTGAAAGGCTCACCATGCTTTCCTGATAGGAAGTCGCAAAGCCATCTGCCCTTTTTCGGCTCAGTACGGATGACGACATTGTCGCGAGGCGTCTCGAAACGAACCTCAGCCTGCTCCCATCGGGTGCCCTTCTTAGATTTTCCCACGATACTGAGCATAGGGGCTGCCCCTAGCCATATCCAACGGGTGCTCGAAGTCGTCGGTTGATATGCGACCGCTTCGAGTGATTGTCGGATGACGTCCTTGGGCACGGATGGCCGTGGGGTCGGGAAGTCAAACCATCTATGCAAGGGCTGGTCGATGCCATGCCCATGCATCCAGTTGAGCAGCGACTTGGCAAGGCCATATGCATATCTAGCGTGTTCTGCCCCCAGGGGATCGTCATGCTCGAGGTCGTTGATGGCAAAGACTGCCTGGCCAACTTCCTGCCTGCCAACCTGGAAAGCTGCGGGGTCTTTGCCGACAGGGCTATGGGCCGTCATGGTGAAGAGGTGCCAGAATGCTGACTGCAAGACCCCGCATTCGAACATCTGTCGGACCATTTCCATTGAGTCGATGGTCTCCTGATCCGTCTGCGTCGGAAAACCATACATGAGGTAGGCATGCACCATAATGCCAGCTTCTGTAAAATGCCGGTTTACCCTTGCCACCTGTCCAACGGTGATACCTTTTTGAATCAGTGTCAGCAGTCGGTCGGATGCCACCTCTAGGCCTCCGGAGACGCCAATGCAGCCAGCCCTGGCGAGCAGTAGGCATAGGTCTCGTGTGAAGCCATTTTCAAATCGGATGTTCGTCCACCAGCTAACGACCATGCCTCGGCGCAGAATCTCCACTGACAGTGCCTTCATGAGAGAGGGTGGTGCTGCCTCGTCGACAAAGTGGAAACCTGTCACGCCTGTCTTTTCTGTCAATTCCTGCATGCGGTCGCAGATCAGAGTGGCGGTCAAAGGCTCATAGCGCGCGATGTAGTCGAGCGACACATCGCAGAAAGTACACTTTCCCCAGTAGCAGCCATGTGCCATCGTGAGCTTGTTCCACCTGCCGTCGCTCCAGAGTCGGTGCATGGGGTTGAGTACCTCGATGGCAGAGATATAATGCTCCAGGGGGAGTCCTTCATAGTCTGGCGTGCCGGCTTCTGCCTGCCGGATGTCAGGGATATGCCTGCCCTCGGTGTATTCGACTTTCTCATCGACGCGGCGTGAAGTGCGTTTGAGGTTTTCAGGCCCGGTCTCGCCGCGCAGGTATTGAATGAGTTGTCTCAGTGGGGCCTCCCCGTCGTCGAGGGTGAGGTAATCGATGTATTCGAATAATCGTGGGTCACTTACCGAGCGCAGCTCGGTATTGGCATATCCACCGCCGAGCGCGATTCGCACGGAAGGGCAGTTTTCCCGAATCCATTTTCCGCAACGAAGTGCCGCATATAGATTGCCAGGGAAGGGTACCGAGAGTGCGACCAGCAATGGATTATTTTCGAGTATGTATTTCCGTAATATATCTAGCATGAATTCGTCGGTGAGGGTCTCTGGTGCTTGCAAAGCTTGGTTCAGGGTGTCGAAGCTGGCGGCTGACCGAGCGATGCGTTCCGCATAGCGAGTGAATCCGAACCAGGGGTCGACTGTGGAACGGATGAAGTCTGACATATCCTCCAGGAAGAGGGTGGCGACATGCCGGGCCTTATCCTGTACGCCCATCGTGCCGAAGGCCCAGTCGAGGTCGGCCAACATTTCAAAGCGCCCAGCCTCCGGCAGCAGATTTCGGGCGGCGATGCGATGCGCCAGCGTGGGATTGCATCCCTGCAGAAAGCGGATGGTCTCGTCTATGCAGGAGAGGTACAAGCCTCGGTTCGAATACACACGTCGGGTAGCGACATCCATCTGTGATTCCTGTTGTGCTGCGGTCTCGAATACCTTTGACAGCCCATCTCTCGAAAAGATGCACAGCATGGTTTCGATGCCGAGGTCTGCCTGCACGGAACGGATGCCCTGGGTGCCGAGAAAGCCTTTGAGATAGGCCGTCGCTGGATAGGGGGTGTTCAGCTGTGTGAAAGGGGGCGTTATAAGCAGGATGTCAACGCTCAAGTCAGTCTGTCGTATGGTAAAAGTATGAAATGAACGGGGAGCTATTTCATCAGATGTACCGTATGCCGCGTGGCGGCATATAGGTGAGGTCTTCCTGCGTTTACTAACCCTTGGCAAGGGGTGTAATCATCTCGAGCAGGGTCTGTGCCGCCATGTCCACTTCCTCACCGGTGGTGAAGCGTCCGAGGCTGAAGCGTACGGATGCCAGTGCATCTGCATCTTTCAGTCCCATGGCCTTCAGCACATGTGAGGGCGACAGGCTGGCAGAGCTGCAGGCTGATCCGGAAGATATGGCCAGCTTAGACGTAAGCCGCCGCAGCAGCATGTCTCCACCGGGTATTGAGAATGATAGGTTTGCCACATGCGGCAGCAGCGACTCCCGGCGGCCATTGAAGTGTACCCCCGGAATGCAGAGCAGCGGTTCGACCAGTCGGTCGCGCAAGCGCAGCAGGCGACTGCCTTCTTCCTCCATCTGCTCGCGGCAGATGTCAGCGGCCTTCCCGAAGCCTGCGATGCCCGGTACGTTGAGGGTGCCGCTGCGCAGCCCACGCTCATGACCACCGCCGTAGAGCATCGGCGTCACGGTGGCCCGGGGAGCCTTGCGCCTGAGGTATAGCGCGCCGACGCCTTTTGGCCCGTACATCTTATGAGCTGTGAAGGCCATCAGGTCAATGCCGTCAGCCACCACGTCGACGGGGCGCTTTCCCACGGCTTGTGTAGCATCGCAAAAGAACAGCACAGCATGCCGGTGCGCGATGGCTGAGACTTCCCGTACTGGCATGATGACACCCGTCTCATTGTTGGCGTACATCATTGATATTAGTACTGTCTGCGCATCGATGGCATCTTCCAAAGCCTGCAGGTTTGGCAGGCCTTGGCTGTCTACCGATAGGCGAGTGATGCGGCATCCCTTTTGTTCGAGTCGGTCGCACCCGTCGAGGACAGCCCTGTGTTCAGTCGCCCAAGTGATCAGATGATCTCCCTTGCGCACATAGGCTTCTGCTACCCCCTGAAGCGCGAGGTTGACAGACTCCGTGGCTCCTGATGTAAATATCACTTCAGATGGTCCCGCACCGATCAGCGACGCCACTCGTTCTCGGGCGATGTCTACAGCCTCCTCAGCTATCCATCCGTAGGCATGGCTGCGGCTGGCAGCATTGCCGAACTGCTGCGTGAAAAATGGCAGCATCTCTTCCAATACCGCCGGATCGCAGGGAGTGGTCGAGTTGTAGTCGAGATAGATCGGATAGGATGTCATGGCTTGCGTCAATCGTGTCGTACGCCTTCCTTTACACGAAATACGTGCAGGATGTATGGGAAGAGGGCCTCCATACTCTCTGCCGCCCCCCTTGGCGAGCCGGGGAGTGTGAGGAGCAGGGTGCTTCCGGAGAAGCCCGCCACACCGCGGCTGAGCATGGCATAGGGTGTCCGCTGCTGCCCGTAGCCCCTGGCAGCCTCCATGACACCGGGCAATTCGCGCTCTAGGAGTGGGCGTATGGCATCGGGCGTGACATCCCGTTCCGAGAGGCCTGTACCCCCGGTGAAGACAATGAGTTGGCATCCATCCGCAATGAGCTTGGCGGCTGTCTGCTGGATGGTGGTGAAGTCGTCAGGTATTGCGGTGCGTTCGATGTGAGGGAGGCCATGGCTGCGCAGTTTTTCTTCAATCACATCCCCACTGGTATCTGCATGCAGGCCTTTGCTGACAGAGTCGCTGCAGGTGACTACGGCCGTGCGGAGGTTCGCAGGATAGGCATGCTTGACGTCTCCCTTACCGCCTTTCTTCTCTTCTAGTCGGATGGAGCCGATCTCAAGGCCTCCGTCGATGGGCTTCAGCATATCGTACATGGTCAGGGCGGTGATAGCCGCACCGTGCATGGCCTCCACTTCGACGCCAGTTTTGTAGACAGTGTGCACTTCGACCCGTACGGTGATCTCAAGACCGCTGACCGCATGGGTGATGGCGGTAAACTCTACCGGCAGTGGGTGGCAGTCGGGTATGGCCTCATAGGTGCGCTTGCAGGCCAGCAGCCCTGCCGCCCGGCTGAATTCGAAGACATCACCCTTAGGCACACGACGCTCTAGGATGGCATCAATCGTTTCTTGACTGGACACCCTGAGGGTGGCCACTGCCAAGGCTTGCCGGAGGGTCGTCTGCTTATGTGTGATGTCTACCATCTCATATTTATTTTGGCGTCAGCGGTTTACCTTCCACTGATACTCTTCTCCCTCGAATATTTCTTTTCCCCAGATGGGCAGGTCGGCTTTGATGCGTTCCACACATTCCTGGCAGGCATCGACGGCTGCGCGCCGGTGCGCGGCCGAAGTAAAGACGAAAAGGCAGATGCTGCCGACCGCCACATGGCCGAGGCTGTGATAGACATGCATGCAGGCGAGCGGGTATTTCGCGAAGATGTCTTCTCGTATCAGGGTCATCCGTTCGAGGGCCATTTCTTCATAGGCCGTGTACTCTATACCGGTCACTTTTTGACCATCGATGTTGTCGGCCCGTACCTGTCCAAGGAAGATGCTATGCCCGCCGATCTTGGTCTTCGATGCGTGTTTTGCAATGCTATCGCCGATGAATCCAGCCTCTATGGGTCCTTCTGTGAAGATGTTTTTTGTTTTGTGTGTGCTCATGGTAGGATGGTTTTTTTTAAGGATGAAAGGCTCTGTACGCCACCCTTCAGGCTATATGACCTGCTGAGTGGGAAACGTTCTTTCATAAGGAGGGCTGCCTGCAGGCTTCGGCGGCCAGTACGGCACACGAAGAGGACTTCCTCTCCGGGCGACAGCTGCAGTACCCCCTCCAGTTGCGATAACGGTATATACTCATGTACAAGCCCGATCGTCGGCCATGCGCCGGGTTCCCTCACATCTATAATGCGCATGTCAGGATGGAGGACTGAGGCCTCTACCTCGATGCCTGCATATTGGGGCAGGCCGCAGAAGTGGCCGTAGTCGAAGCGAAGGTAGTCCTCGGCGCTGGTAGGCATTTCCGGAAAGGCATCTGATGCAGGTAAGATGTTCACCACCAGCTGTCGGTGGCGAAGTGTGTCGTAAGTCAGCAGTCTGTTGCGAAGGGGCTCACCGATGCCCGTGATGACTTTGACGACTTCAAAGGATTGCATGCACCCTATGATGCCGGGCAGCATCCCCAGCACGCCGGCCTCGGCACAATCGCGCACCTCGCCCGGGGAGGGTGCAGAAGGGAAAACATGCCGGTAGTGAAGGCCAGGTATGCCCAGTTTGTCTGGAAGGTTGAAAACAGCCACCTGTCCTTCGTATTCAGAGACGGCAGCATGCACCAGCGGCCTTCCAGTGAGCCAGCAGCCATCATTCACTAGGTAACGGGTAGGGAAGTTATCGCAGGTATCGACGACCAGGTCATAGTGCGGAAAGATGTCTAACGCAAAGGCGGCATCACAGGCATATGGCCAGGTCTCGAGCTGTAGTGCGGGGTTCAATGCCTGCAGTCGTTCGCGCACCACATCCACCTTTTGACGTCCGATGTCGGCATCCGAGAACAGCACCTGTCGGGGCAGGTTGCTGAGGCTGACCCGATCGGGGTCGACTACCCCCAGCTGCCCGATACCTGCGGCTGCAAGGTATTGCAGGACCGGGCAGCCGAGGCCGCCGGCGCCGACCACCAGCACCCGGGCATGCAGCAGCTTCTGCTGGGCTTCCAGTCCGAAGCCCTTCAAGCTCAGCTGCCGCTGGTAGCGATCGTATACTAGTGCATTTTCCATCCTATCAGCCTCCGGAAAATGGCGGTAGCAGTGCAATGCATGCGTTTGGGCCGATTGGTGCATCGCCATCGATGATCTGTCGGTCGATGGCGATGACAAACTTCGTCTCCTGCAGTCGGGGGAATAGCTCGAACAAGGCATCCGACAACTGCTTCTTACCTTCTACTTGTTTAATATGCAAGGTATCCGTTCCCGTTATGTCTTGTAGCTGTCCGAAAACGAGTATAACCATTATGATGCCTTTCATGCTCCTGTCTGGAGCAGTTTGTAGGCGGCTAGGGCCAATACGCCCGCCAGTATGAATTTAAGCGCTGACTGCCCGTATTTGAAGGCACCCGTCCAAGCCCCCAGCAAACCACCAGCGAAGGCGACAGCCACTAGGGCGATCATCCCGCTGACGAAGCCCACTCCTTTCATCAGTTGGCCTCCAAGCCCCGCCAGCGAATTTACGAATATAAACAGCGCGCTGACGGCAGCGGCCTGTTTTTGGTCGGCCCATCGCAGCAAGAGCAGGGCTGGCGAAAGCAGGATGCCCCCGCCGATGCCGATCAGCCCTGACAGGAATCCGATACCGACACCAATGCCCATAGCAAGACCTGTATGGTCCGCTCGTAGCTTTTCCTTCTGGACATTGGGGACGAACAGGAATCTTCCAATTGGTACTAGAAGCAATAGCCCCAGGACGCGTTTGTAGAGTATCGCATCAACGGTCAGTGTGCCTCCGAGGAAAGAGAGTGGAACCGACGAAAGGGCAAAAGGGATGAAGAGCCTGTGAAGAAAAAAACCACCCCGGTAAAACTGGATGAAGGCTGTCAGTGACACAAAGAGGTTCAAGAGCAGGGCAGTCGGGCGCATCTGCTCCGGGGCGAAACCAAACAGTGCCATCAGCGCGAGGTAGCCGCTGGCGCCGCCATGCCCGACGTTGGCGTATAGAAAAGCTACGACGAATAGCAGTAGGTAGAATATGATGGGGATGTCTAACATCATCATACAGGTAAGAAATGTACTTCTATCGCGCAGCCTGGCTCGAAGTCGGTGGCAGCCGCTGGCAGCAGGGCCAGCGCGTTGGCATGAGCGAACGACTGGAGTCGATACGACTCCTGGCCTTGCAGGAGCCTTACTTGGTTTCCTTGGCAGGATGCCTTGAGAAAATGAGTCAATCCGACTGGCTTGCGGTACGCATGCTCCAACAAAGCTGTAGCGGTGGTAAGGATCGGCGGCAGCTGCATCATCCGGGCAATGGCTATGCCAACATATTCATAGAAGCAGGTCAGCACCGAGGCGGGGTTGCCAGGAAGTCCGAAGACGGGCTTGCGGTCATGCATACCGAAGAGGAGGGGCTTGCCGGGTTTTTGACGAACCTTGTGGAAGACCATCTGGACGCCGCAGCAGGAAAAGGCCTGCGTTGTATAGTCATGCTCGCCCACGCTGACACCGCCTATCATCAATATGATGTCACTGCTCTGGATGGCCTCTGCAAGGGTGTCTGTCAGTCGTTGTGGGTCATCTGGGCATTGGACGATGGATATTTTCTCGATTTGCCAATGCCGAAGCGCCCCTTTCAGCATCAGGCTGTTCGACTCATACACTTGCCCGTAGGCCAATGGCATGCCGGGGGTCTGCAGCTCGTCGCCAGTGACGAGGATGGCCACCCGGGGCCTTGGATAGGCTTTCACTTGGCTGATGCCGATGCCCGCCAGAAACCCGATGGAGGCGGGGGTGAGGCGGTCTCCTCTCTGCAAGGCGACTGCGCCCGCTATCACTTCAGAGCCCTGGGGTCGCACGTTGTTGCCCCTCGAGAGGGAGGGATCGGACACCTTCAACTGTCTGTCTTCAACAATAGCTTTCTCTTGCATCAGCACCGTGTCGGCCCCTATTGGCACCGCCGCCCCGGTGAAGATTCGGACGGCCTGCCCTGCTTGCAGATGAAATGGACGGCTGCCCCCGGCGGGCTGCTCGCCGATGAGGGTCAGGGTTGTGTCACGGTCAGCAAAGCGAAAGGCGTAGCCATCCATGCTCGACTGTGGAAATGCGGGGATGTCGCACGGTGCGCAGACATCTTCGGCGAGTACCAGGCCGGCCGCAGTGGCCAGGGGTTGCTTTGATGCATTCAATAGATTCACCTGCGAAGCCACTAGGGCCTTAGCCTCGTCCACGGAGACCATATGCTTCGGATAGATTTCCATCACTCAGAAAGGTGACTTATGTCATGTTACCTCTTCCATTCAAAAAGAAGACGGCTTCCCACAAAGGTATTGAGCGATGGTGGATGGTGGCCTCACTCATCCTCCGATGCTGATCATACTTCGGTTCTCTATCTGGGTGGCATCCACCTGTTGTGGGCCGGCCGTGAACTGTCCCCCCAGCGATTCTCTCTTGTCGCGCACATTAGCCTGGATGAGTGGGATGATGTCTTCTCCGTTCCGGTATGCTGTAAGCAGGTCCGTCTCTGACGGTGAAAAGAGGCAATTTTTCATCTTGCCATCTGCCGTCAGCCTCAGCCGGTTGCAGTCGCCGCAGAAAGGTGCCGTCATGGTGCTGATGACGGCGAAGGTCCCAAGGTGTCCGTTCACTGCGTATTTTTTGGCTGTGCCGTGGGTATCGCGCCCCAGGGGGCGAATGTCGAACGCACTTGTCGCCCGCTCGAGGATCTGCTGCCAGCCCAGTACTTTCTCCGGCTGCCAGCGATTGCCGGTGAAGGGCATGAACTCGATGAAGCGTACATGTATGGGCAGGTTGCGTGTCCATCGGATGAATGCTTCCAGCTCATCGTCGTTGACGCCTTTCATCACGACCGTGTTGACTTTTACCTCGAAGCCAAGGGCGACCATCTCGTCGATATTACTTTTGACTTGTGCGAACAGGTTGCGGCGTGTCATGAGCAGGAAGCGGTCGGGGTCGAGGGTGTCGAGGCTGATATTTAGGGAGCGAATGCCGCATGCTGACAGCAGCTCGGTATATTGGTGCAGCCGGGTGCCGTTGGTGGTCAGGGTAAGTACCACAGGCAGCTGTGCCAGCCTGCCGATAATATCGGCTGCATCCTTTCGTATGAGCGGCTCGCCCCCTGTAAGGCGGATCTTGTTCACGCCTAGCGAGGTGAAGATGCGGGCGATACATTCTATCTCAACGGGCTGCAGGAGCCGGGCGGAAGGCGTCACGGCATGGTCCTCCTCGGGCATGCAGTAGGTGCAGCGTAGGTCGCAGTTGTCGGTCAGCGAGATGCGGAGGTAATTGTGTGTTCTATGGAAGCGATCGGTCAGGATAGGTCTGGATTGGAAGGGTTCTGCCACTGTGCAAGGTCTTCGGGCGTATCGATGTCGAATGCACCTTTCTCGAAGGGCAAGGTAGCAACGCTTTCCGGATGAGCGGCCATCCATTTGCGGGCGCCAGTGTCGCCTTGGATCTGCATTAGGTCTTCGAAGATCGAGCGGTGGAACAATGCGGGTGTGCCCATCCGGCCGGCATAGGTGCTGGCGATGGCGGGCATGCCCGTAGCTGTATGTGATTGCAGCAGTTGCAGCAAAAGTCTGGTGCTGACAAAGGGCTGGTCGCAGACCATCAGTATGGCGGCTTGCAATGACGGGTTCGCGTGGAGTAGTGTACGGAGTCCGATATGAAGGGAGGTGGCCATGCCTTTCTGCCAGTGGGGGTTTTGTACCAAGGTCACCTCTTTATGTTGGATGGTTGCTTTGACCGCCTCTGCCAGAGCGCCCAGCACGACGATGACGGGCCGCATGCCGGTGGCTAGGGCGACTTCTGCCATGTCTGCCAGCAGCGACTTCCCATTGGTCTCGATCAGCTGCTTAGGCTGGCCGAGCCGACGGCTGGCACCGGCGGCCATGAGGACGATGCCGGTATCGTGGAGTTCTAGCGGCAATGCGATTAGATATTTTGCGTTATGAGGGACATGCCTGTCCTTGGGTGGATTTCACCCTGCTTTTCGCGCAGCATACCGCCGGGGCTACCCGTGAGCACGGCTTGGATCTCGGAGAGCACACTCAATGCGATCTCCTCCGGCGTCTCTGCGCCGATGTCAAGTCCCGTAGGCCCGTGGATTTTCTCCAGGACCTGAGAGTTTAGTGCAAAGCCCTGCGTTCGCAGTTCCTCCAACATACGGTCGAGCCGTTTGCGTGGGCCCAGTATCCCCACGTATGGGATTTGCATGGGCAGTAGCGCCTTGAGCATGTCAATATCGTAGCGATAGTTGTGCGTCATCAGCACAAACGCTGTTCGGCGGTCGACGGGAATTTGGCGCAGGGCTTCCAACGGCCGAGTCACAAGCACCTGGCAGGCTCCAGTAAACCGCTCAGCGCGGGCATGGCTGCTCCGTCCGTCGACAACGTGCACATCCCATCCGAGGGTTCCTGCAATCTGCATCAGCGGGATGGCATCGTTGCCGGCACCCACCAGCACCAGCCTAGGTGGCGGGGGTAAGTATTGCAGGAAGGCCGTCCATCTACTAAAGCCATTTTCGTAACTGTTCATGGCGGAGGCTCCTTTTTGCAACGTCGCTAGCATGTCATTAACAAGATATTTATCTAGCTCGGGGAAAGGGACTTGACCGCATCGCTCGCCTTCTTTCTGTAGCAGCAGGCATGTGCCGGGCTGCAGCCCGCGGAGGTCGTGTAAGGAGAAGAGGGTTGCCAGGACGGCATCGCCCCTTTGATGCAAGCCAATCCTCAGGAGCTCGACAGGGTTTAAGGGGTTGTTCCTGTCGATCGGCTCGAATAATACATGTATGATGCCTTCACATCCCAACTGTACACCTACAATAGCATCTTCTTCGTTGGATGTATCGTAGGTGACAAGCTTAGATTGAGTTTGTGAGATGGCGGTGAGGGCTTTTCTCAGCGAATCTCCTTCCAGGCAGCCGCCGCTGATGGCACCGGTGGCCTCCCCTTCTTCGGTCACCAGCATGCGCGCCCCGGGGCGTCGATACGAGGAGCCTTCGAGGTGCACGACGGTAGCAAGGGCGGTGCGTAGACCTTTGCGGGCCGAATGGTCAAAGGCTTCTAGGATGGCAGCAATCTCCCGCATGTATTTGCAATATACGCTGACAGATGCGAGCCGGGATGCGAGGGCCTACCTCGCAGGCTTCGGTCGATCCACGCGTTTATTGATCTTGGTCTTGGTCTGAATTGATTTTTCGCATTACCCGGAGGTTCCGTTGAAGGCCTTTCCATTTACTTCTTCGTATGGGGGAATGTTGAAACAGTTCTTTAAATTTATCTTCAGACATCTCCTCCCAATCCCGTGTTGTCAGGTCGAGCAGTCCGGGCAAAGCCTCAAAGGCCGGCTCTGTTAGGGGAGAGGCAAAACGGTTCCAGGGGCATACTTCTTGGCAGACATCGCATCCAAACACCCAGTCGCCAAAGCGGCCTTGCATCTCAGCGGGGATGGTGGCTTCTTTCAGCTCTATCGTGAAATAGGAAATGCATTTGGTGCCGTCGATGATCTTTTGTTGTCCGATGGCATTTGTGGGGCAGGCATCGATGCAGCGGCGGCAACTGCCACAATAGTCTCGCGCCATTGGATCGTCGGCCGCCAAGGCTAGGTCAGTGATCAGGGTGGCGATGAAGAAATAGGAGCCGGCTCCCCGATGGATGAGGTTGCCATTGCGGCCCACCCATCCTAGTCCGCTGCGTTGTGCCCAGCTGCGTTCCAGTACGGGGGCGGAGTCAACAAATCCGCGACCGGCGATGTCTCCGACTTCTTCTCGGAGCCTGTCAAGCAGCGTGTTAAGCTTGACCCGGATGACATCGTGGTAGTCTTGCCCCCATGCATAGCGTGCGATGCGAGGTCTGTCTGCCGGGGGAGCTTGTTTGGGGAAGTGATTCAGCAGCAGTGTGACCACTGAGCGGGCACCGGGCACCAGCCTGGTGGGGTCTATGCGCAGGTCGAAGTTGCGCTCCATGTACGACATGGAGCCGTGCATGCCTTTCGTGAGCCATTGTTCCAGTCGGCGCGCGTCGTCTTCCAGTCGAACAGCTTCTGCGATGCCGCAGTAGTCGAACCCCAGCATCGCCGCCTGGGATTTTATGAGGGCTGCCCGGATTGCAGGGAGGTCGTACATGGCTTCAAGCATCAGAATAAGGCTACGTCATCTCATCTGGTCGTCGATCTCCTGTTTGATCATCTCATAGATGTCGCGGCGCATGTCTGCAGGCTCCTTGGAAGGGAGCACTATGGCGGCATATCCACGCCTAAGATCCAGCCAGGGCCAGGCGCCCGCAAGCCCCGGACAGCTAAGGACGACGGCGTTGCCCGCTTCGTCCGACTCCTGCACCCAAGCACCAAGGCTGTAGGAATATCCTTCGCAGATTCGCAGGGCTGACTGCATTGGTTTACCCGCCGTCTGATCTTTCACCAGCTCGGCCACCGATGCTTCACTCAAGACCCGCTTGCCATTGAACATACCTTTGTTTAGAAGCATTGACATGAAGTTGATATAGTCTTGCGCAGAGGCTCTGGCCCCCGTGGCCGGGTTGATGCCGCCGATGTCACTGTAGAAGCTGGTCGTCCGCATCGAGCATGGTCGGAACAATCTTTCCAGTGCCACCCGGTCGAATGTCTTCTTTGAGACCACCTCGATGACCCTGGCAGCAATATTTGGCCCTACTTGGCTGAAGTGAAATGCCTCGCCAGCATTGGTTATGATCTGCCTTTTGGAAACATAATGCATCACCTCTTCCTGCAAGTTCTCAAAGCGATTCTTCTGGGCTATCCGCAGCACGCCCGCTGCCTCTGCCTCTATACCCGTGAGGTGCGTCAGGCAATGCCGGAGGGTGATATATCCCTTAAAATATTTCGAGAATTCAGGAATATACATGCTGACCTTATCGTCCAACGAAACTTTGCCTGCATCCACAAAGGTCATAACGACGGCAGACGTCAGCCAGCTGCTGGCCTGCTCCAGCGGCACGGCCATCTTTGCATTGAATTCGGGAGTTTGTAGCACGTAGGTGTTTTTGCCGTCTTTGGCAATCACCATGACCAGATCTTTACCCAGCGATTTTTGCTGCAGTTTCAATAAACCCTCCATGCCTCCGAAGTCGCGCTGCTGGGCGATTGAGATCTGCAAAATCAGCAGATAAATACACATAATGCTGAAGAAACGGCAGATTCCTTGTTTTTTTCCTGACATAATTGCCTGAGTTGTGTGTTGGATTGCTATTTGTTGACGGTAGGGCAAAAGTACTACTATGAATTTTAGCAACTATACCATAAAAGCTGCTGAAATGGTCCAACAGGCACAGCAGCTTGCATTCAATGGGAGTAATCCAAGTATTGAGACGGAACACCTGCTGAAAGCCTTACTGGAGCAACAGGATTCGCCTGTTGCCTACCTCCTGAAAAAGAATCATATCGCGGTCTCGCCACTGGACGCCAGGGTGGGAGAGTACCTCACACGCTTGCCGAAAGTGCAGGGGCAAGCGGGGCAGCAACTGGGGCGCGATGCCAACCAGGCACTGCTGCGGGCCGTCTCACTCTTCAAGCGTTTTGGGGATGAGTTCGTTACCCCCGAGCTCATCCTGCTGGGGCTGCTACAAGGGTCTGACAATACCTCCAAGCTCCTCAAAGACGCCGGTCTCACCGAAAAAGGACTCGAAGCCGCCCTGCGGGATCTGCGGAAAGGCGACAGCGTCAAGAGCCAGACGCAGGAAGTGCAGTACAATGCGCTCTCGAAATATGCAAAAAATCTCAATGAATGCGCCCGACAGGGAAAGCTTGACCCCGTCATCGGAAGAGATGAGGAGATCCGGCGCACCCTGCACATCCTGACACGGCGCAGTAAAAATAATCCGATCCTTGTCGGAGAACCGGGAGTGGGCAAGACCGCCATCGCGGAAGGCCTGGCCATGCGCATCGTCAATGGCGACGTGCCCGAAAACCTCCGCTCCAAGACTGTGTTTACCCTCGATATGGGCCAGCTCATCGCAGGTGCCAAGTACAAGGGTGAATTCGAAGAACGCCTCAAAGGCGTGGTGAAGGAAGTAGCCGCCAGCGAAGGCGAGATTGTGCTGTTCATTGATGAGATACACACTTTGGTGGGGGCGGGTGGCGGCGAAGGTGCTATGGATGCTGCCAACATCCTTAAGCCAGCACTGTCCCGAGGGGAACTTCGCGCCATCGGTGCCACGACACTCAACGAATACCAGAAATACTTCGAGAAGGATAAGGCCCTGGAGCGCCGCTTCCAGAAGGTGATGGTGGAAGAGCCGTCTGTCGAAGATGCTATCTCCATCCTCCGGGGATTGAAAGACCGGTATGAGTCGCATCACCATGTTCGCATCCGCGATGAAGCCATCATCGCCGCGGTAGAACTCTCACACCGCTATGTTACAGACAGGTTTCTGCCTGACAAGGCCATCGACCTCATTGATGAAAGTGCCGCCAGGCTGAGGCTCGAGATGAATTCGATGCCAGAGGAGCTCGACAGGCTGGAGCGGCAGATCCGGCAGTTGGAGATTGAACGCGAAGCCATCAAAAGGGAGAACGATGAGCCCAAGCTCAAAGATCTCAACACAGAGATCGCCAATCTGTCGGTACAGCGCGACACCCTGCGGGCCAAATGGCAGCAGGAGAAAGAGCTGGTAGACCGCATACAGGCAGCTAAGGCTGGCATTGAAGACCTCAAGCTTAAGGCCGAGCGGCTGGAGCGCGAAGGCGACTATGGCAAGGTCGCCGAAATCCGCTATGGCCATGTACGCGAGCAGGAGGCGGCTATCGCAACGCTCATCGATGAGCTGGCCCATGCCGGCGAAAAGCGCCTGCTGAAGGAAGAAGTGGATGCCGACGACATTGCCGCCAACGTCGCGAAGGCTACGGGCATCCCGGTGGCTAAGATGATGCAGAGTGAGCGGGAGCGCCTGCTGCTCCTCGAAGATCACTTGCGCGAACGCGTGGTAGGCCAAGAAGAAGCCATCACCGCCGTCGCCGACGCCATCCGCCGCAGCAGGGCCGGCCTGCAAGACCCGAAGAAGCCGATCGGATCCTTCATCTTCCTCGGCACCACCGGCGTCGGCAAAACAGAGCTCGCCAAAACCCTTGCATCTTACCTCTTTGACGATGAGTCCATGATGACGCGGATAGACATGAGCGAGTACCAGGAAAAACACACAGTTTCCCGGCTCGTTGGCGCACCTCCAGGTTATGTGGGCTTCGAAGAGGGTGGACAGATTACGGAAGCAGTGCGGCGAAAGCCCTACAGCGTCGTACTGCTCGACGAGATCGAAAAGGCACACCCCGACGTCTGGAACGTACTGCTGCAGGTGCTCGACGACGGACGGCTCACCGATAACAAAGGCCGAACCGTCAACTTCCGCAACACCATTGTCATTATGACTAGCAACCTCGGCAGCCACCTCATCCAGGAGGCTTTCGACCGCGTCGATGAAGACGGCCTCGAAGAAGCCGCACAGCGTGCCAAGATTGATGTGATGGCCCTGCTGCGACAGACCATCAGGCCTGAGTTTTACAACCGGGTGGATGAGATTATCATGTTCCAGCCGCTGCTGCGCAAGCAGATTCGTAGCATCATCGGTATACAGCTTCACCAGCTCAGCCAACGTCTGGCAGGAGGCGGCTTCGAGCTTCGGTTCACGCCGTATGCCCTTGACTTCCTCGCTGAGCACGGCTTCGACCCGCAATACGGCGCTCGTCCTCTAAAGCGGCTGATCCAAAAGGAGATCGTCAACCCGCTGTCGCGGAAGATTCTGGCAGCAGACGTCGACCGGGCCAAGCCGGTGACCGTCGATGTCTTCGACGGACTCGTTGTGTTCCGAAACGAAGGACAAGGCAAGCCGGACAACGCCTTACAGGGTCTCATAACAAATATTTAACAGGATTTCGGGAATGGAATGTGGACAAATCTGCATCGAAAAACGTTATAAATTCAAGAACTTTGTACGTATTCTAAGAGGATGATACGTCGAATAGTCCCTGTGGCAGATCGATCTCCTTTCTCTTTCTAAGATGCAGATAATCAGCTACTGAGGGGTAAAAAAACTAAAACATGTCACACAAGAATAAGGCCATCGACATCATCCCGCCCAAGCATATATGGGTTGGCGATAAGACTGCGCCAGTCACGCTGCTGCAGTTTGGCGATTACGAAAGCGAGGCCTGTGCAAAACTCCAGCCAGTTATTGAGCAGTTGCTAGACCGTTACGAGGGAAAGCTTCGCTTTCAGTTTAGGCACTTTCCGCTGACGCAAGTACACCAGCGCGCCCACAAGGCAGCAGAAGCTTCGGTTGCAGCAGCCCAGCATGGGCGTTTCTGGGAGATGCACTGTCTGCTCTTCCGCCACCGCCGTAATCTGGGCAGCATTAGCCTCCGCGATTATGCCCTCGAGGCCGGAGTAATCGACAAAAACTTCATCTCCAACCTAACTGACTCCGTCTTTGGATGGACCGTGCGAGCCGACCTGCTGGAAGGACTCGAGATGGGGGTCAGGACGGTGCCCGCCTTGTTCATCAACGGCGACCGCTACATGGGCCTGTTGAACATGGCACAACTTAGCAAGGCAGTGGGGTCTGAGTTGTCCAAAGCCAAGCAAAAGCGAGCTTAATATTTGCCCAGCAATTTGATTCAAACACCTGATGGGGAGGGGCCTCTACGTGGGGCTCCTCCTTTTTTTTCGTGTCTGCCCCTGCCCTGCGGGCCGGCAGGAGGCCTGCCATGGCGGGAATGGCCCGTGCGTCCATGTCCTGCAGGCCTCGAGCCGGGGCGGTGAGGGCCCCGGGGTGTAGGATCGTTGCCTGGGGTGGGACCCAGCTCAGGAGGGATGGGGGTGCGGGGGATCTCCCTGCCGATCAGTCTCTCGATCTGTGCCATCTGGCGCATCTCCTTATCCGTCACAAAAGTATATGCGGTGCCGTCTGTCTCCGCCCGTGCGGTCCGACCGATGCGGTGAACATAATCCTCCCCATCATGGGGCACATCGTAGTTGATGACGAGTTCAATCTGGTCAATGTCGATGCCGCGGCTGAGGATGTCGGTGGCAACGAGGATAGGCAGCTGCTTGCTGGCAAACTGGCGTAAGACTTCCTCTCGTTGCGACTGGCTGAGGTCTGAATGGATATCCTCCGCATGGAATCCTGCCCGCTTTAGTTCGCGTGTCAGTTGTTTTGCGCTCTGCTTCCGGGAGCAGAATACGAGGATAGAGCGAAAGGGACTGTCTTTGAGCAGACGCTTTACGAGTGGGTTCTTCTGAGGTTCATAGATGACGAATAACTCCTGCCGGATGCGCTCCGGGGGCTTGGAGATGGCAATATTCACTTCGATGGGCTCACGGAGGATCTTTTGTGCCAGGCTGCGGATGCGCGGTGGCATGGTGGCAGAGAAGAGGAGTGTTTGTCGTTTGGCTGGGATCTGCCCGATGATGCGCATGATATCATCATGAAATCCCATGTCGAGCATCCGGTCGGCCTCATCCAGGATCAGATAGAAGAGTTCGCCCAACTTCACGTATCCCATGTTGATATGGGAGATGAGCTTGCCAGGGGTTGCTACTACGATGTCCGCCCCGCGCGAGAGGGCCGCTTTCTCCTGGACAAAAGTATTGCCGTCGCCTCCCCCATAGACCGCGATGGAGCCGATGTCTGTGAAATAGGTGAGGCCGTCGAGCTGATGGCTGATCTGCACAGCGAGCTCCCGGGTCGGGACGATGATCAGTGCGTTGATATGATGGTCCGGGGAGGGTTCTGCAAGGAGTCGCTGAAGGATGGGTAGCAGAAAGGCTCCTGTCTTGCCTGTACCTGTCTGGGCAGAGGCGATGATGTCCCGACCGCTGAGGATATGCGGTATGACTTGTTCCTGCACGGGGGTGGCCTCCTCCCAGCCGCTGGAAAAGATACCTTCCATGAGGCTGTCGTGGAAGCCGAAGTCTGTGAATTTCAATGTGTGGAGCTTGTATGTGTTTGTAAAGGAATGTTCTCCCGCAGTTCTTCCTGGCGGATGTATCGACTCAGGGCGAACGTGCCAAAGGGCACCAGGGAGCTTAGGAAGGCGAGGCATGTCTTACGCCATGACCAGCGCCGGGTGATATGTACCTGTAGCAGGGCCAGCATAAAGGCCGTGAACAAGCCGCCATGAAGACTGCCTACAAGGGTAACAGCCATCGGCATCCCTGCCAAATATTTCAGCGGCATCGCCAGGCCAAGGAGGAGAAGGTATGTAACTCCTTCAACGTCTCCAATCTTCCGGAGACGGGATAGCGGAGTACGCATTTTGTAAAGGTAATAATTGTGCCCGTCAATTCAGGAACACTGGCTTCGCCCCACCCATTTCGACCAAACGAGCATTTTCATATTACCTTGCAGTATGTTCATCCAATCCCGAATAGCGAAGCTTTGCTGGGCTGCCATGGCAGCGGTCTCGCAAGTTGCGATCCTAACGGGCTGCGGTACTGCAGCCACTGCCGAACAGCCGGCCAACCCCATCAGCCCCGCACAAGCTTCCGACACGGAAGTTGTAGCCCGACCGATTCCGGTTTTGGATACAAACGCTTATCTGAAGGCCCTTCACCTCATGGCCAATGGCGATAGCTCTGGACGCTGGCCCGTCAAGGCCCCTTACCCTTTGCCAGGCGCCATTCTGCCGTTCCAACGCGTCATAGCCTATTACGGCAACTTCTATTCCCGTAACATGGGCATTCTGGGGGAGTTACCGAAAGACTCCATGCTCCAGCGGCTGTACAACGAGCTGGAGGCCTGGAGGAAGGCCGACCCCCAGACCCCCGTTGTGCCTGCACTGCACTATATTGCCGTGACCGCACAGCTGCTGCCGGGCCGCGATAGCGGCTACCGGCTACGGATGCCACACAAAGAAATCGACAAGACACTGGCCATCGCCCGCGAGGCGGGAGCCCTGGTCTTCATCGACATTCAGGTAGGGCATAGCCGCCTTCAGCGCGAACTGCCTGAGTTTGAACGTTACCTACAGATGCCGGAAGTGCATCTGGGCATCGATCCCGAATTCTCCATGAAAGGCGGACAACGGCCTGGCGCCGCCATCGGCACCTATGATGCGGCCGACATCAACTATGCCACGGAGTACCTCGCAAAGCTGGTGAAAACCCATCAGCTGCCACCGAAGATTCTCGTCGTCCATCGCTTCACGCAGCAAATGGTCACCAACTACCGAAACATCCTCAAAAGGCCGGAAGTACAGATCGTCATGGACATGGATGGCTGGGGGGCACCCGCAAAGAAATTCGACACCTATCAGGGATTCATCTACCGGGAGCCGATACAATTCTCCGGCTTCAAGCTGTTTTATAAAAATGATAAAAAACATCCACCGCACCGAATGCTAACTCCGTCGGAACTCCTGCGCCTGAAGCCCCGGCCGATGTATATCCAGTATCAGTAAAGCCATGGTCCACGGCGGCAACGGACCATCATCAAAAAAGCCCAGGGTTCAGCCGAGCTTTCTTTTTAGTTCGCAGTTGGTCTTGGCGGGCGTGAACCCAGACCTAGGAAATGACAATCAATCATCCTAAGTCCCCCCAGCATATATGCTGGTTCAGGGATATAAAGGAATAGCATTATAGGCTACACACAAAAAAATCCTTTTCATGCATAATGTGAATGAAGTGCCAGATCCTGCTGTCCTCGTGCGTGCCTTGGCGCTGCTGCCACATCCAGAAGGGGGTTATTACCGGGAGACCTATCGGTCGGCAGAATCCATTCCCGCCGCAGGCTTGCCAACCCGTTTCCAAGGAGAGCGAAACTTCTCCACGGCCATCTATTTCCTATTGGGCCCGGGAGATTTCTCTGCCTTTCACAGGATACAGAGCGATGAGACCTGGCATTTTTACACGGGTAGCAGTGCATTGGCCATCCATGTGATCCTTCCAGATGGCAGCTATCGACTCATCCGACTGGGTCCTATGACAGACTTGGGAGAGACCTTTCAGGCGACGGTGCCTGCGGGTGCCTGGTTTGCCTCAGAGCCTTGCGAAGCTTCGGGCTTCGCCCTGGTAGGATGCACGGTGGCACCGGGCTTCGACTTCCTGGATTTCGAGATGGCGGACGGCCAACGCCTTGCCCAGGAACATAAGGGCCTGTCAGAACTCATCCGGCGGCTCTCTCGATAAGGGTTTAATGGAATGGATAGGACTCCGGCGCTAGGGGGCTCCTGGCAGCAACCGCTGAAAAATGAGCCAGGCAGCCGCCAGCAAGAGCAAAGTGAGCAGGGTCGCGTAGATCAGCCAGGCAGGGAAGCCGATGGCATTTCGAAACAGCCGTCTACGCCTCGACAAGGTTTTTCGACGAAGCTGGCTATTCAGTCCTGCGACAATCACCGGCAGCCGTCGCCTGTCTTCCATGGTTGCCAGTCCTTCCATGGCATCCGACACAAATGGGGACGACGCCATCTGCCGCTCCACCCGATGCTGCTCTTCAGGGGAGAGCCGCCCTTCCAGGTAAGCCATCAGCAGCTCCGGCTCTATCTCCGGATGTTCCGATATAATCTGTTCCCATGCTTGGCTCATATTTCGCTAGATTTTCTTTCCAGATAGAGCTTTAGGTTTCGACGGCCATTTTGAATATGGCTTTTGACTTCTCCATATTCGAAGCCGGTGCATGCACAGACTTGCTGGTATGATTTCCTTTCCAGGTAGAAGAGCTGTATGCAGCACTTTTGCTCAGGGGATAGCTTGCCCATCGCTTCTTCCAGTTGCGACAGTTGGAGCTCTTTGGATCGCAAGGCGTCAGGTTCATCGCTGCTATTCTCGGTGGGGGGAGACATGGATTCGTCGAGGGGTACCCTTTGGGCTGAATTATCCCTTAGACGCATCAGGCAGTGGTTGCGCATGATCGCATAGAGCCAGCTCTTGGGATATTCGACCTGGTACTTATCCAGTTCCGTCAGCGCTTTTAGAAACACCTGCTGCACGGCATCACGGGCTTCATCCTCCTCCTTCAGGTATTTGAGTGCGACGCCGTAGAGCAACAGCGTATACCGTTCCAGCAGCGTTCCCAGCGGGACGCGGTCGCCCGTCTGACGGTAGGCTTCCATCAGCTGCCGATCCGTCCATCTATCCATATCCTTAGACATCATTTTTCTTGAAAGGCCATACTCCCCGGCTGGCAAGCTGCCGCTGCAGGCCTACTTCTTTTCCCAGAAGAGCATACGCAGGGCGACGAGCAGCATCACTGCGGCAAAGATTTTTTTCACGACTGACTGCGGCAGCGAGAGGGAGAAGCGGCTTCCCAGGTAGCTGCCTAGGATAAACCCCACTGCCAGCAGACCGGCAATGCGCAGATCGACATACCCTTTTCTGTAATAGTTGATAACGCCTAGGATGCCCACCGGGAATAACATCAATGCCAGCGAGGTGCCCTGTGCCCGGTGCTGGGAGAAGGCCAGAAAATAGACGAGTGCCGGCACCATGATGATGCCTCCGCCAACACCTACCATACCCCCGAGTACGCCGGCTGCCAGGCCGATGAGGATGACCGCGAGTATCGTTTCTCCATTCATTTGATATTCTTTTGGGTCTTTCATGCTTCCCGTCTGAGTCAAGGGGCCGTCAGCCCTTGTGAGATATCTGCCATCCCATCCAGGCGGCCAGCAGGCCTAGTGTGAGGCTGGCGCTGATGTATATTCCTGCAACTACCCATTGCCCGCTGCGCATCAGTTGGATATTCTCCCAGCTGAAGGTAGAGAAGGTGGTGAAGCCACCGCAAAAGCCTGTAGAGAGGAGCAGGGCGAGAGCTGGTGACAAGGCCGTTGGGCGACTGGAGAGTCCGGCGACGATGCCGATCATCAGGCAACCGGCCCCGTTCACACAGAAAGTGGCCCAGGGGAAGTTACCTGTCGAGAGGGGTTGCAGCCATCGGCCGGTGAGGTAACGCAAGACGCCTCCCATCCCGGAGCTGAGTGCTACTAGGAGTGCACTGCGAAAGAGGCCTATGGAGTCTTCCGGACGCATGGACATCAAGGGAGGCTGTCTGTCCTCATCGTAGCGGGGACGCCCGTCAGGGTCTCTCTGAATTCTACTCTCCATTGCCCTTGGTGTCGGACTACGACGATCCTCGTCGGCGTCCTGTGGTAGCTGTTCGAATATTGGACGATGGTGGTGGAGTCGTTCGGGGAAGATACCGATTGGATGAGGATGGTGGAGGATTTCAGTCCTAGCCGCTCCTTTTCGGGCTGCCGACGCATGTGCTCCTGCCATCGGGAGAACAAGGCCAGGTCTTGCTCATCCAAAGAGACGTACATCTCTGCCTTGTTATAGTCGCCATCGAGGGTTGACCGGATGAACTCACGGGCAGCCTCTAGGCCGTCTTCCGGCTGGCGGAAGCCTTCGGGCTCGGCACAGCCGGCCAGCCATATGAGGGTCGTCAGGCATGCAAGGAAGAACCTGTCAGCCATGATGTTCTGTTTTTTCTCGCTCATGGTCATAGGCGCGGATGATGGCTTTCACGAGCCGGTGGCGCACTACATCCTCTTCGTCGAGTACCACATGCCCGATGCCGTCTATGTTTCGGAGAATGCGGATGGCTTTGTCTAGGCCGCTTTTCTGGTTCTTGGGGAGGTCAACCTGGCTGAGGTCGCCCGTGATGATGGCTTTGGCATGGGCTCCGATGCGGGTGAGAAACATCTTTAGTTGCAGGTCTGTGGTATTCTGTGCCTCGTCGAGGATGATATAGGCATGGTCGAGGGTGCGGCCACGCATGTAAGCCAGCGGTGCTATCTCTATGACGCGGGTGCTCATATAGTATCCAAGCTTGTCGGCAGGGATCATATCATCCAATGCATCATAGAGCGGACGGAGGTAGGGGTCGATCTTCTCTTTGAGGTCGCCTGGCAGAAATCCTAGGCTTTCGCCTGCTTCCACGGCCGGCCGAGTGAGGATGATCTTCTTCACCATCTTATTCTTGAGGGCCCTGACGGCGAGGGCGACGGCGGTATAGGTCTTGCCGGTACCGGCCGGGCCGATGGCGAAGATGATGTCGTTCTTATCCGTCAGCGAGACCATCCGCTTTTGGTTGGCGGTCCGGGCACGGACAGACTTCCCATTGGGGCCAAATACCAATACGTCATGGGGATGTTTCTCAGAGAACTGGTCGATTGTCTCGGCATCGTCTCCTCCAAGAATCTGTTCGAAATAATTTTCGCTGACATGGCCGTTCCGTTCGAGGTATTGGATCAACAGGTCGATCTTTTCTCGGGCCGACTCTATCTGTTCCGGTGCGCCGGAGAGCTTGATCTGAGTGCCACGACTCAGGATTTTGAGGAGGGGGAATTTCTTTTTGAGGATGTCTAGTTTTCCGTTGTTGACGCCGAAGAATTCTATCGGATTTACGGAGTTGAGGCTGATGATGGTTTCAGTCAAGGTTTCAGATTTGATCAAAAGTAAGGCATACAAGGGTAAGGGATATATCCTGTTTGTAAAGTTCTTAAGATCCTTGACCCACGGTAAATGATGTCAGAAATGCCTCAAAACCGCAGGGTTGCCTTCAAGTTGAGGAGGCGCGGCGTGAGGCGGTTGGGCATAGTGAAGACGGTGTTGGAGAAGTCTTTTACCAGCTCATAGGAGATGGTATTCCTTCGATCGAGCATGTTGAACAGTTCCAGGCTTGCCCAGCAGTTCTGCAGTCCGGGGACTTTCCGGCGGCGCTTCGGGCTTTGGGCATCATAAAGCAGTGCGCTGAAGCCGACATCTGCTCGGATATAGGGCTCGATCACGAGGGCGTTGCGGTATTTCACGCTGCCCGGGATGTTGAAGGGCATATTCGACCCTGCGATGGTACTCAGGTACACCCGTACGTTTCGGTTGGTGCTGAGGTAGTCTTGGAAGAAGATCCCAAGCGTGACCAGTCGGTCTGTGGGCCGCCGCAGCCAGCCTTTCTGTTGCAGTACACTATCTGTCGGGTATGGGTCTGGGGATCCAATGCCAAAGGGCTTTCCGTTGCGGTCGAAGAATATATAGTAGCGGTCGTCGAAGAGGTTTTCAAGGGTTCTCATGAAGCCCAGGCTCACCCAGCTTTCTGCATCTTTCACCCATTCGCCCGCGATGCGGAACTCCAGGCCGGCGGCCATGGCGCGGGCATCGTTGCGCCCGCTGTAGCGAATCCGGACGTTGTCGATGTCGTAGCTGACGACATTTGACAGTTGCTTGTAGTAGGCTTCGCTGGTGAGGCGAAAGGGTCTGTCGTGCCAGCGGAACTGCCAGTCGGCTCCTGCCACGGCCTGCCAGCTGCGTTGGGCCTGCAGGCCGGGGTGGACGATGCCGTCCGGACGGCGCAACTCTCGGTAGAAAGGGGGCTGGTGGTAGGCGCCCAATGCCACCCGCCAGATAAGGTCTTTGATTTTTTTGGAAAGCATCGACGCAGAGAAACGTGGGGAGACCAGCCATTCCCGGTTCAAGGTATTATACTGGAAACGGAGGCCCGCCTGCAGGGTGATGTCTCGTTGGCGAGTGAAATGCATGTTGTCTTGCAGAAACCCGCTCCACCGGTGCAGCTCGAGATGGTTAGACGATTTGATGACTTCTGACAAGCGCAGCTGCCCGGAGGAGCGCGGAAGGGTGTAGCCGGTAGAGTCCTTACGCACCCATTCATTGAGCCGGTCTTCGATGCTTGTCTGGTCAAGATTCAATCCCCAGCGTGCCAGATGCCCTGCGCTGATGGCCCATTCTCCACGATGGCCCAGCTGGACGTTCCGAATCTCCAGCCGGTTGCGGGCAAAGCGCTGGTAGCCGCCGACGCCCAGCGGGTTAGTGATCTGTCCGAAATCAGGCCTGCTGCGGTCAAAGGAACGGTCGCCAAACAGGTAGTATCCCGTGATGTCAAACGACTCTTTTTCTCCATTGTAAAATCCGGAGGCCATCCATTTCAGCTTCATCCTGTTGGACTGTCGCCTCGTGGCAGAGAGCCCAACCATGGAGGTTCTGTAGCGGTCTTCTTCCCTTCCTTCGAAGAAAATATCCATCCCAAGGTTGGCCGATAGGAAGGGAGAGAACACACTCGACGTGAGTTGTGCCGTGCGTGGCAGGAATTCAAAGTCTGTGTCGGAGAGGTTGGCTAGCAACTCAGCTTCCCATCGGTCGTTGAGTCGGGCATTGAAGAGCGCCTGCACATCGGAGGAAGACGGGATATAGCTCCCTTTCACCTCCTGAGCTGCCAGGATGCTGCGGTTGGTGCGCGACCTTGCCCCGACCAGATAGCTGAAGCGCTGCTTTTTTCCCGCACCTTCGACGTGGAGTCCCTGCTCCAGGACGCCCAGGCTCAGGGAGCCTCCGAAGCGCGTTGGCTTGCGGTAGCTTACGTCCAGCACACTGCTGATCTTGTCTCCATATCTTGCCTGGAAGCCACCGTTGTAGAACTGGATGCGCCCGGCCAATTCCGGGTTGATGAAGCTAAGTCCTTCCTGTTGGCCGCTGCGCACCAGGTAGGGTCGAAAGACTTCAAAATCATTGACATACACCAGGTTCTCGTCGTAGTTGCCTCCCCGCACGGCATATTGGGAGGTGAGTTCGTTATTGCTGCCCACGAAAATCTTGATCAAGGCTTCGATGCCGCCGGTGATGGAGGGCAGGGCCTGGGCCGCAGCGGCATTCAGACGGATTAGTCCTGCCTCGCGCCGATCTGAAGCTGCTGTGACGACGATTTCTTTCAGTCGGATGCTGTCTTTTGACAGTAGAATCTCGATGCGCTCGATGGCTCCCGGCCGGAGGTTGAAGTTCGACTGATGGGTCCGGTAGCCGGCATGAGAGAACAGCAGTGCAAAAGCCTTTTCTGATGGTACGCTCATCCGAAATTGCCCGCTGTCGTCAGTGACCTGTCCGTTGACCCTACCGAGCATTATCACGGAGCTGCCGGCCAGGGGTCTGCCTTCTGCGTCGGTCACCTTCCCAACGACGCTCGCAGGCGTCCGTTGGGCTGCGGCGGTCAAGGCCCATAGGGTATAAAGCAGTAAGGTCAGCAGGCGCCGGACAGGCATGGCGCAAAATACAGATTCATCCGGAGGGCGCCGACCCAGGGTTGGGAGTCAGGCCGACTTCAGGGTTCGGATGGCATAGGCTGGATCGGCATGGCCGAAGACGCTGCTGCCCGCGACCAGTACATCTGCCCCCGCTGCCACGACCTGCTTGGCATTTTTCAGCGTCACGCCGCCATCCACCTCGATGAGTGTCGATAGCCCTCCATCGTCGATGCGTCGGCGCAGGGCTTTCACTTTCTCTAATACCTGCGGGATGAAGCGTTGCCCTCCAAACCCTGGGTTTACACTCATAATGCATACCAGGTCTATCTCCACGAGCCAGTCGAATAAGGGATCTACAGGTGTATGCGGGTTGACTGCTACGCCGGGCCGCATCCCGAGAGAGCGGATGAGCTGGAGCGTCCGGTGGAGGTGACAGGATGCTTCCACGTGGACGGTGAGGATGTTGGCGCCTGCATGCTGAAAGGCTTCCGCATACCGCTCGGGCTCCTCAATCATTAGGTGTACGTCGAAGGTCTTCGAAGTGGTGGGTCGTAAGGCCTGTACCACCGGCAATCCAAAGCTGATGTTGGGAACAAAGCGGCCATCCATCACGTCTAGATGGTACCAGTCGGCCTCACTGGTGTCGAGCATGCGGCTCACCTCGCCGAGTTGTAAGAAATCCGCAGACAGGAGAGAAGGGGCGATGATGGCCATGCAGTGCCTTGAGTGAGGGCAAAGGTAATGCGGTAGAAGATATGCGAAAGGGATGTGGACAAACCGCTGCAAACACTGCATGCTTCTGTAAACAGGGTAAGAAGATTATTTTTACGCTATGTCAAAGGATAAGATACTTGTCATCGGAGCCTCCGGGCAGATCGGCGTTGAGCTCACCATGGCCTTGCGAGGCATCCATGGGGATGCGCAAGTCATTGCCTCCGACCTCCGGGAGCCGAACCCACTGCTGCTAGGTACAGGCCCGTATGTAAGCCTGAATGTGATGAACAAGGAGATGCTCCACGTGCAAGTCATCCGCCAAAACATCAAACAGATCTACCTGTTGGCCGCAATCCTTTCTGCCACGGGGGAGAAAAACCCCGGACTGGCCTGGAACCTAAATATTCAGGGCCTCCTCAATGTCCTGGAGATAGCAAAGGAAGAGCATCTCGATAAAGTCTATTGGCCCTCCTCTATTGCTGTCTTCGGGCCGACCTCACCAAAGCGCGATTGTCCGCAACAAACCATCATCGAGCCCATCACCGTCTACGGCATTAGTAAATATGCCGGCGAATTCTGGTGCAACTACTACCACAACCGCTTCGGAATCGACGTCCGCAGCCTCCGCTACCCAGGACTCATCTCCTACAAGTCCGAGCCCGGCGGTGGTACGACGGACTACGCTGTAGAGATCTTCCACGAGGCGCTGGCCGCTGGCCGCTATGAATGCTTCCTGAAGCCTGACACCTATCTGCCTATGATGTACATGCCCGATGCCATCCGGGCTACCCTTGAACTCATGGAAGCGCCAGCCGCAGCGGTGCGGGTGCGGACCTCTTACAATCTCTCCGCCATGAGTTTCTCCCCCGCTGAGATCGCGGTGGAAGTCGCGAAGTATGTGCCGCATTTCAACATGCACTATAAGCCAGACTACCGGCAATTGATTGCCGACAGCTGGCCCCAGAGCATCGACGACAGCGCTGCCCACACCGATTGGGGTTGGAAACCTGAATACGACCTGGCAGCTATGACAGCTGACATGATGCGCAACCTCCAGACACCTCCTACGAGCTAAGATTTCCAGATGGAAGCTCTGGCCGGTTAGAATATCCGTATCGGATTAGACTGCCTGTAGCCCGTAATCTTTGACGATGTGATAGAGTGTGTCCCTCTCCACCGGTCTTCGCCCCACCTGTCGGATGAGCTGCACCAGTTCCTCCGTGCTCATGCTTGGTGTTTGCTCTTCACTCCCGGCCATGGAATAGATCTTCGTGGTATCGTCAATGGTGCCGTCTATGTCATTCACCCCAAAAGAAAGCATCAGCTGAGCATTCTGCCGGCCGAGCATGGGCCAGTAGGCTTTCAGGTGCGGGAAGTTGTCCATGTATATCCTGGCGACGGCATACATGCGAATGTCTTCTAGCAGTGTGGTCTCTGAGACATCCTTCATGTCGTTATCCTTATTTCGGAACTTGAGGGGGATGAAGGTGTTGAAACCCCGGCTACGGTCCTGTAAGGCCCTGAGTTGCTCCATGTGGCTGATCCGGTGGCGGTAGTCTTCAAGGTGTCCATAGAGCATCGTCGCATTGCTGTGCATACCGAGGCTGTGCGCGGTTTCGTGGATATCGAGCCAGCCTGCTGCGTCAACCTTGTCTGCACAGATTTTTTCCCGTACTTCCGGGTCGAAAATCTCTGCGCCGCCGCCCGGCAGGGAGTCGAGGCCGGCATCATGCAAGTATGAAAGTCCTTCCGTGCGCGACATTTTCGCCTTGCGGATCATATAGTCGAGCTCAACGGCGGTGAAGCCTTTGATATGCAGATCGGGTCGATGGGCTTTGATCTGTCGGAGCAGCTGGGCAAAAAAATGAATATCTAACTTGGGGTGGACGCCACCGACGATATGTACCTCGGTGACAGGCTGACCGTCGTAGGACTTCACGATGTCCATCATCCGCTGGGCGTCGAGTTCCCATCCTTCTTCGCGATGTGCATAGAGCCGGGAGTAGGAGCAGAAATGACAGGCAAAGACGCAGACATTGGTCGGCTCAATATGGAAGTTGCGATTGAAATAGGTTGTGTGGCGATGCAAGCGCTCGCGTACGTAATTGGCCAGCATGCCTACCAGGGCTATCGGAGCCTTTTCGAAGAGCAGCAGGCCTTCATTGGGTGTGATGCGCGTGCCAGCCAGCACTTTTTCGGCCAGCTTCCTCAGTTCCTTTTCGGCAACGACACCTTCCATGGCAGCTAACACCGCTTCTCTCTCCATCGAATGAGTATTTGCGCAAAGGTACAACGCCCTTCAAAAAGCACCCGATAGGATCATCGAAAGTTTGTGGGGCAGTGCAGATATTATCCCAGGGCACCCGCAATGCATGCGCACATCAGGCAGGCGATGGTGCCTCCGATGAGGGCCTTGAAGCCGAGTTCTGTCAGGTTTCGACGCTGGTTTGGTGCCAGCTGGCTGATGCCACCGATCTGAATGCCGATGCTGGCGAAGTTGGCGAAGCCGCAAAGGGCGTATGTAGTGACCAGGATGGACTTGGGATCTGTAATCAGTCCGGAGGATTTCATCTGACTAAAGCTTATGTATGCCTGAAACTCGTTGATTACCGTCTTCTCTCCCAGCAACTGTCCTACTTGAACCATCTCCCGAGCGTCTACGCCGATGAGCCAGGCGACGGGAGAAAAGAGGTAACCCAGCAGCATCTGAAAGGAAAGCCCGTCGTAGCGGCCTTTGCTGAGGCGCTGGATGTCATCGTTGATGCCGAGGTGATACCCGACTGACCCGAGGATCCAGTTGAGCACATACATAAATGCCGTGAAGACAATCAGCATCGCTCCCACATTCACGGCAAGGCGAAGGCCGTCGGTCGTGCCCTGTGAGATGGCGTCGAGTGCATTGTCCCCCAACTTATCGCGGCTGATTTCCACTTTTCGTTCCACTTCCTGCGTCTGGGGAAACAGCATCTTGGCGCAGACAATGGCAGCCGGCGCACTCATGATGGATTGGCTCAGCAGGTGCAGGGCAAAGAATTTCTGCTGCACCACGTCTGACCCTCCGAGGAACCCTACATAGGCGGCAAGTACGCTGCCTGCTGTGTTAGCCATGCCACCGACCATGATGCACAGCACTTCACTGCGGTTCATCCGTTCTAGGAAAGGGCGAATCATGATGGGGGCCTCTGTCTGCCCTAGGAAGATGTTCGCTGCTGTTGAAACGCTCTCGGCACCTGAGATGCGGAGCCGGCTGAGCAGCATGGCAAAAAATCTGACGACTGCCTGCAGCACGCCGAGGTAGTAGAGCAGGGCCGACAAAGCGGAAAAGAAGATGATGTTGGGCAGCACTTGTACCCCGAAGATGTAGGCCCAGTTGCCGGAGGCGTCGGCCAGGTTGCCGAAGATAAACTCGATGCCTTTATGGGCCAGGTTGATGAGTTCGACAAACTTATCCGAGCACCATTGGATGAGGATGCGGAATAAATTGTAGCGACCTTCTGATAATACGCCCACGGCAAACGCCACTTGCGCCAGGATGCCCAGCCCGACAAGTCGCCAGTTGATGGCCCGGCGGTTGTTACTCAAGAGGTAGCATACAAGTACCAGAAAGGCCATCCCCAAGGCTCCACGCGTCAGGTTGTCAAAAAGGGAGTGCGTACCCATAGACAGTTGTTGTCGGATCTGCGTTCAAGATAGGCATTTTGCCCATCGATGCTGTCGCTGGCTATCCTTTCGGTCTGGTGATCTTTTCGTACAGGGAGCGGGCAAGTCCTTGGATATCGTCTGAGATCCGCAGACGAAGGACCAGGGCGCCAAAGACGGCGATAAAGAGGCCGGAGCGCAAGGCGATGTCAGCCCCCATCCATCCCGTGGAAGGAACTATCAGGCATGCCCCCAGGCAGGCTGCCGCCAACACAAGGATTTGTATATGGCCTTTTGTAAACGGCTGCATTTGGAAGAGCCGCCAAATGAGCAAAAGCCTCGCCAGGTTGAAGACCACCAGCGATATCAGATTTCCATAGGCCGGCCCCATCACACCATATCGCTTGGTGAGCCAATAGTTCAGGGGTATCGACAGCGCCATCAGCAAGAGGTTGGTGAAGAAATCCACTTTCCAGAATTTGGAGAGCAGCAGCACCTGGGTGTTGAGGCCGGTCGATAAGTCGGCCAGCTTTCCCAGTCCATTCACCACGACGAGTAGTACCAAGGCCTCATACCCGCTGCCCAGCCATGCCGAGGCATCCCTGATGTTCAACAGGACAAGGCAGAAGATACCGATGCCTGCCAGCATGAGATGCAGCGATGTCTTATGATACAACCGCTGGATCCGACCCATGTTCCGGTCTTTCCATGCTTCCGCGATATGGGGTGTCGAGATCGCTATGAGGCTTCGCTGCGGGACGTCCATCACGGTCACGAGGTAGGTGGCGATCGTGAAGACGGCCGCATCTGCCAGTCCGCCCTGCGATTGGCTGGCCAGGATGATCGTGTCGTTCATGCGAGCGATGATGTTCAGCAGCGCTGCCCCCAACATATAGGTGCCAAAGGAGGCGATGCGCCCCTTGAGCCGAAGGGTCACATAGCTGGGCCTTGGGTGCATGGCAAGCCCGCCGGCAGCCCCGACCCCCACCATGAGGATGACGACCAACGGCAGATAGATCCATCCATAGAGTCCGATAAAGCCGTCGAAGCCCACGATCCCTAACAGGAATAACAGGATCATCCCAGTAGTCAACATCCGAAACCCGAATTCCTTCATCGCGTTCGAGAGCACCGTCTTCCGCCAATTCCAGGCATGGGCCTCCATGATGGAGAAGAAAACCATGCAAATCGTCAGCGGGTAAATCAGATGGAAGTATTCGACAAACAGTGGAGACCGGGCGCTGAATTTTCTGACGATCAGCGGCTGCAGCAGGGGCAGCCCTAGCCAGAGCAACAAACAGCCTAGTATCCCCAGCGAGAGACTGAGGAATGGCAGGTCGCTGCCTCTGCCTCGTACATACGACTGGTAAAAGGGAAAGAAACGCAGCGTGATAGAGACGCTGCCCAGCGAGCATACTGTCGCCAAGACCATCGATACATCCAGCAGGATACGCGTCAGACCTATCTGTTCGGTGGTGAAATTTCGAGGGAAGAGGATGAGGATATTCACCGCGCCAATGGCAAAGCCCAGATAGATGAGCGCACTCGAGAAGATGCTCTGGCGGCCTATTTGACCCATGCTTCGGGATTTGACAGGTCAGCTTCTCGAATGACCGTACGGGTTGTTAAGGTCGACCTGCATCGATGGCATGCTGCTTTGGGTTCCATGCCTTTGCAAAGGATGGCGGCTCCCTCATGACTTTTCCAGGCCTTGGTCTCAGGATCCTCTGACGGCATAGCCCACCATTCTCTATCCATTGTTCAAAGGTAACCAATCAGTCCATTGGGCTTTATCACCAACCCTCGGCAGGCGTCGCGCGGACGAGATGGAATGTTGCTTCACCCCAGACTATCTTTGACACATGCTACATACTTTCTTCAACCGGCTGGCTGCAAGATTCGGGTATCGGCTAGCCCCCCTCGTCGATCCGCCACCGCCGGATCTTGCCTCGGATGCATTGTTTTTATCGATCTACCAAAAGGTTCGGCCCTATACCATGACATCCATGGAAAGGCTCTACGCCCTGCACCAGGCCGTACGCTATGTCGTGGAGAAAAAAATACCGGGAGACTTCGTCGAATGCGGTGTATGGCGGGGTGGCAGTTGTATGATGATGGCCCTCACCCTCGAATCTATAGGTGCTGTGGGAAGAAAGATCCACCTCTACGATACGTTCGAAGGGATGTCGGAGCCGACAGCCGCCGACCGGCAGCATTCGGGTGAGTCTGCAGAAAACTTGCTTCAACAAGAAGATAAGTCCGATCCACATTCCATCTGGTGCGCTTCGGCGATAAATGACGTTCGGGCAAATGTTGGATCTACAGGCCTCCCAGCAGATACCTTCATCTTCCATAAGGGCAAGGTGGAGGATACCATCCCCGCGGAAATCCCGGAAGCCATCTGCTTGCTGCGGTTGGATACCGACTGGTATGCATCCACCAGGCACGAACTCCAACACCTATATCCCCTCCTAGGCGCCGGGGGGGTCCTCATCATAGACGATTTCGGTCATTGGGAGGGCGCCCGCAAGGCGGTGACTGAGTACTTCTCCGGTCAAGCCCACTGGCTCCATCGCATCGACTATACAGGCCGTTGCTTGATCAAATGACCCCTCGAACGCCTTGGGTCAAATATTGGCCTCGATCTTTTTGACGAAATTGCCTTTTGGCTGGGCGCCTACAAGCTTGTCGATCACCTTTCCACCTTTGATGAACAAGATAGCAGGGATGGAGGTGATGCCATAGTTCATCGAGAGCTGCGGATTGTGGTCCACATTCACTTTTCCGATGTTGACACGCCCTTCGTACTCTTTGGAGAGCTCTTCTACCACCGGACCAATCGCCCGGCAGGGCCCGCACCACTCGGCCCAAAAATCAACTACGGTGAGTTTTTCCGAGTCCATCACTTCCGTCTGGAAGTTTGCATCGTTGAATTCCCTTGCCATGTGTGTTCTGTTTTATAAAAAATTATCAACGTAACAAAAATCTGACCACGTAGTTTGAAAAGATCCTTTTGTCAGGCCCACCATCAGCCATATTCTACATTGACCTCCCACTGGGGGTTCTCCTGCAGGAAATGCGTCAATTCGTCATTCATTTCAAATCCTTTGTCAAAAGTGGAAAGTACGATGCTTTGGGCCTCTTTCCTATCTGATATCACGAATTTAAGCCGTGCTTTCCCCGGGTGTTCCCGCAGGTTCTTCTCAAAGAAGGCGAGATGCTGTTCCTCCAGCATCCGGGGCTGGAACGACAGTTGTAATCGTCGGGTGAGGACTTTTTTGATGGTCTCCAACAGGCAGATGTCTGAAATGCGGAACTGCCATTCGTCTCGGAACTCTCTTTTTTCGAAGCGGCCTGCGACAAACAGGCAGTTGCCATTTTCGAAATAGTTTGCGTACCGGATATATTGATCGCTGAAAAGGGTGATCTCGATTTTGCCGGTGAAGTCTTCCAGGGTAAGGACGCCGTAGCGGGTGGCGTTGCGGGATATCCTGTGTTGGGCGCCGGTGACCAGTCCTGCCAGCCTAAAGGCCCGGGCTGGCTGCGGGAGCCTGGATACTTCGGCGAGGTGGTGCTGGTAGTCGGAGATGGTACTGATGCCATAGTGGATCATCTCGAAGCGGAAATGGTCCAGCGGGTGGCCGCTGAGGAATATGCCTGTGATTTCTTTTTCCTTGTCCAGCAGCTCGGTAAGCGACCAGTGGGGGCAATCGATGATGCGGGGCAGGGGGATGTCGTAGGCCAGCGGAAGGTCGCCAAAAAGGGTGTTGGCGGCGCTGGCCGATTGGCTCTGGTGAATATTTCCGTAGCGGATGATCTTTTCCAAGCCGGTCACGCTCTCGCCTTCTTGCAGGTGGAAATACTGGGCCCGGTGGAGGCTTTTGTCGAAGTCCAATGCCCCGGACATCGCCAGGCATTCGAGGGATTTTCGGTTGACGACCCGCTGGTTCACTCGCTTTACCAAATCGAAGACAGTCTGAAATGGGCCTTGCCGCCTCCGATCTTCAATAATGGCCTCTACGGCGGCCTCACCCACACCCTTAAGCCCACCCAGCCCGATGCGGATCTCTCCCTTGCTATTGACTGCAAATCCGTTCTGCGACTCGTTCATGTCTGGTCCGAGTACGGTGATGCCCATCCGACGGCACTCCTCCATAAAAAAGGTAATCTTATCGATGTTCCCAGCATGGTTCAGCACGGCTGCCATGTATTCTGAGGGGTAGTTGGCCTTCAGGTAGGCCGTCTGATAGGCTACCATAGCATAGCAGGTGGAATGCGACTTGTTGAAGGCGTATTGGGCGAACGCTTCCCAGTCGGTCCATATCTTCTCCAGCTTGTCCTTTGGATGCCCTTTGCCAGCAGCACCCTCCATAAAGCGGGGCCGCATCTGGTCGAGCACTGGCTTATCCTTCTTGCCCATCGCTTTACGGAGTACGTCGGCATCACCCTTGGTGAATCCTGCAAGCTTCTGTGCGAGCAACATCACCTGTTCCTGGTAGACGGTGATGCCATAAGACTCTTGCAGGAACTCCTCCATCTCGGGCAGATCGTAGCTGACTACTTCCCGGCCGTGCTTGCGGTCTATGTAGTTGGGAATATACTCCATAGGCCCGGGTCGGTAGAGGGCGTTCATGGCGATGAGATCATCGAAGTTGTCTGGCTTCAGCTCTCGCAAATATTTTTGCATGCCGGGGCTCTCAAACTGGAAGGTTCCGATGGTCTCGGCCCGCTGATAAAGCTGGAAGGTCTTGGCATCATCCAGGGGTAGATGGTCTAGGTCGATCGATAGGCCGTGGTGCTGGCGAACCAACTCGAGGGTCGTCTTGAGGATGTTGAGTGTCTTCAGTCCCAGAAAGTCCATTTTCAGGACTCCAGCCTTTTCAATCAGGTTGCCTTCTATCTGGGTGACCCAGAGCGGAGAGTCCTTTGCCGTACAGACGGGCACCAGCTCCGTCAGGTCCTGCGGGGCGATGATGATGCCGGCGGCATGGATGCTGGTATTTCGGAGGGAACCTTCCAGGATCTCTGCTTCCCGCAGCACTCGCCCGGAGAGGTCATCGCGTCCGTAGACTTCACGGATGCGTTTGACATTTTCCAGGTCGTCGGGGTTGAGGCCATTCTTTTCCACCAGTGCCTGGTCGCTGCCGCTGAACGGGGCATGTAAGACTCTTTTCAGGGAGATGCCGGGTTTTTCAGGCACCAGCTTCGCCAATGCATTGGACTCGGGCAATGGGAGGTCCATGACCCGCGCGACGTCTTTGATGCTCATCTTAGCCGCCATCGTGCCATAGGTCACAATCTGGGCTACCTGGTTTCGTCCATATTTGGAGACGACGTAGTCGATCACTTTCTGCCGGCCATCGTCGTCGAAGTCCGTGTCGATGTCGGGCATCGACTTTCGATCGGGGTTCAGGAATCGCTCAAACAGAAGCCGGTATTTGATCGGGTCGATGTTGGTGATGCCGATGCAATAGGCGACCGCACTCCCAGCGGCAGAGCCCCGTCCGGGGCCGATGAACACGCCCAGCTCCCGCCCCGCCCGGATGAAGTCTGATACGATCAGAAAGTAGCCCGCGAAGCCCATCGTGCGAATGGTGAACAATTCAAAGCGCAGCCTTTCCTCTACCTCTGGCGTCATCTCGGCATAGCGCTGTCGCGCTCCTTCCCAGGTCAGGTGCTCCAGGTAGGCGTCTTGCGAGTCGAAGCCTGTAGGCACGGTGAAATGGGGCAGCAAGATGTCTCGTTTAAGGTCAAGCAGCTCCACTTTGTCGACGATCTCGTTGGTGTTGTCGATGGCTTCTTCCAGGTCCTGGAAAGTCCGCTGCATCTCTTCCGTCGACTTCAAATAGAACTGGTCATTCGGAAATGCGAACCGCTTATCGCGCACGTTCAGGTCGTAGTCGGAGAACTCTCGGAGGGCAGGGGTGGAGAGCTTCTCGCCAGTATTGATGCAGAGCAGGATGTCGTGGGCGTTGAAGTCGGACTGGTCAACATAATGCGAGTCGTTCGAAGCAATCACTTTTACGCCATACTTCCGGGCGAATCCCAGCAAGAGGGCATTGACGCGGTCCTGCTCGGGCAAGCCATGCCGCTGCAATTCCACGTAGTAGTCGTCTTGGAAGATATTCAGCCACCATTTGAACTCATTCTCGGCCTCTTCCTCGCTCTTCTTCAGGATAGCCTGTGGCACCAGCGCGCCCAGGCAGCAGGTGGTGGCGATGAGCCCCTGGTGGTGGCGATGGATCAGCTCTTTGTCGATGCGCGGGTACTTGCTGTACATTCCTTCGATAAAGCCCAGGGACGACAGCTTCATCAGGTTGCGGTAGCCCATCTCGTCTTTTGCCAGCAGGATCTGGTGATATCTAGGGTCTCGCTCCCCTTTGGAGAAGGTTTTCCGGTGCCGATTTTCGGTGATGTAGAACTCGCAGCCCACGATAGGCTTTACCTTGGGTGGGCTTTTCTTGTTTGTTGGGTCCGAAGGGTGGTTCCAGGCTTCTGCTACGAACTGGAAGACGCCAAACATATTGCCATGGTCGCTGATCGCTAGGGCAGGCATCCCATCTTTGGCGGCTTTTGTGAACAGAGCACTGATAGGGGCCGCCCCGTCGAGCAGCGAGTATTGGGTATGGACGTGTAAGTGTGAGAAACGGGGCATCTCAGCCGTGATGGGTTGGGAGAGAGGGCGAATCTCCGTATTTCCCAACCCTCAGGGGAGGGTCTTTTTTCCACATTCATTGCCGGAAGCAAGGATTTGTCTGGAGGCGTTGGAAGTATTTTTCCACATCATGCTTTTTAACAAGTAAAATGTTTTGATATCTTCAATTCAGAGTTTTACCTGTTCAAACTACCTAAACATTTTTAATGTGAACTTTAGTAATGTATAGCCCTGCTTTAATTGATTCACCTACTCAAGTTGTATGCACAGGAACACACATGATAAAGTCTTGGGGGGGGTGCTCTCCGGTTTAGGGGATGCGATAGGGTTGAGTGCTACCCTGCTCCGGGTTCTCTTCCTGTTGGCCTTCTTTGGCATAGGAGGCATCACGCTGGGAATCTCTTCCGGCGCAATGACGCTTCTATATGTGGTCTTCTGGATCTTTACGCCCTCGAGGTAGGGGATCAACGCTGGCGAGCGAGAACGTAGCAGTCAGGGTGGATATCCAGTTTCCGCACGCCTCTCTCGATGGTCAACCTCTGTTCAGTGGTCGTGGGGTTCAGCCAGCGTTTTTGTTGGTTGTCCAATACTACGGCCACCGGGATATTGTATCCCGGCAGGCATTGCTGCCATTGGTAGATCAGCTGTCTGCCTTGTATCCTCCAGGATAGTACCGGAATCTGAGTGGTGGTTAGATATTGTTGAAAGAGTTTTGACAAGTCGCGCCCGCATTGGCGGCTCCAGAAGCCTACAACTGCGGCATAGGTAACTGTCTGATGGCGGAAGGTGTCATTCATCGCACGCAGCGCACGTCGGAACCGTTCGTCGTCGCGGAAGAGTTGCCGCATGTAGTGGATCATATTGCCTCCTTTGTAGTACATGTCGCCGGAGCCTTCATCATGGACGCCGTATTTTCCCACAATGGGGATGTCGTTGCGGATCAGCTTGCGTGTGCCTGCAACATAGGCGCTGCCTGCCTGCGGGCCTGACAGGCATTGGGTAAAGAGGGTCTCAGAGTAGTTCGTGAAGCTTTCATGGACCCACATGTCGGCGATATCTTTGGAGGAGATGTTGTTCCCGAACCATTCATGGCCGCTTTCATGGACGAGGATGAAGTCCCATTTCAACCCCCATCCGGTACCCGACAGGTCGGTGCCCCGATACCCGTTGCGGAACCCATTGCCATAAGCGACAGCACTCTGGTGCTCCATGCCGAGGTGGGGTGATTGGACGAGCTTGTAGCCGTCGGCATAGAAAGGGTATGGCCCAAACCAATGTTCGAAGCAGCGCAGCATGCCGGGTACCTGGGAGAACTGGGCCTTGGCGGAATCGATGTCGGTTTCCAGTACGTAGTAAGAGCAGTCCAGCGGCCCGGCCTCTCCGGCATATACCTCATTCCACGACACATATTTCCCTATGTATGGTATGATGTTGTAGTTGTTGATAGGGTTCGTCACCGCCCATTGGTAGGTGACGCGGCCTCCTGTCTCGGGGTGGCGCCACCGCAGCCGGCCATTTGCGACAGCCGTTAAGGTGTCGGGGATGGTGATGGATAAGGAGGCGCTGTCGGGTTCATCGCTCTGATGGTCTTTGCATGGATACCAGCTGCTGGCGCCCAGCCCCTGGCAGGCGACACTCATCCAGGGCCGGCCTTTTGTGTCTTTGGTAAAGATCCAGCCACCGTCCCATGGCGGTCGCCTGGCTACCCGGGGTTGGCCGGCATAAAAAATAGAGAGTCGTTGGAGCGTACCTTGGGCTGGTGCCTCCGGCCACAGCAAGTGCCAGACGTTGCCCTCCCTGCTGAAGGGCAGCTCGTGGCCATCCCAGAGCACCCTGTCGATGCGCATCGGCTCCTGCAGGTCGATCTGCATACGCTGTTCGGTTGTGAGCACGCGAAAGGTCAGATCAACCCTTCCTTGGATGTATCTCGACAGATAGTCCGGTTCGACATGGATGGCATAGTGTACCACATCCCACCAGGCACGTGCTTCGGTGATGCTTCCCCGTAAGGTGTCGGCCCGAGTGAAGCCTTTCGCCTGCGATACGCAGGTGGCAGGGGCTAGCAGACAGGCCAGCAATGCTAGGAGCCGGCAGTCCATCGTGTGTCGCATCGCTGCTAGGAAGAGACGGTTGGTGCTCATTGCGTATTTTTGGCCGTGCCACAAAGTAGGATTATTTTCCTCTCCCTTTGGCTGCTCACTAGCTGTGCAGACCGCGACGCCAAGAGACATTCCATCTTCCGCTACAACCAGCCAGAAGGCATAGCCACCCTCGATCCTGCCTTCGCGAAAAATCAGGCTGTCATCTGGGCCACCCACCAGCTCTTCAACAGCCTGACGGAAGTGCATCCGACGCGCGGCATCATCCCATCGCTGGCGAAGGGGTGGTCTGTCTCGGCAGACCATCTAACCTATACCTTTCTCCTGCGTCGAGATGTCTATTTTCACGACCATCCTGCCTTCTCCGGCGGTAAAGGTCGGCAGATGATCGCTGCGGATGTTGCCTACTCATTGCGGCGGATCGTGGACCCTGCCACGGCCAGCCCGGGGGGCTGGATCTTCCACGGCCGTGTCGATCGCCAGCGACCTTTCTCAGCCATCAACGACAGTACGTTCATCCTGCGGCTGGCCCAGCCATTTCCCCCAATCCTGGGGATACTCAGCATGCAGTACTGCTCCATTGTGCCGAAGGAGGTGGTAGAGATGATGGGCCGTGACTTTGGCCGTCACCCCTGCGGTACCGGACCTTTCCGGTTTGGCCAGTGGGAAGAAGGGCTTGCCCTGATCTTTTATCAGCACCCCCGTTATTTTGAGCGCGACTCGGCCGGCCGGCGACTGCCATACCTCGACGCCGTAAAAGTATCGTTCCTGGATAACAAGGCAGCGGAATTCCTCGAGTTCCGACAGGGCCGGCTCGACTTTGTCAACGACATCGACGCCAATTTTAAAGATGAGATCCTGAGCCTTAACGGAGATCTAAAAGCAGAATGGGAAGGGCGCATCATCCTGCAAAAGCAACCGTACATGAACACCGAGTACTTGGGCGTCCTGCAGGATACGTCCAGCCCACTGCTGCGCACATCCCCGCTGCGCCAGCGGACACTTAGGCTTGCCATGAGCCATGCCATTGACCGGCAGAAGATGATCCTCTACCTGCGCAACTCCATTGGCGTTCCCGCCATCAACGGCTTCGTACCCTATGGACTGCCAGGATTCGACAGCGCGCGTCCTAAAGGCCATGTCTACGACCCTGTTCTGGCCCGACAGCTCCTGGTGGAAGCCGGCTACCCGGGCGGCCGGGGCCTGCAACCTTTTACGCTCTATACCATCCCCATCTATGCAGAGATGGGTGCTTTTGTGGCCCGTCAACTGGAAGAGATAGGCATCCTCGTCCGCGTCGAGGCAATGCAGCGCGGAAGCTTGCTAGAGCGCATCGCCAAGCAGCAGGCACTCTTCTTTCGGGGCAGCTGGATTGCAGACTACCCCGATGCCGAGAACTACCTCAGTGTCTTCTATGGGCCTAACCCCGCCCCGCCCAATTACACCCGTACCAGCCTGCCCGCCTTCGACCTGCTCTATCAAAAAGCACTGCTGGAGACGGTGGACACAGCCCGCTATGCCATCTATCGTAGGATGGACCAGATGGTCATCGACCAGGCATCTGTCATCCCCCTTTGGTACGACATGGTCATTCGATTGGTTCGTCCCGATGTGTTAGGTTTTCATCCCAACGCGCTGAACCTGCTAGAGCTCAGGACCGTGCAGGTCCCGAGCCGGTGATGATGGGAAAAAGTGTCAGCCCCTGGATCCTTGCAAGACAGCCATGGCAGCATTATGCCCAGGGATGCCGCTGACACCACCGCCACGCAGGGCACTGGAGCCGCAGAGGAGGATGCGGGGATCGTCTGTCTCCACACCCCAGACACCCTTTTGCCGCTGCTCCAGGAAGGGTAAGCTCAGGTCTGAATGGAAGATATTACCGCGCGGCAGCCCAAGGATGGCTTCCAACTCGTGGGGGGTGAGGATTTCAACACATGGCGCTCCATTGGGCATCCGCGCCAGGCAGGATTCGATGGGGTCTATAAGGTAGTCGTTCAAAGCGGCAAACGTACTCTCACAGACCTGCTGCCCCATCGCTGCATGGCCTCTGTCAAAAATCTTCGCTGGGGTATGCAGGACGAATATGGTCAAGGCATGCATGCCACGCTCTTGCAGGGATTTACTTAGGATGGTAGGGTCGGTGAGTGAATGGCAATACATCTCAAAGGGTAAGACCCTAGGGAGCTTTCCTTCCTCGCTTTCCTGAAAGGCATCCTCCAGTTGCCTGAAGCTTTCCTGTATGTGCAGCGTGCCCGCCAATGCGATGCTTGGGTCGACACCCGACCGGAAACGGGGAAGTTTTTCGAGGAGGATGTTGATTTTGGTCTGGCAGCCTTCACGGGCAGGGGTGGATGGCAGGCCCCGCAGCGCCGCGAGGACTGGCTGTGCTGCATTGCAGAGCAACTGCTTGGCTTTGTAAGAGGTGCCGTCTGCCGTGGCTAACTCGACACCTGCCTTTCCGAGGCTCAGGTCTGTCACGCGGGCATCTGTGAGGATCTTAACTTCGTTGGCCATGGCTACCCGCTTGAGTTCGTCGATCAGCTGCTGCATCCCGCCTACCGGGACCTTCCACTCTCCCATGCCATTGCCGATGACATGGTATAGCAGACAGCGGTTGGCTTGTAAATCATAGGCAGAAGTGTGCGTGCCAATCATGGCGTCGGTGAGGATCACCCCCCTTACGAGGTCTGATTGAAATTTTTCGACCAGTGCTTCACCGATCGGCTGTTCAAACATCATCCGCCAGACCTCATCCATGCCCATAAGATTTCGTAAGTCTGTGCGCGATTGCAAGGGACTCAGCAACGTAGGAGCCAACTTTTTGGCCATCTGTTGTAAGTCATGGTAAAAATTCCGCCACTGCAGGGCTTCCTTCTTTTCTCCGGTCAGCCGCTCGAAGGAGGCTTCCGTTTCTGCGTCCCACTTACGAGCGATGTGCAGGCCTTCATGTCTTCCTTCTGCGACATAAGGCGTATAAGACGACATGGACCTTGAGCGGACGGGCACCTTCAGCCCCAGGTCGCACATGATTGTGTCTGGAAACAGAGAGAGCAGATAGGCATAGCGGGACAGCCGTACATCGTACCCATCAAAGGGGCATGCACTGATACTGGCACCCCCTATATTCTGACTCGCCTCCAGGACCACCACCTTTTTCCCGGCCATGCCCAGATAGCAGGCAGCCACCAGGCCATTGTGGCCGGCACCTATAATAGCAACATCATAGCGGATTGCCATGTCTAGAAGGGACCACTCTGCATAAGCAGCTGAAGGCAACTGGAGAAAGGGCCATAAACAGTGCCTAATCTACAGAATTCTATTTCTTACTTACAAATATCTTTTCAAATTTTTCCAGCTTCGGGCGGATGACGAAATAACAGTAAGGCTGGTTGCGGTTGTTACGGTAATAGTCCTGATGGTATGACTCTGCCCGATAGAAGTTCAATAACGGCTCGATGCCGGTGACGACCGGCTTGCCAAAGGTGTTTGTCTTGTTTAGTTCGTCGCGGTAATGCTCCGCTTTCTGCCTTTGTTCTTCTGAATGGTAGAACACGACGCTCCGGTATTGGGGGCCTACGTCGTTACCCTGGCGGTCGGCCGTCGTAGGGTCATGCGTCTGCCAGAATACTTCCAGCAATTTGTCCACACTTACCTTGGAAGGGTCGTAGACGAGCTGACATACCTCCACATGGCCGGTATTTTTTTCACAGACCTGCTCATAGGTGGGATTGGCTACGTGGCCTCCGCTATAACCACTGACGACACTCAGCACCCCATCCACCTGCTGGAAGATGGCTTCTGTGCACCAAAAACATCCTGAACCAAAGGTGATCGTATCTTTTTGCATAGTAGGGGAGTAGACAGTGTGGGAGAGGCTGGCAGCCATCGGAGCCTCCCGCTGTGCGCAGGAGGTGGCGAGCACGAAGGCCAGGAAGGGAAGGTGAGTCATGGGATGCATGCAGGCAGTATATTTGAGTGCAAATGTCGGGTGACAGCGTATCATGACAATCAATGCCACCCGAAACAGCGCATGCATGCTGCCGGTACACAATATTTTAACAATACTTTTGTGATTCTGTTGGGTTTGAGACGAAATAATTCTACCAGCCAGACGCCATCCGGCGGCATTTTCCTCTTCTGCACTTATGAAATGGTTCCCGGAATCAGCACTTGTTCAGCTCGAGTTGGATAAAGTCATCGAGTTGTTGGCAGTCCATGCCCGCTCCGAATACGCCATCGGCAAATGCCAATCACTCCACATCCATACCCGCCGGGACGTGATCGTGCACGAGCTTTCCCAGGCGGAAGCCTACCGCCTCCTGCTGCAGTCGGGCCAGTCATTCCCCAACGATGTCTTACTCAACATACATAGGGAGCTCCGGCTGCTGGGCATCCCGGGGGCGGTGCTGACGGGGGAAGACTTTATCCAAGTAAGAAGTCTGGCAGAAGCCATGGGGCAGGTCTTTCGATGGTTTGACATAGACCGCAGGGATGCATGGCCCATGCTGTATGCCGTCATCGCGCACACCCCCTATGAGAAGTCGATAGCCGCCCAGATCGACGCGGTGCTGGATGCCGCTGGGCAGGTACACGACCATGCCTCTGTCGCCCTCGAACGGATCCGGGCCTCGCTGCACCGAAAGCGGCAAGAGCTGCGCCGCTCTTTTGACCGCATCCTGCAGAAGCTGCAGAAGGCCGGCTATGTAGCCGATATCGAAGAAGCATTTCTGAACGGCAGGAGGGTCGTAGCCATCCACGCCGAGCACAAACGACAGGTCAAAGGCATCCTGCACGGCGAGAGCGATACCCGCCGCACCTCTTTTGTAGAGCCTTCTGAAACCATCGACCTGAACAATGACGTCTATTCGCTGGAAAATGAGGAGCGCGCTGAAGTGTATCGCATCCTCCGGGAGCTGACCTGCACTCTGTCGGGCCATGCCCCCCTGCTCCTGCAATACCACGACATCCTGGGGGAATACGACTTCATCCGGGCCAAGGCAAAGCTGGCACTCGATATGGATGCCTGCATGCCGCAGGTGGCAGACCGCTCCGGCGTGCATTTGATCCGCGCCTTCCACCCGCTACTCCTGGTGTACCACCGTCGGCTGCAGAAACCCGTCGTGCCCGTCGACCTGCAGCTCGACGAGCGGCAGCGCATCCTCGTCATCTCGGGCCCGAATGCAGGGGGCAAGACGGTGGCCATGAAGACGGTCGGACTGCTGCAGCTGATGGTACAAGCGGGCCTGCTGGTGCCTGCCCATCCAGACTCTCGCTTTGGCATCTACAAGCAGCTCATGATCCATATGGGCGATACGCAAAGCCTGGAATTTGAACTCAGCACCTACAGCTCCCACCTGCGGAATATTCGGCAACTGCTGGAGCAAGCCAATGGCAGGACCCTCTTCTTCATTGATGAACTGGGCAGCGGGAGCGACCCCGGCCTAGGGGGCGCCTTCGCAGAAGTCTTTTTGCAAGAGCTCGTCCGCCGCCATGCCATGGGCATCGTCACGACCCACTACCTCAACCTCAAGGTCATGGCCGGCAAAACCCCCGGCATCGTCAATGCCGCCATGGCCTTCGACGAGCATCGCTTGCTGCCGCTGTATCGGCTCAATATCGGCAAGCCCGGCAGCTCCTATACCTTCTCCATCGCCGAACGCATCGGCCTCGAGCCCAGGCTCATCCAAAGGGCACGCGAGCTTGTAGATGAGGGCCATGTCAGGCTCGATAAACTTCTGAACCGTACCGAACAAGACCTGCGTCGCATCTCAGAGCGGGAGAAAGAGCTCGAGCGACTAGTAAAGAAAAATGAGGCCTTGCAGAAAGAGATGACCCGGGTGATGGACAGGGAAAAGCACCGCCAGGAAGTAGAGCTCCTCAAAGAGCGCAATCGCCTCTCAGAGGAACGCCTGGCCTGGCTCAAAGACATGGAACGCAAGCTCCGGCAGCTGGTGTCTGACTGGCGCCGCACCCGCGACACCGATCAGCGCGGAGAAATCATGAAACGCCTGCAGGCCTTGCTATCCGTCCAACAAGAGCGACAGGTCACGGATAAAGTCAAGAAGAAGCTAGATGCCCGGTATGAAGAGACGGGCCAGGCCCCGAAGGTGGGTGAGCCAGTGTTGATGCGGAAAAACAACAAAGTAGGCTTGCTGTTGGAGATCCGAGGTAAAAATGCAATCGTCCAGCTGGGGGCCATGCCGTTGACCGTAGCGTGCCAAGACCTGGTGGCGGTACGCATTAAGCCGCCCCCCGAGCCTGCCGCAGATTGAATATACCCTGGCAGCATACTCCGCATAATGACTTACTTTCACCCATGATACAAAGGGTGCTGCCCGTTTGCCTGCTGGCAGGCTTGTCGCTGACCGGCCCCGGTCCAAGGCCGCCCATCGATTGGCCGGTATATGGCGGAAGCCCTCTCAACATCCGCTACAGTCCCTTGCGGGCCGTCGACACTGCCAACGTGCACCTCCTTCGGCCGGTATGGGAATACCATGCCGGAGATGCGGACACTGCGCAGCGTTCCCAGATCCAATGCCATCCGATCATAGTCCATGGCATCCTCTATGGCACTTCCGCCACCCTGAAGCTCTTTGCCCTCAAGGCGCATACCGGCGAGGTCATCTGGACCTTTGACCCTGCCCAGGCCACGGGCGGAGGACGCAAGCCCTTCTTCGGCACCAACAACAGCCGGGGCGTCACATACTGGTCGGATGGCCGTGCTGACCAGCGCATCCTCTACGGCGCCGGGCATTACCTCCATTGCCTCGATGCCCGCAGCGGCCGCCCGGTGCTATCCTTCGGCGACAGCGGCCGCGTCGACCTCCACGACGGCTTGGGCCCAGCAGCCCAAGACCGCCTAGTCAACCTCACCACACCCGGCATCGTATATCGCGACCTCATCATCATCGGCTCCCGTGTCGATGAGGCCGCCTCCGCCGCACCTGGCTATATACGTGCCTACGATGTGCGTACCGGCCGTCGCAGATGGACCTTCCAGACTATCCCCGGGCCTGGAGACCCGGGATATCGCACCTGGGACGACAGCACCGCCTACCGACATGTCGGGGGCGCCAATAGCTGGTCGGGGCTGAGTTTGGATGAAGCACGCGGTATCGTCTTTGTCCCCACCGGATCCGCCTCCTTCGACTTCTACGGCGGGCGCCGCAAAGGCGACAACCTCTACGCCAACTGCCTGCTGGCACTCGACGCGGCCACCGGCAAACGCCGGTGGCATTTCCAGACCGTGCATCACGATGTGTGGGATCGCGACCTCCCGACAGCCCCCGCCCTCGTCACCGTCACCCATGGCGGCAAGCGCATCGACGCCGTCGCCCAGCCCACCAAGTCGGGCTTCGTCTTTCTCTTCGAACGAGCCACCGGCAGGCCGCTCTTTCCCATTGAAGAACGCCCCGTGCCGGTCGACACCGAGCTGAAGGGGGAGCGGCTCGCCTACTCCCAGCCCTTCCCAGTCAGACCGGCACCCTTCGCCCGGCAGTCGTTCCCTGCGGAAGAACTCAACGACCTGGTGCCTGACAGCTCCCGCGCCGAGATACGCCAGCGCTGGGAAGGCTTCCGCAAGGACCATCTCTACGCACCGCCCGCCCGACGCGGCACCATCATCCTCCCGGGCTTCGACGGGGGCGCCGAATGGGGCGGTCCCGCCTTCGACCCCGCCACGGGCATGCTCTATGTCAACGCCAACGAGATGCCTTGGATTCTTCGCATGGTCGACCAGCCCGTACAGCCAAGGGTGGAGACCTTCGGACAGGCAGGCCGACGCCTGTACATACAGCATTGCATGGCCTGCCATGGACCCGAACGCCGGGGCAGTGGCAACAACCCCGATATCACACAGACTGGCTTTCGTTACGACACGGTCTCGCTGCCGGCCCTGTTGCGCGCGGGCCGCCGCATGATGCCGTCTTTTGCACATCTCTCCGACGCCGAGCGGCAGGCTGTCACTGCTTACCTGCTGGGGGATGCGTCGAAGTCCGACCGCGCCTTCGGCCGCCAGCCCGTCGACAGCTTCCTGCAGTTGCCCTACGGGATGGACGGGTACAACAAATTCCTCACCCGCGAAGGCTACCCCGCCATCCGCCCGCCCTGGGGCTCCCTCAACGCCATCGATCTCAACAAAGGAGAGATCGCCTGGAAAGTGCCGCTGGGCACCTATCCCGAGTTCGAAGCCAAGAGCATCGTCACGGGCTCCGAGAACTACGGCGGACCTGTCGTCACCGCCGGTGGGCTCGTCTTCATCGCCGCCACCCGCGACGCCCGCATCCGGGCATTCGACAAGCGCACCGGCCGACAGCTTTGGTCATGGCAACTCCCTGCACCGGGCTTCGCCACCCCAGCCGTCTATGCCGTCGACGGACACCAATACCTGGTGATCGCCTGCGGAGGCGGGAAGCTGGGCACGAAGAGTGGTGACAGCTACGTCGCCTTCAGCCTGCCACAGCCTGCCCGGTAAACAGCGATGCCGTACCTTCGCAGCCTGCATGAAAACCCGCACCACGCGTAAAGACAAGGTCAGCATCATCACCCTGGGATGCAGCAAAAACCTCGTGGACAGCGAGGTCATCAGCGGGCAGCTCCGCGCAAACGACATCGACGTGGTGCACGAGAATACCCGCTCCGGCCACAACATCGTCATCGTCAACACCTGCGGGTTCATCGACAAGGCCAAAGAGGAAAGCATCCAGACCATCCTCGAACAGGTCGAGCTCAAGCGGCGAGGACGCCTCGAAAAAGTATACGTCACCGGCTGCCTCAGCGAACGCTACCGCGAGAACCTGGAAGAGGAGATCCCCGAGGTGGACGCCTATTTCGGGACGATGGAATTGCCCCGCCTCCTGAAGCAGTTCGAGGCCGACTACCGCGCCGAACTCGTCGGCGAGCGGCTGCTATCGACACCCGCCCACTATGCATACCTCAAGATCAGCGAAGGCTGCAACCGCACCTGCTCCTTCTGTGCCATCCCCCTCATGCGCGGCGGACATGTGAGCCGCCCTATGGACGACCTCGTCGCCGAAGCCCGGCGGCTCGTCAGTGCCGGCGTCAAAGAGGTCATGCTCATCGCACAGGAACTCACCTACTACGGACTCGACATCTACAAACGCAGGGCCCTGCCCGAACTCCTCGAACGCCTCTCCGACGTCGAAGGACTCCGCTGGATACGCCTGCACTATGCCTACCCCTCCCGCTTCCCGCTGGAAGTGCTCGACGTCATGGCCGCCCGCCCCAACATCTGCAAGTACCTCGACATGCCGCTGCAGCACGCAAGCGACCGCATGCTCGAAGCTATGCGCCGGCAGATCACCCGCGCGGAGATGGAGCGCCTGATCGAAGACACACGGTCACGAATACCCGAAATATGCCTCCGTACCACTTTCATCGCCGGATTTCCGGGGGAGACGCGCGACGATGTCGATGCACTGCTCGACTTCGTCAGTCGCCAGCGGTTCGACCGGGTCGGCGTCTTCACCTACTCCCATGAGGAAGGCACAGGCGCCCATGGGCTCGAGGACACCCTCTCGCAGGACGAGAAGGAGGCCCGCGCCCAGGAGGTCATGGACCTCCAGCAGGAGATCAGCCTGGAGAAGAACCTCGCCAAAGTCGGCCAGGTCTTCGAGACCGTCGTCGACCGGCGCGAGGCCGGACGTTACGTCGGACGCACCGAACATGACAGCGTGGAAGTGGACAACGAAGTCATCATCCGGACGAAGGCCAAACTTTCGCCCGGCGATTTTGTTTCTGTGAAAATCACCAAGGCCTTTGACTACGACCTCGAGGGAGAACCCGTCGACCCTGCACCCGGCAAGAGAGCATGAGAGTGGTACGCTTCGTAGTCGGCCCGATCAAAAGGAACACAGGTTGGAGAGCAATGTCACATACCTCGACTATGCGTCGACGCGGTCCTTCGGTCCCCTCGTGATCGACTACTTGTCGGGCGCTCCCACCCTGAAGCCCTTTGAGGCCCATCGTCCCGACATGTCAGGCATTCGTGCGGCCGTCGAGGCAAGGCGGTCGGCGCAGCCTGACAGGGCCCTGCTCGTGCAAGCCATTCGCGACACCCACGCTTCGATGCCGCTGACGCCGGCTCAGGAGGCAAACCTCGAAGCCTTGCTCCATGAGGACTGCTTCACCATCTGCACCGCGCACCAGCCCAACGTCCTCACGGGCTATCTGTACTTCGCCTATAAGATCCTCCATGCCATCCGCCTCGCCGGGGACTGCGCCCGTGAGATGCCCGGTTGCCGTTTTGTGCCCGTCTTCTGGATGGGCAGCGAAGACAACGACCTCGAGGAGCTTGGACAGATCCGACTCCATGGCGCAAAGCTTTCCTGGCAGACGCAGCAGACAGGTGCCGTGGGCCGTATGACAGTCGACGAACCCTTGCTGGCGCTCATCCGCAGCGTCGCCGGCACCCTTGGCGTAGAGGCCCACGGCCAAGAGGTCATCGAGATGCTACAGGATGCCTACCGTAAGGGCATCTCCATCGCGGAAGCCACCTTCCGCATCATTCAGCATCTCTTCTGCGATCTGGGACTGCTGGTGCTGCAGCCGGATGATCCTCGACTGAAGCGTGCCATGATACCGGTGTTCCGCGAGGAACTCGAAAGCCGTGCCTCGCATCGGTTGGTGGCGCCCGTCGCCGAGGCTCTCGACACGATCCACAAGGCACAGGTGCGTCCCCGGGAGGTCAACCTCTTCTGGATGGATGCAGGTGTCCGCAACCGCATCATCCCCGTAGGCGACCGGTTCGTCGTCGATGGGACCGATATCGACCTCTCCCTCGCCGAGATCCTTGGCCGCCTCGAGACAGAACCTGAGCGGTTCAGTCCCAACATTGTACTACGCGCCCTGTACCAAGAGCAGTTGACGCCCGGTGTCGCCTTCATCGGCGGCGGTTCCGAGGTGGCCTACTGGCTGGAGTTGAAGGGGTTGTTCGATCACTTCCAAGTGCCCTTTCCCGTGTTGTTCCTGCGAAACAGCTTCCTGCTCACGGAGGAGGACGACCGACGACTCATCAAGGCTTCCGGCTGGACGGTGCAGGACCTCTTCTGCGAGCCTCGGCAACTAATGGAAGATCTGGCCCGGCGCATGAGTAGCCGGAGTCTGGAGATGGAATCGGAGATACAGCAGGCAGAGCGATTTTATAAGGCCTTGTCGGACCGGGCCGCCGCAATCGATCCCACATTGGTGGGTCATGTGCAGTCGCTGCGCATCAAGGCGGTGGACAAGCTGCGGGCTTTGGAGGCGAAGTTGCTACGGGCCGAGCGCCGCAAGCACGCGGAGGCCGAGCAAAGGCTGTCGCGTCTCCGCTCACGCTTATTTCCCGGGGGCGGATTGCAGGAGCGCCACGAGAACATCCTGCCCTTCCTGGCGCGGCATGGCAAGGGGGTTGTCGGTAGGATCCTGGAGGCTTCCCGGGGTTGCGAGATGCGATTCGGTATTGCTGAGCTTTGATGATCTTGCTTCTGCTCCATTACCCGTACGTCACCATCATGGTATGAAGGATAATCCTGTCAAAGCCCGTCCAACGTCTGATAGGTAAAACGATCAATGCATGTAGGGATTTTCCATGGATGTTTCACCCTGATGACTCCATGAATCGCTGTATCTCTTTTCAACGGAACGGTTCCACCCTTCTATTCAAAGGCGGAATCGGAGGTGATCGGTGTGCCGCAACGGCCTGTGTGGACCCAGGCTGTGATCGATCCCGACTCGGGAAGATATTTGGTGAACAGATTGGACCCCCTACTCTTCTCCGTCAAAACGCCGGGCATAAGCAATGCAGAAAAGACGGGTCCCTACATGCACAACGGAGTCTATAACACAATGGAGGAAGTAGTTCGATTCTACCGGGTGGGAGGTGGTGTCGGCATCGGGATCAATATTCCCTAGCAGACGCAGCCCTTCGACTCCCCCAACTCACTGACTCTGACAGCCGCGCCCTAGTTTCTTTCATGCGCAGTTTGACCGACAAGCCATGACTGGAAAGGAAATACGAGGGTGAGGGTGCCCGGAAATAGGATTGATCATATGGCGGTCGTGAGAAGCCCCATTCGTACAAGACCACGAGAAGGAATCCACATCTGTTCGAACCGACGAAGGCGACCTATTCCCAGTTTCGGATGGGTATCTGGATTCGATGCGATGGATGGGGCTACTATTTCATACTCTTCCTGCCTTTATTCGCGGCCGTGGCGGTGTCCATGTTGGCCTTCTTCCGCAAACCCTCGCAAGCGATCCGAGGTTCGGACTCGGGATCGGTGCATTGTTTGCTGCAGTCGCAAACTCATACATCACGAACTCGATCATCCCGAACACGGGAGAACTATCGCTGACCGATCTGATCAACCTGGTGGGTACGTGCATGATCCTCCTCACCTTGATCGAGTCTGCCATTTCCCTGTACATTTTTGAGAACCAAGGGAAACACGAACTCGCCAGAAAGTATGATCGATACTCTTTCATCATCATCCTGACACTGTACATCCTGCTCAATGTTGCGTTGGCAGTCGCCGCCATTGCGTAGCCCCATTTGACCGAAGTACCGGAGAACCCTTTGGCGTCGTGCTATGACTCCTGCGACCGGCCCTGCGAATTGTTTACCCCATATTGGGGAACTCAGTATCCTTTCGGCTCCATACGGGTGCCGTCAGAAATCATACCTCCCCGTACCGGGCGGCGGCCTCGTTCAGGATCGCAACGGTCGCCGTGGCGCCGATGCGGGTGGCGCCGGCCTCGATGGCCAGAAGCATCTCGTCGAGGGTCCGTATGCCCCCGGCGGCCTTTATCCCCACGGAAGGCGGGCAATGCCTTCGCATGAGCCGCAGGTCGTCGAGCGTGGCCCCACGCGTCGAGAATCGGCCATCATCGCCCTTCACATATCCATAGCCGGTGGAGGTCTTCACGAAGGCCACACCCGCCTTGCTGCAGATGTGGCAGAGAGCGTTCTTATGGGTGTCTTGCAGGAAGTCGTTTTCGAAGATGACCTTCAGGATGGCGCCGTGGGCGAGCACCTCTGTGTTCAGGGCCCGCACTTCCTCCTCCACGTATGCCAGATTGCCGCCCAGCAGTTGACCAGTGTTGATGACCATATCGATCTCTGTGGCTCCATCGATACATGCCTGACGACATTCTGCGAGCTTGACGGACGTCGTCGAATTTCCGTGTGGGAAGCCGGCCACCGTGCAGACCTTCACGCCGCTACCCTCTAGTAGGCTTCCAGCTTGGCGCACGGCGTAGGGCTTCACGCAGACGGTTGCAGTACCATAACTCCTCGCCACGCTGCAACCTACCCGTAGATCCTCATCTGTCATGGTGGGATGAAGGATCGAGTGGTCGATCATGGAAGCTAGTTCTCGCACTTTGTCCATGGATGGGTGTGTTGAATAAAGGGATCTGTCGCCTCTTCCAATGGCAGACCTTAGAGGCGTCCTCCGCCTTTGCCTTCTGTCTTCCGCGCCTTTTCGATGACTTCCTCGCGCATACGCTCCTTCATATCCTGCAGTTGCTGTGCCAACGCTTCATCGGTGGTGGACAGCATCGAGGCGGCGAGGATGGCGGCGTTCTTGGCCGCGTTGAGGGCAACCGTCGCCACGGGTACGCCGTTGGGCATCTGTAGGATCGAAAGGATGGAATCCCATCCTTCAATGGAGTTGGAAGATTTCACCGGCACACCTATGACAGGCAGCGTGGTGATGGAGGCCACCATGCCAGGCAGGTGTGCGGCGCCACCGGCCCCGGCGATGACCACCTTCAGCCCTCGTCCACGGGCCGTACGAGCATATTCCATCATTCGTTCCGGTGTGCGGTGTGCCGAGACGATCGTCAGCTCATAGGGGATGCCGAAGGCTTTGAGCTGATCTGCCGCTGGCTGCATGATGGGCAGGTCGCTGTCGCTGCCCATGATGATGCCAACAAGCGGTGGCGTAGCGGGGGGTGAGACGTGTTCCATATAGGGGATATGTGGTATTCCTTAGATCTCCCTTTCTCCGCGTACTTTCAGCATCTGCTTCACTAGGCTGGCCTTATGTAACAGTCCCTGGCGGTCATTGCCGAGTAGGGTGACGTGGCCCATCTTGCGGCCAGGGCGGGTCTCCCGTTTGCCATACAGATGGACGTATGCATTATCCATCTGCAACACTTCTGCCAGCCCCTCATACCGGGGGGCGCCGGCGAAGCCCTCTTCTCCCAGCAGATTGACCATCAGCGATGGTAGGATCGCCTCTGTATTACCAAGTGGGTAGCCGGCAACAATGCGAAGGAGCATATCGAACTGAGAGCAGTAGTTGCCTTCAATGCTGTGGTGGCCGCTGTTGTGTACACGGGGAGCCGTCTCATTGACAAAGACATTGCCGGCCGTATCCAGCAACAGCTCAACGGCGAAAAGGCCTGGCGAGCATAGATTTCTTGCCACCGAGAGAGCCACTGCCTCTGCCTTCCAAAGTTCAGTCTTTGAGAGGTTGGCCGGGCACGACTGGTAGTTGAGTAGGTTGAGGTTAGGGTAAAAGACCATTTCGACGGGAGGGAATATCGACTGGCCGCCCTGTGCATCGATAGCCACGATCAGGGCGATCTCTTTGTGGACAGGGATTAGCTTTTCCAAGACGGATGGGGCATCAAAGCCTTTCTGCATGTCCGCCCGACTATGCAGGATCTGCACGCCCCTACCGTCGTAACCGCCGGTGGCAAGCTTCTGTACCGCTGGTAAAAAGTCTGCCTGCGCTTTAAGTTCTGCAAGGCTTTGGATGATTTTGAAGGCAGCGGTGGGGATGCCATGTTCGACATAGAAGGATTTCTGCAGCGACTTGTCGCGGATGATGCCCAGTGCATGGCTATTCGGAAAAACGGTCTTGCCGGACTCCTCCAACGCCTGGATGCCTTCAAGGCTGACATGTTCTATCTCGATGGTCAGTACATCTACCTGCTGGCCGAAAGCAATCACATCCTCTCGGTTCCGGATATCACCCTGGACAAAATGTTGGCAAAGAGAGGCGGAAGGACAGGCGGGGTCATTCTCCATGACCCAAGTCTCCAGGGGGTAGTTGGCAGCCTGTTGGAGCAGCATCCTGCCCAGCTGTCCGCCACCCAGGATGCCTATCCTTTTCATATGTTCCAATTAGGGTGTGAAGATAGCGAACCAGCTGGATATGCTTTTGAATCCATCGGCCGTTTATATCTTTGTACTCGTATGAGGCCGGACTATCCAAACAAGAGGTTCTCTGACAAACGCTGCGCCTACTTCCTATTGATGGAAGTGCTTTCCATGGACAAGTATTGACCGCATCGATGCCCCGCTGCATCGCATGCTACCCTTGACATTCCTCCGCATTTTTTGTCTTAATCCATCCCAGTACTCATGGCTTCATCATCCATATCTCGCACAGACTTCCTTCCGCTAGAAGGTACAGACTACATAGAATACCTCGTCGGCAATGCTCGTCAGGCAGCACATTTTTACCAGTCGGTCATGGGCTTCCAGCCTTTGGCCTACGCAGGGCCAGAGACCGGCCAGCGCGACCTTGCCTGTTATGTGCTCCGCCAGCAACGTATCACCCTCGTGCTGACCACGCCGCTTCGGAGCAGCAGTTCGCAGGCCGATCATATACACAGACATGGAGACGGCATACGTGCCATCGCACTCCGAGTAACTGATGCTGCCGCTGCCTGGAAGGAGACAACCCAGCGGGGTGCCCGCTCCTACCTAGAACCCCAAACGCTGGAGGATGCCGACGGAAGCGTCGTCTTGAGTGGGATTCATGCTTATGGCGATACGGTGCATCTCTTTGTAGAGCGGAAAGACTACCATGGGGTCTTTATGCCCGGCTTTCGTGCCTGGCAGCGTCCGAACTATCAGGTACCGGAGACGGGATTGCTGCATGTCGACCACTGCGTGGGGAATGTCGGATGGGGCCAGATGGACACCTGGGTGCGCTTTTATGAAGAAGTCATGGGCTTCCGCAACATCCTCAGCTTTGATGATACAGACATCTCCACGGAGTACTCAGCGCTGATGAGTAAGGTGATGAGTAATGGAAACGGCTACGTCAAATTCCCCATCAACGAGCCGGCTGAAGGCAAGAAGAAGTCGCAGGTAGAAGAATATCTCGACTTCTACAGCGGAGAAGGGGTCCAGCATGTTGCTATGGCCACCCGAGACATCATCCACACGGTGCGAGCCCTCCGGAGCCGTGGCTTAGAATTCCTTCAGGTTCCCGACACGTACTACGAAAACCTTCGGGAAAGGGTAGGGGCTATCGAAGAGGATATCGAGCCCCTTCGCGAGCTGGGGATCATGGTAGACCGGGATGATGAAGGCTACCTGCTGCAAATCTTCAGCAAGCCAGTCGAAGATCGTCCCACCCTGTTCTATGAAATCATCCAACGGAAAGGAGCGCGGAGTTTTGGGAAAGGAAACTTTAAAGCATTGTTTGAAGCCCTTGAAAGAGAGCAGGATATGCGTGGCAATCTCTAAGGCTGCTTGCCGCTGTGTCCGCGTTCCTTACATTTGTATATGATATCCAAAGAAAAGCTGTTATAGTTTATTCTGTGCTGACAGAGACTATGAAACATCCTATCCAGATGATCAGGACCTTCCTGATCTCCGCCAGCGTCGCCATCGTATTGCCTGCGACGGCTCAAAACTCTTTTCTCGACTACCAGAAATCATTTAGCCGGGTCTCAGAAGTCTTCAGGCGCAATGAAGATACCCTGAAGGCACAGTTCCAGACCAAAAGGCTGGAGTGGCCCGCAAGGAATCTATACATCCGGTCGTTTAAATATGACAGTGAACTGGAAGTATGGATTCAGAATGAACCCAGTGAGCCATACCGGCTTTTCAAGTCGTATAAGGTCTGTGCACTGGCAGGAACCCTTGGCCCCAAGCGCATGGAAGGCGACTACCAGGTGCCGGAAGGTTTCTATTATATCAACGACTTCAAGCATAACAGCAATTACCATCTATCTCTTGGGCTCAACTATCCCAACATCTCAGACCGCATCCTGTCAGACTCCCTCGAGCCCGGCAGAGATATCTTCATCCACGGCAGCTGTGTTACCACCGGTTGCATACCCATCAACGACCAGCAGATCGAAGAGCTGTACATCTTGACGCTGCATGCCCATAATGCCGGACAGGACTATATCCCTGTTCATATTTATCCGATTCGCTACAACGTGCACAAGAGCGTCCTTTTCCTCGAGAATGTGCTGAAGGAAAACCCCCTGATCCGCAGCTTCGAACAACGGCTCAAGCGTGCTTATGAGGTGTTTGAGTCGACCCGTCGTCTGCCTGTGGTGGCAGTGACGCCCAAAGGCGACTACGTCGTAATGTGAGCCTACGGTACGCATCATTCCTTCCCTGTATGCAGCCATTTCCACCTGGGTCATTATGCAGCAGAATTCCGATACCTTTGACATGCAAGCCTCGGAATCATGATCAATCGCGACGTCAAGACACTGGATGAATTCACCATCCAGCAGTTGCGTCAATTTCCCAATGCCACCGGGGAGCTGTCGAGCTTACTCCGCGACATTGGGCTGGCAGCCAAGCGCGTCAATGTGGAAGTGAACAAAGCCGGCCTTGTCGATATCCTGGGAGATGCAGACCTCGTCAATGTGCAAGGAGAGGATGTCAAGAAGCTGGATGTCTATGCCAACCAGCAGTTCGCTGGAGTCCTCCGCCACGGCATCAGCTGTGCCGGCATCGGGAGTGAGGAAATTGAGGATTACATCGGATTTGACGATCATGTCAGTCGCCAGTCCAAATACATCGTGATGTTCGACCCGCTGGACGGCAGCAGAAATATTGATGTGAATGTTTCCATCGGGACGATCTTTACGGTGTACCGTCGGCTCTCTCCCATCGGAAGCCCGGTATCCAGGGAAGACTTCCTGCAGCCGGGTGTCCGGCAGGTGGCAGCTGGTTACATCGTATATGGTTCTTCCACCATGATGGTATATGCCACTCACCGGGGCGTCAATGGCTTTACCCTCGATTCATCTATCGGTGAGTTCACGCTAAGCCATCCAGACATGCAGTGTCCTGCATTTGGACGCATCTATTCCGTCAACCATGGCAACTACTTTCGCTACGCCCCCGGTGTGCAGGCATACATCAACCGCTGCCAGCGAAAAGAGGCCGCAGACGGAGGTCCATATACCCAGCGCTATATCGGCAGCATGGTCTCAGACCTGCACCGCAACCTTATCAAAGGCGGCATTTTCATGTATCCGGGTACGACCGACATGCCTGGCGGTAAGCTTCGACTGATGTATGAGTGCAACCCCTTCGCATTTATCATGGAAGTGGCAGGCGGCGAGGCGACAGACGGGCAGCAACGCATCCTCGAGATACAGCCTCAACATCTGCATCAACGGACACCGCTGTTCGTCGGGAGCCGCGGCATGATGGCGGAGCTGGCAGCATGCCTCTCACAGACGCTCCCATCATGACATCCTCTATCCAGCCTCCTATCATACGCGTCCAAGACCTGGTGAAGCGGTATGGAGACTTTGAAGCCGTCAAGGGCATCTCTTTTGAGGTGAAAGAAGGCGAGATCTTCGGACTCCTGGGACCCAACGGCGCCGGTAAGTCGACGACTCTTGAGATCATGGAGACGTTGCGCACCAAGACCTCCGGCCAAGTGATGGTTGGCGGCTACTCGATCGATACGGATGCCGCCGCCATCAAGTCGATCATCGGTGTACAGCTTCAGGCATCGGGTTTTTATCCCGGATTGTCGCTACTGGAGCTGATGGATCTGTTCAATGGCCTCTATAATGAGCGAGCCGACGCCCTGTCGTTGCTGCGGCTGGTCAACCTGGAGGATAAGGCTAGAAGCCGGTATAAGTCGCTCAGCGGCGGACAGAAGCAACGATTCTCCATCGCCACCACCCTCATCAATCGCCCCCGTATTGTCTTCCTCGACGAGCCCACCACCGGCCTCGACCCACAAGCCCGGCGGAACTTGTGGGAGCTCATCCGAAGGATACGAGAAGAAGGTACCACCATCATCCTCACCACGCATTACATGGATGAGGCCGAGATCCTCTGTGATCGCGTGGCCATCATAGATGAAGGCCGCATTATTGCCATCGACGACCCGTCAGCCATGATCGACGCCCTCCTGCAGTCAGGCTTTACTCGTCAGCAGGCTGTCAAGGCCGCGAGCTTGGAAGATGTTTTTATCCATCTGACAGGTCACGATATCCGGGAAGATTGACATGCCCTCATGCTAAGGCCTGTTGATGTACCTTCGCTGACCATCACATAGTCAAACATCATCGATCCCATGAAGAGAATTATTGCCCTCTCCCTCTGTACGCTTGCCGCTGCCGCCCTCTATGCGCAGAAGCCTGCCGCCTCCTCGAAGCCTGCCGCTCCTTCCAAGCCTGCGACTCCGCCGAAGCCCGTCGCCCCCCCTTTGTCCTTAAAGACATCCATGGACAGCCTCAGCTATGCCATCGGCATGCTCGACGGGAATTTCTTCAAGCAACAAGGGATCTCCCAAATCAACAGTGCCGCGCTCGGACGAGGCTTCTCTGATGTTCTGAAAGGGTCGACAATCCTTACCCCCGAGCAGGCGGATCTGGTCATCCGCGGACAGCTGCAGCAGTTATCCCGTCGGAAGATCCAGCCCAACATCGACGCCTGTAATAACTTTCTGTCAGAGAATGCCAAGAAGCCAGGTGTCAAGAGCACCGCTAGTGGTCTGCAGTATCAGGTCATCACGGAAGGGACAGGCGCCTCGCCGGCAGACACCAGCACCGTCAAAGTCCACTATGTCGGCTTCCTTCTAGATGGCACCAAGTTCGACAGCTCACGCGACCGCGGCGAGCCGACCACCTTCCCCCTCAACGGCGTCATCCGCGGATGGACCGAAGGCGTACAGCTCATGAAGACGGGCTCGCTCTACCGGTTCTGGATTCCATATAGCCTCGGCTATGGCGAACAGGGCGCCGGCGACAAGATCCCCGGCGGCTCGCTGCTGATATTTGAAGTGGAACTGCTGGAGATCGTCAAATAACTCTCCATACCATACCCACCCCCCCGCCATGGACATGCTTGCAGACACGCGCTATCCCATCGGTCGGCATCAGCCCATAGGAGATACGGAGAGCGCCTGGGAAGACGCACTTGCCGACATCATGCATCTGCCGGCTTTGTTGGAGCAGTCTATCCAAAACCTCGATGCAGCTCAGCTCGCGACGTCGTACCGCGAAGGCGGATGGGACCTTCGGCAGCTGGTCCACCATGTCGCCGACAGTCATATGAATGCGTATATCCGTTGCCGGCTCGCGCTTACCGAAGAAAAGCCCGTCATCAAACCCTACGACCAGGATGCGTGGGCGCTGCTTTCCGATACGAATTCCGTCCCTGTCAACGTCTCCCTCACGTTGCTGCACGCCTTGCATGCCCGCTGGCATGCCCTGCTCTCGCGGTTGGAGGTCAACGACCGGAGGCGAACGGTCTTTCATCCCGAGCAGCAACGCGAGATCAGCCTCCGAGAGATGGTCGGGATGTACGCCTGGCATGGGAGGCACCACGTCGCCCAAGTGAATGCCTTGCGGCTTCGGATGCATTGGTGAAGCCTTTGGATAAAACGTCTGCTATGAAGGCGATGGAATGGAAGCTGATAGGTTCTGAGGAATTGTTTTCAGACCGTTGGTTAAAGGTCCGTAAGGATGTATGCGAACGCCCGGATGGCAAAGTGGTAGATCCTTATTATGTCTATGAGTTCCCCGACTGGGTGACGGCCGTGGCATTGACGGCAGACGGGCGGTTCGTCTTTGAACGGCAATACCGGCATGCCTTGGGACTGACACAGTTCGAGATCCCTGGTGGCTGCGTGGATCCCGAGGATGCCAGCCCTCAGGCAGCCGTCGCTCGCGAGCTCCTGGAAGAGACAGGCTATACGTTCTCGTCCATACAGTATCTGGGCCGTACCTCTGCCAACCCCTCTACACACAGCAACTGGATGTATTTCTACCTTGCCACCGGCGGGGTGTTAACATCCCCGCAGGCACTGGACGACAACGAAGAAATCGAAGTACATCTCTTCACCTTGGAAGAAGTCAAAGGGCTGCTCCGACGTAACGAAATCCTCCAGAGCATGCAATGCACGGCCCTTTTCTATGCCTTGCAAGCCCTAGGAGAGCTGAAGCTTTGATGTCTAATTGATGTTTAGTCTGCGTCTGAGAAAGCAGATGCATCCACTTCCCCTACCAAGAATATACTGCCGCAGACGACGATGAGGTCGCTGGCGCCTGCGGAGCGCAGGGCGGCGGACAGGGCCTCTTGTACATTGGAATATGCCTGGCCTCGCAAGCCCAGCGCATCAGCCCTTGCCTGTAGCTCTGTCGCGGGCAGGGCCCGCTGGATGCCAGCTTCTGTGAAATAGTAGCTGGCAGCGGCCGGCATCAGCTGCAATACAGAGCCTAGATCCTTATCGCGGACCATGCCCATCACCAGGTGTAGCCCATCGTGTGGCGTCTCTGAGAGCTGCTTCAAGAGTTCCCGCATGCCTGGCTGGTTGTGGGCGACATCCAGCACAATACGGGGTTTTCGTCGTATCTGCTGCCAGCGGCCCAACAGTCCTGTCCGACGGGCGGCATGCCGAAGGCCTTGCTGTATGCTTTCATAGGGTAGGCTCCAACCTTGTTGTCTGAGGGTATCCAAGGTAGCCAGCACAGTCAGTAGGTTTTGTGTCTGGTATCTGCCCCTCAGGTCAAGCTCCCAGGACTCTTGTACACCTAGGGTTGTCTCTGTGGATATGTGCAGCGAGCACAGGCCTTGTTCTATGGCGGTCACGCGGCGAAGCGTTGGAGCCAGCACCAATGGTGATCCCATTTCTGAGGCCTTCTGCTGGAAGACAAACAAGCTGGCGGGGTCGGGCTCTCCGATGACGACGGGGATGTTCGTCTTGATGATTCCTGCTTTTTCGGCTGCAATGGCTGGGAGGGTATTCCCGAGCAAGTTCATGTGATCCCAACCAATATTGGTGATCACGGAGACGAGCGGCCTTAGGATGTTGGTACTGTCGAGCCGCCCTCCTAAGCCAGTCTCGATTACAGCGATGTCTACGGGATGGGATGCAAAATGCTCGAGTGCCATGGCCACGGTAATCTCGAAGAAAGAGGGCGACATCGCTTCGATGGATGGGCTGATCCGCTGCGTGAAGTCAATCACTGTTTCGGTCGGCACCATCTCTCCGTCGATGCGTATTCGCTCGCGGAAATCGTGCAGGTGCGGGGACGTGTAGAGTCCTGTCTGGTAGCCGCAAGACTGGAGCACGGAGGCGAGCATATGGCTGACGGAGCCTTTACCGTTGGTACCCGCCACATGTAGGGAGGGGAAGGTTGTCTGTGGGTCGCCCAGGATTCGGCAGAGGCGTTCTATGTTGTCGAGGCCTGGCTTGATGGCGCTGGTGCCGACCCGGCTGAACATAGGGAGGCGATCGTAGAGGAATGCGAGGGTCTCTTCGTACGTCATCGTTGTCCTGCTGCCGGGTGAAGTACGTTGTGGGGGTTATCTCACCTTAAAGTTGAAAACGATGGTGCCTAAGTCTACCTCCGGACCATCTGGCTGGACGTTGAAGCGCAGCAGTCGGGCCTTATTGATAGCTATTTTGCGCATCGCCATGTCGTTGGTAGATGAGCCGCGGGGTTGAAAGACGGCACTGATGACTTGTCCGTTGGCATCCACCCGTATATCGACAGCCACTTTGGCATTTTCATTGAAATCATCTTCGAAGGAAGGGTAGTCGGTGATGCGGCGTCCGGAGAGTCCTTTCTGGATGCGGACGCCGCTGCGGCCGGAGCCTCCTCCCTGGTAGCTGTCAGACGCCGGGTTGCCGCCTACCCTTCCCTGGTCGCCTTTCCCACCGCTGATGCCTTCACCGGTGCTTTTATTCCAGCTGTCTGCATCATTGCCGGAGGGCTGGTTGCTGCTGCCCCCTGTATACACAAACTTGGGCTTGGGTGCTGGTGTGGTCTTGACAACGGCTACCGGCTTTGTCTGGGGCTTTGTGGCCGGCTTGGCAGGCTCCTTTGGAGGGGTCAATGGCTTTTTCTTTTCCGCAGGCTTTATTGGTTTGGGGACGACGGCTTCTGGGGCTCTTTGTCATCATCGTCCGTCTCTACCTCACGGGCGTTTGTCTCGATGGGCGAGATCGCTTTCGGTGGGCTCATGTCAGCCTCTTCGCTGGCGGTCGGTGGGTTGGGCGATAAGGGCTGTTCTTCCCCTGAGCCAAGGTCTCCATCTCCTAGATTGACTTCTACTCCTTCTTCTGTCTGCGGCGTTTCTGGCAGGGGCGAGGTCCAGGAGATGATGAGTGCCAGGAATAGCAGCGTGCCGCAGACGAGCCCTGTGAGCGTCCCGGCGCGGGCATTCTTGTCGGATTCTCTGCGACTCATTATGCAGGGTGATGTATGAAATTAAGGCAATCGCTGTTATCGTTCTCTTAAAGGGTTGGGAGGCCTGCTTACTGGGCGTGTGCGAAGTCGTGGGCAAAGTCGCCCCGGATCCTTTCCATCGGCGGGTTGAAGTAGCCGTATCGAAGATTCGGAAATTCTTGCTGCAGCTCACCCATGACGGTCCGGATGCCATAGGCGGTGCCAGGGTCTGTGACGCCGATGCGGCCCAGGTACCAGTCGGGGTCGATGTTGAAATTGCGCCACTGGATCATGTGGAGGCCAGTCTCCCGGATCAGGCAGCGCAAGGCTTCATATTCCGCCTCTGTGTCTGTCATACCCGGGAAAGTGAAGTAGTTGATGGAGCTCCAGCCGCCATGCCTGCGTACGACTTTGAGGCTTTCGACAATGTCTTCAAACGAATAGTTGTTGGGTCGATAGTAGCGCTCATAGATATGCTTCTGCGCGGAGTTGGTACTCACGCGGATCGAGTTGAGACCTGCCCGACAGAGGGCGTCGACGGCCTCTGGTTTCGAGCCGTTGGTGTTGATGTTCAGACTGCCTTTCGACGTGTGGCGGCGGATCTGTCGGATGGCTTCTTCGATGGTCTCCCACATCAGCAGAGGCTCTCCTTCGCAGCCCTGGCCGAAGCTGACGATGGGGAAGGGGGCGGTCTCTAGGTGTGGGACGGTGAATTCGACGATCTCTTCTGCGGTCGGTCGGAACGTAAGCCTGTCCTGGGTGGATGGGATGGGCTCTTCTTGTGGCTGAAAGGAGATGCAACCGATGCAATTGGCATTACAGGCTGGGGAGGTCGGTACCGGGCATTCCCATCTTCCTATGAACATGTTGCGAGCGGCAGGGCAGCGGTAGGTACGGCAGCAATTGTCGGCTAGATGCTGCACAAGTCGATTCTTCGGGTATGCATTCGCGATATGATCGAGTCCTGCCTCGATCCTTGTTTCATCAAACCCGTGGGATTCCTGTCGGATATCCGGCTCTATGCGCAGGGCGGCCACTTCAAAAGCGCCGGCGCGCCATCCTGCGGCCGTATAGCAGAACAATGGGAGGGTGGGTGCATTTGGAAGCGTCTCATAGGCTGCGAGGGAGAGCCCCGTGTGGGCGGGAGGGATGAAGCCAGCCACGGCCCATCCTTTTTCGCAGAGGCGCATCTCGCCGGTCTGCACATCTATACCGATGCCTCTTCGACCCGGGAGTTCATAAAGGCAGCCACCTTCCGGCATGGGCATCCAGTCTTCTGGGGCGATGGCATCCGCCTCCCATCCGCTACGGCCCACAGCATAGAGCGTATCGTCTTCAAAGATATGCCCCTCCCCATCGGAGTAGAGGAGGAAGGGAGAGGATGTGGCATCTGGCACTTGGCAAAGATAGCGCCTTGCTAGGAGGTCTCATTTCTTAAACTCAACGATATAGGAAGAGATATAATTCAGGTCTTTCATGTAGCGGTGCTTACAAAAGAATCTGGCTCGCTGTCCCAGGTGGAGGGATGTACGTTTCTGCTGGATGTCTGCTGTTGTATTCATTGGCTGCAAGGAGGGATACCAAAGACAAGAGCCGTACTGCTCAAACAGCAGCTCCGGCTTTGTCCAGTCCTGAGCATGGGTGCCAAGGCCTAAATCTTTGGGGGGTTGAAGGAGATGTACAGTTGATGCCCTTGGAAATGCGGGCCGATGAGTTTGCTCATCACCATCACCCAGCATTCCAGGTAGGCATTCCAGCTCACCGAAGGGCCCCAGTAGTAGGCGCCTGCAGTGATGCCATGATTTGATTTCTTTGCTTTTTTTGAAACGCCTCGAATCATTTTATCGATGATGTTCAGGGTAGTGTCCAGGCTATTGCTTGCCGGTCCTCCTCCTTCTTCCATCGGTATTTGCAAGGAAGGGATGGGGGAGCCTATCCCATCCCATGGAATGGAAAACTGTTGCCCATCCCAGCGGCTGGCTTTCCCTTTGGGGTCCTGCAAGTCGCGCAACGGTATCCGTGCGGTGCTGATGCATTGTCCCTTCCATTCCGTCTCCCGGCTGTAGGTGGACGCATCATAGTTCCCAGGATAGCCGTATTAACTGAAGAAAATATAAAGGTATTCTCCGCTCGCCACGGCAGAGGGGTCTCCCACACCTCCGGCAAATGCGATGGCATTGTTATGTGGCTTTCGGATCATGCGCGGGTGCTTGTCTTCCAGGATGATGCCGAGGTCTTCCCAGCTATGTCCTCCATTGCGCGAGTACATAAGACCGATCCGGCAGGTGGAAGCTTTGGAAGAGAAATCTCCCAGGCCGACCGGCCAGCTGATGTCTTGATAGCCTTCTCCGGTAAGGGTGTCAAAAGGCAGTGTCGAGGGGTAGTTTTCATTGTGGTAAAGGGCGTATAGCGATTTGCCCATGCGATCCCCGGGATCTTTGTAGATGGTTTCAAACCAGATAGCCCCATGAAGGCCAGGTGTGCCAGACGCTGCGATCTTCGGCAGCAACGGTCTCTGGAAGGCCTCCGGAGGGTTTAAAAACGCTGCATCCGCATGTATGCCATCTGCGAACTTCAGGTCATTGGCATCTCCCCACAACGGGTCTTCGCCGTATTTGCTTGGGAAAATACGGAAGGTGTCCCCTACCCATCCTTCTGCCATATTGCAGTCTACCCATGATCGGAAATAGAATGAGTCAGATGGGATCAATCGAAACCGAGGGTGGAAATCAGGATGCTCTTTCTGCCCATTGTCAGGCATGAGGCAGGCGCCATAGAGAAAGGCGCAGCCCATCGCCACATGCCGATGCTCGGCCATGGTTTCAAGGGTTGACGATGCCTCATGGTCGCCCGGCTTATCTCGCCTCCACGATGGATCCAAAAAAGACGGCATTCATCAGCAGCCGGTTGGTGCCGAACCAGAAGGCCCTGAAATTCGGGTTTTCCGTCATGGATATCACCCGACCGCGGCCGATCGCATCGACATTCACAGAGGCTGCCCCGGGGGCTGCCTTGAAAAAACGACTGTGGAGGTAGCCCGCCAGCAAGGGCTTCTCAGTGAACCGGACGGGGGTGTTGTAGGCCGACCGGTTTTTCTCCATGAAGAGGTTGTTGCTTTTAAAGAGGCTCATCGTCGGCTTAGTATACCCAAAGCAGAGCGGATGTGTCAGGTCGAGTATCGCTTCAAAGATGCTGCCCGGCATATCCATTGCACGTCGGTCGTCCATGCGGCCTTCATACGGGCGAAGGCTAGTACTGTCTTCCCGCATGCCATCTTTGCGGAACGACACCTTCGTCAGGCCGGCATTCGCCAGAAACTGTACTGCATCTTCAGTCGCCACCAGCGTCCCGCCTTGCGAGACCCAGTTGCGGAGTTTCTCTATCCCTTCTTTACCCAGTCCGCCATAGCTTCCGCTGGGCATGATGATGATATTATATTTCGAGGGGTCGGCCCGTTGGAAGACATCAATCTCTACGAGACTTGCAGGAATGCGGTAACGCTGGTCGAAGAGGTGCCAGATCTCCCCCACGTCGGTGGCCGAGGTCCCGACCCCTGCAAACAGCATCACTTGCGGCTTTCGTATGGCCTGAAGGCTGCTGCTGCCGAGGTCTACTCCGGCGGTCGACAGCCCGGTTGCAATCGATTTGACCGTCGATTGTGAGAGGACTTGTGCTTCCTTCACGGCCTGGTATACTGCATCTGGGGGCAATGGCTGGTTGTGAACGGGCACGATGATGTCTCCATAGCCGTAGCGGTCCGCTCCCTGTTCGAAGGTTGTCGTGGCCACCTTGGTCACCAATCCTTTTGACTGCAGGTGATATAAAGCGACGGGCGCATAGTAGGAGCGCCAGTCCAGTACATAGGCATAGGGGCTCCTGGTAACCTCCGCCTGGCTGGCCGACCATTCGTAGATGCGCGGGCCCGCCATCTGCTCAGCATTCCAGCTGGGGAGTTCTGCAAATGGAATTCCGATGGCCAGCGGGATTGTCCACGCGGAAATATCATAGAAGAGGCTGTCTTCGAATTTGGTGTTCCTTTCGAACATGGATTTGAGGAGCTTCGACTGCGGCTGGGCGGTGGGAACGATGAAACTTTGTGCAGCTGGGAAGGCCTGTCCTCCTACTGAGACCTCAGACCGCAGCGGGTAAATCTCTATTTGATGCCGGAGCAGCATGTTTATCATGGCTGCCGTGCGTTGCGGGTCATGAGGATCTCCAAATAGGTAGGCTTTGACCGGTGAGCTGGCGGCTTCTTTGGCCGCATCGAGGTAGAAGTCGCGCTGGTAGTCGAGCAGTTTCTTGCGCATGTTCCTCGCCGCATCCAGCGTGGAGAGCATCGTCGTAAACTGGTTGCGGATGGTGAAGGGGAAGGAGAGGGGGCCGTTGATGCTCTCCTGTACATGCCCGCGGGAGCTGGCCTGCTCAAAGAGGATGCCGATGCCGCCATTGACGTCGGGGTAGGTCGAGCCCTTGCCGTAGTAGAAGTCGTCGAAGCCCTCTTTTGTGAAATAGAGCGATCCGATGCGGTCGAGGTGCCTGGCGTGGTAGGTGGCAACTTCTGCCGTCAACTCCTGGTTGCGTCTGGGGGTGTTGGCATTGACCCGGGCGGGCTCTCCCGGCTGGAAGAAGAACGTCGCGTTGGTGCCCATCTCATGGTGGTCTGTCAGGATGTTTGGCTTCCAGGCATGGAACACTTTTAGGCGGTTGCGGCTTTCATGGTGTTGTGCCGGCAGCCAGTCGCGGTTCAGGTCGAACCAGTAGTGGTTGAAGCGGCCGCCCGGCCAGGCTTCGTTGAATTCCCTTGCATTGGGATCGCTCACTGCTGTCAGGCTCTTATGGCTGTTGACCCAAGTGGAGAAGCGCTGTAGCCCGTCGGGGTTGAAAGACGGGTCGAGCAGGATGATGACCTTATCGAGCAGTGAGTCCATCTGAGGCCCCTTGGCCGCAGCTAGGTGGTAGGCCCCCAGCAGGGAGGCGTTGGCGCCGCTGGACTCGTTCCCGTGGATGCTGCAGCCGATCCAGACCACGACGGGCATCGACTGCGTCTGTGCCGAGGCCGACAGCGATGGCTGGGAAAGTTTGAGGTGTTCCTGCCGGATCGACTCTAGGCGGGCATGGTTGGCAGGAGAGGTGATGGTGAGCACCACCTGCGGCCTTCCTTCGTAGGTAGTACCTATCTCTGTCAGGGTCACGCGGTCGGAGGCCTGGTCGATGGCCCGCATGTATTGCACCAGCCGGTCGTGGGTGACATGCCATTCTCCAACCTTATGGCCGATCACTTTTTCAGGCGTGGGGATGGCGTTGTCATAGGCGGTCTCTCTGGGCAGGTAATAGCTCAGGTCTTGCCCTGCAGCAAACAGTGGGCAGATGGATAGGATGGCCAGCAATCGTTTCATGGATCGGGGGAAGTTGATCGAGGTGAGGAGGATTTGATAAGATGCCATGGGGCAGATGGCAAAGGTCCTGAGTTGTCAGGATCAGAGCGACCTAGCCGGGTCGAAGCTTTCCAACTCCTTTACGACGTCCCTAAGGAAGCTGGCACCCAGGGCACCGTCGATGATGCGGTGGTCGTAGCTCATCGAAACGAACATCATATGGCGGATGCCGATGGTGTCGCCCGTCGGGGTGTCTATGACAACGGGCTTCTTCTTTATGACTCCGGTGGCCAAGATGGCTACCTGAGGTTGGTTGATGATGGGGGTACCCATTAGGCTCCCGTAGGTGCCGACATTTGTGAAGGTGAAGGTGCCCCCTTGCACATCATCGGGATTTAGCCGTGAAGACCTGGCATCCTTCGCCAACCGGTTGACCTGCTTTGTCAGTCCAACTAGGCTGAGTTGGTCGGCTCCACGGATGACAGGCACAATGAGGTTGCCATTGGGCAGGGCCGCTGCCATGCCGATATTGATGTCTTTCCGGATCAGGATGCGGTCGCCTTCCACGCTGGAATTCAGCAGTGGGTGCTTGCGCAGGCATTTGGCGATTGCTTCGATGAAAACGGGGGTGAAGGTGATCTTTTCCCCTTCTCGCTGTTCGAAAGCGGCGCGTACCCTTTCCCTCCATTGTACGATGCTGGTGACGTCGGCTTCTGCAAAGGAGGTCACATGGGCACTGGTGGCCTTGCTCTTCACCATATGGTCCGCGATCAGCCGACGCATCCGGTCCATCTCCATGATCTCGACATTCTTATGCTCGGAGGAGTCATGCGGGATATGGGATGCCTTTGACGCTATCTGTTCTGGCTGCGTATGACCCATGGTTGGGTAAGGAACGGAAGGCTCGGGCATTTTAGTATCTGCCGGCACCATTGTATGGGGCCACTTGGCGCCAGCTTTTCTCTGCTCGACATACTCGAGGATGTCTTTCTTGGTCACCCTGCCTTCAGCTCCGCTGCCGGGTAGTGCTTCTAACTCCGACAATGGGATGCCTTCGCGCGTGGCAATGTTCAAGACCAGCGGGGAATAGAAGCGATGGGCTGCGGCAGGTGCGATGTCTTCAGTCTCCGGCTGGTAGGGGACGGGAGGAGTAGGCTCGTCTGTTGTGACAGGTTCGGGAGGGACAGGGATAACTTCAGGTGTTATGGCCTCGGGAGCCTCGTCCTCTGGAGGGGGTGTGTTCTCTGGTACGATCGGATCTGCTGTCTCCGAAGGTGTCGGCGGTTCCTCTATGGGTGCTGCATCGGAGGTTGCTGCTGCCGGGGAAGGCGTTGGGATGGACGCCTCATCGTCTGTGGTGCGGATTCGGGCGATGACCGACCCTATCGGTACGATGTCATTTTCTGCAAACAGGGATTCTTCGAGGATGCCATCTGCGGGGGAAGGGATTTCACTGTCTACCTTGTCGGTGGCAATATCTAGGAGGGACTCATCCTGTCTGACGGCATCGCCTGGCTTCTTGTGCCAACGGAGGATAGTTGCCTCCATGATACTTTCCCCCAGCCTCGGCATCACGACATCTACCAGAGCCATTACACGTTTTTTTGTAATTGACAGGCATCATAAGTAGGGTTCGGATAGACGTTTAAAGGTAGGAGACTTTCCTATGAAGGGTCGACTCGGCCACGTATAAGTTATTCACTTTTACAAAAGGGTTGGGGATATTTGAAAATAGCAGTATCAGCCCAGGATGAACTTCCTGAGGGCATTGAGTCCGTGGTTGGCTGCGAGTTCGGTGTTGCGCTGCCGGTCGAATCGAAAATGAAAATGGCTCGAGTCCTGCCGCCCTTCTGCCGAAAGGCCTACCCAGACGGTGCCTACTGGCTTTTCGGGTGTCCCGCCATCTGGTCCTAGGATGCCTGAGGTGGCGATGGCGAAATCGCTGCCCGTCCGCCGGCGGATGCCCTCTGCCATTTCTACGACGGTCTCCCGGCTCACGGCGCCATGGGCTGCCAGCGTCTCCGGGCGTACGTCGGCTGTACTGATTTTTAACGCATTGGAGTAGGCAACACCTCCTCCTAAGTAGTAGCGGCTAGACCCTGGGATGGAAGTGATGAGGTGCCCGATATAGCCGCCGGTGCAGCTTTCGAGGGAGGAGAGGGTCTGTCCACGCTCCGTAAGGATTTTTCCTAAGACCTGCGAGATACTTTGATCTTCATTCGTCACCATCACGTCTGCTACCAGTTGTTGGAGCATGTTGAACTGAGCTTCCAGTTCCGCCTTCAAGCCCGCATCGGCTCCCCGGCCGGTCAGGCGCAGCCGTACCATCCCGTAGCTGGGAAGGTAGGCCAGCTTGATATTTTTTGGGAGCATCCATTCGAACTCATGTATCCGCTCTGCCAGGAATGACTCCCCGATGCCGGCCGTCAGCAACGTTCGATGCACGACGGGTGTCGGCTGGAAATGCGCTAGCAGCCGTGGCAGTACAAACGCTTTCATCATGCCTTTCATCTCATACGGGACGCCCGGCATGCTCACGAATATGCGTCCTTCTTTTTCAAACCACATGCCAGGTGCGGTGCCGCGTCTGTTGGGGATCACGGTACAGACATCTGGTACTTCTGCTTGCTTGAGGTTCCGCTCGATCAGCGGGCGCTTGAGCATCTCGAAGATGTGCTTGACATTGGCTAGGGCATCCGGGTCTACGACCATACGGCCTCCGAAATACTGGCAGAGCAGGGGCTTGGTGATGTCGTCTGCGGTTGGGCCGAGGCCTCCCGTTAGGAGAATGATCTGTGCTTGCCTGGACTCTTCATCCAGCGCCTGCCAGATGGCCTCTCGGTCATCGCCCACCGAAACCCTGCGATGGACCCATACGCCGATCTCATTCAGTTCCTGAGACATCCAGGCGCTGTTGGTGTCGACGGTTTGGCCAATCAACAACTCATCGCCGATCGTGAGGATGGAGGCAATGACCGGACGAGATTCCATGCGTGCGGGGTTGAAAGTAACCGTGTAAAACTACACCACCTCAGCGATCCCCAGTGTTTTCTTTATAGTCAACAGAGCGGAGTCATTTCGCCCGATGGGCATGCTGCCGAGGCTACACGTCCTAGGGAGAAAGGAGTCTATAGATGAAAGATTCGATCCATCCGCATCCATTTCTCTCCGGGTCTGGCAAAGGGGAGTGCCTGCTGGTATGTCCACATAAGCGTTTCCCATTCCTGCACCCGGGGGTTGGACGCATCGGCAGCAGCCTTGGCTTCGAAGGAGAAATCATCATCCGTCGTCATAATCATGAAAAGGCGGTTACCGGCACGGTAGATCTCCATGGCGGTAATGCCACTCTCGCGGATGGAGGCCAGTATTTCAGGCCATACCGCCTGGTGGTATTCTTCATATGCCTGCATGAGGTGGGGGTCGTCTTTCAAGTCAAGCGCCAGACAAAATTGCTTCATGCGGTTTGTTTGGGTTTATAACCATGTAGTCCAAAATAGAGTACCACGAAATAGCAGGCGAGTGGCACGGTATACCCCATCTGGATATCATCTCCATTCCGGTCGATGATGTCTCCCATCAGCACAGGGAATACAGCCCCGCCTATGATCGACATCACGATCAGGGCGGAGGCAGGCTTGGTGTCTTCTCCCAGCCCTTCTATCCCAAGCGAAAAGATGGTTGGGAACATGATGGACATGAAAAAGCCTAGCCCCCCCAATGCCAGGACGACATACTGGCCATCGGCATAGATGGCCACCCCGCTGAGGAGGATACAGGCGACTGCATAGGTGCTCAGTAGTACTGCCGGTCGCGCAAAGCTTAGCAGTGCCGTGCCTGCAAACCGACCTACCATGAACAACAGTCCATAGATGCCCAGGTAGTAGCCGGCGGTTTTCTCATCGACGCCTCCGCCTTCGATGGCTGCGCGGACGAAGAAGCTGGTGACGCAGACCTGGGCGCCTACATAGAACAACTGCGCCACAACCGCCCAAACCAGATGGGGATGTCGCAGGGCACCGCGGAGGCTGCCCCCTTCGCTCCCTTCTTCCTCTCGGAACTCAGGCAGCTGGTTGACGGCGAATAAGATGGCTATGAGTACCAGAAAGCCGCCCAGCAAGAGATAGGGCATCTTTACAGAGGCCGCTTCTCCGGCAAGGTACGAGAGCCGTTCTGCCTCTGCCATGGCAGAGAGCTCCTCTGCCGAGTACTCCTTTCCAGAGAGGATGAACATAGTGCCTATGACGGGTGCCAGAAAGGCTGCAAGGCCGTTGAAAGACTGCGCCAGGTTGAGCCGTGCCGTTGCCTTGGCGGGATCACCCAGCTTGGTGGCGTACGGATTGGCAGCCGTCTCCAACAGCGTGAGCCCGCAACCAATGATGAAGAGCCCTAGCAAGAAGACTTCATACTGGCGGGTATTGGCGGCGGGTATGAAAAGGAAGGCTCCCATGCTGAAGACGAGCAGTCCCGTGATGATGCCCTTTCGATAGCCGTAGCGCTTCAATACCCATCCGGCCGGGATGGCAGAGAGGAAATAGGCGAAGTAGACCGCCGTGTCGACAAAAGTCGACTGCATATTGCTGAGCTGCAGCGCCTTCCTCAGATGCGGGATCAAAATACCGTTGAGGTTGTTGGAGATGCCCCACAGGAAGAACAGGCTGGTGACGAGAATCATCGGTAACAGGTAGCTACTTTGTTGCTTTCCAGCACTGTATCCGGCTTTAGAGGGATTATCCATGGTGGTTGACGGGTGGGTTTGGGTTTATTTGCAATCTGGATTCAAAGAAAGGCAGGGGGCATCGTGGCAATTTGAGGTTTTACAACAGCGCCCTGTCGAGGTGGGTGTATCCGCCGTCGACATGTACGATCTGCCCTGTCGTGTGTGAAGATCGTTCTGAGAGCAGGAAGACCACCATGTCGGCGATCTCCTGTGCAGTGGTCATGCGTTTTCCCAATGGGATCTTATCGGTGATCTTCTTGAGAGTACCCTCGGGGTCTGGCAGGGTGCCCAGCCATTTCTCATACAACGGGGTGAAGCATTCGGCGACGATCACAGAGTTGACCCGGATGCCGTATCGGAGCAGGTCGACGGCCCATTCTCTGGTGAGAGCGTTGCGTGCTCCGTTTGCAGCAGCATAAGCAGAGGTGCCACCCTGTCCTGTCTCAGCCACCTTGGAGCCGATGTTGACGATGGCACCCCGGCTCTCCTTCAAAGCATGCAACGCGTGATGTACCATGAGGTAGTAGTGTACGAGGTTGCTGTGTAGGGAGGCCATGAAACGCACATATCCTCCGTCCAATCCCACGCCGTCATTGACGCCTGCGTTGTTGACGAGTCCGTCGATGCGCCCATATCTTGAGAGCACCTGCGATACCGCGTCGTGGCAGGCATCGGGGTCCGACAGTTCCGCGGTCACATGGCTTCCATGTGGAGCCAGCGTGCGAACCGCTTCGGTATTGTCGGCCTCGTTCCGACCGACCACCACCGGGATGGCGCCTTCTGCCGCCAGCGATCGAACGATGCCGGCACCGATGCCTTTGGCACCCCCTGTGACGATTACAATCTTGTCGTTCAATCTCATATCCATTCCATCATTTTTTTCAGATAGAAAAAGGGCAATCAAGGAAATGCTGCCAGGCTTAGCCCCCCGGGCCAATTCCTAAAGAAAATAAAAAAAGGGAATGTTTCAGCACCCTGCCGTAAATTTCCCAAAATTGACAATTATGAGGTTTTTCATTACTGCCGTCTCAACGTTTTTGACGGCATCCTCCTTCGCGCAGACCGACCTGCGTAAGGCCATTTCTGATGCCACCGCCAAGGTGGAATCGAGCGTGGTGGCCTGGCGCCGTGACTTTCACCAGCATCCCGAACTCGGTAACCGCGAGACCCGTACCGCTGCCATCGTCGCCAAACACCTGAAAGACCTGGGCATGGAAGTTAAGACCGGTGTCGCCCATACCGGAGTCGTCGGACTCTTGCGCGGCGGTAAGCCCGGACCCGTCGTCGCCCTACGTGCGGATATGGATGGACTGCCGGTGACCGAGCGCGTGCCATTGTCCTTCGCCTCCAAGGTGCGTACCCAGTACAACGGTGCTGAAGTCGGTGTCATGCATGCCTGCGGCCACGACACGCATGTGGCCATCCTCATGGGCGTGGCAGAAGTACTAACGTCCTTGCGGAAGGAACTGAAAGGAAGCGTCAAGTTCATCTTCCAGCCTGCGGAGGAAGGTGTTCCGAAGGGCGAAGAGGGTGGTGCAGAGATGATGGTGAAGGAAGGTACCCTGGAGAATCCCCAAGTAGATGCAATCTTTGGCCTGCATATCAACTCGCAGACAGAAGTAGGCAAGATTACCTACCGTCCAGGCGGCACCATGGCCTCCGTCAACGACATGCGGATTGTCGTGAAGGGACGTCAGGCACATGGTGCCGCACCCTGGTCGTCGATAGACCCCATCGTCGTCTCGGCTCAGATCGTCAGCAACCTGCAGACCGTCGTCAGCCGGACGGTCGACGTCACAGAGAACCCGGCCGTAGTGACCGTGGGATCCATCCACGGCGGCGTCCGCTCGAACATCATCCCCGAAGATGTGGAAATGCGTGGCACCATCCGTACGCTGAGCGACAGCGATGAGAAGCTGGTGATCGAACGCGTCCGGCAAATCGCCACTAAGACAGCAGAAGCCGCCGGTGCCACTGCCATCGTCGAAATCCCCTACGAGTCGCACTACCCTGTCACCTACAACGACCCTGTCCTCACCGCGAAGATGCTCCCCACCCTCCAGCGCGTCGCAGGCAGCGAGAACGTGTTGCTCAAGCCACCACAGACCGGTGCTGAGGACTTCTCCTTCTTCCAGCAGAAAGTGCCGGGACTCTTCATCTTCTTGGGCGGCATGAGTAAGGGAAAGGATCCCAATACCGTGCCTTCGCACCATACGCCCGACTTCTTCATCGATGAGTCGGGACTGCCACTGGGCGTGGTCGCATTGTCGAACCTAGTCGTTGACTACATGGATATGAAGAAGTGAGTTACTGTATCCAAGATCGGTCATACAGAGCAAGGGCCCACCATTAGGCGGGCCCTCGCTCGTATATCAAAGGGATTCTCATCACTACAGAGAAAAGGTATGATCCGGATGGGTCTCTGACTATTTCATTGTAAGGATCGCCATATCCCGATTGATCATTTCAGCAACTGTTGATAATCTTTTTGTATCCGGTCGAGTTTCCCTGAAAACAGATCATATGCCTGCATCTGCTGGCTGGTAGGAGGGTAGTCGGCCCCATAGGTTTGACTTTCCTTGGCCAATGCGAGGAGGTTTTCAAGCAGCTGGCTGGGATTTCTGAATCCATCCCATCTAGATCCGGTCTGATATACATCGAACAACTGGCTTTCTAGCGAAAAGATTCTTTTTTCAAGGGCTAGAGAATTAGGGTTATTTTCTTTCAGTAAGGATGCCCTTTTCAATTCTATCGCTTCTATCAATCGCATACAATGGCCGATCTGGCGATAGAGTTTCTGGCCGAATGCGTACTGCAGAGCGATGTCTTTCGATGAAGAGGTGACATTGGGGGATAGCACCTGCAACGGCTGCTTGAATATCTGGTCGCCTATCTTCAATGACACGGTATATGATCCCGGCACGATCCGAGGTGGTTCAAGGCCCGGGCCGATGTCCAGGTCGACCACATAAATGTCCCTGCTGCCGGTGGAGTCCAATGTTACGAATTCCTTGCCCGGTGGCTTTGTTCTGAGTTTGGCCAGTTTGTACGGATCATGTGCTAAATCCCACCAGACCCTGTTGAAGCCCTTTTGGTTGGTTCCTACAATGGTTCGAATGCTGTTGCCTTCCGGAGAGAGAACGGAGATCGAAGGTTTTTGGGCAGCCGTATCGGTGAGATAGTAATGGATAGAAGCCCCATAGGGAGGGTTCGACCCAGTGACAAACGATCTACCGTCTGTATGGTAAGCGTTTTGCATATTGAATCGGTAGGCCTTGCGAAGTGGTAGTAATCCCGTTTTCATTGATGTAGACTGCTTGCTCCATTCCCTTAGTGGGGTGATGTCGTCCAGGATGTAAAACCCTCTGCCATAGGTCGCGATGGCCAGATCGCGGAAATGCTGCTGGATGGCGATATGATACACCGGTGCGGGGGGGAGGTTGTTCCTCAATGAAAGCCATTGGTTCCCATCATCGGGACTCATGTACAAGCCGTTGTCCGTCCCGGCAAAGAGTAAACCCTTCTGCCCCGGATCTTCTTTTATAAAATGCACGAAGGAGCTGTTGGAATACGGTATCCCTCTTGATATCAAGGTCCATTTTTCTCCATAGTCAGATACCTTGAAAATGTAAGGTTTGAAATCCCCCAATTGCTGAAAATGAACGCTCACATACGCGACTCCGGGATCGAAGTTGGATGCATCGATGTTGCTGATGGTTCCCCATTTTGGGAATTCAGGGTCCCTATGTGTGACATTCTCCCAGTGGAGTCCGTCATCCTTGGTGATGTGTACCATCCCGTCATTACTGCCTGTCCACAGCAATCCTTTCTTCAAGGGCGATTCCGCAATGGCAAAAAGGGTTGACCCGTCAAAGGTCATCAGGTTGTCCGCATTGATCCCTCCGGAGCTTTGCTGGTGCGACTTTTCGTTTGTCGTGAGATCGGGACTGATGATCTTCCAGCTCATACCCTTGTCGGTGGTCTTGTGCACGAACTGACTTCCGACATATACGGCACCTCGTTCATGGACGGACAAGGTCATCGGGAAATTCCAGTGCCATCTGTATTTCACATCGGCGGGAGCCCATCCATAGCTGGTCTCTGGCCAAACCCGCACATCGTGACTCAGTCCGGTCTTGGTATCGGTGACATCGAGCCCTCCGTCATAGCATCCTGACCAGATGATCGTATGGTCAAACGGGTCGGGTTGCGCGAAACCGCTTTCACATCCGCCGATTTGCCGCCAAAGTCCGATGGGGATGGACCCTTGCATGCTGATGGCTGCCGTGTGATAGGAAGTGCCATCCTGCCTGTTCCCCATGATGTGATAGGGGATGGCATTGTCCACCGCGACATGGTACATCTGTGCAATCGGCAAGTTGATATTCCGCCAGGTGTTGCCTCCGTTGAATGACATGCTCATGCCCCCATCGTGTGCCACCATGATCCTGCTGGCGTCCTTAGGGTCAAACCATATGTCGTGGTTGTCGCCCCCGGGCTTGTAGTTGCCATGTCCGTTGAACGTCTTTCCGCCATCTTTCGATTCCATGACTGTTACACTGATGGTGTACAGTTTGTTTTCATCCTGGGAGGACACCCGTAATCTGGTATAGTAGGGGCCACGTTGCGCAAGGGAGTGCGACTGATACATCATCTTCCATGACTCACCTCCATCGGTTGATTTGTAGAGTGCCGGTGATCGGTCCTCCACCAATGCATAGACGGTGGACGGATTGCTTTGTGCGATGTCAATCGATGTTTTACCCACGATGTGATCGATGCCATTTGGCAAACCCCTTTCCATTTTCTTCCAGGTCTTTCCGCCGTCCCTCGATTGGTAGAAACTGCTTCCGGGGCCACCACTTTTCAAATTCCATGTTTTCATCTCTACCTGCCACATGGCGGCATAGAGCACCTCGGGGTTCGAAAAGTTGAGTACAAGGTCGCTGCAGCCCGTGAGTTCATCTACAAACAAGATGCGTGCCCATGTCTGTCCGCCATCCACTGTCTTGTAGACACCTCTTTCGGGTTGGGGACCGCCCGTATGTCCCAGGGCGGCTACGTATACAATGTCAGGATTGGTGGGGTGGATGAGTACTCTGGAAATCCTGACAGTTTCTTTGAGTCCCATATTTTTCCAAGTTCTCCCGCTGTCGGTGGACTTATACACACCGTTGCCATTGGCATGGGCGGGGCGTATGATGAAGGTTTCTCCGGTTCCCGCCCAGACCTGTTTCGGGTCAGACATGGAGACTGCCAATGCGCCGATCGACGAATTGTCCTGGTCGTCAAAGACGGGTTTCCAGTTGATGCCGCCATCCTCCGTTTTGAAGATTCCCCCGGAAGCTGCACCCACATAGGATACCTGGGGGTTGCCGGTTTCTCCTGCGACTGCGATGGTTCTGTTGCCATCCGGCCCTACAAACCGGAACTTCAACGCCGAGAGGTCTTGCGAAAAGAGCTCTTTCTGAAGGGGTAGGATGGAAATCAATAAAAATAAAAGTGGACGCATATGTTACATATGAAATGGTAAGATGACGATCGTCAACTATTTTTCGGACGCTCCTGCACTTCTGTTTTAAAAGGGTTTGGGTCGCATCCAGTTCACTTCGAGCTTGCGAGGGGTCGGAAGGACTTCATCGAGTGTGTTGCCGTCGTAGAGCCTTCCGTTTTTCATCACCTGCCGGATGGTATTGGTGTGCTGTATGTCTTCCAGTGGGTTTTTGTCAAGGATCAGGATATCCGCCAGCTTGCCGGCTTCCAGCGACCCCAGGTCTTTGTCGAGCCCGAGGCCCGTGGCACCCAGGATGGTGGCGGTTCGCAGTGCATCGTGGTTCTTCATGCCGCCGCTCGACATGCTCCACAGCTCCCAATGGTAGCCGAGGCCTTGTAGCTGGCCATGGCTGCCGACGCCAGAAAGTCCATCCGCTTCCACCAGAGATCGGATTCCTTGCGCATGCTTGGCGAATACATGGTCCTCTTCCGTAAACCACCCGCCGAGCGCCCCGGTACGTCGGCGGATCTTGGAGGAAAACTCCTCATAAGGAGTAAAGCGACGGAGCTTATCATCTTTGAGTGGACTCTTCACGGTATACCAATAATTCTCCGCCCAGGGGCCGCCATAGGCAACGAGTAAGGTGGGCGTCACCGTCATCTTCGATTCGGCAATGCTGCGGATGACATCCCCATGTAAGGGATGTACTGGAATCGAATGCTCATGCCCCGGGTAGCCGTCTAAGAGCTGCGTCATATTCAGCTTGTAGTCCAGTCCTCCTTCCGTCGTCGGCATCAACCCCTGCTCCTTTGCTGCCATGATCACCCACTGCCGGTGCTGTCGGTTGCCCACCAGATACATTTTGATGTACTTGGTGTTATAGTAGCGGCTGTATTGTTTTAGCACGTTGCGCGTCTGTTCCAGGTCTTTGAGGTTATACGACCAGAAGCCCACGCCCGGGCCGGTGCTGTAGATGCGAGGCCCTGCGATCTGTCCAGCTTCCACCATGTCTGCGTAGGTCAGCACGTCGGTGGTGGCGGTCTGTGGGTCGCGGGTGGTGGTGACGCCATAGGCCAGGTTGGCCGCATAGATCCATACCTGGTTTTTATGGAGTCCCCAGAAGGGCCACATATGGGAATGGGTGTCGACAAATCCCGGGGTGAGGGTGCGGCCGCTGCAGTCGACAGTTACCGTGCCGGGCGGGACGGCAAGGGTTCCTGTGGGTCCTACGGCCCGAATGCGGCTGTCGACGACGAGGATGTCGCCCTGCTCTATCACATCATAGCCTTTCATCGTTATGATGCGGGCGTTGCGGAGCAGGATGGCCGACTTGGGAATGTCTCTGCGGTAAGCCACTTTTACGGCAAATTCTGCGGGCTCATATTTCGGGTCCTTGGCGGCGGTCTTCGCCAGGCTGTCCTTGCGGGCCAGTGCCGTATCGGCCTTGTACAGCGCGGTGAGCGAGTCGCTGCGCTTTTTCGCGAGGGAGTCTGCCCACTTTTTCACTTCGGGTCCGGCCTTTGCCAGGCTCGCCAATGAGTCGGTTTTCCGACGGTCTTCCAGCTTTCGGGCAACCTTCAGGGAATCCTCGAACGTCTTGGCGCGGGATACGTCATATATCCAGTGGCCATTGCCCAGCGACCAATGCACTTTATCGCCATTGCCTTCCCAGGCCGGAAATTCGCCGCCGATGACCGTCAGCTGTCGCGAGGGGAAGCTTGCATTGGAAGGGTCAGCCACCGAGACGGATGGTGTCTTGCCTGCCTGCGGTACCGTGATCACATAGATGTTGTTGTTGACCTGCGCGATGGCCTTATCGCCTACCGGCGCCATCAGGATCGTCTCGGCGGCCGAGGGAGCGTTCTGGGGCTCCTGCATGCCGGCCGACTCGGGCAGCATGCAGGCGTTCACCGACTTTGTGTTCCTGACGGGAAGGCCCATCGAATAGGCCGGATCTGTATGTCCATGCCCGTCGGCTTCTGCGACACTCCCGTAGGTCGTGATGCCCGTCACCTTTAGGTGCGTTTTTTCATCGGTCCCATCCCAGCGAATCGATAACAGCGTGCCGCCGGATCCGTTGAGGAATAGCCGACTCGTGTCGTGGGTGACATGTAGGTTGCCGCGGTTGCGTGCCAGGTCGATCCGCATGGGTATTCCTCCGACCTCCGGTATCCAGACAATCTCTGCCTCTGCATCGTTCACCATCATGCCTTCGAGCTCTTCAAAGCTGCGCTTTGGGCCCTTGAAGAAGGCGATGCGGCGGTTGTGGCTCCAGACCGGCTGCATGTAGAGCCCTGGCTGCTGGGACAGTCGTACTGCCGTCCCGCCTTTCACTGGTACTTTCCATAGCCCACCGCCTGCCTTTTCCTCCCAGCTGACGAAAGCCAGCTGTGCGCCATCGGGGCTCCAGGCCGGCATCGCTTCTGTGAATGCATGCGTGGTGAGCCTTCTGGGCGTCCCGTTGGGGTAATCCATCACATAGAGCCGGTTCAGGGCGGTGAAGGCCAGCATCCGTCCGTCGGGAGAGGGTACGGCATCTCGTATCTGCGTGGCAAGGGCCTGCGCGCTGTCGCTCACCGCATAGCTGGTATAGAGGCGGGGGCCCATCTCCAGGCGCAGGCTGGCCCGGAACGGGATCTCTGTCATGGCTCCACCCGAGAGCGGTATCTGGTGGATTTTTCCACCCCAGGAAGCCAGCAGCCGCTGGTTGTCTGGCGTGAAGCACATACCCGGGAGTACGCCCTGGGGAGCGATTGACTCTTGCTCGTCGCGCTGCACGGGGTATGCCAGCCAGTGTTCATCGCCCGTTGACAGGTTGCGGAGCACAAGGCCAGTCTTGTCTTCATAGCGACTGCCATAGGCCATCCACTTCCCATCGCGCGAGAGCGTGGGTGTGAAGGCTGACCCATACCTGGAGGTGATGGTGAGGGATACCCCTTTCTTCCGGTCATAGGCACCGATCTGGTATTGCGGCAGTAGGGCGTTGTAGTTCCATGATCCGGTGCGTTGACTGTAATACACGGTCTGACCATCGGCGCTGACGAAAGGGTCGATGGTCTTTTGGTTGGCCGGCTCCGGGTTGAGCTGGATGCCACCACCGCCATCGCGGTGATACATCCATAGCTTAGGGATCCTCCTTCCTTTGGAGGCGATGATATAGTCGCCGTCAGGGGTCCAGACGGCGGAGGGGAAGTCGTCAACCCGCTCCTTGGTGAGCTGGATGGTGTCCTTCCGCTCGAAATCGATGTACCAGAGGTTGTCGCTGCCGGAGCGGTCGCTGGTAAACAAAAGCCTCTTTCCGTCAGGGCTGTAGCGCGGGTGAGTTTCCCAGGCCATTCCCTTGGTCACGGGCGTTGCCTCGCCCCCGGAGATCGGCAGGGTATAGATGTCGCCCATCAGGTCGAAGGCGATGGTTTGGCCATCCGGGCTGACATCCAGGCTCATCCACGTGCCTTCTGCGGTGGTGAAGCGTACCTCCCGTTGGGGCTGTAGGGGAAGGTCCTTGAAGGAGGTATAGGGCAGACTGTCTTTCCGGCTGGTATCAGACGACGGGAAGGCGGGCGGTAAGTGACTGTCGGTCCAGGTGGGAAAGTCTTTTGTTTGGAGGAATACCAGTAGAGAGGCCGCCAGGCTGGTGAGGAGGATGTTGCGGAGCATGTAACAGGTTTATGGATGAAAAATACGGATTCTGCCGTAGCGGAGGGGGCGGGCAGTCAGTAGATTTGGAAAACAGACAAATGTCGGGTGGATTCGTAAAAATTGTACTTCTGGCGCCTCAACAGAAAATACCCGCTGCCCGGGGGTATCCGCAGCCAGGACAAGCTAATGAAGAGTCCATCGCTTGCGAGAGAGCGGGGGTGGTGTATGTGAAGCCGGAGATGTAGGATGGACGGGCTGGGTGACAAACAAGACAACGCTGCGCAACACACGTTCAGGGATCGGACCCTTGCTGTATCAGTTTCCGCATGAATGGTACCGGGGAAGTTGCGGCACTAGAGAAAGAGGCTTAGCGTACGGTTCATGGTTCGGTCTTGGTTCCTACCCCAAATCCTTCACCTGCCTCGGTATAGGTCTGTCGGATGGTACGATAAATGACTGTAATAAGTTGAATGGAAAATATAAAATCGTTTTACAACATACAGAAAGATTTAAGATTTGGTCGCCAAATAGATCCAAATAATTGTCACAATTACTATCAGTCCAAATAGAAGGTTTATGTATGTTGGTAAATTTTTCATTGTTGTCTTGATATTTATTTAAAATGCCACATAACGTTTTACGGCTAAAAGAAGTTGGCGGGTTTTTACCGATATGCTTTTGCGGAGAAGAATTTTTCATTTACCACAAATTATTCTGCGGAGCTACATGTCGCCAATTTCTCTTAAGTGGTATTATAGGCTGCTTTTAAAAAGTTATGGATGTATTTCAATTATCACACCATCATTAACTGCTTTATAAATTTCGTCTATTTCATCATTTGTAAGTGCTATGCAACCTTTTGTCCAATCACGCCATCGGTGAAACCTTTTGAACCAGCCATATTCATCTCCAAGTCCGTGAACTAGTACATCACAACATTCACCCCATTCTCCAACTCCAATTGCTTTGTGATATTGGGTCTGGGGCTTCTTCTTGCCTTTAAAGCGTCCTTCAGGTGTTAGATTGTCGCCTTCTTTAGTTTTCTTCCCTACACCTTTTCTTCCAAGAGAAACTTTATAGGATGCAATTAAATCTTCTTTGTAAAATAATAAAAGTTCATGTTTAGCTTTATTAATTACAATTTTGTCAGCTTTTTGACTATCTTTTAATTTCTCTTCTGGATAAAAGTAATAACAGACCAATCCTAACAACATAATTAGAGTTGTAAGTTTAAAAATTTTGCTTTTTTTCATTTTATATGATTTTATTTAAACTTGTTGTCTGATTAAAAGTTGCCTATAACGGTTTGTGTAGGCGATGTTGCCTTGTGTTGCGCCTGCGGAAAGGCAATATTGCTTACACGCTGTTACCTGCTGGCGTTTTGTCTTTCGTTGTTGTCATTAGTTTTCTTTTACTGTTGTCAATAATTCGCTGTCAAAAATTGCTGCTGGTGAAATTACAATTTCTTCTGTTGGGATTTTGTCACCGTAACGTTCTTTCATTTTCTGCTTAACAGCTTCATTTGTCAGGTCAAAGTTGCTTAGTTTTTCAAGTTTCCCAATTTCAATTCCTGTCGAACGTTGATATATTTTCCAAATGAGTTCAGAGCAATAAATTTTGTCGTCCGACCACTCAAAAGCCAGGTCATAATTTTTGCCTTTGAATTTTTCACCTTCCTTCTTCATTTTTTGGAGTATCTTGGCAGTCAAAACTTGATCTGCGTTTTTAAGTCTTTTGATTACAAAATGTCCGTCTTTGCCACGAGCAATCCATTTGTCAAGCGGTGTTGTCTTAACTGGCTGAATTGCTTCAAAAACGTAAAACTGTCCATTGTCGCTGTAAATAATTCCGCAATGCGAATACTTTGAGTTTGTCGCAAGTTGAATGGCTTTACTTTGTCCTGAAAGCGAAGTTTGAAATATTAGGTCGCCATTTTTTATTTCATCATTGTCGGCAAGTTGCTTTACTTCTATTTTCGCATTGTCAAGTCGGTATTTTGGGTAATAATTTTTTTTTTTGTTTAAGGTAAAGTATACCGAAAATTGTCAGCCCTAAAAGTCCAAGTATGATAATTCCTTTTTTCATTGTTATTTCTTTTTGTTGTTATTTCTTTTTGTCGTGTCGTTCGCTACGCTTGCAGGTAACGGTTTGTAGCTACCAGAAGGTAGGGCTTTTGAAACACTACACTTTCAATTTAGCACCAAAGTTCATTAGTAGCACCAAAGTTTAAATAACCCACAACCACCCCACTTGCGGGTAGGTGCGTTTATGGGCTGGTTACTGTTTACTGTAAAATTTACCTCCAATAATTCTTAAGCCTTCGTCTGTAACTTTTGCATTTCCGATTAATTCATCGTTCCCAAAAGCATCTTTGTGGTATAAGGATAAATTCTCGGCTGTCCCTGTCCAATTACCATAATCGGGTGTTCCATCCCCAACAGAGGCTTGTATTATGAGCGTACCGCCACTACGTAGAATAATTGTTGACTGCATACCAACATTGTCGGTGCCTGAATATGTACCAGCAATTTGAGTTTCCTTTTTTGTCTCTTGGTTTGATGAACTACCACTAGAATTTTCAGAATCAAAAGAGTTGCTTTTACTTGAGTTATTGCTGCATGCATTGAATAGAAGCAAACCTGTTAAATACGATATGATTGCTATTGCGCTTTTTAAGTGTTTCATTTGGTTACATAATTATTTAATTTTTTCAATTGAAAATTCTGGCTCGTTGCTGCCATTACAAATTCCCTTCATATCATTTTTGTTGATTGTCAAAACATAAATAGGGTTTGAGTTTTGGCCATCACTCAAAGAACATTCAACTTTAGTTATGTTACTTTCATTCGAAATGATTTTGTAACTCCCTTCATAGTAAACTCTGCTGTTGTCTTCAAGATTGATTTGTTGTAGGCTGACGATAGAATTTTCTTTAATTAGGAATTTGTAGTCGCTTGACGGAACTGAAATCTTATTTCCGTTAATTACGATATCATCACCATACTGATTTTTCATAACATAACTGCTTTGAATACCGTGATAATTACCTAAAAATTCAGTCGATAACCCCTCGGTTTTATTATCAGATATTTTTTTAGACTCATTTGGTGGTGAGTTGTTATTTAATAGTTGATTAGGATCGACAGTAACTAACTCCTTTTGAGCTACTTCCTCTGTTATATCAACTGAGCTCTTGTCTGTTGCATTGCCACAACCAAAGAAAGTTATTGTGAGAGTTCCAATTATTAGTATAAAATAGGTAGTATGTCTTATTGTTGAGATATAATTACTCATTATGATTTTTATTTATTTTTCCTACTCGTAAGGCTTTTCAGAATGCGCCCCGTTTTTTTAGTGGGATCTGGTCTCCAATTTTTTTATAAATAATATTTATTGTCTGTCATAATAACTGTCAAGACGATTCAAAAATCGGTGGTTCTCTGCTCTGTGTCATTCCGTTGTGTCGTTTCTTAAAATTGTAAATCGTTAAAAATAGTTTCATTGTGAATTGACAATTAGCATAAGGCAAATACCTGTATACAGAATTATAATTGAATAGAATGATAGATTATTGATGTATATTGTCGAAATTTTATTTTTTTTGATTGATGAGTTAATCAATCGACTTATTATAATTATTGACAATATAATCAAAAAAATAGTGATAAAGGTTACATTATGCAATCTATCAATAAGTGTTAATTCAAAAAATGAAGGAAATATATCCTCAGTAACGTATTTGTTACCTACAGCGCCGATAATTCCCGTCATACAAAGACTAAGTCGTTCTTCCAAATTCAATGGATTTATCCAAAATGAACAAATGGCAATTGAAAAGAAATTATTGCTCCTAAAAAAAGTTTTAGGAAAATAAGCCAGGAATTTTTCCTGCTTAATTCTATAGTTATATCATATCCAGGATACGATGAACCTTTATTATCACTATACCCAAAGCTAGTATAATAATTAGAGACCCTTGAATTTACTTTGTGATTATCCAAATACCAGTCTTTTAATCTTATATTAATCTCTGACTCGAATCCCGAATTAAAATCATCAGTTATAAATATTAGTTCCTCACTGGTATAATAATTAGACTCTATAGGAAATATAATTTTTTGTTTGTCGAAGGGAAAGTTTCTAAATGAAAAATTTTGCCTACATTGGATTTTGGCCTTAGTAAGGAATCTAACTTGATTTAATTCCAGCACTTTTGCTGTGCCAGAAAGGATAGTGGAATTGCAATTATTAAATTCTAATTGGTTTTCAAAAGAATATTTTTTTTAGGGTTATACTTGCACCATAGATAAATGTCAGCTTCAACATAATTATTTGGTATGTTGATGTTGTGTATTGAGCTAATGTAGGAGCCTATTACAACTGTATCAGAGTTTTTACTTTGACACTTGCCCTGAATTTTTGAGAAAAGGACAAGTGATAATAGAATGATTTTTATAGACGATATTTTCATTATAAATATTTAAAATTGTAATTAACGGTTTGGCGCTTGGTAAAGGTGGCGATTTTTACCACAAATGTTGATGCGGAGAACTAAACTTTGATTAACCACAAATGTGTCTGCGGAGCACTGTGCCGACACTTTTGCCAAACGCATGTTAGCCATAGTTGTTTTTAATTAATTTGTCTTCACTCTCCATCTCTCTATTTGGGACCTGCTTCAAGATGATCATATATGTAGTGAAGCATCAGAAAAGAACGATGCAACTCTGTTCCTTCTCCTTCCGATAGGCCATGTGTACGGTTAGGATACATCTAATATACACAACTCCCTTCATAGTTGCGTATATATCACCTTCATATATCCACTAACGAATCCTACTTTTTCAATTTATATCCAATAGATTATGCTAATCAAACGTCAATATTTCAAAAGATATCCTTCTACGTGTACACCGAGAATCGGGCCGATGCCTTCGATGGCTTAAAACATTGGGTGTGCCTAGACCTTCAGCGGTTGCTGTATACCCGTCGCAGGGTTCGTTATTGGATCTCAGCGGAGACCTCTTTCCACTCGCTGATGGGAATGCGCACGCGTCGGTGGCCGCTGCGGGCGTGC